>ENA-UEQW01000007-UEQW01000007.1-human-gut-metagenome-genome-assembly--contig:-NODE-7-length-174961-cov-30.296316_pt1 | contig 174961 bp, 125 predicted proteins | sample MGYA00242947_ERZ507947 | MGnify/ENA primary metagenome ERZ507947 (study PRJEB26167, sample SAMN06115421) | human gut metagenome | host: Homo sapiens | place: China:Guizhou | collected 2015-03-17... | reverse complement strand
AGGGGAATTACGCTTCGAATATAAGAAAAACTGGAAAAAAGTTACAAAAGTGGCTTGACAAAACCTAACATGGAAGGAGGTCGGACAATGGACAGTACACCGCTTGATTATAAGCGTATGAGCCCGGAGGTCCGGGCGCGTCTCGACCGGCTGGTCCGCCGTCCGGTCATCATGGAGGCGCGGCACGTGTTCAAGACGTTCCCGACCTCCAGCGGCGGAGAGCACACGGTGCTGAAGGATATCTCCTTTCAGCTGCACAGCCGGGAGTTCCTGTCGATCATCGGCCCGTCCGGATGCGGCAAGTCGACGCTGATCCGCATCCTGGCGGGGCTGGAGAGCGTCTCCGGCGGCGAGATCCTGCTGGATGGCCAGCCGGTCGTGAACCCGGGGGCGGAACGGGGCATGGTGTTTCAGAAATATACGCTCTTCCCCTGGCTTTCGGTCTGCCGGAACGTCATGTTCGGACTGGAGTCGATCGGCAAGGATCGCGATACCGCGGAGAACATCGCTCTGCAGTGGCTGGACATCATCGGGCTGAGCAAATATGCTGATTATTACCCCGGCCAGCTCTCCGGCGGGATGCAGCAGCGGGTGGCGATCGCCCGGGCGCTCGCGCCGCAGCCGCGCGTTCTGCTGATGGATGAGCCGTTCGGCGCGCTCGACGCCCAGACCCGGACGCAGATGCAGAATTATCTGCTGGAGGTCTGGCGGAACATCGACATCACCATCATCTTCGTGACGCACGATCTGGATGAGGCGGTCTACCTCGCCGACCGGATTCTGGCGCTGAAAGCGAATCCGGGGGAGATCAACGAGGTCATTGAAGTGCCGGTGGCGCGACCCCGCCGTTCCCGGATGATGCTCGAACCGGAGTTCCTCGCGACGCGGGAACACATCGACAAACTGATCCGTCCCGCCACGCAGCGGGATGACAACTGTGAATTTAAAATCGTCAATATGGTCGGCGATAAAACGTTTCTTTAAAGCCAGCAGGAGGTGCTATTATGAACAACGACATCACGGACCGGATCATCACGGAAAACATCATCGCGGGGGGGTGGAACTACTCCCGCATCATTCGTCGCGGCCAGGCGCTGCGCCTGACCGATATCGAAGGCGGCGGAAACGTCTCCGCCATGTTCTACAATGCGGCCAACTTTTCGGAGCGCTTCAACCTCGGCGACACGCTGAAGATTCAGCATATCTGCCGTCTGACCCGGAACTGCTGCATCTATTCGGATATGGGGCGCATCCTCATGAGCGTTCCCGAAGACACCTGCGGGTGGCACGACATGCTCTGCGGCTGCGCTCACGCCGCTTTGATCGAGAAGAAGTTCGGCAAAAAGGAGTACCAGGAGGCCCACAACGATTTCTATCGCAACGGTTACGACTCTCTGCTGGTCGAACTCGGCAAGCACGGCATGACCAAGCGGGACTTCACGGAGATCATCAACTTCTTCTCCAAGGTCGTCGTCGATGACACCGGCGCCATGAGCTTTGTCGAAAACAATTCCAAACCGGGCAGTTACGTCGATCTCCGTGCGGAGATCGACACGCTGGTCATTCTCGACACCGGTATGCATCCGCTCAGCCCCGCGACGGAATATCCGCGCAAGCCGATCAAGGCGACGGTGTACCGCTGCGAGCCCGGGAAGAAGGAGGATCCCTGCTTCACCTGGTGCCCGGAAAACGAACGCGGTTTTATTGCAACGGAACTCTATCTTGCGTGAGGTGATGCCATGGTTACTCAATATCTCGAAAGCAAGCGGAATGAAGCGGATGCGGTCTACGTCGAGACCGTCAAGGCCGGTGCCGGCTGGATGCATACTGTGAAAAAGGGACAGGTCCTGCGGATTGTCGACATCAACGGCAATCAGGCGGTGGACACCATTTTCTACAACGCCGACGACATCTACGAACGCTACAGTGTGCAGCAGACGGTTCAGGCGCAGAGAAACGCTCTCGTCGGTCTGGGGACCGAATTGCGTTCCAACGACGACAACGTGATGCTCAAGGTGGTCGCGGACACCTGCGGCGACCATGACACCCTCGGCAGCGCCTGTTCCTGCGAAAGCAACATGATCCGGTACGGGTTCCACACCCGCTACATGCATGCGTGCCGGGAGACCTTCCTGGCCAAACTGCTCGCGACGCCGGGGATGGACAAGCGCGACCAGGTCAACAATCTGAACTTCTTCATGTACGTTCCGCTCGACGCGGAGGGGCGGCTCAATTTCGCCGACGGCATCTCCTCACCCGGAAAGTACATCGAGCTGGAGGCCATGATGAACGTCATCGTGCTGGTTTCCAACTGTCCGCAGCTGAACAATCCCTGCAACGGCTACGATCCGACTCCGGTCAAAATGATCATCTGGGATGAATGACGGGGAGGTTGCCATGAACGAGAAACTGCTGGATGTTCCGAGAGACCGCTCCCGTGCGGTCTATTCGGAGACCGTCAAGGCCGGCACCGGCTGGATGCACACCGTGAAGAAGGGGCAGATTCTACGGATTGTCGATCTCTGCGGCAATCAGTCGGTTGACATGCTCCTCTACAACGCCCACGATCCGGCCGAGCGTTACAACGTGAACAACACTCTGGCCGCGCAGCGCAAGGCGCTGATCGAGTTGGGGACGGAGATCCGCTCCAACGACGACCGCGTCATGCTGCGGGTGGTGGCGGATACCTGCGGCGAGCACGATACGCTCGGCAGCGGCTGTTCCGCCGAAGGGAATGTGATCCGTTACACCGACCGGACCCGCTATATGCACAGCTGTCGCGACACCTTTGTCCGGAAGTTTCTGGAAACTCCCGGCATGAGCAAGCGCGACCAGACCTGCAATCTGAATTTTTTCACGAAGGTTCTGCTTGACGGGAACGGCCGTCTGGAGTTCGCCGACGGCATTTCCGGCGCGGGAAAGTATGTCTGCTGGCGGAAATGGATGTGACGATCCTCGTCTCCAACTGTGCACAGCTGAACAATCCCTGCAACGATTACAATCCCACACCGGTCGAGATGATCATCTGGGATCCTCAGGAGTAGAAAATGTTTACCAAGGTACTGGTCGCAAACCGCGGCGAGATCGCATGCCGCATCATACGAACCCTGAAGAAGATGGGGGTGGGGTCGGTCGCCGTGTATTCGGACCCGGATGCGACTGCCGCCCACGTCCTTCAGGCGGATGAGGCGGTGCGGGTCGGACCCGCCGCCGCCGCGGAGAGCTATTTGAATGTGGAGGCGATTCTGGACGCCGCCCGCCGGACCGGGGCGCAGGCGATTCACCCCGGCTACGGTTTTCTGAGCGAGAATGCCGCATTCGCCCGGCTCTGTGCGGAAAACGGGATCGAATTCATCGGCCCCACGCCGGAGCAGCTGGTCGATTTCGGTCTGAAACACAAGGCGCGCGAGCTCGCGGAACGTTGGCAGGTGCCGCTCGTTCCGGGGAGCGGACTTCTGGAAACTCCGGCGGCGGCGAAGGCCGCCGCCGCGCAAATCGGCTACCCGGTGATGCTCAAGAGCACCGCCGGCGGCGGCGGCATCGGAATGTGCATCTGCCGGAACGACGCCGAACTTGAAGAGGGGTTTGAACGGATCGGGCGGCTGAGCCGCAACAACTTCAAGGATTCCGGCCTCTTCGTCGAAAAGTACATCGAACGTGCCCGCCACGTCGAGGTGCAGATTTTCGGCGATGGCAAGGGAGGGATCGCCATCCTCGGTGAGCGGGACTGCTCCGTTCAGCGGCGCAACCAGAAGGTGATCGAAGAGACCCCTGCGCCGAATCTGCCGGAGGCGACCCGCCGGGCGCTTCACGACGCGGCCCGCCGTCTCGGCGAGGGGGTCGCCTACCGTTCCGCCGGAACGGTGGAGTTCATCTACGACAGCGAGGCGGACCGGTTCTATTTTCTCGAGGTCAATACGCGGCTTCAGGTGGAGCATGGCGTGACCGAGGCGGTGTTCGGCATCGACCTGGTCGAATGGATGGTCCGGCTGGCGGCGGGAGAGTTCCCGTTCGAGCCCGGCCGTCAGTTTGTTCCGGAAGGGGCGGCGATGGAGTTCCGGGTCTATGCGGAGGACCCGGGCAAGAATTTCCAGCCCTCCAGCGGGCTGGTGACCCAGGCGCTCTTCCCGGCGCAGACCCGGTGCGACACCTGGATCTCCACGGGGACGGAGGTCAGCGCCTTCTACGATCCGCTGCTGGCGAAGATCATCGTCAAGGGGGCGGACCGGGCCGAAGTTCTCCGGCTGGCGGAGCGCGCTCTGGCGGAGACGAAGATCGCCGGTTTCGAAACCAGTCTGCTGCTGTTGCGGGATGTTCTCGCCATGGAGCCGTTCCGCGAAGGGACGGCCGGAACCTGGCTGCTCAAACACTACCACTATGCGGCGCCGACGCTTGAAATTCTCGCGCCGGGTGCGCAGACCACCGTGCAGGATTATCCCGGCCGGCTCGGCTACTGGGCGGTCGGCGTTCCGCCGTCGGGGCCGATGGATGCGTTCAGCTTCCGGCTGGCCAACCGGATTGTCGGGAACGCCCCCGAGGCGCCCGGACTGGAGATGACGCTTTCCGGCGCATCGCTGCGTTTCAACACCGGGGCGGTTTTCGCGCTGACCGGCGGCGACTTCCCGGCGACGCTGAACGGTGCGTCGATTCCCCGGAACACGCCGTTGCACGCGGAAGCCGGTGATGTGCTGAAGATCGGTGTGACCCGCTGTGGCCAGCGCTGTTATTTCGCCGTCGCAGGCGGAATCGACGTGCCGGAATATCTCGGCAGCCGTTCCACCTTCACGCTCGGTCGTTTCGGCGGCCACGGCGGGCGGGCGCTCGCCGCCGGCGATGTGCTCCACATCGGCGAATGGAAGGCGGCGGAGCCGCTGCAGCCGTCGCCGGAGGCGCTGCCGAAGATCGGGAACACCTGGAACATCGCGGTTCTCTACGGGCCGCACGGCGCGCCGGACTATTTCACCGACGAGGACATCGAAGAGTTTTTCCGGGCCGAATGGGAGGTGCATTACAACTCCTCCCGCACCGGTGTCCGCCTGGTCGGCCCCCGGCCGAAGTGGGCGCGCCCGGATGGCGGGGAGGCCGGTCTGCACCCCTCCAATCTGCATGACAACGCCTATGCGGTGGGCACGATTGACTTCACCGGTGACATGCCGGTGATTCTGGGCAAGGACGGGCCGAGTCTCGGCGGATTCGTCTGTCCGGCGACGATCATCACGGCGGATCTCTGGAAGGTCGGCCAGCTCCGCAGCGGCGACAAGGTGAAGTTTGTTCCGGTCACGCCGGAGCAGGCGGCCGTGCTCCGGGAGGAGCTCGACGCGCTGCTGCAGAATCCGGACCGGAAGGATCTCGTTCTCGATGAACCGGTCGGAATCGTGCCGAAGTCGCCGATTCTGGCGGAGTTCCACCGCGAGGACCCCATGTCGCACATCGTCTGCCGTCAGGATGGCGACGCCTACTTCCTGCTGGAGTTCGGTCCGCCGGTCATCGATCTGCGTCTCCGGTTTACCGCGCATGCGTGGATGCTGAAACTTGAAGAGATGCACCTGCCGGCGATTCTGGACATCACGCCGGGAATCCGATCCATACAGATCCACTTCGATCCGGCGAAGATGAAGCAGGAAGAGTTGCTGGAGCTGATCGGCACTTTGGCGGAGAAGCTGAAGACGGAGACGATCAACTCCGTGCCGACCCGGACGGTCTACCTGCCGCTGAGCTGGGATGATCCCGCGACGCGTCTGGCGATTCAGAAGTACGTCAGCACGGTGCGGCCGGATGCTCCGTGGTGCTGCCCGAACAACATCGAATTCATCCGGAGAATCAACGGTCTCGATTCGGTCGAGGAGGTTGCGCAGATCGTCTTCGATGCGAACTACATCGTGATGGGGCTGGGCGACGTCTATCTCGGCGCTCCGGTGGCGACGCCGCTGGATCCGCGCCGTCGCCTGGTCACGACCAAGTACAATCCGGCGCGGACCTGGACCCCGGAAAACGCGGTCGGCATCGGCGGCGCCTACATGTGCGTCTACGGCATGGAGGGGCCCGGCGGATATCAGTTCGTGGGGCGGACGGTCCAGATGTGGAACCGCTTCAACGTAACGCCGGAGTTTGCGGAGGGCAAACCCTATCTGCTCCGGTTCTTCGACCAGGTCCGGTTCTTCCCGGTCGGTGCGGAGGAACTGCTGAACATCCGGCGCGACTTCATCGCGGGGAAATACCACCTCCGCATTGAGAACAGCATGTTCGACATCCGGGAGTATGAGAAGTTCCTGGAGGAGAACGCCGTCTCCATCGAGGCCTTCGAAACCCGGCGGAAGCGGGCGTTCGAAGAGGAGAAGGCGCGCTGGATCGCCAACGGCCAGCTCACGTTCGAAAGTCACACGATCGAAGCTGTCGCTCCCGCCGACGAGGCGGTGCTGCGGGACGATGAGAGCGGGGTCTACTCGCCGGTCGCCGGCAGTCTCTGGAAGCTGAACGTCGCCGCGCCCGGCACGAAGGTCCGGGCCGGGGAGGTGCTGGCGGTTCTGGAGAGCATGAAGACGGAGATTCCGATCGCGGCGGAGAGCGACTGCGAGGTCACCCGCATCTTCTGCTCCGCGGGGATGGAAGTCAAGAGCGGACAGTGTCTGTTCGCTGTGAAAGAAAGTTGAATGGAGGTTGCCCCGTGTCCCGGTTCTCCTGCCTTTCGGGGCACGGGGAGGCCTCCTTTTTCCGAAGAGGTGCAAGGATGAACTGCGAATTGTCGATTGCCGCGCTTCTGCGCTCCTACCGGAACGGCACGGAGACGCCGCGCAGGGTTCTGACCGGACTGCTGCGCGCGTGCGCCGACGCGCCGGCCGGCATCTGGATCTCCCGGATCAGCGAGGAGCAGCTGGAGGGTTTTCTGGCGCGGCTGGAGAAGAGCTCGCCGGAAGCGCTTCCGCTGTACGGCATCCCGTTTGCCGTGAAGGACAACATCGATGTGGCGGGCCTGCCGACGACGGCGGCCTGTCCGGATTATCTCTACCGGCCGGAACGTTCCGCCCGGGTGGTGGAACTGCTGATCGAGGCCGGTGCGGTTCCGCTCGGCAAGACGAACATGGATCAGTTCGCCACCGGTCTGGTCGGCGTCCGTTCGCCGTACGGGGCGGCGCCGAACCGGCTGGCACCGGGATATGTCTCCGGCGGTTCGAGCAGCGGCTCTGCGGCGGCGCTGGCGTACGGGTTGTGCAGTTTCTCCCTCGGGACCGACACCGCCGGGTCGGGCCGGGTGCCGGCGGCGTTCAACGAGCTGGTCGGCGTGAAACCGAGCCGCGGCGTGCTCAGCTGTCGTGGCGTGGTGCCGGCGTGCCGTTCGCTCGACTGCGTCTCTCTCTTCGCCCGGAATCTCGAAGATGCCGACATTCTGCTGAAGACGACGGCGCAGTTCGATCCGGAGGATGCCTACAGCCGGGTGCTCCCGGAGCGTGCGCCGCTGCCGCTGCGCTGGAAGTTCGGCGTGCCGCGCGACGAGGATCTCGAATTCTTCGGCTGCACGGCGTATCAGGAGGCGTTTCAGCGCGCGGTAACGCGCATGGAGGATGCCGGCGGCGAGAAGGTGACGATCGACTTTTCGCCGTTTCTCGCGGCCGCGCGTCTGCTCTACGAGGGGCCGTGGGTGTTTGAGCGCTATGCGGCGGTCGGGGAGTTCATCGAGCGCCATCCGGAGTCGGTGCTCCCGGTCATCCGGTCGATCATCACGCCGTCGAAGACGCCCCATCCGGCGGAGGTGTTCCGGGCGATGTACCGGCTGCAGGAGTGTCGTGCGGCCGCCGAGGCGCAGTTCGCGGGGGTGGATCTCCTCCTCACGCCGACCGCCGGAACCATCTACCGCATCGACGAGGTCGAGGCGGATCCCATCCGGCTCAACAGCAACCTCGGATACTATACCAACTACATGAATCTGCTGGATTTCTCGGCGCTGGCGATTCCCGCGGGGAGGGCGGCCGGACTGCCGTTCGGAGTGACGCTGGTGGGGCGGGCGTTCGACGACCGCCTGCTTCTGGAGGCGGCGCGCCGTTTTCGCGGGGCGGAGCGTTATCCGATTGCCGTCTGCGGCGCGCACCTCGCCGGAATGGCGCTCCATTCCGAACTGGAGGCGCTCGGAGCCCGCTTTCTGGGAAGTGCGGAAACCGCTCCCCGTTACCGGATGTTCCTGCTGGAGAACGGCCCGCTGCCGAAACCGGCGCTGTTGCGGACCGGCAGGGAGGGGAGCTCGTTCTATGTGGAGCTCTACGATCTTACGGCGGAAGCGTTTGCCCGTTTTGTCGCTTCGATTCCTCCGCCGCTCGGACTGGGGGCGCTGGAGTTGAAGGACGGGCGCCGCGTTTCCGGCTTCATCGGGGAGGCGGCGGTCGCGGAGTGCGGTTGCGACATCTCGGAGTTTGCCGACTGGCGCGCCTGGGTTGCCGCGCAGGCAAAGAACGCACGCGGAATCTGAAGGAAGGAGCGGTCCCATGGTTGCCGATTGGCGGAATATGACGCAGGCCGAACTGGACGCGGCGTATGACAACTCCCGTGCGGTCGTTGACAGTCCGCAGATTCTGGCCGGCTTCGAGGAGCGCAGCCGGGCGCTGGCGGAGCGCCGGCCGGAGTTTCTGGATCTCCGTTACGGGCCGCGGGAACGGCAGAGGATCGATCTCTTCTCCGCCGGTTCCGCGGGGAGTCCGTTGCTGGTTTTCATTCACGGCGGGTACTGGCAGATGCGCTGCAAGGAGACCTTCCGTTTTCTGGCGGAGGGGCCGTTGCGGCACGGCATTTCCGTGGCGCTGCCCGGCTACACGCTCGCTCCGGAGCAGAGCCTTGCCGGAATCGTCGAGGAGGTCCGCAGTGCGTTGCGCTGGCTGCGGGAACACGCCGCCGCGCTTGGGTTCGACAGCTCCCGGATCGTGGTTTCCGGCTGGTCGGCGGGCGGGCATCTCGCCGCCATGATGGCGGACGAGCCGGGGGTGACCGGCGTGCTGGCCATCAGCGGAATTTTCGATCTGGAACCGATTCTCCACAGTTATCTCAACGAGAAACTCCGTCTGGCTCCGGAGGAGGTCGCGGGGTTGAGTCCTCAACGCCGGCCGCTTTCCGGGCGGCGGCTGATCGCGGTGTGCGGTTCGGCCGAATTGCCGGAATTGCAGCGGCAGAGCTGGGATTTCGCCCGGCTCCGGGCGGCGGCGCACCTGCCCGGCGGCGCTTTCACGCTGAGCGGACGCAACCACTTCACGATCCTGCCGGAACTGGAAAAGGCGGAGGGGGAAATCACCGCTCTGCTGCCGATCCTGTTTGCCGGGAAATGAGAACCGGCTGGACTGAAGATTTCCGGATTTTTTTCACGGGAGAGCCGGAGAGCTCCGCTTGCAAATGAGCGGAATCCGGCTATAGTAATCGCCCGGATAATCGGGATTTTCCGGGAGGATCGTGAAATATGGTTCGGGTGAAAGTGGTACAGTTTTTTCGCGGGAGCAGGCAGGGGCTGCTGCTCCTCTTCGCTCTCATGGTGAGCACACTGGCTTTGACGGGGTGCCGTTCGGTTCCGGTCACCGACCGCACGCAGTTGATGCTGACGAGTTCCAGTTACGAAAACCGTCTGGGGGAGGAGGCCTACGCCGAATACAAGGCGCAGTATCCGCGTTCGACCAATGCCGAGTACAATCAGGCGCTTGCCCGGTGCGGGAAGGCGATTGTCGAAGTCGCCGGTCAGAAGGATTTCAACTGGGAGTTTCTGGTGCTTGAAAGCTCCACGCAGAACGCCTTCTGCCTGCCGGGGGGCAAGGTGGCGGTCTACTCCGGCATCATGGATCTCATGAACAACGAGGCGGAACTGGCCTTCGTCGTCGCCCATGAAATTGCCCACGCCATCGCCCGCCACAGCGGCGAGCGGATCTCCTGGGGATATCTGCAGTCGCTGGGCGGTCTGCTCGTCGCGGTCGGTTTTCAGAACGACACGATCAACGGCGTGTACGGCACCGGCACCGAACTCGGCGTGATGCTCCCCTTCAGCCGGAGCAATGAATCCGAAGCGGACCAGATCGGGCTGCTGCTGATGGCCGAAGCCGGCTACAACCCCCGTGCCGCGGTGCAGTTCTGGAGCCGTTTCAGTTCGAATTCATCGAGCGGCCTCTTCGGCAGCTGGCTGAGCACCCACCCCTGTGACAGCGACCGCATCAAGGCGATGAATGACCAGATGGGGGCGGCCGAGGAAGTGTATAAAAAAGCGCGCTCTCCGAAGGGGTATGGGGTGACTTTCCACCATAAGTGACCATTCGGCTCCGGAAACGGTGGAATTGGCTCTCCCCGTCTTTCTTTCCCCCCCGAAAAATGGGGGCGTCGGCTTTTTCCGTCATCTTTTTCGACTGTTTTTTCAATTTTGATTGAAAACGCACAGTTTTTTTCCTGTTTTGTGGAAGAACATTCCTTTTCAATGTAATATAATATTGGTGGAATACGAATGATATTCCGCCGGTCAGGGGGTGTCGCGGGGAGAGTCCGCGGCAGTCGGGGAAGGATGGAATACGCCATATTGGCCGGCGGCGGGAAAGAAGGAGGGGGACTTGGAACACCCGGGGGAGAAAGGAGGAATGGCGTAGAAAGATATCCCCGGTTTCAGGCGGGAATGGATTCCCGGCGGTCTCATTTGATGTTCCCAACACATTTTCCCCGGTATTTCGACAAGGTTTTCGACAGCTGCAAGGAGAGAAAATGAGAAGGGTGTTTACTCTGATTGAACTGCTCGTCGTAATAGCGATCATCGCAATTCTCGCTTCCATGCTGTTGCCCGCACTCAATCAGGTGCGGGAGACGGCTCGATCCTCTACCTGTAAAAACAATCTCAAGCAGCAGGGACTTGCAATGCACCAGTATACAGCGGACAACAGCGACTGTTTTCCGCAGTACAGCACGGCGGCAGAAAGTTCCGGCGGGGAGCGGTTCTGGATCTGGTTGCTGGTGGCGAATGGGAAATATCTGCCAAAAAAGAATTTTCTCTGCCCCTCTCGGAATGGAGCTCCTGATTGGGTGAAAGAATTCTGGTATGAACCGGGGCTATTTTTCAGTAATTCTTCGTATACCGGCTGGTATGTCTGTGATTACGGAATGAACAACCAATATGTTTCCGGTGTGAAACTCAGCCGCTTCCCGGCGGCTTCAAGAACGCTGGTGATTACGGAATCCGCAGATGGAAATCGTGCAGAAGATGGTCTGCAACCTCTCGGTTTTCATCGGATAGATGCCAATTATCAGGTCAATCAGGCGGCGGCTTGGCCATCGCATCGAGGAAACTCTGAAATCAATGCTGTTTTTGCAGACGGTCACGTCGTGACGGAGCGGGGATCGGCGGGAGAAGCCGGGGCCAAATGGCTGATGTCCACCAAAGGCAGCAAAATCGGCTGCCCCTGGGTGGATAAGACCAATACGGCCAATGCCCCCTATAATTTCTGGATTCGTCATGATGGATATTACAGATGGTGAGGAGGAACATAGTCATGCGTGGAATTGCAGTTTCGCTTTTAGCCGGAGCCTGCCTTGCCGCATCCGGCGGAGAGAAGCCGGCGGAAACGATGATTGTCCGGCCCGACGAGGTGTGGCGCCCCATCGATATGACCGCGTTGTCGGTTCAACCGGGCAGCGCGCTGGACTTAAGCGGAATCCATGAGCCGGGGCCGGCGGGGAAGTACGGCCGGGTCATGATCGGGCCGGATGGAACTTTCCGCTTTGAAAAACAGCCGGAAAAACCGGTCCGCTTCTTCGCGTTCAACGCCTTTGCCAATCACGTGATGAGCTGGAAGGAGTCGATGCTCAAGGTCGGGTCGAAGGAGGAAACCCATAAGAACATCCGGGAGTTCGCCGCGAAGGTGCGCCGTCAGGGGTACAATATGGTGCGGTTTCAGGGGGTGGATCTCCTGCTGATGTCCGGCAAAGACGCTCCCGGACGGGCGCAGTTCAGCCCGAGCAATCTCGACTGCTTCCAGTACATGCTCCACTGCCTGAAGCAGGAGGGGGTCTATTTCGGCATCGACCTCTTCAGCTACACCGGTTATGAGAAATTCAACCATCAGTGGGATGACGCGATGGCCAAGCGGTACAAGGAGCGGATGTACTTCGACCCGGTGGCACGGCAGATGTGGCTCGACGGCGTGAAGGCGCTCATGACCGGGAAAAATCCCTATACCGGCCTGACGCTGAACGAGGAACCGGCTCTGATCTACGTCGATCTGCACAACGAGCAGGAACTCGGCATCTGGATCAAGAAGGAACCGTTGAGCGATCCCGAAATCAAGCCGCTGGCGGAGACGGCCTGGCGCGCCTTCCTCAAGAAACGCTACGGCGGCGACATCGGCAGACTCTCCCGGAGCTGGAAAGAGAATTTTGCTTCGTTCGATGTTGTGCCGCTCTTTGTGAAGAAAAATCTGCAGGAGTGGGGGGCGAAAGGCAAGGACGCCAACGACTTCCTGTACGGCGTCGAGCGGGAGATGCTCGAATTCTACCGGAAGGGGCTGAAGGAGATCGGCTGCCGGACCTTTGCGACGCTCTACGATGTTCTCGGTTACTTCCGTTTCACTTCGATCCGGCGCGATGTGCCGGTGATCACCGCGCACGGCTACCACAACCACCCGACCGCGAACAACAATCCCGGCTCCCGGATGGATCAGTACAGTCTGATCAGCAACGCGGCCGTCTATCTGCGCTACATGTCGACCATGCGGGTCTGGAACCGGCCCTTCCTGATCACCGAATACAACGCGCCGTTCTGGGGGCGTTACCGCCATCAGGAGGGGTTGCTGCTGCCCTCTTACGCGGCGTTGCAGAACTACGACGGCATCACGGTGCATTCCCTTGCGGTGACCCGGATTCCGGCGGAACTTGCGGATTTTCAGCTGGGGCGGGATCCGATCGGCCGGGCCGGACAGGTGATCGCCGCCTTCGCCTTCGGGCGTGGCGACGTGGCCACCGCGCGGCACAAGGTGGGAATCGCGTTGAGTGACCGCTTCATGCGGGATCATCGCAATATGAACAACGGCGTGAGTTCCGAGCAGAACCGTCTGGCCTATCTGACCGGGCTGGGGGTGGTGCTTGACGGGAAAATTCCGGCCGGACTTCCTCCCTATCCGAAACTCGATCTCACGATGCTTCCAATCGGCGGGAGCCGGATTGAGGCGAAGGCGATGTTCACCGTGCCGGTCGACACGAACAATGTCTCGAACTTTGCGGCGATCATCGACAGACTGCGGACGGCGAAGATCCTGCCTCCGGGCAATTTGACCGATCCGGCGAAGGGGGTGTTCCAGAGCGACACCGGCGAGCTGGTCATGCGGACGGCGGAAAACCGGCTGACGGTGAACACACCCCGGTTGAAGGGGGTGGCGTGGAACGGGGAAACGGTTGAGCTTTCCGGCTTCGCCTTCCAAAGTTCGGTGCCCTGTACCGCCGCGCTGATTTCGCTGGACAAGCTCCCGCTGGAGCGCTCGCGCCGGATGCTGCTGGTCTTCTCGACCGATGCGCTGAACAGCAACATGGAGCTCTCCGCCGACCGCAAGGTTCTTCACAAGGCCGGGACACTGCCGGTCCTGCTGGAAACCGGACGCCTCACGGTGGAACTGCCGCGGGAAGTCGCGCTGAAATGCTTTGCGCTCGGAATCGACGGCAGTCGGCGGGAGGAGCTTCCGCTTCGGAGGGAAGGAGGGCGAAGCCGGTTTTCCGTCGATACGGCGAAACTCCAGAACGGTCCGTCGCTCTACTTTGAATTCGCGGAAAAATAATGTGAAATGGTTGAAATGGAAAAGATTGTCTACTCTCCGGGAGAGGTCCCGGTCCTTGCCGATGTGGATCTCTGCGTTGCCGGCGGCAGCTGTACCGGAGTGTTTGCGGCGGTCACTGCCGCGCGAAGCGGGGCGCGGGTCGCGCTCGTCGAGGCGCAAAACCGGTTCGGCGGCACCGCCGTCGCTTCGCTGGTCAATTACTGGCACAGTCTCTCGACGCTCGACGGCTCACGGCAGATCGTGTTCGGTCTGACCCAGGAGGTGATCGACCGGCTGGCCCGGCGCGACGCGGTGGAGCTGGCGACCGACAACAATCCGTCGTGGTACGCCCGGCTGAATACGGAAGAGCTGGCGATCGAACTGGATGAACTGGTTCGGGAATCGGGAGTTCTGCCGTTTCTCCACACCCGGGCGGTGGATGTGCTCCGCGATGACCGGGGGGCTCTTGCCGGTATTGTCACGGCGGGCAAGGGCGGTCTGGGAGTCCTCCGGGCGAAGTACTTCATCGATGCGACCGGAGACGGCGATCTCTGCGTGGCCGCCGGGGTGAAGATGTGGCGCAATGCGACGCTTCAGCCGGCGACCGCCTGTGCGAGGTTGAGCTGCTGGCCGCAGTTCAAACGGCCGCTGGGCGAACTGGTTCACGAAGCGGCGCAGGAGTTCGGCCTGCCGGAGGGCGACATCTGGGGAACGTTCCTGCCGCACAGCAACTCCTATATGCTGGCGGGCACCAAAATTTCCCGGACCGATCTCTCGGATGCGGCGGCGCTGACCGCGGGGGAAATGGAGGGGCGCCGTCAGCTGCGGGCGATTCAGAACATCATCGCCCGGGCCGGTTACACCCGGCCGGTGCTGGAGGCGCTGCCGTCGCTGATCGGCATCCGGGAGACGCGCCACATCCATTCTCTTCACCGGTTGAAAACGGAGGATCTGCTTTCCGGGCGGCGCTTCCCGGACGCGGCGGCGCGCGGTACCTACCGGGTGGATGTCCACAGCCAGGAACGGGCGGGGACCCGCTTCCTCTATCTCGACGGGCGGGAGGAGTTCCTTTCGCCGTACCAGCCGCCGGAACTGGGGTTCTGGCGCGACCCGTCGCTGCCGTCGCCGGAGTACTATGAAATTCCGCTGCGCAGTCTGATTCCGCCCGGTTTCGACAACCTGATCGCGGCGGGGCGGATGATCGACGCCGAAGAGGGCGCCTACGGAGCGGCGCGGGTGATGGTCAATCTGAACCAGATCGGCGAGGCCGCCGGAGCCGCCGCCGTCCGGGTTCTGAACGGCGGGCGATTGATTCCGGAGCAGGCGGCATCCGCCTGCTGAGCCTTCCCGGAGAGTTCCTTACCGGCGGGAGAAGCGGAGGATGCGCTCCATCTCCCAGTCGGTCAGGAACAGTGCGCCGAGCGACATTGTGAGGTGGAAGAGGGAGGTGTTCCACTTCTGATCCTTGTACCACCCCTCGAAGGTGCGCGTCGCCCCTTCGGAGAGCATCCGCAGCCAGGCGTCTTTGTCGGTCAGCAGTTCGTGAATTAGCTCCGTTTCCCCCTCCCGGCGGAGGAACGCCAGCAACGGAAAGGTCACGAAAAGCAGACTTTGCGACAGCCGTTTTTCGCGGATCATCGCAACGGTGTTCCGTACCCCCGCCCGGTCGGGAAAGAGTTCGAAAAATGCGGCGAATACGTTGCCGGGCAAGCTGATATGATCGGTCGAAACACTGTCGCGAAACTGCTGTTTCGCCGGGTCGTAGAAGGCGGCGACGAACGCTTTCTCCAGCGGCGCGGTCTCGGCATAGGGCGGCTGCCCGAGCATTGCGGCCACCTCGTTCAGGCACTTGATCGCGCCGATGTACCAGGCGTTGAGCGCGTTGTGTTTGGTGTCACAGCGCTTCCCCTCGGTGAGGTCGACATCGTAGCCGTCGCGCAGATTGGCGGGCCACTCGACCACGCACCACTTGTCCAGATGATTGAGCAGCCCGTCCGCTTCGGCGTACTCCTTGCGGTAGAAGTCGAGGATGTCGGCGAATGCGGCGTACCGTTTGCGGGCGAACTCGAGATTCCCGGTGAGGCGGCAGTACTCCATCAACAGCAGGAACATGATGAGCGGATATTCGGCGATCTCCTGCATGAAGGAACAGGCCGCGCAGGTCATCAGGCCGCGGTTGATGAATGAGGTGCGGAGAAAGTCATCGAAGAACTTCTCCATCGGCGCGAAATCTTTTGTCAGGATGGACCAGGCGAGCAGGCTGTAGCAGGCGTCGCCGAGGTAGTAGCCTTTCTCCCGCTCCATGCAGTCCTGAATGACCTCCTGCATGCCGTAGTGGAGGGTGTCGACACAGAGCTTCCACACCGCCAGTGACTTCTCGTCGGTCCGGTTGCAGAGCGCCTTGAGCGGGAAGGGGTAGTGCCGCGCGCAGAGGCACAGGGAATCCGGTTCGATTTCGCACCCCGGGGGGAGCAGGAGTTCGACATAGCGGAAACTTTTGTAGTCGAACTGATTGAGCGTGTCGACGTTCCCGGAGAGGCGGAGAAACTCGATGTAGTTGCAGTTCGCCCGGAGCTGATGCCGGACGGAACCATCTTCGTTGAGTTCCTGCCCGAAGCGCATTTCGATTTCGTCCGCCCGTTTCCCGCGGGCGCGGAAGGTGAGACTGCCGACGTAGATGGCGCCGAAGTCGATCCGGAACCCGTTCGCCAGCGGCTCTACGGCGGCGGGAGCGATCGATTCGAATTCCAGCTGTGCGGTCGGCTGGCGGAACATCCGGTACGCGGCGTGGCGGCGGATCTTCGCCGGAGTCCAGCCGGAATCGTCGAACTCCGGCTGTTCAAAGCCGACTTCGGGGGAAGCGGCGTCGTAGCGTTCGAGAAACTGGGTTTCATATCCGGCCTTTCCGGCCGCGGAGAATCCGGAGTGCACCCGGCAGAGGAAGCTCTCGTCGGAGGCGAGCAGCAGTTTCTCCTGCGCGAACAGGTCGAGCAGCAACCCGTGCTGCCGGTCGCCGCTCACCCAGACCCGGTTGATGAGTCCCTGATAGTAGGTGTGCACGGCGATGGTGTTCTCGCCGGGGTGGACGAACTTCGACAGGTCCACCCGGTTGTAGAAGTAGTGGAAACTGTAGCCGGCGGCCGGCCCTTGCGTGACGAAAACGCCGTTTACATACAGTTTGTAGTAATCGTCGGCGCTGATGTGAAGGATCACATTGTCCGTTGCCGTCAGCGTGAATTTTCTCCGGAGGAGGATGTGGCGGTTCTGCCGCTCCGGCTCAACCTCCGGCAGCGAGGAGCGGTCGAGCTGGCGGTGAAACATGTTCTGAGGAGTGAGGTTGCAGAACTCCTCCGTGGTGATCCAGTATCCGGCGAAAACTTCCGGTTCTTCCTTCATGGTGAAAATTCCTGCTTTGAGATTGATCGTTTGCGCGATGTGTTTACTATACCGCTCCAGCAGGCTTTTGCCAGCCGGGGAGAGGGGGTTTCCCGCTCTTTTTCGCGGATGAAATCGCTTTGGTTGGATGGTTCCCAGGAAAACATAACCAAAAAAAGAGTGTTTTTTCACGGTTTTTCGAGCAGGGGGATTGCTTTCCATTTTTGTTTCCGGTATAATGTAACCAAATGAACAGCAACACCGGGGGACGGACCGAGTTTCCCGCAATGTGGAACAGGAGAACGAAGATGTTGAGATGGAAAGGTTTTCGTGCTGACAAACGGCGGAATTTTACTTTGATCGAACTCCTCATCGTGATTGCGATCATCGCGATTCTCGCGTCGATGCTGCTGCCGGCGCTGAACAAGGCGCGCGACCGGGCGAAGACGATCCTCTGCGTCAACAATCTCAAGCAGATCGGGCTGGGGCTGATCCGCTACACCGCTGATTACGGCTATTATCCCTGGCCGATGGACAAAGATCAAACTCTGCCGACCGGCTACGCGAAGGGCTGGATCTGGAATTTGATGACCGGCGTGGACGGCGCCGGGAAGAGATTTGCGTCCAGCTATGTTCCGCCCTGGGCAGAGCGGATGCCCAACGGCAGTTACCTCGGGCTGCGCTGCCCGCTGCACGATACACAGCGTTCCGCACCCGGCAGCACCGGACCGGTGAACTCCTATATCTTTGTCGGCAGCAACTCCCAGGTCAATTATGCGGGGAACTCCGTCGGCATCACCGGCTTTCTGGCGACCGGCAGCCGTTCCGCAGTCCGGCCGGAAAAGGTGAGAAATCCTTCGAAAAAGATCGGCATCATCGAGCGTGAGAAGGATCAGGACAATTTCGGGATGGGATACATCGACGACGGCCGTTACCTTTACAACACACCAAGTTCCCCCACTATCGGGCCGGTCCACAACAAGGACGCCGGTTACCTCTGCCTCGACGGCCACGCTGGCATGATCAACGTCGTCGCCGAACTGAACGCCGACGGCAACGCCTACAGTGCCCACACCACCGGGCTCTGGAAGAAATATTTCGCCACCAACCATCCATGATTCCCCAATTTTTCCCGCGGAAACCCGGTTCCGGCGGTTGCGTTCCTCCGGAAACGGCGCTATACTAAATCCCGGATGGACAAACGTTGTATTGCGGGAGAATCCTATGAATCAGACATTTCAGAGCGAAGTCGAATTTCTCCGGTCACATGGACTTGCCCCGATCGTGCTCGGCAACGACGAAGGCGCGCGCCTGGTCACGCTGGCCGAATATCAGGGGCGGGTGATGACCAGCACCATGGCCGGCGACGGGGGGCCCGGCTGCGGCTGGATCAACCGCGCGCTGATCGCCTCCGGCGAACGGACGCCGCACATCAACGCCTACGGCGGCGAGGATCGCTTCTGGCTCGGGCCGGAAGGGGGACAGTTTTCGCTCTATTTCCCGCCCGGTGCGCCGTTCGACTTCGACCACTGGCAGGTGCCCGCCGCCGAGGATACCGAGGTCTGGAGGCTCGATTCCGCGGGAGAAACCGAAGCGGCGTTCTCCACGGAGTTCTCCATCCGGAACTGGAGCGGATTCGAGAAAAAAATCCGCATGGAGCGGGTGGTGCGGCTGTTCGACTGCGCCGGAATCGCCGCCGATCTCGGCGTCACCTTTGACAAAACCCGCGTTTCCGCCGTCGGCTATGTGACGGAAAACCGCGTGACCAACATCGGGCAGGAGGCGTGGACCCGGGAGAACGGCGCGCTCTCCATCTGGATGCTCGGCATGTTCAACCCGTCGGCGCGGACCGTGATCGTCATCCCCTACCGCACCGACGCTCCCGGCGCGATCGTCAAGGACGACTACTTCGGGCGCATTCCCGGCGACCGGCTCCGTATCGACACCGGACGCGGCCGTATCCTCTTCTCCGCTGACGGCAACTGCCGCGGCAAACTCGGCCTCTCCAACCGCCGCGCCACCGGCGTGCTCGGCAGTTATGACGCCGAAAACCGGATTCTCACCGTGGTTCACTATTCGCCCGGCCCCGCCGACGCCGAATATGTCAACGCCGCCTGGGAGATTCAGGAGTGCCCCTTCGAAGGCGACACGGTCAACGCCTACAACGACGGACCGCTCGCCGACGGTTCGCAGATGGGGCCGTTCTATGAACTGGAATCGAGTTCTCCGGCCGGATTCCCCGCGCCGGGCGGTTCCCTGTGCCACACCCACGCCACCTTCCACTTCACCGGTGACCCGGAGGAGCTGGACCGGATTGCGGAAAAACTGCTCAACGGCCCGGTCACATCGCTGACCTTGTGAGCCGGTTGCACCTCCACCGCCGTACCCCGGGTGTTTTTTCGTCGGAAAATCCTCTCTTGACGGATTGAAATCCCGGCCCGGGTACGGTATCTTAAACACATATCAGACCATTGCACCAGAGAATGAAAGAGTATTTTGATGATGAAACAACCGCTTGAACTGGCCGCTCCGCCGGCCGATTACCGTCCGATTCCATTCTGGAGCTGGAATGAGAAACTGGAGCCGGAGGTGCTCCGCGAACAGATTCGCCAGATGCATGACGCCGGAATCGGCGGCTTTTTCATGCACGCGCGCGGAGGACTTCAGACCGCCTACCTTTCGCCGGAGTGGATGAGTTGTGTCGAAGCCTGCATCGACGAGGCCGACAAGCTCGGCATGAACGCCTGGCTCTACGATGAGAACGGCTGGCCCAGCGGCTTCGGCGGCGGCGCGGTCAACGGCCTCGGCGTGAAATACCAGCAGAAATATCTGCGGTATGAGTTTCTTGACGCCGCGGCGGCCGGCGGCCGCACCGACACCATCGGCTGGTACACGCCGGAGGGCGAATTGATCGGCAAGACCCTCCCCGCCGGTGTGGAAGGGCGGGTTCTGCGCTGTTACTTCGAAGTCAATCCCTACTATGTGGACAACCTCGATCCGGAAGTGGTGGCGGAGTTTCTCCGGGTTACCCACGACTACTATTACCGCAATCTGCCGAAACGGCTCTCCCGCCGTCTGAAGGGGATCTTCACCGACGAGCCGCAGCTGTCGCGCAACGGCTTCCTCTGGTCGTTCGTACTGGAGGAGGAGTACTGGAAGGCCTACCACCGCGAACTTCTGCCGGAACTGCCGATGCTCTTCCTCGGCATGCCGGGCAGCGACGCGATGCGGATTCGTTTCTGGAGCCTCGCCGCCCGCCTCTTCAGCCGGAACTTCATGCAGCAGATCCGCGAATGGTGCGATGAACACGGCTGGATGCTGACCGGTCACCACGTGCTCGAAGAGACCTGTCAGGGGCAGATCAACAGCAACGGCTCGGTGATGGCGCAGTACCGCTGGTACCACATTCCGGGCATGGACCACCTCGGCCGTTCGGAACCCAGTCCGGTCGCCATGACCCAGCTGGTCTCCGCCGCGATGCAGGTCGGCCAGAAACAGATCCTCTCCGAGAGCTTCGCGCTCTGTGGCTGGAATTTCAACTTCTCCGGCATGCTGTGGATGTTCCAGCAGCAGTTCGCGCACGGGGTGAACCTCCCCTGCCAGCATCTGCAGGGCTATTCGCTGCGCGGACTGCGCAAGCGGGACTATCCGGCTTCGCTCTTCGTGCACCAGCCGTGGTGGGGCGACTACCGGCAGATCAACGACGCCTTCGCCCGGATCGGCATGATGCTCGCCGAAGGGAAGGCGTCCGCCGAAGTGCTGGTGCTCCACCCGCTCTCGACCGCGTGGATGCACTACAGCGAATGCGACCGGCTGAAGGCGATGGAGTTCTATACGGAAGGGCTGAAACGGCTCACCGTCGAACTCGACTCCCTGCAGATTCCGCACCATTACGCCGACGAGGTGCTCACTTCGGAGCTCGGCTCCTTCGAAGACGGAAAGATCCGGATCGGCCGGATGGCGTATTCTCTGGTGGTGATTCCGCAACTGGTCAACCTCTCCTCGCAGATGCTGACGATGCTGGAAAAATTCACCGAGGCCGGCGGCATCGTGCTGGTGGTCCGCAACCGGCTCGAACCGGAGAAACTCACCGTTGACGGCGAGCCCGCGTCGCAGCAGGTGCGCGACTGGTTCGCCTCGCTGCCCGCCTACGACTCGGAGGCCGCCGCCGCCGAGACCGTTGCGGATCTGCTGCCCGACCGGGTGCGGATTACCGAACACGGGGTGCCCGCCCGCCGGGTGGTCGGCACCTTCCGCGACTTCGACAATCTGGAGGGGCGCAGCGGCCGGATGCACTTCATCACCAATCTGCAGTACAACCAGCCCTGTTCGCTGACGATCGCGCTGCCCCGCACTGGGCGGCAGGTGGAGGTGATCGATCCCTTCAGCGGGAAGTTCTCGATCCTCTCTGGCGTCCGCCATTCCGGGAACCATCTCGTCTTCGACTATCCGCTGGCGGCGGGGGAGGCGGCGATCTTCTTCGTTTCGCCGCATCCGGAGAAACATGCTCCGAACATCCGGGTCGAGGATGTGTTCGCGCTGGAACCGGTCCGGCGGCTCGACTCCGCTTTTACGGTCGAGCACGCCTCCGAAAACCTCTTCACTCTCGACCGCTGCCGCTACCGGGTTGACGGCGGCGAGTGGATCGACGAGCATGTCTGCGTGATCCACGCCCGGCTGCTCCGGCTCCGGCGGCCCTGCGATCTGGAGATGGAGTTCCGTTTCAATCTCGCGCCGGACTTCGACTTCTCCGCGCCGCTTTCGCTGGTGGCGGAGACGCCGGAACGGTGTGAATTCGCGCTCAACGGGCACCGTTTCGACGCGGTGGATTCCGGGGCGGTGTTCGACCAGGCGTTCCGCCGGATTCCGCTGCCGGCGGCGCTGATCGGCGGCGTCAACGTGCTGTCGATCCGCACCCGCTACACCCAGCCGGAGGAGGTCTACGCCAAGCTCGAACGCGCCCGGCAGTTCGAAACCGAATACAACACGCTCTGTTTCGATTCGGAGGTGGAGAGCGTCTATCTGGCCGGAAACTTCTCCGTGCGCCACATCGGCCGCGAGGAGGAGCTTATGCGCGGGGCGGAGCGGTTCCATGGCCGGTTCGAACTTGGCGCTCCGATGACCGGTGCGGCGGTCGACGCCGCCGATCTGGTCCGCGCCGGAATGCCGTTCTTCGCCGGAAAGGTGACGCTCGCGCGGGAGATCGATCTCACCGCCGACGAGGCCGAATCGATTCGGTATCTGCGTTTCGCCGCGGTCGGCGCGAACTCCTACCGCGTCTGGATCAACGGGGAGGAGGCCGGATTCCGCTTCCAGGGGCCCTACGCTCTGCGGATTGACTCCTTCCTCCGCGCCGGCGTGAACCGGATTGAAGTGGAGCTGACCACCTCGCTGCGCAACCTGCTCGGCCCCCACCACCTCGACGAAGGGGAGAGCTACGGCGTCAACACCCGCTCCTTCGACAAGGAGCCGAACGCGATCGACAACCCCGCGCCGCCCTGGAACGACGGCTACTGCTTCGTCAAGCTCGGACTGCGGGATATCGTCCTCGCCTGAGGCGCGATACGGAAATCCCCCGCGTTTTCTTCTACGTGAAGAGAAGCGCGGGGGATTTTTTTACCCGTTGCCGACGGCGGCATCAGTCGAAGATCGATTTGGTCTCCTGCTTGCCGATTTCGACGTTGTCCTCCCAGACTGCGAGGCCGGTGGCGAGGTCGGTCATCACCACGTGGAAGAAGAAGTAGGACTCTTCAACCCGGCCCACCCGGTTGCTCTGCTGGACGATCTCACCCGAGAGGCTCATATCCGGCGCGATCACGGTGCCGCGCTTCTGCACGGTCGCCTGATTGAAGAGGTCGTCGTTCTCCAGTTCGCGCACCTGCCGGACCGCGGCCTCCTCGGCTCCCTTCGCACCGACCGCGGTGGTGGTGACCGCTTTGCCGGAGCGGAGAATCGCCTGCCGGATCTTGTCGGTCAGAATCCGGGTGTTGACCGGCGTGGAGGTGTTGTTTTTCACCTCGCCGACCATCACGATCGTCTTGCGTCCGTCGGCCCGGTTCAGCGCACCGGAGGCGAGGAGCGAATCGATCGATTTCAATGCGGCGGTCTGCCAGTCCTTGACGTCGATCCGGTGGGTGCTGGTCAGCGTCTGGTCGCCGGCGGGGTCGATGCGGTGCGGCGCGACGGCGCAGCCGTACCCGAGCAGCAGCGCCGCGGCCGCCGCACTTCCATAGAGTGCACGTGTCTTCATCGGTTGATTTTCCTTTCCGTCAATCGTTTTTTTCCTTGAGGCTCACCATGTAGTCGGCGCACTGTGACGTCGGCGCCACACTGCGGATGTATTTGGTCTCGCCCGGGTAGAAGATTTCCGTCATCCAGTTCGAGGAGGGGGAGGGCACCTGCATGCCGTTGCCGTCGAGCCAGTCCACCCGGTAGTTGATGTAATAGGGATTCTCGCCGGTCATCCAGCTCCAGATTTCGGAGAAGAAGCCGTACCGTTCGCTGCGCAGCGTCACCTGAAGCTGCCGCACGCCGCCGTCGGTCTGCGCCATGTTGACCGCCAGCACCGCCAGCCGGTCGCGGCAGAAGCTGTCGCTGGTGAAGCGTTTCAGATCGGCGGCGGTGACGCCGGGGTCGCCGGAGAGGGTGTTCACCGTGTTCTGACAGCCGGTCAGCGCCAGAAGAACGGCGGCGAGACAGGCGGCCCGGACGAGTGTCTGCTGGATCATATGTTGGATTCCTTTCCTGCTTGCCCGCTCAGAAGAGCGGATAGGTTCCCTGTTTTAAAATTTCCACGGTGTGCTCCCAGACGGCGATTCCGGTCACCAGATCGGTGAGCGCCATGTGGAAGAGAAAATAGCTCTCTTCGGTGCGTCCCTGATAGATGGTCTGCTGGGTGATCGCGCCGGAGAGGCTGAAGTTCGGCGCGATCACGGTGCCGCGCTTCGGCACGGTCGCCTGGTTGAAGAGGTCGTCGGAATCCTTGTCGCGGATTCTCCGGACGGCGAGGTCGAGGTTGCCGCCCGCGCCGAGCGCCGAGGTCACCTTCGCCTGTCCCGACTGGAGGATCGCCCGGCGGATCTTGTCGGTCAGGATCTGCGACTCCAGGTGGAGCGTCGTGTAGTTGCGGATGCGGCTGACCATCACCACCGCCGGCTTGCCGTCGGGACGGCGGAGCGCGCCGGAGGCGAGCAGAGAGTCGATGTTCTCCGCCGCCGCCCGGTTCCAGTCGGCCGGGTCGAGTTCGCTGATCGTCACCAGCGCCTCGTCGCTGTCCACCCCGATGATCCGGGCGGGGGAGGCGCATCCCGCTGCCAGCAGCATCGCCATTGCGGCGAAGAGAAAAGTCATGAGCCGCCAGTTCATAGTTTCACTCCATCGTACTCCACTGTTTCAGATAAAATTTTCCGCCCGCCTCCCGGAGGTAGATCAGCGCCCGGGTGGTTTCCGGTTCGAATTTCAGGGTCTTCCGGAAGAGGCTCTTCCGGTCGGCGCCCTCGACTTCGACGGTGATCTCCCGGTTCGCCGGAATCGGCAGGTGAAGAATCCGGTAGCGCTGCGCGATCGTCACCCAGCGCCGCCAGTCGGTGTCGTTGATCGAAACGCTCGAAGTGGCGGCGACCTGCGCCGTCGCCGCCGCGACCGCCAGCGCTTTGCCGTCGAAATTCGGCGAGGCGAGCAGGGCGGCGAGCGACGCCTTGGCCGCTTCGTGTTCGATGGTCTTGCTCCGGATGGCGGCGGCGGCGCCGCCCGCCAGTTCCGGCATGGTCAGCTGCCAGAATTCATCCTGCGCGATGCTGGTGAGGTCGGCGAGTTCACTGCCGACGCAGTGGCGGCCTCCGCCGCTGGCGCGGAGCGTCAGCGCCTGGGCGCGGCTGTCCTCCGGCAGGTTGAACTTCCAGTGCCCGGGAACCATTCCCGGCAGGCGGACGGTGGTGCTGCGCTCCTTCCAGCCCGGCGGAATTCCCTGCGCCAGAATGACCACCGCCAGATTGTCGGTGAGCGGGTAGTCCCACGGCTTGACCGAGGCGAGTTCCGGAGGAATTTTTTCGCCGAGCAGATGGAACACAGTCGCATAGTCGCGGCGGAAGAGTTCGTTGTCCGGCTGGAGCCAGAAGAGGTACTTGAGGTCGACCGCCGCTTCGTCGAACTGATTGTCCCAGTAATAGCCGAGGGCGGAGAGGTAGAAAGGAAGCGGGTTGAAGAGGAGCGCCAGCCGCGGCCGCAGCCGGTCCTTGTATTCGCCGTACTCCGCCTGCACCCCGGCGGCGCGGAAGGTCCCGGCCGCCGTCTGGTTCTCCCTCTCCAGCTTCCGCAGCCGGTAGGGGGCGACTTTGCGGCCGAAGTTCTCCTGATCGTATTCGCGCAGATTCGGGTCGGACTCCTTGAGCAGATAGAGGTACTGCCCGGCGCGGAGCCGCCGGATTTCGACCAGGGCGTCTTCCAGCTCGCCCCGGCTGAAATAGGTGAAGAACTTGAGCATTCCGAGCACCAGCCGGTCGTTCCGGTAGCCGTGATAGGTGGCCGTCCCCGGCCGGTGGAGGCGGATTCTGCCCTGCCGGTCGAAGAGCCAGAAGAGCTTTTCCGCCCGCTCCAGCGCGGTGAGCGCCTCGTCGAACCGCCCGGCGTCGAGGTTGATGCTGCCCGCCTCCAGATGCCAGAGCAGTGCTTCGCGGCCGGTCTCGCCGTTCTCCGCGTCGCTCATTTTCATGCTGAGTTCGGCGGCGCGGTCGAGGTCGCCGGAGTAGTAGAGCTGCTGAAGTTTCTGCTGATCCTGCCGGGTGAAGTCGGAGCGGCAGCCGCCGGCCAGCGCCAGCAGCACCGTCAGCAGAATTGCTCCGCGTGATCTCCTCCGTCTTCTCACGGTCCGTCTTCTCCCGATGGCTCTTACGGTGTGGCTTTCGGGTAGGCGGGCTTTGCGGCCTGCGGCGTCGCAGTCCGGGAATCCGCCTTCAGGCGACAGCGGGCGCCGACGGCGGGGAGTTCCCCTTTGCCCTGCCAGGAGGCGGTGCTCATGTCGGCCGTGACCGATTCAATCCGGGCGTCGCCGAGCCGTTTTTCCGCCGACCCCAGCACCCGGCCGGTCCTGGGATGCACCACCGGTTTGCCCGGCTGATAGATTTCGTAGATCTGCCCGGCGCGCACGCCGGCCCCTTCGCCGCGGGTGAGATAGAGGGTGTTGCCATCGACTGCGGCGACCAGCACCGGATCGAGCCGTTCGAGCAGTTTGCGCCCGGCGGTTTCCGCGGCCAGGCTGAGCAGGTCGTTCTGGTAGTCGGCGGCGGTCCAGTCGCGGCGGGTCTCGGCGGGAATCTCATTGCTCCGGCGGCGACAGGTGATCGACTCCACCGCGACGAGGGTGCCGCTTTTGACCTCGATGATCCGCAGTTCCGCCTCCAGCGTGGCGACGGTGCGGGTGGAGGTTCCGGCGATGGCGGTGCCGGAGGAGAGATTCTGCACCTCCAACCGGGTGAGCTTCGGCAGGATCAGCCAGTCGCCGACCGCCAGCGCGCCGGTCTTGATCTGCTGACCGGGGGCGGCGAGCGCGGCGTCGGCCAGCGCCGATTCGGCGGCAACTGCCTGGAGCGTATCGCGGCCGAGGAGTTCGAAACTGCCGGATTTCAGCAGAAATTCACTGAGTTTCGTCTCGAACGAGGTGCCGGAGGCGGGGGCGATGCCGGGCGCAACCTGCACCGGGAACACGGCGAGCTGTTTTCTCGCGGCGGTTTCGCCGGGGCGGGCGAGAAGGCCGATCTTGTCGAGCGCCCAGTCCAGCCGTCGTACGAGGCCGTTGAGATCGGGTGCGTCGAGGGAGATGTGCCGTTTCGGGTCGACTTTCCCGGTGCTGCAGTCGACGACCATCAGCGTCATACCCATCCGGGAACCGATTTGGGCCACCGAGGTGACCAGAAGATACTTGACTCCGTGGACCCGGCCGAGTTCGGCCAGCTGCCCGGCGCTGTCGGCCAGTCCGGATTCGGTCTGAAACGCCACCTCCTTGAGCATCGCCTGCAGTGCGGTGCGGGAGATCACCTCATAGTTTCCGCCGAGTTTCGCTTCGATCTGGTCGGCCAGTCCGGCGAGGCCGGCGGCGTCGATGTTCCCGCGGGTCATGATCTCCGCCACGGCGATCCGGTCGGCGGCGTGGAGCGCCGTCACGCAGAAGAGCGCCAGAATAAAGAGATGCAGTTTTTTCATCGCTTCTCCTCCTTCGCTTCGAACCGCCGGTTCATGGCGGCGGCGGCCTGCCGGACCGCGTCTTTCATCAGTTTTTCATAGAGTCCGGTGTCGGTGTGGGTTACCGCGCTGTGGTCGAGTTGGCGGACCTTGCCGGTGAAGAGACCGCTGAAGGCGATGGAATTGTCCCGCAGGTCCACGAGTTTGACGAGCAGGTCCAGCGTGTAGATTTTGTTCTTCGTCTCGATGCCGTACCCTTTGAAGGCGGTCTCCTCCTTCTGACAGTCGGAGACGACCGCGTAGAGCACATGGGTCGCTCCGGAGAGGCGGCGGAACTTCTGTCCGGCTTCCGCCATCGCCGTCGCCTGAGTGCCCAGTTCGATGGCCAGCAGCGAGTCGTCGAGCGTCCGCCGGTCGACCGGAGTGAAGGTCTGCGGATACTCTCCCAGCGCGGCGAGCATGTATTCCGAACCGATCACCGCGGTGCGCTGCGGCGAGTTGAGAAGCTTCGCCGCGAGGGCGTCCCGCAGGGCGAGGGTGCGGTCGTTGAGCTGATCCATCCGGGCGCGCTCCTCCTGCCGTTCCTGCAGTGTTGCCCGGTTTTCGAACAGCCGGATCAATCCGAGCATCCGGTCGTCGATGGTACCGTAGTCGTTTGCGTTCAAAGAACTGTACGAAATGGAGGGAATCCTCTCCTCGGTGTAGCGGTAGAACTTCTGCCCGACGGTGTCGATGGTGGAGAAATCGAATACCGCCACCTTGATTTTTTCCTGCTGCCCCGTCTTCGCCGGAGCTTCCGCCGCCGGCAGAAGCGTCGCGGCCGCCAGCAGGGCGGCAACCCATGAAAACAGTTTCATTTCATCTTCCCTTCCGGTGTATGAGTTCCTTTTCGATCACTATGGTCTGGCCGTCGTAGAGTGTCAGAGGGTCGAGGCTGATCTTCCAGCGCATCCGGTCGCGGAAGAGCCGCCCGCGCACCGTTCTGCCGTTTTCCAGCCGGACCGAAACCATCCGGCTGCCGTCCTCGAGCGTCTCCTGCAAAATTACTCCGGCCGATTCTCCACGGTGGGGGCCCGCGTCGCGCAGCGCCCGGTCCGCCGCCCGTTTCAGCTCCGCGCCGGTGGGGGCGGCTGTGTCCTGAACTGCGGTGGAAGAGGGAAGGGGCGTGGCGGGGGAGGGCGCGGGACACTCCGCGGCACAGAACCGCCCGACAGCGAAGCCGAGCAGAATTCCGGCGAGCGCTCCCGCTGTCGCCGTTACGGCTGGATTTTTCCACATTCCCGGTGCCATATTGCCTCTCCTCTGATGGACCGGGATCAATTTACATGTCTGGCGCTTCTTTTTCAACCGGAACCGAGAAAAAAAGTACAGGCGGCGAGGCCGTGAGGCACGCGGTCAGATATCCACTCCGAACAGGTTGACCGGCAGCATGCAGGCGTGGAAGGCCATTTCGAAGGGGGCGGCCCCCCCTTCGATCAGGTTGTTGACGCCGGAGCCGAGAAGACCGAACGGAAGTCCGAGCGTGCACTGCACCGCCCCGAGCGGCAGGTAGAGGGTCTTGAAGGCGGAAATTCCGGTCTTGGCCAGACCGCGGGCGCCGCAGGCGAGCCCGTTCATGAGATAGGGGTGGGTCGCCTCCGCCATCCGCATCGCCGCCGGGGCGAGCAGCGCCAGCGTCACCGGGTCCATCGCCCGGGCGCGGGGCGCGGCGAAAAAGCTCCCCGCCGCCAGCAGAAGCGCGGCAAGGAGAAGTTTCGTTCGCGTCATCATGGGCAGATCCTCCGTTATTCCGAACGCAGAACCGTGATCGGATTCTGCTGTGCCGCCTTGTAGGCCGGATAGGTTCCGAAGATCACGCCGACCAGACTGGAGATCGCCAGCGAGAGCAGAATGCTCCACAGCGAATAGACCGTCGGCATGCCGCTGTAATAGGTGATGGTCCGCGCGATGCCGACCCCGAGCAGGATGCCCGCCACGCCGCCGGTCGAGGTGAGAAAGACCGTCTCGATCAGGAACTGCAGCAGAATATCCGACTTCTGGGCGCCGAGTGCGCGGCGGGTGCCGATCTCCTTGCGCCGTTCGTAGACGCTCGCAAGCATGATGTTCATGATGCCGATGCCGCCGACCACCAGCGAGATGCCGGCGATGGAGCCCATCACGATGGTGAAGATGTTCTGGGTCTGCTCGCGCTGTTTGAGCAGTTCGAGCGGCACGACCATGCCCCAGTCACGGGTTTCGTCGTGCACCTTTTCCAGATAGGCGGCGATGCGCTTGGAGGTGTTGTCGATGTAGCTGGTGTCGTTCACCTTGACCAGGAAGAGGTCGTAGGCGATCCGGGTGATTTTGAACTGCCGCCCCTCCCGCTGGTAGGTGTAGTCCTTGAACTTGGCCCGCGCCGTCGACATCGGAATCAGGATCATGTCGTTCTGCCCGCCGACCTCCGGATACTGCGTGCCGTACTCGTTGGAAAGGATTCCGATGATCCGGTAAACCCCGTCTTCGATGCGGAGGGTGTCGCCGACAATATCGGTCCGGCCGATGGAGAAGAGTTTCCGCTTGACGTTTTTGCCGATGACGCAGACGTTGGATTCATTTTTGAAATCCACCGGCGAAAACCAGCGCCCTTTTTCGATTCGCGCCGAGGAGTCCTCGAGGAAGCGGTAGTCGCATCCGACAAGTTTCAAGTCGGTTCGCTGCAACCCCTTGAGTATTTTTTTTTCTCGCGTCGAAAACGCCGGTAATCCGTTCGACGTTGTCCATCCGGCTGATGTGGGAAACGTCGCGTTCGGTGAGGCCGTAGCGCTCCATGACGCTGGCGTTTTCCGACCCCTCGCTCCGCCCCTCCAGCGGCGGCCGCTTGGAAAAGAGGATGATTTTGTCGATTCCCATCGCTTCGATCTGGGCGAGTGCGGAACGCTTCGCCCCCTCCGACACCGCCAGCATGGCGATTACACTGCCGACGCCGAAGATGACGCCGAGCGAGGTGAGGATTGACCGCACCTTGTGCAGCAGCAGGTTGTGCAGTGACAACCGGAAGAGATCCCGAACCAGCATCATCGGATTTTCTCTCCTTCCAGCGGGGTGTTTTCAATCCGCCCGTCCCGCAGGCGGATGATCTTGTCGTAGTGCGGCGCGAGCAGGGGGTTGTGGGTTACCATCACGATGGTCACCCCCTGGCCTCGGTTGAGTTCGTGAAAGAGCTTCATGATTTCATCGCTGGTCTTCTCGTCGAGGTTGCCGGTCGGCTCGTCGGCGAGGATGAAGGCGGGCTGGTTGCTCAGCGCCCGGGCGATGGCGATCCGCTGGCACTCTCCGCCGGAGAGCTGAGTCGGGCGGTGTCCGAGCCGGTGGCCGAGGCCGACCCGTTTGGCCAGCTCCAGCGCCCGGGCCCGGCGGATTCGCCCCGGAATCCGTGCGTAAACCATCGGTACTTCGATGTTCTGTTCGATCGTGAGATGCGAAAAGAGGTTGAAGCTCTGGAAGATGAAGCCGATTTTCCGGTTGCGGATTGCCGCCTGTTCCACATCGGAGAGGCGGCTGACTTCAGTCTCTTCCAGATAGTACTGCCCGGAAGTCGGCACATCGAGCATCCCCAGAATGTTCAGCAGCGTCGACTTGCCGGAGCCGGAGGTGCCGATGAATCCGACAAACTCCCCCCGCGTCACCGTCGCGTTGATTCCCTTGAGCACGGGAACCTGCAGTTCGCCGGTGACGTAGGTTTTGCGGATGTCGATCAGCCGGACGATTTCGTCTCCGCCGCCCGCCATGGCCGTCATTGCGCCTCCTGCGTCTTCTGATAGGGCCGGTAGAGATAGACCACGTCTCCCTCTTCGAGCCCCTTGGTGATCTGAACGAAGTTGTCGTTGGAGTCGCCGATGGTGACATCCACCTCCGTCGGGCCGCCGAGTCCGCTGCGGTAGACGAAGAAGCGGTCGTTCTCCTCGAAAACCGCTTCGACCGGTACGAAGATCGTGTTCGGAATGACCCGGGTGACCACGTTGATTTGCACGCTCATGCCGTTGACCAGCTTGGGGGACTGCTTGTCGAGTTTGATCTTCGACTTGTAGATCTTCGGCGAGGAGCTGTCCCAGACGACCAGGTTGACCGGAAGCGTGTCGATGTGAGAAATCGTGCCGCCGAACTTCTCCCCGGGGAGGGAGTCGGGCGAGATCACCGCCCGGTCGCCGATCTTGATCTTGGAGCGGTACTGCTCGGGCAGGTCGAAGTCCACCACCAGGTTGGACATCTCCGGAATGGTGATGAGCACCTGTCCCTTGCCGATGTCGATGCCGGGCTTGACGTCGAGATTGCCCCAGCGGCGGTCCGGGTCGGCGTAGATCACGATGCCGTCGACCGGAGCGACCAGCTTCATCATCTCCATGTAGCTCTTGTAGCGGTTGAGCTGGTCGGTCAGCCGGCGGATGCGGCGGCGGAGGTTCGCGATCGACTTCTTCTGCTGGACCAGCTTCGATTCGGTCGAAATCTTCACCTTGCGCAAGTTGAGTTTCGCCTGTTCGAGCGCGTTGACCAGCCGGGTGATCTTGCTCGGATTGTCGTAGCGGCGGAAGACTCGCAGATTGTCCTCGGCCGTCTGGAGCGCATTCTCCGCCTCGTCGATTTTGCTCTGCTGGGAGTTCAGCTCCTCGCGCTTCTTGTCGTCGGCGTTTTCGTCACTTTTGGTGGCGGTGTCGCTGTCGCGGATTTCGGTGTAGGCGCTGTTGGCTTCTGCGAGCGACGCTTCCGCCTTGGAGATGGCAAGATCGAGCGCGTCGCGCTGGCTGGCACGTTCGAACCGGCGATATTTGCGCAGCGCGTCGTCGGCCTGGAGAAGCGTCTCTTCGGCGGACTGCAGGTCCGCCGCGTTGGAACTGACCTGGATCTTTTCCGCCTCGATGGCGATCTCCAGCTCCTTCGAGAGGTTGTCCAGCTCGATCTCCTGATTCTCGATCTGCTCCTTGAGCTCGTCGGTTTCGAATTTCGCGAGCAGGTCACCCGCCTTGACCTTGCTGTTCTCGTCGATCACCCAGAGGAGTTTGGTGCGGTAGTTCGCCTGCAGCGAGAGTTTGTGCTTCTTGCTCGCGTTGACATATCCGCCCTGCAGGAGTCCGATCACGAGGTCGTCGCGCCGGACCTTGTAGGTGCGGTCCATGTCGCCGCCGTCAGTGGCGAGTTTCTTCGCCTCCTCCGCCAGGCGCGCCCGTTCCCGGGGCAGGTAGACGCCCCAGTAGTAGCCGGCAGAGCCGCCGGCTGCCGCCAGCAGCAGAATGAGCCATATCAGTTTCCGGCGGGAGATTTTCATTTCGTTTCCGCTCCGCTGGTGGTGGTTTCTGCCGGTTCATCGATGGTGATCGGCGTCTGGTGGAACTCCCGGCGGCGCCGTTCGAGTTCTCCCGGCTTGGCGTGGTTGAGCTCTTCGCCGAAGTTTTCCACCGAGGTGCGATGCAACGGAATGCTGTCGGCATTCTCAACGATTTCGCCGAGCTTTTCACTGATCTTGCCGGTGCGGTCGAAGTTGTAGAAAACGCCGCTGGCGGCCTGGTCCGGGGAGATGATGTGAATCTTCAGGAAGAAGATCAGCTGAGTGACCTCTTTGGACTCGTTCTTGCCGGTGAAGAGCTCGCCGATCAGCGGGAGGTCGGAGAGCACCGGAATCCGCTGCTGCTGGAGCGTGTCGCGGCTGTTGTACAGCCCGCCCATCATGACCACCTGCTTGTCCTGCATCCGCAGATGGGTTTCGACGCTGCGGGCCGAAATCACCGGCACCGGATAGGTGGTGTCGCCGCCGGCGGAGACGTTCTCATAACGGACCACGTTCGAAACTTTCGGGAAGATCCGCAGCGTCACGTTGTCGCGGTTGATCATGCTCGGTTCGACTTCGAGCGTCACGCCGACGCTCTTGAACTTGGTGCTGAGCGAGAGGGTGTTCCCGGTGCTGTTCGCCTCCTGAATCGGGATCTCTTCGCCGGTGACGATCCGGCTCACTTCGTTGCGCGACAGCAGGATGTTGGGCGAGGAGAGCACCTTCGCGTCCTGCGCCGAAAGCAGCCACTGGAAGGCGATGTTCATCGAATCCTTGCCGGAATAGGGGGTGAAATTCCCTCCCAGACCGGTGGTGGGCTGGGTGCTCTGCCCGGGAACCTCCGCGGAACCGCCGACATTGTAGCGTTTGCCGGTGAAGTTGAACGAGAGATTGCGCTGCATTCCGTCGGTGAACATCACCTCGACCACTTTCGCTTCGATCAGGATCTGCGGGGAGGGCACATCCATCGCCAGAAGGATGTCTCGATAGCTCTGAATTTCCGCATCGGTGCCGTTGATGAGCAGTTCATTCTGCTCTTTCAAGGGTTCGATCAGCACCGAGCCGGTGGCGACGCCGTCGACGGTTTTGGCCATCTCCTTTGCCGATGAGAAGCGGGGGCGGAAGACCAGCGTGGAACGGCCGTTCTGCCCCGGAATCACTTTGACGTAAGGCGGTTCAATCGGCTTGTGGGCGGCGACCACCTGCGGCAGAGAGTTGTCGGCGGCAAAGAGCTCTTCCAGCTCGTTCAGAACCGAGCGGACGTTCCGCTTGCCCTGTTCCAGGTCCGCCTCCGTGCGGATCACCGGTTTTTCCGCCGGCGTCCCCGATTCCGCCGCGGTGGCGGAAAGCGCCATCATTCCGGAAAGAAGGCAGGAACATACCGCATTGCGACGCATTCCCGACGTCAGTTGCAATTTCATCATCAAAAGATCCCCCGTCCAAGTTGTTTTCCGCAGTGAATGCCAACCGGGGGGAGTGCAGACAGACAATAACGGGGCGGAAGAAAATCCGTCCCGTATTGTTCCGGCAATATCGTCGTCGTTTCCCGAATTGCCGGGTGCGTCCCTTCGCCCCGGTGTCCAAAGCATACTATACCCGATTCCGGGCAATTTCAAATCGAAATTTGTAAAAAAAACGCTTTTTTATGAGAATCCGGTTTGAGAGCGGTTCGGATTGTGCGAGATCCTTTCCGGCGGGATTGCAATTGACGGCGGCGGGCAATACATTGAACAAACCCCCGAAAGGCGGGGAAAACAGAAAGGAGAAATTCTATGATGTTTCGCAGACAACTGGGGCGGGTCGCCGTCTATTGCGCCTCCAATCCGGGGCGTGATCCGGCGTTCTCGCGGATTGCCGCGGAGCTCGGCGCCGAACTGGCCCGCCGTGGCATCGAACTGGTCTACGGCGGTTCCGACGCCGGACTCATGAGAATCGTCGCCTCCTCGGTCCTGGCCAACGGCGGCCGGGTGACCGGAGTCCATCCGGAGGGGCATCCGATCGAGGATCCCCAGCGGAACCTGACGCAGCTTTACGTGGTCAAATCGATGGCGGAACGCAAGGCGAAGATGCTCGAACTCGCCGACGCCTGGCTGGCGCTGCCCGGCGGCTTCGGCACCCTGGATGAGTTCTTCGACGCGATCTGCCTGCTTCAGCTCGGCATCCACCGCAAGCCGTGCGGGCTTCTGAACATCCACGGCTACTACGACCACCTGCTCGCCTTCCTGAACCACGCCGAATTCTGCGGGCTGCTCAAACCGGAGCACCGCCGTCTGGTCAACGCCTCCGCCTCTCCGGCGGAACTCATCGACCTGCTCGCCACCCGCGCCGCTCCGGCGCTCCTCCCGGCGGAAAAGCACGACCGCGCCGCGGTCTGATTGCTACCGCAGTGTGATATCGCGGGCGAAGCGAAGTTCCATCTTCAGCTCGTCCGGCGATGTGATCCTCCGCTCTTCCGCCGGAGAACCGCAGCGGTAGACGATTTCTTCGAAGCGCACATCGGTCACCGGATGGGCCGCGTCGTTCCCGGTGATTCTGCACCGGCCCGGTTCGCCCTCGGCGCGGAAGTTGCGCACCGTGATCCCCTGAAGTTTCCCCCGCTCCGGATCGGAGGCGAACACCAGATAACTCGGCACGGTGAAGGAGAAGTCGAATGCGAACCTTCGCCCCTCCACACAGATATCCTCATAGAGCACATCGCGCACCAGCGAGTGGTCCACAATGCAGATGTCGAGCGCCGCGTGAAGATTGCCGTGCAGAAGATCGATCTGTTCGAACCGGACCGCTTCCAGCAGATCCCCCTGGGAACTGTGGCCGATCTCGACGCCGTTGCCCGCCCGGTCGTTCCAGATGACCAGGTCGCGGAAAATCAGATTCCGGGAGTGGCGGCCGATCCTGCGGCGGGTCTTGATCGCGATGCCGTCGTCGTTGCATTTGAAGAAGCAGTGTTCCGCCAGCAGATCGCTGCATGACCGCGGCTGGAGTCCGTCGTTGTTGACGATCCACGACAGCGCCTTGTGGTTCCGCAGCGTGAAGCGGTCAATTCCGACCGGGACGATGTTCCAGAAGTGCGGATTGTAGATCATCACGCCGTCGATGGTGATGTCGCTGCCGAGGAGAAAGCTGAAGAACCCGGGCCGCCCGTCGTCGGAGAGGTGGTCCACTCCGGCCGGCCGGATCACCGTCGTGCCGTCGAAAATTCCCTGTCCGGTGACGGAGACTCCGGAGACGTTCTCGCTCCGGAGCGCCGCCCGGATCACCGCGCCGCGGTCGAGATGGAGGTCCACTCCGGCGCGGAGGCGCAGCTCCTGCTCTTCGACCCTGTGCACGCCCGGCAGGAACCGGAGCCGCCGCACCCCCGGCGCGGCGAGCTCCCGCTGCGAATGAAATCCGGGCTGGAGGAGCAGCTCCGCTTCCGGCGGCAGCGGTTCCGGCTCCGGCTGCGGAAGGTCGGCGAAGAGGTAGACGGTGTAAGCCGGATCCTCCGCCGCTTCGGGCAGATCGTGGTTGATCTCCAGCACGCCGTAGCGGGAGGGCTGCAGCGTGAGACGCACCGTGTCCCCGGAGAGGGTGACCGGAACAGTCTGGCGCAGCGACGGCCGGAAGCGGGCGGTTTTCACCGCCGCCGGGAAGCGGAACTCCAGTTCTGCCGCCTCGTCTCCCGCGAACCAGACGAATCCTTCGGCGCCGCCGTTCCGGTGCGGTCCCTCCTCCTGCGAAGCGGCTTCGCCGACGAACAGCTTCCGCCACCCGCCTCCGGCGGCCGGGCGGATCATCGCGGCGAAACGCCCCTCCGGAATTCCGGCAACTGCCGGTTCAAACTGCAGCATCTTCTTCGTCCTCCCTGTTTTCCGGCGTGTCGATTTCCGGGAACGATGGATAGACCGCGTACTCCCGGAGTACCTGGTAAAACTCCTCTCTCCACGTTTCCGGCGGCGAGCCCGCGCCGAAGAGCGGCAGCGCCCGGTTGCCGAAGGTGTGCAGGATCATCGGCACCAGAAAGGCGATATGGCGGCGCAGGATGTGGAGCCGGAACGCCCGCTCCAGTTCCGCGCCGGGCAGGTCTCCCCGGGTACGGTCATGTTCTCGTCGATGGGCGGCGAACGCTTCCGCATAGCGGGTTCGGGTGCCGTTGAAGTAACCCTCCACGTGCTCCAGCACCCGGGCGGCGGAGTCGTAAAGCCGGAGGAACGCGATGTTGGGATATTCGAAGAGATATCTGCCGGAAAACCGGTTGTGCCGCCCGAGGAGCTGGCCGAGATAGCGCTCCTGAAATTCGGTCGAACGGGTGTGCCAGATCAGCATTCCGCTCCGGCGGAAGGCGTCGAACCGTTCCGCCGCCGGTCCGGTTTCCGCGCCGTCGGTCCGCATCAGCGTGAGCAGCACGGCGCATCCGGCGGCCGCCGCTTTTTCGATCGAGCGGTCGAACTCCTCCAGCGCCGGTGAATCGGAGACCGAACCGTCGGACGCGCAGAGCTGGCCGGGTTCGAGGGTGATCCGCAGCAGTTCCGTCCCCGGCGGCACCGGTCTGCCCGGGGCGTCGTCGGCACAGCGGGGGCGGCAGGGACGCCGGTCCGCTCCGCAGAGTTTCCCGGCGATGACACAGCAGGGGGGGAGCAGCATCGCAGTCAATATCCTTTTTTGAATCGTACCGGCGGCGTCTCCCGCCGGAAACGGTAGAGTTGTTCCGAAAATTTTCGATTTGCTTCGACGAACTCCCGGTAGGGAGTATCGGTCACATCGACTAGCCCGATGCCGTAGTTTTCACCGTCGTAGCGTCCGATCAGCGGCTGGTCTGCAAACTGGAAGTGGTGGATGCCCACGATCTGCGGATGGCGGGCGGCACTTTTCAACAGACAGTTGAGCGCGTCCTCACGGGCTCCCGGTTCAAGCCCCGGGTAACTGAGAGACGAAAACATTCCCCGCGATTCGTGGCCGACGCTGGACTCTGAAATCAGCAACGGCTTGTCGTCCGGTATGCCGCGCATCTTGAGATTGTCCAGCTGCAACGCGTAGTTGTTGACCGATACCACGTCGGCATAGGCTGCATGCGGTTCGTTGACATGGGCGCGGTAGATGTCGGCGACCGGGGTGCGCGACCCGAGATAGAGGTGATTCGGTGCACATTTCCGCACGATGTCGCGTGAAATCTGATAGAAGCGTTCGATGTATTTCCGACTGAATATGGAAAACTCTTTTTTTGCAAATTTCCGTTCCGGCGGCCGGGTGGAGGAGGCGGCAAGCTCTTCCCACGAGGCGTATTGACTTTTCCATGCACGGTTCAGCTTGTCAATTGAGCTGAATTTCTCCATCAGAAACTGAACCAGTTTCTGTTTGGCCGGCCGGTCTGCCGGTGCGGCGAAGATGCGTCGGGCCGCCTCGTCTTCCGGCCCGAATTTCACCTCGTTGCCGATGAAATAGCCGATGCAGAAGGGATCGTCACGGGTCCATCCGATCGTATTGACCAGATAGTGTTCCAGGCGACGGGTAAACTCCGGATTGTACACATCCCAGAGCGACGGCGTTCCGGGCAGGCGGGTTGAGGCGGGCAGCGGGATGTCGATGAGATAGGGCATTCGGCCGTGCCGGCAGAGAAAAGGGTCACTCCAGTTGCCGAGTGTGTTGAATCCCCATCCGGCGAGGCGTTCCGGCTGGGCGGCCTTCCATGCGTCAACACTGCCGTATTTCTGTTCGATGTTCCGGCGGAAGAAATCGATCGGTGCGTCTGTTTTTGCCGGTTTCTCGAAGTAGAGAGCCTCTTTTCCCGTTGTTTTCGGCAGCGACCAACTTGCGGAAAGGGCGACGCTGTTGACGCCGCGTGAGAAGAAGAGCCGTCCTTCCGGATCAACGAAGTACCATTTCCCCTCGTACTTCTCCACCCGGAAGAATCCGGTTGCCTTCAACTGCGGCCCCTTTGCCCAGCCTCCGTACCGATTCCAGTCGGCGAGGCGGGGCAGGGGTGTTTCCGGCTTCAATTCGGCAGCTGAGCGGATTTTCTCCGGCCAGTCGGAATGCCGGTTCTGCCCGAATTTATCGAACAGCGGGAAGAAGTTCTCCCGACTGCGCAGGGCGGGAGAGGGGATGTATCTTCCATGCACCCGGAGGTTCGAGAGGCGGAAGCGGTTGTAGCGTGCGAAGCCGCAGACGATGCGAAACCGTTCAATCCGACGGGTGTCGACATTGGTTCCTCCAGGGAAGCCGGAGGGCATTCCCTTCGCACGGAATAACGGGTCGAAGCCGGGATCTCCGCTGTGATTCAACGCGAAGGTGAAGGTGCGTTTTTCGCCCGGCGGTACGACGAAAACACCGAGCAGAGCGCCGGGGCCGAAGCCGAAATCGCCGCTGACAGAACTTTCTGCGTCCAGATTTTCGATGTCGAAGGAGAGGCAGGCGAAGGAGGAAAAATCCCAGCTTTCACCTTTTCGCGGCGCGAAATAGACCATTGGCCACGGGCGCTCACCGGTCCGGAATTCGATGATCGCGGCATTTTCCCCTTCCGGGGTGACGTTGATGAATTTTTCCGGGATTGACTGGGGAGCCGCCGGATTCCAGAGAATCGGTTCCGCCGCAAGGTGGAGACCGGCAAGGAGCGCGATGATGAAAAGGAGTGGCGAGCGGTTCATTTTGACGTTCTCCATTCATCGGTGAATGTTCCGGCGAGGCGGTAGGAAATCATATGTTCCCCCACTTTGCGCATGGCGTCGACAAACTCCCAGTAAGGAGTGTCTGTGTTGTCCACGACGCCGATGGCGAAGTTTTCTCCGTCGCCGCGACCGGTCAGCGGCTGATCCCGCCAGCAGAAGTGGTGCATCCCGACGATCTGCGGATGGAGCAGCGCCCCCTGCAGCAGCCGGGTATAGGCATGGGCGCGGTCGTTCTGATCGACTCCCGCCGGACGGCTGTCGGCGTTGAAGGTGCCGCGATCAAGGACTGCGACATGAAATTCGCTGATCAGGATCGGCTTGTCATCCGGCAGTCCCTGCCGCCGGAAGCCGTCGACACTCCACGTGTAGGTGTTGCAGGCTACCACGTCGCAGTATTTCGCCGCTGCCTGATAGAGTTCAGGCAGCTGGTCGATGTGGAATCGCGAACCGAAGTAGAGCCGGTTCGGAGCACAGCGTTTCACTGCATCGCGGCAGATCCGGTAGAAGCGGTCGATGAAAGCGGTGTTGAATTGCAGCAGATCTTCGTAAGAACGTTCCGCATCGGGTAGCTCCCGAGACCTGAGAATTGCGTTCCAGTCGGGGTAGCTGCTTGCCCAGCGCTCGTTGAGCAGGTCGATCGCCTGATACTTTGTTTTGAGCATGTTCACAAAGGCTGCCTTGGCGGGCAGCTCGGCGGGTGAGACCAGCACAGCGCGTGCCGCAGCGGTACGGTCCCCCCATTTGATCTCATTGATCAGGAAGAAGCCGATGCACCAGGGATCATCCTTCGCCGCAGCGATAACCTTCGAGTCGCCCCGTTTTGCCAGCGCCTCGGCGAACTTGGGATCCCAGGGATCCCAGATCCCCATCGGCAGCCCCGGCACCGGTTTGATTGTACGCCGGTAGTTGACCAGGCCGAAATCCAGTGTGTAGGGCGTGCGCCGTTCCGCGAGGATTTCCGGATCGCTCCAGCAGCCGATGGTGTTCAGGCCCCATGCGGCGAAGCGGTCGGCGACCACAGACGGATACTGTTTGCGGAATTCCGGACCGTATTTTCGCTTCAAATTGTCTTCGGCGAAATCGAGCATGCCGCCGGGGCGCCGTACCGCCGCCTTTTCATACCAGAAGGAATGACGCTCCTTCGCCTTCGCCTGCGTGGTGACGGCGTTGACGCCGTGCGAGAAGAAAAGCCGTCCTTCCGGGTCGACGAGGAACCATTTCCCCTCGTATTTCGTCACGTAGAACGCCCCGGTCGCCTTCAACTGCGGTCCGGCTGCCCATCCGCCGTACTTGTTCCAGCCGGCGGGGCGGGGTTGGTTGAATTTTCTCTCCCGTTCAATGGCGCGGGAGAAGTCGCTGTCGGTGTGAATCTTATCCGGCCAGTCGGCATGTACATACTGCCCGTAGCGATCGATGAAGGGGAAGAATTTTTCCGGATCGTTTACCGGCGCTCCCGGTCCCCGGTACGGTCTGGCGAGCCGGATGTTGCCGACGCGATAGTGGACCGACTGATTTCGGGAGAAGCCGCGCAGATTGTGCCCCCAGAAGATCAGTGCGTCAACCCGGCGGGGATCGACATTCTTATGGCCGAAGATTCCCGGCGGTGTGGCGCGGAGTCCATCGATGCGGCACCGGGTGAATTCATCCGCCTGCGGGTAGTAGAAGCGGAGTGTCCGTTTCTCGCCGGGATTGAGCGCGAATCCGCTGTTGTTGGCAATTTCGTAGCGTCCGACCAGCGGATTGGTAATCCGGACTGAGAGGATCATCTGCTGATCGTGATCCATGTTCTCGATGTCGGCGTAGAGATGCTCGTAGCCGGAGAGATTCCAGTAACGCTCTCCCTCCGGTGGCGGCAGCAGAATGCCGGGATTGTCGAGTGTCACGTCGGAGATGGTGACGTCGAGCACCCATCCTGCGGAATTTTTTTCCTTGCGGATCTTCACCTTGTCGGAGTGGACCACTTTCGGTGTCACCCAGAGCGGCGGACCGAAATCGATCACCTGAATCTTCGAAATGTCGTAAGTTTCCAGATCGACCAGCGGTTTTTCCGCACCGACGGCGAGAGTCAGCGCAGCGACGAGTGCTGCTGCGGTGAGTGTTGTCTTCAGCATGGTTCCTCCTATGGTGTACAATGGATTGAATTCCTATGGAATCAGATTGGCATTCCGGTCGGCGTATTTGTTGAAGTCCATATCGCGGAGGTCGTTCAGTGTTTTGCTTTCCGTATGGCCGTCGGCGAAGGCGATGTTGGCGGTGTTGAGATGTCCCAGCCAGATTGCGGTGTCCTGCGAAAGCAGACTCTGTGGACTGAAGCACCAGGAGGTGCGGCCTTTGTTGGTACCGGCAACCAGCGCTGTGTCGGCAAAGAGAAGCACCTCCGACGGACGGCGCATCCGGTGCAGAATGTAATAGCGCCCTTTTACGGAACCGCCCTCCTTGTATTCGGCGGTGAAGCGCCCGAGCCGGTCGGCATGATCCTTGTAATAGAGCGTGGAGGTGAAGTGGTCTACCTGACCGTAGGAGTCCCATGAGAAGACCGAAACCCCGTTTCCGGCGGTATAATCGGACATGTTGGGATTGGAGGGGCAGCGCCGCATTTCCAGCGGCAGGATCCGCATGATCCAGCCGACCGCTCCGTAGTGCGGCAGCAGATAGGAGTTGTACCAGGTCCGGTTGACGATTGCCCCGCCGTAACTGTCGGCGTAGAAGATGTGCGCCTTCATCGTCTGCGAAAGCCGGTTGATGCACTCGCTCTTCCGCCCCGCCTCCCGCGCCCGGTTGAGCGCGGGCAGCAGCATCCCCGCCAGAATGGCGATGATCGCAATTACGATGAGAAGTTCAATCAGAGTAAAATTTCTGCCTCGTTTCACGGTCTGGACTCCTTATCTTTGGAAATCGTCTTCCGGCTCCCGATTTTCTTTGTTGTAATTATACCGGAAAAAATGGTAAAGTCAACTGTTTTTGATACCATAATCATAATTTTTTTAAAGAAAAATGCTTGATTAGTACCATAATTGAATTATAGTATTAAACAGAGAGAAAACCGACAGGATTTTTTACGAGACAGACCATGGAACGGATTATTCCGGAGTTCGATCTGGAGCTGGAGGAGGGGCGGCAGCGCTGTTCCGCCGGGGAGTTCTGCGACCGGCTGCGGCGGTTTCTGCGGCGGGAGAGCCGCTCCTTTCCGGAGGGAGGCGCGCTGGCGCCGGAGCGGCAGGTGGCGGCGCGCTACGGAATCGGTCGGGGAACCGTCCACAAGGCGTATGAACAGCTCGCTTCCGAAGGGCTGCTGCGGCGGCGGGAGAACGGCCGCTGTTATCTCGTCTGTCCCGCCGGGGAGGAGGGATTCCCCTGTATCGGCATCATCCTGCCGCGCCGGTTCGAGGAGTACTACGCGCCGGAGAGCCTGTCCGGGCCGATGTCGCAGGGCTATTACAACGGATTCGCCGGGGAGGCGGGGCGGCGCGGATTCGCCACGGTGCCGCTTTTCCCACCGGCTCCGGAGGCTTCCCGTGAAGAGCTCCGGCGATGGATCGACACCGTTCTGCCGCGACTGGCCGGAATTCTCCACCTCGGCGATCGCGGATATGAGGCCGATCCGGTGCTGGAACTGATTTTCCGTCAGGAGAAGATTCCGCAGATTCTGCTCTGCGGTGAGGTGAACTACCCGTATGTCACGAGCGTTTCATTCGATCACGATCTGTTGGCGGAAACTCTGCTCGATTTTCTGCGGTCGCTCGGTCATCGAAGGATCGGCCTCTGTCTGGCGGCTGCCTGCCGGGAACATCATCTCTGCTGTTATGATCTTACCGGTTCTCCGCAGGCAATGGAGTTGTTTGCCCGGTATGGAGTGAAGATTCCGGAAGAAGCCTGTCTTTATTTTTCACAGCCGGCAGACTTGGAGAGACAGCTGTTGAAACTGTTGGAACAGGAGGATTGTCCCACTGCATTCTGGTGCCGGAACGATATTTGTGCCCGGGAACTGACCGCCGCGATCCGCCGGATCGGATACCGGGTTCCGGAAGATTTTACTGTGATTGGCTCTCGAGGGCAGGCTACCCCCGATCCGGGGGCCGCCGAGCTTACGTCTCTGCTTTGCTCGCGTGAGGAGATCGGCCGTCTGGCCGCTGAAACGCTGATCCGCAAGATTCAGGTGCCGACTCTGGTGGTCCCCCGGCGTCTCGGCACGCCGGTGAAACTCTGCGTGCGGGATACCAGCGGCCCCGCGGCGGACCGGCGCAACCGCTCTCAGGAACTGGATATGTTCCTCTGAACAGAAAAAAACGGGCGGGAATGCGTCTGCACTCCCGCCCGGAATTGCAATTCTGCTTTCCTTTACTTCTTCGCCGGTTCGATCCGGTCGAAGCCGCAGAACGGACGGAGCACCTCCGGCACGATGACTGTGCCGTCCTCCTGCTGGAAGTTCTCCATGATCGCAATCAGCACCCGGTCGGTCACCGCCGTCGCACTGATGGTGTGGACGTAGTCGCGGGTGTCACCATCCTTGTAGCGGATGTTCAGCCGGCGGCTCTGGAAACTGGTCAGGTTGGTGTTGCTGGTGACCTCGCGGTAGGCGCCGAATCCGGCGAACCACGCCTCGATGTCATACTTCTTGTACCCCGGCGCGCCGAGGTCGCCGACGCAGACGTTGACCACGTGGTAGGGGATCCCCAGCTGCTGGAGGATGTATTCCTCGTTCGCCAGGCAGAATTCGTGGTATTTCGGCGAATCCTCCGGCTTGCAGAAGATGATCTGCTCGACCTTGTGGAACTGGTGCACGCGGAAGATCCCCCGCGCCGCCTTGCCGTAGCTGCCCGCCTCGGTGCGGAAGCAGGGGGTGAAGGCGGTGTAGCAGAGCGGAAGTTTCGCCCCGTCGAGCACGTCGTCGGCGTGGTAGCCGACCAGCGTCTGCTCCGAAGTCCCGATGAGAGCGAGATCCTCCCCTTCGATGTTGTAGGTCTGATCGGCGAAGAACGGCAGATAGCCGGTGCCGAAGAGGGTGCGCTCCTTCGCGAGGCAGGGGGTCATGAACATCGTGAAGCCGCGTTCGACCAGCACCCGCTGTACCCAGAAGTAAAGCGACTGGGCCAGAATCGCCCCTTTGCCCTTCCAGTAGTAGAATCCGGCCTGCGCCACTTTGGCCCCGCGCGGAATGTCGAGGATGTCGAGCAGTTCGCCCAGCTCCTGATGGTCGCGGATCTTGAAGTCAAAGGTCGGAATTTTGCCGACTTTCTTGATTTCGACGTTGCCGGTGTCGTCCTGCCCGTCCGGCACATCCGGCGCGAGCATGTTCGGCATGCGGATCAGGATTTGATGCATCTGCTCCTGAAGCCCGGCCAGCGTCTCCTCCTTGGAGGAGAGCACCGTTTTGAGCTGTTTGACCTGCTCGCGGGCGGCGGGATCTTTGGCGCACTCCTTGCTGAGCCGGTTGCGTTCGGCACGGAGCGCTTCCGACTCCTGCGAGAGGCGGCGCGATTCGGCGTCGAGCTTGAGCAGAGCGTCAATATCAACCTCGAAACCGCGGCGGATACAGTTGGCGCGAACGAGTTCGCTGTTCTCACGAATAAATTTGATATCGATCATTTTGGGTCCTCTCCGGAATTAAAAACAGGGCATCGGGAAATCCGCCATGAACTCCTTGACCTCGTTGCCGAGGGCGCGGAGCGCGGCCTCATCCTCGCGCAGTTCGACGCCGCGTTCGAGGAAGTCGGCCACCTTGACCATCTCCGCCTCCTTGAGCCCGCGGGTGGTCACCGCCGGGGTTCCGACCCGGATGCCGCTGGTGACGAAGGGTTTCTCCGGATCGAAGGGGATCATGTTCTTGTTGACGGTGATCCGGGCCAGGTCGAGCGCGTTGGCGACCACTTTGCCGGTGGCGTGTTTCGGCCGCAGGTCGATCAGCATGAGATGGTTGTCGGTGCCGCCGGAAACGATCCGGAACCCGCGGCGGACCAGCTCGGCCGAAAGTTTCGCCGCGTTGAGCTTGACCTGGAGCTGATAGGCCTTGAAGGCCGGCGTGAGCGCTTCGCCGAAGCAGACCGCCTTGGCCGCGATCACATGCTCGAGCGGGCCGCCCTGCATGCCGGGGAACACCTTGGAGTTGATCGCCTTGATGTACTCTTCGCGGCAGAGGATCAGGCCGCCGCGCGGTCCGCGCAGCGTCTTGTGGGTGGTGGTGGTGACCACGTCGCAGTAGGGAACCGGGTTCGGATGTTCTCCGGCGGCGACCAGTCCGGCGATGTGCGCCATGTCGACGAAGAGCTTGGCCCCGACCAGATCGGCGATCGCCCGCAGACGGGCGAAGTCGATCACCCGCGGATAGGCGGAGGCGCCGGCGAGGATCATCTTCGGCTTGTGTTCGACGGCGAGACGTTCCACTTCGTCGTAGTCGATCATTTCGGTCTCGCGGTTGACGCCGTAGGGGATGATGTTGTAGAGCATGCCGGAGAAGTTCAGCGGATGCCCGTGGGTCAGGTGGCCGCCGTGGTCGAGGCTCATCGACAGCACCGTGTCGCCGGGCTGGCAGAGCGCCATGTAGACCGCCTGATTGGCGGCGCTGCCGGAGTGGGGCTGAACGTTCGCGGCTTCGGCGCCGAAGAGCTTCTTCACCCGTTCAATGGCGAGCGACTCCATCTGGTCGATGAATTCGCAGCCGTTGTAATAGCGCTTGCCCGGGTAGCCTTCGGCGTATTTGTTGGTCAGCACCGAACCCTGCGCGGCGCGGACGGCGCACGAAGCGAAGTTTTCGCTGGCGATAAGTTCGATGCCGTCGGCCTGCCGTTCCGCTTCGTGGTCGATGATCGCGGCGACTTCGGGATCGGCGGCGCGCACCGCGGCGATGTCGTCGTAGGTGTTGGTTTCGAGCTTGATCAGGCGGCGGACATGCCGTTCGTCGCCGCTGAACGGCGCATTGAACCAGCTTTCGATGACCGGTTTCATGCCGGCGAAATCGAGCGAGTCACCGGGCAGAACCAGCACGTTCGAGCAGTTGTGAGTCCGGCTCTTCTTCGCGAGTTCCACGTTGTCTGCGACGACGGCGCGGACGCCGTGGACGCGGTTGGCGAGGATTCCCATGCCGACGCCGGAGCGGCAGATCAGAATGCCGCACTCGGCTTCGCCGCGGGCGATGGCCCGGGCCACCGGAGCGCCGAAGTCGGAGTAGTCATCCGTGGTGTCAAAGGAGAAGGGACCGCAGTCGATCACCTTTGCTCCGCGGGATTCCAGCCAGGCGGCCAGCTCCGCTTTCTGAGAAAAACCGCCGTGGTCGGTGCCGATGGCAACCCGGAGGGATTTGCCGTACCAGTCGATGATCTGAACCATAAATGTTGTTCTCCTTGCAAAAAGATAATGTGAGTTGTTGATTCGCTTATCGAAATAGCTGTTTTGCCAGATTTTCCAGAGCCGGTTTCATCCGGGCGAACACCGCCCGGTAACATGCGTCGCTGCCGCCGAAGGGATCGGGCACATCGCCGCCGCCGTCGAAGTCGAGCAGCAGATGGACCTTGGAAGCCGCATCCGGCGCCAGAGCGAGGACCGCCTGCCGGTGGGACGCGGTCATGGCGACGATGAGATCCGATTCCGCGGCCATGGCCGGGGTGAGACTGCGGGAGCGGAAGCGGCTGCTGTCGATGTTGAGCGCCTGCATCACGCTTGCGGCGCCGCGGGAGACCGTTCCGCCGTCTCCGGTGCAGGTTCCGGCGGAGCGGACGAGAAAATCGCTCCGGCCCGCCCGGCGGCAGAGGTCGTCGAAGTACAGTTCCGCCATGGGACTCCGGCAGCTGTTGCCGGTGCAAACGAAGAGAATCCGCATCGATGTAGCTCCTCCCGGATCGGTTTGACGTCGTATCCGATAATATACATCGTTCTTTCGTGTTTTTAAAGCAGTTTCGCGCAGATTCCGGCGAATTCATTGAGAAGTCGGCTCGAATCGCTTCGTGCACGGCCATCGATTGATCTGCAGTTGAGGCAACTGCAATCTGCCGCGGAATGTTTTTTCTGGAGAGTGTGTCGCCGCTCTGCGGCGGGCAGTTGCTGAAATTTGTGTTTCAGCGTGCTCGCAATGTTCACTTCTGCTGCTATGCGTCGAGACAGATGCGGCACACCTCTGCTGTACCGTGCGTCCTATTCCTGTAAGATTCGCGCCAGGTATGTCATGGGGGCTGTTGAAAAAATACAGTATCATCTTCAGAAACGGCATGCCTGACTTTTCTGCCCGAAATGAATTGTTTACAATAGAAACCCTATTGGCAATAACAACTGCAGATTTTGAAAATTCAGTTGACAATCTGAAAAAATCAGAATATAATAGTTTAGAAAAACGGAGATTGTAAGCATGGAACCGGCATTTCTGGGAAATCTGCGGGAGAAAATGTGCAACTGTTCGCGAAACAGTACCATTTCCGTGATTTATGATGCCTTTTCCGAGTGGTTGCGTCTGCACCGTCGGGAATTCGCCGGCAAGGCGCTGCCGCCGGTCAACCGTGTGTCCCGGGCGCTGGGCGTTGCCCGGCAGACGGTCCGGAAAGTGTATCTCCGGCTGGAAACAGAGCATCTGATCGTCCGTCGCCAGCATGAGCGCAACTGGTTTGTTACGCCGCTGAAACGTTCCGGTCCGCAGAACATTGCGTTGATTCTGCCGACGATGTTTTCCGACTACTACCTGCCGTCGACGGAGTATGGGCAGCGTCATTTCGGGATCTATTCCGGCATCGCCGACCGGGCGATGGAGCGGGGCTACGCATTGATCCCGTATCAACTGCCGCCACCAGACGCCTCCCGGCAGGAGATTGTTGCATCTGTGGAGGAACTCGTACGGAACTATGCCGGAGTCATCCACCTCGGCGGCCGGCAGTTCGAGACCGATCCTCCGCTCGCCGAACTGGTGGCGCGGAACGATCTGCCGCAGATGTCGATCGACTGCGATTTCGGGTTGCCATGGATTGGTGTGGTTTCCTTCGATTTTCAACAGGTTGCCCATACCGTCGCCAGTTTTCTGAGGGAAAACGGCCACCGGCGCATCGGAATCGTCTATCCGCTTCGAACCGAACCAGAGAGGGTGCCGGAGTTTCATTATATGATGAACGACCGGGCCACGGTGTTGGAACCGTTTCTGCGCGAGCCGATGCGATTTGATCGGATATTTGAGATCGTTTCCGAGCGGCATCAGTTCGGGGAACCGTTCCGGGAACAGATTCGAGAGGCGATGGAGGATCCGGAGCCTCCGACCGCCTTCTGGTGCCGGGATGACATTTCCGCGATGGAACTGATCCGGGTCCTGCGGTCGTTTCACTGTGCGGTTCCGGAGGACTTTTCGGTGATCGGCTTTGACGACCTGTCTGCCGCGGAGAGCTTTGATCCGCCGCTGACAACCCTCCGCAATCCGGTGTATGAACTGGGATATCAGGCGATGTACCTGCTCGACCACTACATCATGCAGGGGGTGGACAGCATTGCGCACATCACCAGGCTCGCTCCGGTTCTGTGTGTCCGGAAGAGCGTCGGAGCAAGAAAAATTTCTCCCGCAGGGGGTCCATGGCAACACAACATATAGCAAGGAGGCGTTCATGAGAAGATATTTTACGTTAATAGAACTTCTAGTTGTTATCAGTATCATTGCCATCCTGATGGCTCTGCTGCTTCCTGCCCTGACGCGTGCGCGGGAGCAGGCCGCTGCCTCGAATTGTCAGGGCAATCTCCGGCAGGTCATGATGGCACAGGCACAGTACAGTATGACATTCAACGACATGCTGATTGTTCAGACGGCTGAGAAGACATACTCGACTCCATGGACCACGATGTTTCTCCGCCTGAAGTATCTGAATGTTAAAGTGTTGAATTGTCCGAAGATCGGGAATCCGATCACGGAGGAGATACGCAACTCCTCTCTCAACTCCTCCGCCCAGTTCTACTACAGCTATGGATTTCACAATCAGTGGAATCTTTCCGGTGCGGCTTTCACCGCCCTTGCCGGCAAGTTTCTGCATGTCGATGGATCTTCCATTTTCTTTCTGGCCAACCGCATGAAACGACCCTCCGTCACCTTTCTCGGCACAGACACCGTCACTGCGGATGCCGGAGCGTGGCGTGGATACGGACGGTATATGTGGGGATCTAACACTTCCAGCGGCGGACGCATTCATCTGCGCCACCTCGCCCAGTCAAGTGCGGCCGCCGCGGACGGCCATGTCCGCTGGCTCTCGCTGGGGGAGTGGAGGACTCCGAAGTTGAGCTGTGTGACTCCGCAATATTTTTATATGTCGGATCTCGTGTCATATCCATAATGATGAAAGGGAGATGGAAGCATGAAAATCCTGATGTGGCTTGCTGTTCTGGGGTGCGGTATTCTGTCTGCTGCAGCGGAGGAACAACAACTGACGTTTGCCAAAGCGGCTTGCGCCGCCGGCATTTCCGCACGAGTGGAGAATCCCGGGAATCTGGAGATCCTGGCGACCGGCAATCAGCCGTGGATGGGGCTTCATCTGCGTCCGGACCAGGGGGAGCACTGGGACTTTTCCAAATTCAGCCGTTTTGAGTGTGAAGTGGAAAATCGGAATCCGGATGGTTTCTGCGGTGTCGCATTCTATATGAACGATCAGCTGGTGGGGCGTTCATCGATTCGCCCCGGCGAGACAAAATCGTTGCGCTTTCGGCTCAACCACGCCGGACCGTCGCGGTTCGATCCCGGATTCCCGCCCCGGCTTCGGGGGGTGCCGATCGGGTTTCGCGGCGGCAGAAATTTCGATTCCGCCCGCGTGACCCGGCTTCGAGTGGAGGTTTTTGCTCCGGGAAAAGTTCGATTTTCCATCCGCAACTGCCGGGTTTCCGGGCGGTCGGAAGTGGCGCCTGAAGTGACCTCGCCGGAACGGTTCTTCCCCTGCATTGACCGGTATGGGCAGTATATCCACAAGGAGTGGCCGCAGAAGATCCACTCCGACGAAGCGCTCCGGAGCCGCCTCCGGGAGGAGGCCGGACAGCTGCGCGCCCCGGTCGCCGGGTGGAACCGCTATGGCGGCTGGGCGGAGGGACCACAGTTGAAGGCGACCGGATTTTTCCGGACGGAAAAATATCAGGGGAAATGGTGGCTGATCGATCCGGAAGGGCGGCTGTTCTTCTCCCGCGGTCTCAATTCGATTCGCAGTACCGATCTGCTGACCGGCGGTCCGGGACTGGAGAAGTTTTTTGAGGGAAAGAGCACGCGAAAGGATGGTCGATTCGGCTTCACATCGGCCAATCTGCGGAGGAAGTACGGCCCCGATTACCGGGATGCGTTCAACCGTTTCATGCTCCTCCGGCTGGCCGACTGGGGATTCAACACGATCGGCAACTGGAGCGATCAGGAAATCTGCCGCATGCGCCGGATTCCCTATGTGGTGAATCTGCCTCTTCCCGCAGGGCTGCCCCGTCTGGCCAAAGGTGGATTCTACGATGTCTTCGATCCCGCATTCGAACCCGGAATGCAGAAGATCTTCAGCCGGGATTTCGACTGGTGCAGAAACGATCCGTGGTGCATCGGCATCTTTGTCGGCAATGAACTGCGTTTCGCCAACCGGAAGCGATCGCTGGGAACCGACACTCTGATCGCGGATCCCGCGACCGCCGCAAAACAGGAGCTGATGAGGGATCTCCGGAAAAAATACGGCTCGATCGAAGCGCTGAATTCCGCCTGGAAATGCGATTTCGCGGATTGGGATGCGTTGGCCCGGCTGCGGATTCTGCCGGAGGGAAACGGCTGGCGGGAAGATATTGACGAGTTCTTTGAGAAATCGGTCCGCCGGTTCTTCACCGTTTCAAAAGCGGTCGTGAAAGCCGGTTCCCCCAATACTCTCTATCTCGGCTCCCGGCTTTACGTCGGATATGACTACACCAATCGCAGACTCAATCGCGCCGCCGCCGAATGTTGCGATGTGGTCTCCTACAATCTCTATCAGCCGGTCTTTGATCACTTCGCACCGCACGGCATGGCCGATGTGCCCATCCTCATCACGGAGTCGACCGTGGGCGGCGAACTGGAGCGCGGCACCTGGGGGCCCTATGCCAATCCGGGAACGATGCCGGGCGCACGACGGGAGGTTGTTTCCAACCAGTATGAGTCGGCGGCTCGCCATCCGAATCTGGTCGGAATCCATTTCTTCACCCTGTTCGACCAGCCGATTCTGGGGCGGTGGGATGGAGAAAACTGCAATTTCGGCGCAGTCGACATCACGGATACCCCGTATCGGGACGTCGTTGATGCAAACCGCGCATTTTCAGAGCGGCTCTATCCGTTCCGGAGCGGTTCCCGGGCGTTGTTTTCCGCCCGGGAACTGTTCTGAATTTTTCGCTCAGAAGGAGAGCTGGATCATTCCGGCCGGCGGCAGACTCACCTGGTTGAGGCCGGCGTGAATCGCATCCAGCCGGATGACGTTGCCCTGGGCATCGAAACAAGTGCTTTCGACCGGTTCCCGGTCGAGATCGAGCACGAATCCGACACTGCCGGAGGCGTTGACGATGCACTCCGTTCCGCCATCCTGCGGCGCGAGATGCAAGGCGCTGTGCGCGGCGTAAAGAACGCTGACCCGGCGGTTCTCCTTCTCCGCGGAGACGACCGTGTCGTTGCATTCCGGCTGCCGGGCGTGGAGTTTGCCGTCGAGCAGCACGACGCGGAACTCCCGCCAGAAGTCGAGGTAGAACTTCAGCATCCGGCGGTGGGACTCCGGAATGTCACGGAGCCGGACCGAGATCTGCGGCACGGCGAAGAGCACGTTCAGAAGCTGAAGCGCTGCGACCTCCACCGGCTCCTTGTAGTTCCACATGAGCATGTCGGAGTGGACCGCCGTATCACCCGACAATCGCCGGATGTTGACGATGCCGGTCCGGTTGGCGATGACGTCGCAGGGACAGTCCCCGACCCGGAAGATGTTGCCGTACTTGCGCATTGCCGGGCCGATGTACCGCTGACGGAATTCGATCAGAATGTCCGGGCGGATGGCCCGCAACCGGGTCATGGCGTCGGTGAGCAGCCGGTCCACCGCACGCGAGAGCAGCTTGTAGTCCCGCCCGGCATACCCTTCTGCGACGGCGGGATCCTCCCCGTCGAAACGGAAGGAGTCGAGGAAGTCGAATTTGAAGCCGTCAAGGTCCCATTCGATCAGGGCGCGTTCGTAGATGTTGAGCAGATATTCGCGCACTTCCGGGAAGCGGGGATCGAGCGCGGCGGCGCGGAGCCGGTCGTTGTGATACAGAAACTTGCCGGAGAAGCGGCGGTACGCTTCGCTTTCGTAGCCCGCCCAGACCAGCGAATACCAGAGCAGATACTTCATGCCGAGGGCGTGGACGCGGTCGACGTGTTCGCGCATCCGGGGGAAGCGTTTGAGACAGATCTCCCAGTCGCCGCAGTAGGCGTAACCGCGGCTGTTGTCTTCGGTCTGCCAGCCGTCGTCGACGATGATTCCCTCCATGCCGTATTCGCGGGCGAGTTTGCACTCCTCCTCGAGTTCGTGGTCGAAAAGATCCTGATGGAAGCTGTACCAGGTCGAATAGAAGGGATGCCGGGCGGCGTCCGGAACCGGGCAGGGGCGGTACTCCGGCATGGCGGCCCACCAGGCGGCGACGTCGGCCAGAGCGGTTTCGCCGGAAACGGAACTGCGGGTGTCGATCCGCAAGGTGGCGCAGTAACTGTCCGCCGGCGCGGAAGGGGTGGTGAAACAGTGGATCTCATTCACGAGCCAAGCGTCGGTTTCGCGGATGCCGCAACGGATGTCGACCGGATTGAGTGCGTCGGAGAAGGCGAAGGTCATGCGGTTCGCGCCGCGGTGGCTGCAGAGGCTGACGACGGGGGAGCCGATGGCAAGTTCGCTGTGAAGGAGGGACTGGTTCCAGTCCGGCGGAAGCCAGCAGCCGGTCGTGCCGGCGAAGGGATGCCAGCGGTACTGGATGTCGATCGAGGGAACCACCCAGCTGATGGTTGTCTGCGGCAGGACAGCGGGGGTGTCGCGCTGGAGCTCCAGGGTGACGAGGGTGATGCCGGGCAGCGGATTGTTGTTGCGCAGTTCGCAGTTCCAGTCGTCGGATTGAATGTGAACAGAGACGGGGCCGACGGGGGTGTTGACAGTTTTCAGCATGAGACGGACTCCTTCCGGTCAAAATTGGCAAATGGAGGAACGGAGCGCTGCCGCCTGGAACCTCCCGATGTTTTTCTCCTGCGGAGAACTCAGGCCGGAGCCGCGGAACGATTCTCGTCTCGACACAGTTCCGGCGGTCCATACAATAGCATACAAAAACATCAAGTCAAATGCTCTTGGTCAATCGCATCGGATATTTTGCATGCATTCGGGCCGGCGACCGCCGGTTCCGGGTTGAAGCGTCAATTCTTCGCCGTTCTCCCGGGGGGGGAGGCATCCGGGCAATTTTGCAACTCCGGAGAGAGGCCCCCATGCCCTCCATGAGAAATGGTCCGTTCCGGAGGGGAGGCGCCACGGGCGCCCCCTCGCCCGGATTTATTCTTCCACGGAAATGCAGTTCAAAACGGCCTCCCGGTCCGCCAGCAGCATCGGATAGTTTTTCAACGGAGCGTCGAGGATCTTCACCCGGTAATCCGGTTTCTCGTAGATGAAATCATATTCAAACACCTCTCCGGTCAACGGGTCGATCACGACCGGGTTTTGAAACGCTTTGTCCGGAGACCATACCAGCAGATTCATCGGGTATGGCGAAGAATCTTTCAACGCGGAAACCTTCTGCCACCAGGCGATCAGCGGCCGGCCGTTCCGCTCGAATGCGACCACATTGGAGGAGGTGATTTTTTCGTGAAACGAGTAACGGTCCTTCTCCGCCAGTGCGTTGCAGGTCTCCATCGTCGCCAGTGTGGTTTTATCCCGCCGGGTGGAACTGTCGAAAAGCGTACAGATGTGGCGGAACGCGTCATACGACTTTTTCGGGCGCGGCGGAGTATCCGTCGTGAGCAGTCCGAAATAATTGGGTTTGTTCCGGAACCCGTTCTTGTAGTAATATTTGAAGTCGGAAATGGTGAAGTAGGAGGTGTAGTCATTCTCCAGATAGAGGTCGGTCAGCAGACTGCGCAACAGCAGTCTGGCCTGGATCTCTTCATTCATCGGCACTCCGGCCAGCGCTTCCGTTTCACTGGTGACCGAAGGAAATCCCGCTTCGCCCTGCCAAAGCTCCAGGTGGTCGGCGCCATATTTTTTGAAGATGGCCCGATAGAAGTTGATCCATTCCGGCGTTTCAATCTCCGGCATGACCCGGTAGCGATGATACGAATACACATCCAGGTACCGGCCCAGTCCGAGCTTCATATACTCTTCGATACAAGGGGCGAACCACAATTCGGTCCCGGTGTTGCCGCCGATGATTTTCGCTTCGGGCAGAATCCCCCGGATTACCTCGGCGGTCAGTTTGACCAGCTCCACATATTCGCTTTGCGAAGGGGGGCCGGGCAGCCAGAAGCCCTTACTGTAAGGCTCGTTCCAGACTTCGTAAAGGGATACCCGGTCGCGAAAATGCCGGACCAGTGCCGCGATGTAATTCCGCCATCCGGTTCTGGCCTCTTCGGTGTAGAGCGGAACCCAGCCGCAGGCGTCCGGTGCCGGGGCGTCGGTGTACAGCATGTTGCCATACCCGAGATTCAGCCAGGGCTGGATGCCGCCGGCAAGAAGTTTGTCGACGGTCCGATCCAGCCAGGTAAAATCGTATTGGCCGCGGACCAGTTCCGTGCGGCTCCATCCGGTTTGAACGCGGGCGTATTTGGCGCCGGTGGCGACGGCATAGTCGTACACTTCATCCACATCGTCCCACATCTTCCGGTCGAGACATTCGAAGCCGATGCCGATGCGGGAGGACTGGATCTGGTTCGAAGTGCGGGGTGAAATTTTTCCGATCCTCTTCATGAAATTTTTCCTTCCTTTATCCGGCAGACGCCTGCCGGAATGTGATATATTCTGTCTTCGATTTTCAACCGGAACGGCTCTGAAGTTTCCACGGCAATGGTTCCCCGGTCAAACTCCAGCGAAGCGGTTACGCCGCCGAAACGGAGGTTGCGTATGCCGTGGCGGCAGGTGTGGTGCAGCCGCCAGTGAATCATCCGGGAAACGCCGTCCGCCTGAATTCCGAGAACATTTTCAATGGTCAGATTGATCGGCCCCAGAGCCGACCAGCCGCAGAAATCCGGTTTGCCATGATCGGGCAGACAGTTGTATTTGCAGGTGGCGGGTTCCGCACGGGTCGGGGAATAAACCTCCCACACCGTATGCGGTGAAAATTCGAGCCACGTACGCAACTGATGCCGCACCAGCTGTTCCGCCAGACGGTCCGCCAGAGCGGTAAATTGATACTGTTCCAGCGCTTTGACGGCCATGTAGGCGGTCGGCAGCCAGACGCCGCCGCGCCAGTAGCCGCCGGCCGGGTCGAAATGCGGCGAATTGCGCGCGACGGAGGGGAACGGCACCGGACCGCCCAGCTCCATCGCATTTTCCGCATGAGCGGCCATGCGTGCCGCCTGTTCCGGTGACGCAACGCCGGCGAGCAACGGCCAGAATGAGGCCGGAGTCATGACCTTGACGCGGCGATGGGGAACGGTCGCTTCGATGTCATAATAGCAGCCGTCCTCTTCATCCCAGTAGTAGTGATTCAGCAATGCTGCAAGGGTGTCATACTCCTGGCGGAACGCCGTGTCGCCGGTCACTTCCCAGATGATTCGCGCGCTCAGCGCCTGCTGGGCGGCGGCGTCCAGAAAAAGGATCTTTCGATATGCGGGATCGTTGTCGATCACGGTACGGGGGAAATCTCCGCGCGGGGTGTTGTCCATGCCGCAGCGGCCGCCCGACCAGTGGTACCCGAATGGCGTTTTCTGCCATTGCACGGGGTAGAGGGAACTCATGTACGGAAAGCGGTCGCCATAGTGAAGGGATTCAAAGAAGCGGAACATCCTCTGCGGATAGCGGTGTTGAAAGAAAAGCTCCTTCAGGTGTTCGCGATCTCCGGTGATGCGATAATTTTCCCACTCCGCCCAGGCGAACAGGGGCGGGTTGTCGGGAATGTGGATTTTGAGCGGCGTCTCCACGCCGTCGAGCATCGGCAGGTAGAAGTTCCGCAGACTTTCAACGCCGGGAAAAATCTCCGGCGCATACTTGCAGTAAAGCACCATGAAGCAGGTATCCCAGATCCAGATCCGGTCCTCGGCAAACGCCTCGTCCATGTAGGGACTCTGAGGCGCTCCGGGACAGGAGGAGATGTGTTCCGCGGCGCATTTCCAGGCGAAGGCGGAAAGTTTTTCCAGTTCCGGTTCCGCTTCGAAAACAATCTGCGGAACGTTCACGGCAACATCCGGCCGCGCGGCAATATTCTCAACGATATACATTTCCATAACTTATTCGGTTACAACTTTCCGTTCAGGAGCATCCTGATCTGCAACCAATTCAAAAAAAGGAGTAGGCCCATATTGCAGAGATGCGGTGTCGAGTCGAAGCTTCAAGCCGGAAGCGGAATTCCTTACGGGAATTTCTTCCCTCCGGCTCCCATTCATTCCGAGGGCATACAACTTCCAGCTTCCCTGCCGGCGAACATTCAATTCAAGAACACCGGTACGGGCGAGGAGTGGTGCTGAGCCCAGAGAGAGCAGCGTGGCCCGGTTTGCCGCCAGACTCATATTGCTGTTTGCCTCTTCGGTCATGTAGAGCAAAACGATTCTGCGGCTTGTTGCAAGCGGTTTATTATCAATGGAACATGCGGCGATGCAACTGTTGGCGGAATTTTTCTCGACTTGAAAGAATTTCAACGATTCCCGTTCTCCGGCCGTCATGCAAATCGCTTCTGTACGTGGTGTTATGACCGTCATTTTCTTCTCACGGGATTTCAGGAGAAGCTCTTCCGTATCACTTTGAAAGATTCCCCGTTTCGGAGAGCTGATATTGCGGGGCGAAAGAATCCCTTTCTCTTTCATGATCGCGACCGCTTCGTCAAGGGAGAACGCATTGTGGTTGTTTTGCGGTTTCACCACTTCGGAAAACCAGTCGTGGGACAGGATTTCCGTACTGCCGGAAATCGGGAAGGCGAGGTCAGCAACTGGTTGAGCGATCGTGCCCGCCGCTGCTGGTTCCCCCGGAAAGACAAGTCCGAATCCTGCCAACAGGCCGATGTTGGCCTGGACCGGGGAGACGGCCTTGTCGGCCTGTGAGTGATTGCGCAGAAATTTTTGAGGGACAATCAGGGCAACCTGGTGCGGAGAAGTTTGAACATCTCCGCGTTGAAACAGGCAGGCGGTCAAAAACTGCGCAGCCCGAAGCAGGGGGGAGTTGCCGATACGAAAGCAACTTGCCGCTTCTTTCGAAATATCATCCAGAATCACCGGTTGCTCATGAATTTCCAACGCGCCATATCCTTGCAGAGCAGAATAGCCGCCGAAAACCATCCCTGACTCATAGCGGTAGGGATTCCAGAAACAGTGATTGAATTCTCCGCTGATAAAGGGGCGTCCCGCCAATTTTACGGAGTTGCTGTCTTTCCAACATCCCGTTTCCTCTTCAATCGAGCTGTCGGATTCAACGACAGAGCCCTTTTGAGTCCAGTTGCTTGGGTGCTTGAAGTAAGCATGTACATCTACAAGTGGTATCGTTTCCCAACGGACTGCCGCATGGCCCAGGTTTTTAGAATAGCTGTAATTGCTCACCAGCCCCTGATAGCCGGTTTCCCGGATGATTTTTTCACATCGCAATGCGCTCTCTTTGGCCTGATCCATCCAGAATAGTGCAAAATCATTGCTGAGTTTTTCCCCGGCAGATGTCGGAATTTCCGCCTTCTGCATAGATTTTCCATATTTTTTCTCCAACCAGTCATGCCAGCAGCGCAAAAGATGCTCGCGTATTACGGGATTCTTTTGCAATACAGAAAACATACGTCCGCCAAGCCCCAGCGATTGTTCGTTGTAATACTCCACCCAGGCGATTGCGGGATCATCCTTCCACGCAATTCCAGTATATGGGTTGACGTGTTGAAACAGTGTATTCACCGCATACCGGAATCGATCCATTTCCCATTTTCCGTTCAGATACATCATCAGCTTATGCTGGGTTCTGTCTTCAAACGCCGAAGAATTCTCTTTCGTATAAAGGTGAAACGAAAAGATCACCAGATGGATGTAGATTCCTTCCTTCTTCAACTCAGAAATAAGATAGTCCCAGCGATCCAGATATGCCGGATTGATTGCCATATCCTGCGTGGCTCCTTGGCAGAGCCATCTGTCGAGAAGGGCGTGAACACGAAAGAGCCGGTATCCCTGTCGTCTGGCAGCTTGTGCGAAACGTTGTACTCTTTTTTTGAACGCCTCGTCATCCTTTGTCTCGAAAATATTTTTCATACCATTGAACCCCAGCAGACGAACCGGCTTTGCGTGTTCCTTTTCGAAGACAAGTTCGCCCTTGTCCGATATTGTCAACCGGCCCGATTTCCCTGCCGGCCGGTCCACTTGTCCAGACAAATCCAGGGCGCTGCCTGATTCAATTTCCGGAGAAGTCAGTTGGTATTTCTTCCACGTTGAATTTTCCTGAAAAATGATGGGAGAACGGGGAATGCCACAGCCGAATCCCCACCCGCTGCTTCCCGCGCGTACTACTGCGATCAGCAGATTTCTGCCTTGTTTCACTATGAGGTCTTCGAAACAATTGTCAGGGGAAAAGGGTTTTATCCCCGTCCTGGTTAAAATACGTTTCCCATTGAAATAGATGTCGAAATACCAGTCCGCACAGAATCCAACTCGCATCAGCCCTGATGTCGTGGAATCAAACTGGTTGTAAAGTATGGCGGTGGAGCGTTCCGGCTGAAATCCGCCCTGCTTCCACTGGCGCAGATCGATCCAACCCTTCTGCATGGGTACAACCGTGCCGGATTGATTGTCGAGACTTTGGGGAATCTCATGCCATTGTGTCGGCAGTTGACAATTCCAGAAAACACGCCACTGGGGGCTGAGGGAAAATGGAATTCTGGCTAAGGAGACCTCTTCCAGGCGAATGTGAGACAACGACACTTCCCCGGGCAGGCGACTGAAATTGAATGTGAGTTGAGCGGGATTCCCGTCTCGTTGTGAGGAGGTGAATAAGGTTTCCAGAGAATGGCTTCCCGGTCCCAGTGTCCAATTCATGGCGAGTCCTCGGTTGGTATAGGGCTTCCGGGAGTCCTGGTACACGGCGCGGAAACTTCCCTTTCCTTTGCATTCAATCTGAAAGGACAGACGGTAGGTTTTCCCGCCGGGAAGCGATACTTGCTGGAACAGCAAACTGGAATAAGGAGAACGACCTTCGGGAATTTTTGCAATCAACTTTCCTCCCCTGATCTGACAAGGAAGGCTCGACTGTTTCCATTGGGCCATGCCGGTTGCAAAATTGCTGTTTCGCAGCAGGTTCACGTCGGCGGCCGGCGCAGATGCTCCAATTGCCAGGGAAAAAATTAGAAAGGTCTTGTATAGAGGATTCATCATTTGTTTCTCATCTTTCTTCAATCATTCATTTCGGTCAGCGTAATTTTATACCATCACTGCTGTAGATATTGTCTGTTGACAGTTTCGCCAGTGAGGCAAGTTCATTAATCCCCATAGACCGGACACTGCAGTCCAGAGTCAGTACGTTGGCTTGTTTCCCATGAGCGAGGGCGATTTTTGCGTCAGCTGCGCTGAAATAATTGGCCATGATTTTTCCAACGAACGCTGGTTTCGCGGAACTTCCGGCGTGAACACTGTCTGCCAGTAAGATAGTGGAGGAAGGCTGCTTTCCTGTAACGAAAGCAACGTAGTGGGTGATGCGATTGATATTGTTGAGTTTAATCAGTACTCGTGTATCCCAGGACCCCTTTAACATGGGGTTCATCCCGTAAACCTGCCGGGAGGCCGCACCATAATATGTGTCGGGAATTGCTTGATATGGTTTTGTGGGGCAGTTAAAGATTTTCAACAGCTCTGCTTTTCGAGCTTCCGGGGTTGCGGAATCGGAAAATTCAGCGGCAATAGAGGAAGAGTTATACGCCAAAAGTATGGTTGCGTAAGTAAAATTCGGATACCATTCCGTTCCGGCATTCTCCAGACCTGTGCCTTTCGGAGAGTTTGCCGGCGGAATGAAATCATTATAATCATTGCTGTAATTTGTAAAGAGGACACCACATTGCTTGAGGTTATTGGCACAGGTAATGGCCCGGGCTTTCTGGCGACTTTTCTCCAACGCGGGCAGCAGCATGGCGGCCAGAATTGCAATAATCGCAATAACTACTAAGAGTTCTATCAGAGTAAAACATCTTGTCCGCCGGAAGCTGCAGTTTTCATGCATCGCTGAATTCTTATTCATGGTCGCTCCTGTTGTTTGTGCAGAAAATACTCTCTCTGCGATTGTTTTTTTGATTCGCGGGATCGTTTCTTTATAAATATTATACACCAACTTTCCGGAAAAAGGAACATCGAAATCTGCAAAAAAATGTTTATAATAAGCAAAAACATGTTTATAATATTGCAATTGTCAGAAAAAAGGGTATTTTATGCAATATGGGAATTCAATATCACATAAAACATGACTCGGGAGAGACCGAAGTCGTGGCCGGCCGCCAGGCGAATACGTGGCTCGAGCCGTATCACAGTACATATCCCTTCTGGCCCGCAATGGCGCAGGACGGTGTGTTTGACAAGGACTTTTCCTGCCGTCACATCAATTACCCGCACTACGCCTTTGAATTTGTACTGGAGGGGGAATTGCGGGTGGTCAAAGGCGATACTTCGCTGCTTCTGACGGCCGGCGAAGCGACCGTGCTGGTCGCCGGCAATGACTCTTCGCTGCAGACCGGAAAGTGCGGTTTCTGTCACAAAGCCAGCTGCACCTTCACGGGAGAACTGGTTCACGCAATCTTCTCCGCTTTTCGTTTGATCGAGCCGGAAAAAATCCTCATTGAAAACACCGAAGAAATTCTTGTGCAGATCCGCAGATTAATTCCGCTGTTGAAAAACAGGGTCCCCGGTTCGGAGCCGGAGATCTGCGGCATCGGATACCAGCTGCTCAACCTGATAGCGCGTTCCGTGCCGCATGGGGAATCTTTGCTTTTCGAGCGTGCCCGGCGTTTTCTCACCCTCAATATTGCGGGAGAAGAGGATATTTCCGATATTGTCCGGCGTCTTAACACGACTGCCGGCACACTGGAACGCTTGTTCCGCAGCCATCTCGGGACGACACCCCGCGCCTATCTGACCGGTCTGAGAATGCAAACCGCCGCGGAACTTCTGCGAAACAGCACGCTGCGCATCGGCCAAATTGCGGAACGGGTCGGCTACGGCGATCCGCTGGCGTTTTCGCATGCATTCCGGCGTGTCCACGGCACATCGCCGCGCGCATTCCGGAAAAGCCAGCAGACGCTTCCGCCGGCACGAGACGCATGACGGAGGCTCGTGTCGGGTTCGAAAACTTCGTCGAAGGACTGTTGCGGACGACTGGCGTCTTGCAAACAGGCACAGGGCACATGCGGAGAATGACTCTTGCCCCGGTGCCATGTCTGCGCCGCCCGCCCGGGAAGCGTGAGCGGCGCCCCGGTTTTATCGACCGGTTATTCCGTTTCGAAAATGAGAAGCGGATACGGTTCGGAAGAACGGGTTCCGGCGATCCCCTCCGTGATCTGGATCCAGCCTTCGCGCCCGTAGCCGTCGTTGTCGTTGATCAGAGCGTTGAAACGGATGCCCTGTTTCAGCCGGGCGGCGTCCACTCCGATGGAGGAGAAGGGAATCTTTACCTCGTAGTTCGTCAGGGTCCCGACTCTGCGGATATCCAGCTTCCACGTCTGGAGCACCTGGCCGCGGTTGAACTTTGCGGGCAGATCCCACAGGAAAAGTTCCGGTTTCCCGTCGGCGCGCAGGGTGAGGCCCGCAGTCCAGAGAGACGACTGCCCTGAAACCTTGAATGCAAGCTGAATGTTGTCTCCCTGCCAGACATTGACCCCGCGGAATGGTTGGATGTGTTTGTCATCCGTGACGTTGAATTGAAGCGTCCAGATCCCGTTTTTTACATGCATGCGGATTTTCGCGGAGAGGTCCTCCGGGCCGCTCCAGAGACGGTGCAGGTTGCCGGGGTCGGCGTCGAACAGCGGAACCACCTGTTCCCGATGGCGGAGAAGAAAATCCCAGTCGTTTTCCTTTCGTTTTGCCGGAATCAGAAGCGTTTTTTTCAGGGGAATTTGAAGTTGGGAATTGAAATATGGCGTTGTGATCTGCAGATGCAGCGAATTGTCCTGGCGGGATTTCTCCCGGGTTACCGAAAGCCTTGCCGTGCTCTTCCGGTGTGTTCCCGGGGAGAGCTCCAGGCGGTCGGGCAGTTTTGCGGAGATCCCTTTGCCGCATTTCAGTGACAGTTGAACCGCCAGCTCCTCTTTGTACGGATTATAGAGTTCCAGTTCCAGATCGGCGGGATAGCCCGGCACGGCCGGATTTTCGATCTGGGCTTCTGCCACGACTACGGCGTCGCTCAGCGGGGAACTGTTGTGAAACAGAAGAATTTCCGGCACCTGAGATACCCGGTGCACCAATGTAGCGTCATGCTGTTTCAGAGGACGACGGTTGCCCATGAGGTCAATTGATTCGACCTGCGAAGCGTCGCTGCGGAAGGCGACGAGACGGTCGGAAACTTTTTCCGGAGAGGCATTCCAGATTGCAACCGCCCGGTTCCCTTCTCCGGCGAATTCCAGAATCCAGATCTCACTTCCCCGGGAATGTTTCCGAATGAATTCCATTTTCCGGAAGACGGTTGCGAGTGTGTTGTAGACCACGTAGACCGGTTTCGGGTAGAAATCGTTGGTGACAAGTCCGTAATGATGTTCTGCATTGGCGGCGAATCCGTTGTTGCGCAGATTGTACCAGTTGTAGCCGATGCTGCCGGCGGACCAGGCGTATAGAAGTTTTTTGAACAGCGTTTCCGCCTGCCGCTTCTCGCCGATTCCGTACGAGGAGATCGCGGTTTCGTTTGCGTACCACGGGCTTCGGACGCCTGTCCGCTGCCGCATGGGCCGGAGCAGTTCCTCCACCTGCCGGCGGAACAGGGTGAACTCTCCATGGCCGTGGAACGCATGAACGTCGAAATACGGTTTCCCGTTTGCCAGAACGTATTCCTGAAATCCCTTTTTGTTGTACTGAGGCAGGGCGTGGGCGAATCCTCCGGTCAACATCTTCGCCGCCGGGGCGTGCTTTTGCTGTTCCTCCCGGGCGATTCTTTGCAACTCGATGTATTCCGGGGCGTTGAAGTCGCAGAACGAGTAGGTGTCCGGCTCATTCCAGATCTCCCAGTACCGGATCCGGCTGCCGTAGTTCTGGAAAAAATAACGGACATATTTCCTCCACTCCTCATGATCGGGCTGACTGTTGGGGACATTCTTCTGCTTTCTCGCCCAGACCGGAGGATTGGAGAGAATCGGCATCAGTTCCACTCCACGTTTCTCATATTCGCCCAGCAGAAAGTCCAGCGTTTCCGTGTTCCAGACTCCGGGAGTTCTCTCCAGTTCGCGCCAACGGAAGTTCAGGCGGAGTGCGGAAGCTCCGCAGAGTGCCGCCGTCTCCGCTTCCTGCGGGAAGATTTTTCGGTCATACCAGCCGGGGATACAGACGCCGAAAATGAATCCTTCCTTGTATAATTTTCCTGGTCCTGCCGGAGTCATATAGGCGAGACTCCGGGTGCGTTCTGCGAAGGCGGAGCCGTCCTGCGTCTCCAGTCGGAGATACACCGTCCAGTGACCGAGTGAGGTCAGGCGCGTTTTCGGGGCGTAACGCAGCGTTTCGTTTGCCGGGAGCATCAAATTTGTCTCTTCTCTCAATGTGTTGCCGAAGAAATCCCGGAATTCAAACTTCGCCCGGCACGGCAGAGGAGAGGGATGAAAGTTGCGCAGAAGAAATTTAAGATTATTTTCCTCTCCCGGTTTCAGTATCCGTGAAACGGTTCCGGTTTCCAGATCGAACTTGACGGAATCCAGTGTGGAGTTCACCGGATTTGCCTCATAGGTGATTTTTCGAACGACAATCGAGGCGGTGCCGCTGTCTTTCGGCGCCACGCCGAGGCAGGAGTAGAGGTAGATGGGGAAATCGATTTTCTTGTTGTTGTTTCCCTGGAATGAGACCTGAAAGTTGTTGCGGGTCAGCGGAATGACAATTTTTTTTCGTCCTTTTTCCCGGAGATCCACAGCGACCCGCCATTGAAATACCTCCTTTTGGGAGTCAATGAACCGGACGCAGAGTTCGTTGACGATGGATGGCGTTTCATTTTCCAGCTCCAGTGTGCAGAGCGCGCTGCTGAACTCCGGCAGCGGAATCTCCCGTTTGAAGGGTTCGCCGAAAATGCAGACTCTGCTTTTGTGTGTATTCCAGCACACCTGCAGTCCGTTGTCGCAGTATGTTGTGTTCTGTTCGAGCTCATCGCCCCGCCAGCAGGGAACCGGCGTACGCATTCGGGAGAAGTCGCACAGCGTGACGGCGTCGACCGTCGCAATGCCTGCAGTCAGAAAAAGTAAGATGGTTTTCAGCATGGTGGGAGTCCTTTAGAAGTTCTGCGCCGTCCAGTTGATTGCGCCCCAGTTGCTGTTGAACTTTTTCATCTGTTGGACGCTGGTGGATTTTGCGTGGCCGTCGAACATTGCGGTATTGGCACGTCCCCTGTGGTGAAAGGAGATTGGTTCATTCCGGTTGCCCGAGCCCCCGCGCATCTGCCCCATCCAGCTGCCTGAATACGCCGGTGTGGAGGTGAGGTTGACCGTATCCATGAAATGCGGCAGTTGCGACGGGCGTTTCAGCTTTTTGACATTGTATATGACGCCGTTGTTCTCGTACGGCAAAATGAAATCCCCGAAAATCTCCTTGTCCCATTCATTTATGTCGAAACGGATGTAGAGGCTGCCGTAGGTTTTGTATATGTAGTTGTTGTCTGTGGGGAGCGGCTGTTGCAGAACGGGGCAGAAGAGAACCTGTTTGCCTGTGAGGTTCATATATTTCCGGTCGATCAGAATGGCACTCCAGGGGGACAGCGGCAGCGAACAGGTGATGGCAAAGGAGTTGTTGTCGTTCATGTACTGCTGCATGGAGAGCGAGTTCTGTTTCAGATTGGCGGTGCATTGAATGCCTTTTGCCGACTCCCTCGCCTTGGCAAGCGCAGGAAGAAGCATGGAAGCCAGGATTGCAATGATAGCGATAACGACCAGAAGTTCAATTAAAGTGAATGAAGTGCCAGTTTTTGTCCCGCCTTTGTTCTGCATCAACTTCTTCATTTTATTACACTCCTTTTCTGAGGGTGGGTTGCCATTCTACGTGTCAGTTCTACGCGTTTTCCGTTGTTATTGCAATGGCTTGCTCTGTTGTATTCTGGCCGCAGCCGGTTTATTTCACTTCCAGTGGGGAACGCAGCCGAGGGTGCAGATAGAGCGTGGATTCCGGTGCGTCCGGGTTGTTCAACCGCCAGAGGAGGCCGTCGACCGCCCGGCGGGTCAGCATGGGGAAGTTCAGATCGACGGTATGGAAATTCGGCCAGAAATTCTGGAGCAGGAGGTTGTTGTCGCAGACCAGCAGTTTATCGGGCGCATAGACAGACATCAGGTGCATGATATCCAATGCACTGCACAATTTCAGCCCGCTGACCGAATTGAAGGCGAAGAAGCCGATGGCCTTGTCCCCGCGACGAATGTACTCCTGAAGCCGTTCGAGAAAATCGTCGTCCTGCCGCGAAAACAGAAGGGAGGTGACGGGAACTCCCGCCGTCTCCAGCCGGCGTTCCAGTGCATGGACACGGGGATGCTGATAAAAATTTGAAATCATATCGTCCCGCCAGACCATGACGACCCGGCTGACGCCTGCCGAGAGGAAGAAGTCTGCTGCGATTTCTGCGATTTTTTCATCGTCGGTCGTCACCCGGTCCTGATGCGGTTTGAGCGGTCCCCAACCGAAAATCTGCATGGTCGGCAACTCCGGGGGGATTTCGATCTCCTGATCGTTGTAGTAGAGTACTCCGGAAAAGTCCCGAAAAATTTCCGGATTTTTCTTCACCTCTGAAATATCGACGTAACTGTATTCGACGCCATATTGATTCAGCAGCTGGAATGCGAAGGGCATGGTCTGATCGCGGGCCGGATTCGGCTCGTTGTAGAAGTCGTTGTGAAGAAGCAGAAGCGGTCCTGCCGGCGAATGGCGTCTGCTGATGGGCGAGGGCTCTTTCCGCCGGTAACTCCGGGGGGAAAAGTCGTTCTCTTTGGCCACCTTCTGGATTTTTTCCCGAAGTTCCTGCGACAGTTGCGGAGAGTTGCGCAACGCCAGCGATACGGTGGTCGCCGTACAGCCCATATGTTTGGCGAGATCGTTCAGGTTCCGTATCTTTCTCATGTTGCACAAGCCTCCATTGCTGCCTGTTTTTAACATAGCATGTGGTGTTTCTTTGTCAATTTACTTTTCTTTTATTTTTTAAAATAAATTTAAAGTAATTTAAAGTAATAGCCTGGACCCGGAGCGATATGGCGCCGTCGGCAGGCGGCGGAAGTTGCCCGATAATTTTCTGGATTTTTTTTTGCAAATACCGGCCCGTGAAACACCGATTCTGAGGTGGAATGTGCCCGGAGTGCGGCAGTGGCTGCCGGAAGAAGGGTTGAATCTTCGGGGAAGATGCGCTATTTTAAACGCTCAAGATAGGGAAAGAAATTTCTATGGTGCGATTTTCCGGCGTGTTGCGGCTTCGTTCAATGGAACGGTGGATGACCGCTTTTCTGGTGGTCGCTGGCGTCTGTCTGACATTGCTGTTGCCCGGCGATGTTCTCTGGATCAATGACGAACCGACGTTGATTCTGCTGGCGATGGAGGCCAACCGTGCCGGGATTCCTGCTGCCGCGGGATTGGCCGGTACGGTCGGCATCAGTTACGGTCCCCTTGCGGTCTGGTTCTATCAGCTGCTGCTCTTCTGCACGGCACATCCGGTCCTGCTGGTGACGATCAAAAGTACGCTGGTGATGATCATTTCGCTCACGGCGATTCAGCGACTCGGAAAGGAGTTGCACTTTGACTGGCGGCTCTTCGGGGCACTCTTCCTCCTGAACCCTTTTCTCTGGCACGCCAACCGGATTCTGTGGGACAATGTGCTGTTATTGCCGCTCATCTGCTGGCTGCTTGCGCTGCTTCCGGCATACTGGCGTCGCGGTTCTCCGCAAACGCTTGCCGGAATTGTTGTTCTGCTGGGGGCGATGTTCTGGTTGCATCCGATGTCCGCACCGCTCATCGGTGCATTGGGAATCACGCTTCTCTTCCGGCCGGATCTGCTTCGCCGGGATCGCTGGAAACTGGCGGCCGCCGGTTTCGGGCTCCTGCTGGTCGTGGGAAGCATTCTTTACCGGGCCGAATTCGGGCGGCAGGGAATGCCCCGGGGGGAGGGGAGCGGAGCGGAACACCTCTGGAACCTTCTTCAATTCCTCTCCGGCGGTGGATATCTGCGTTATTATCTGCCGGAGTATTTGCCGGCGGGCTCCGGACTTGATGTCCTGTTTCGCATCGTGACGCCATCGGCCGCGGTGGCGGCGGGGGTGTTGATTCTGGCCGGATGCCGGTTCGCATGGCGGCGGCCCCGCACCGGCATGATTCACATGATCGGACTTTTTGCCATGTCGGCGCTGGTGCTTCACTTCGGCATGGTGGTTCTGCTGGGGATGCCGCCGTTTCAGCATTACAATACGGCGGTGGCGGTTCCGGGGCTGCTGCTGATGTTTTTCGGATTTTCTGCACTGAGACGATTCCGGCGGCGAGCGGTTCTTGCGGCCGGGCTGGTTCTGCTGCTGTTCACCGGCAGCGCACTGTTGATGATTCATCAGCAGGGTGGAAGTCGTTCAAGCCGGTACGGTTCGACGCTGGGCAATCAGTGGGAGGTGGTGCAGGCGGTTGCGGCGGCGGCCCGCGACGGCGGCGTGATTCTCGAAACGGATGTGCCGAATTATCAATCCTTTCCGCATGCCCTGCGCGCCCTGCTTCTGCTTGAGAAGAAATGGAATCCATCTCTTCCGCCGCCCCCGGCATCCCCTGCGCGACGTGCCCGGATCACCTTCCGTTCCGCAAGGGAAACAGAGGGCTTCCTCGTGGTTCATTTCACCGGATTCATGTTGAAATGAAAGCTAATTCCGTTGGATTCTTCATAGGGAGGCTCTCTGTTGTTCGAGCGAGAGTTTCTGGTTCTGCGTCGAGAAGATTTCTCACTGTTTTCAACGTCGAATCAGGCGATAGCTGCCCGGCGGCAGCCGGAGCATTCCAGTCAGTTTTCCCGCTGCGGTGATGAAACGGTATTCCCGGCCACTCCCGGATAACGGCAGTACAGTCCATTGCCCGGCGGCAAAGTCGGCGAAGACCACTCTGCCTCCTGAGGTCGGTACAGAGAATGTTACCGATTCCGACACCGGTTCGAAATCCCGTCCCAGCAGAACGAGAGTGTCTTCAAGGAACAGTTCCAGGTGAGTTCGCCCTTTCACGAATTTTATTGGAGCAGGTTTCACTTCGGGATCTCCCGGCTGCAACACCGTAAGAAACTCGGTCTCCTCCTGCTGTTCCGTTGGGGAGATCATTGTCCGCGTGCCATTTTCCTCCGGCAGGCCGGTCAGGGGAATGTCGAACTGTTTCCCAAACACCCGTCGCGATTCCGCGTCGGAGTACGATTCCACCCGGAGCGCTCCCTCTGGCAGCAGAATTCGGGTGGTCAATTTGCCGTTCCCGTATCGGGAAACAAGCGTATTGCCCCGCTTTTCCGGGCGGGCAAGGGTGTTCAGCACAAAAAAGGTGCGGATTCCTCTGCCGGAGGTTTTGACTCGATCGAAGACCACGAGGCTCGCCGGCTGCCCGCGCCGCCCGGTGTGGAGAAACAGAAAGCTCCTCACGTACCGGCTGATCTTCTTCGTGTAGGCCGCGGCAAGATCGTTTTTGAAGAAGCTGTAGAACGGCTTTTGTTGATCTGGTCCGAAATCAGCAGCGAGAAGTTCCCCGTTCTGCGATTTCTCCCGCATCTCCTTCAGGTTCGCCGGCGACATGCCGCTCGGCCAGCCGCAGAAATATTGTTGTCCTCCGTCGTTGGAGAGCCAGCCCCAGTCCTCTTTGGGGTCGTATGCCAGCAGCGTGTTATGGGCGATCGAACGTTTGTTGAAGTTCCGATCGTACGGGGACCCGAAATGATGATAGATACCGAGGTCCACCGCCTGAAGACCTCGATAGTAGAGCTGGAAACTGCCTGCGTCGAGGTGCTGATGGCCGGCGGACTGGTAGTTCGCGCCTTTCAGAAATGCGATTACATCGCGGGACGCCTTCCCATTCGTCCATCCGGTCCTGACCGCCATCGCCGGGTAAGGCGGCGGCATGATTCGGGTTAACGGCAGATGGGAGTAGTCGCTCTGTGCTGTAATCAACGGGTTGTTGAGCAGCAGAAACTGTACCGGGTGGTTGAACTTCCACACATCAATTTCCTGCCGCTTCGACTCCCCTTTCAGCACTGGATCGGCGGAGTAGGCCGCAGAGAGAAAGGTACTCTGATAGTTGCTGGAGTACATTCCCCGCTGGTTGGTCATGTAGAAATCGTCGCCGTCACGGAACATTGTTCCATCTGGAAGCCGGAGGTAGAACCAGCTGTACGGCAGAGTTTTCACGTAATCGGGGAAGGCTTTCACCCCGTTCATGCGTTCGTAAAGCAGGGCGGCGATCACGTCGCCACTGAACCGGACCACACCGTATGCCATCCCCTGGTTGTGCCATAGACTGCGGTATTCGAAACTGTGCATCGGCACGATCTCCTCAAAAAAACGGTAGGTGTTGTAACGGTATGGAAGGGGATTTTCATCATACAGTGCGATTCCCATCGCAATCATATCGCGGGTGAACTGCATCTCGTTGCCGTGCCCGTTGACCACCATCTGCCGGAATGGCGGATACCCGATTTCGGTCTGCTCAGCAAGTTCGATCATCCGCGCAGCCATCGCAGCCCGTTCTGCCGGTTTTAGCGAGTCGAAGCACCAGTCGTACACCAGCGCCGCTGTCAGAATCGTATGGCCGATCGAGCGGGTGACGTCGGTCATGTTGTCGAACCAGAGCGCATGCAGATAATCGCGATACGCTGCCGCCGCCTCACGGGCAAGTTTTCGATCCTTTTTCATCAATGCGACAAATGCCATGGCCTGAATCTGCTGTTCGAACTGCCGGTCCCAGGTGGAAATTTCAGGATTGTCGATTCTCGGCCGGGCGGGACTGGCCGCCGTCTGCTGCAGTTTCTCCCACACCGCGCGATTCTCCGGGTGGGTCAGATTCCGGCGGATTTCCGGTAACGTCCGGCGCGACAAGAATACGCGTGGATGTTCCGGCGGCGGCACCACTGACGGTTGGTACTTTGCCGCCGCTTCCGGCACTGCCGGAGGTTGGTATGGGGTAAGGAGAAGTTTGTCCAGCCGGATTCCGGGGCGAAGCTCGATCCTGATCTGATGTTTCCCCCCGGTGAGTCGGAGATCCATTACGTCACGCTCCTTGAAAGGATTGTGTGCCTCGTGAGCGTAAATTACCACTCGCTGCCGACGCGGCCCATCGTCACAGAAAATGCCAAGCCGGGGAGAATCGGCATTGTTGACCATCTTCTTCATCTCGCGTACCACTGACTCTTCCGCGGCGACGGTCAGCGACAGGATGTAGTGGCCTGGATGGACCTGGAACTGTGCCTCCACGGCGCCATCCGTGACACCGTCCCGGAGCCGGATTCCCTTGCCTCCGGAGAAGCGACGATCGGCAACCACTTCAACATTCTCCGTCGGGAATGGCAGCCGTTCCGCCTCCAGCTGAATCACCGGATCATCCGGAGAGTGTTCCGGACCGACGGAAATTTCCGAGATGTAAAACTCTCCTTCCTTTCCGGCAAAGGGAGAGCCGAACATGAATTCCAGCCGGTCGACCCTGCCATCTGCACCGGGGGGTGTCTGCCACTTAAGCGTCCGATCGGACCCGGCAGAGAGCACATACGGCAGCGAATGGCGGGAAAAAAGTCGTTTGTCCCAACGCATCAGAGACCAGGCCGGCTTTTCCGCTCGCGGTGCGAAGGCGTTGAAGATGACGCCGCCGTACTCCGGGGATCGGGCCGCCTCCACCCGGAAGCGTACCGCTTTGCCGGTCAGCGACACCGGTTTGGCAAGTTTCAGCCGGAATTTGAGATAGGCGTTGCCGTTTGGTCTCGGTTTCGGCGTTCGTCCGGTCAGCCGGAGCATTCTTCTGCCGTTCCGGAAGACGAACTCCACTTTTCCGACTCCTTGCTGCAGCTGTGCCTGTTCCAGCAAATCGACCGCTGCGGCTTCCGCAAAAACGACAACCGATAGTGCTGCGATCCAGAAAATCCGCATGTTCATCTCATCTCACCATCGATTGAACTTTCTTCGTGAGCACGCAATGAATATAGATCAGGTAACTGTCTCCGTAAGGAGTCTTATTATGGAACCGCTCCATCGGAGCTGCATGGCCGTCAAAGAAGAGGGTATTGGCGCGGGTCGTGCCGTGTCGGGTCCATGAAATCGCTCCGCCTTTCAGTTGAAATACCTTATCCGCCGTACCCCAGGCATTGATTCCTTCAATCATGTAGTAGGCGTCGAAAATCGCCATCTTCCTCCAGGGAGTGACAATGTCGTTGTGTTTGGTCCACGGTTTATCTTCCACACTGCCGACATAGCCGGCTTCCTTGTTTCGCCCGTAACCGCCGCAGTAGGCGATGGCATCCCGGTCTGCATCCGGATCGTAGGCGGGCCACAGGTCCGCATGAATCCACTCGGTAAGTCCCCGCTCCAGATGAGCGGCGGGGCAGAGTGGTACCGCCGACCCGTCGCTTTCGCGGGTGCCTTCCCGGGAGAACATGCCGCGGTCGTACTGGAACATGTACTGATACCAGCGGGTGGCGTTCAGGCCGTTACGAGCGGCAGGGATGACATAGTTGTTGTTGTCTCCCGCATAAAGCGCTTCCAGCGTTCCCATCTGTTTCAGGTTGCTGATGCATTTGATCTGCAGCGCCTTGCCGCGGGCTTTGTTGAGAGCGGGGAGCAGCATGGCGGCGAGAACTGCGATGATCGCGACAACTATGAGGAGTTCGATAAGGGTAAAAAAACTGGTTCTTTCTCTCATTTCCGTGCTCCTTCCTTTTTCGATGATTTCCCGAAAAAAACGGATTGATTTTATTCTATCTGTGATATAGTATATTATAAAAAATTAAAAAAAAAATACTTTTTCCGGACAAAAGAATAAGGAAAACCATCATGCACGAGGAATTCATTTTCCCGCCGGCCGCCGATCCACGATCGCCATTCCGTCTGCATCTGGCAGGGAGTTCCTACTGTGACGGAACCTATCGCATCGACAAGCGGAAGCGGGACTTCTATTTCGTCTTTGAATATATCGAACGTGGCCGCGGTACCTTGATGATCGATGATATGGAATATGCGCCGGAAGCAGGTGACGTCTACATTGTGCCGAACAGCGGTCGCTGTTCCTACTGGTCCTGTGCGGAGGACCCCTGGGTGAAGCACTGGTTCAATGTCAGCGGTCCGTTGGTGACGGAGCTGTTGCGACTCTATTCGCTGGAAAATATTCACCTTATCCGGAACTTCTCCCGTCCGGAACTTTTCACGGAAGGACTTAAGAGGCTTCGGCAGCATCCGGAACAGGCCCATCTGCCCCTTGGACCGGAGATCATCAGCTCCATCATCGCTCAAGTCGCTGACGATGTCCTGACCCGGCAGGATGTCAACCACCCGGTCAGCGACGAAGGACGGTTGTTGAGGGAGTTTCTGGAGAAACAGATTTTCCAGCCGATGCCCAGCTTGTCAGAGATGGGGCGGTTGCTGCATCGTTCCGAGATTCAGACCACCCGGATTTTCCGCCGCGACTTCGGTGAGACTCCCTATCAATATCTGCTCAAACGGAAACTGGCTGCCGCGCAGGAGTTGCTTCATTGTACCCGGCGAACTGTCAAGCAGATTTCCGCCGATCTGCACTTCTCCAATGAATACTATTTTGCAGGGCTCTTCAAACGCAAAATCGGCTATTCTCCCGGGCGGTACCGCCGTACTGTTGAAGCAGGCAAAGTGATTCAATTCGATATTGTGGAGATTGAACCCGGCAAATACGTCAATCAGAAATTTTGTTTGCCGGAGAATGCAGATCAGAAGCGATCCTGAGCATTTGTTCTACATTGAGATTTTTCCGCCGGAACTGGCATTGAAGGCTCTTTTGTGGTATATTATGGAATTTACAGTAACACAGGAGAGCGATGAAAAAATTTCTGCTCCGGCTTCACCGCCGGTTTATTCTGCGGGCTGTCCGGTTCTGGCAGACCCGCTGGGGCGAGCGGAGCCTCATCATTCTGCTGGCAATTCTGATCGGCGGCGCCGCCGCTCTCGCCGCCGCATTGCTTCATACGCTGGTGACCCGGCTCGAAGCGTTCGGCATCTGGCTCGCCGGTACTCCGCATGACGACCACGGCTTCGGCTGGCTCGGCATTCTCCTCGTTCTGCCGCTGGCGGGTATGTTGCTCTCCTTCCTCGTTCAGCGCTATCTGGGCGGACCGCGGTATGCGAAAAGTCTGAGTCCGCTCATCCTCGCACTGAACCGGCGGCGGACCGGCATCCCGGTGGTCGAACTCTTCAACCATATGCTCTCAAGCGCCCTTTCGGTCGGCCTCGGCGGTTCCGCCGGATTGGAAGCCCCGAGCGTCCTCACCGGCGCCGCCATCGGCGCGAACAGCGCCGGATTTCTCCACATCGACCGCCGCCACCGCAGTCTGCTGGTCGGTTGCGGTTCCGCCGCCGCCATCTCCGCCATCTTCGACAGCCCCATCGCCGGGGTTCTGTTCGCCGCCGAGGTGCTGTTACCGGAGTTCAGCGTATCGGCGCTGATTCCGATGATCATGTCCAGCGCGGTCGCCACGGTGGTGTCGCGCCAAATCATCGGCGACAACCAGTTCTTCCTCGCGATCAATGCCCCGTGGCAGGCGAACGCCATCCCCTGCTACTTCCTCTGCGGCATTTTCTGCGCACTGGTCGGCGTCTACGTCATCAAGGCCGCTTACTTCACCTCCGCCCAGCTCAAGAGCCGCTTCCGCAATCCGTGGCTGCGGCTCTTTGCCGGCGGCAGTGTGCTCTGCCTCATCCTGCTGATGTTCCCGCTGCTGCGCGGGCAGGGGTACCTCTACATCGAGAAGCTCTTCACCGGCGATATGGCGGGGCTGGTCGCCTCCGCTCCGCTGCTCGGCTGGATTCCTTCTCAGTCTGCATTGCTGGTGATTCTGGTCGCGGTGGTGATTCTTGGCAAGGTGATCGCCTCGGTGCTGACGGTGGATGCCGGCGGCGACGGCGGCATCTTCGCGCCGTCGATGTTCATCGGCGCCTTCACCGGATTCGCCTTCGCGCGGCTGGTCAACCTGACCGGCGTGATTCAGCTGCAGGAGTACAACTTCGTCGCGGTCGGCATGTGCGGCGTCTTCACCGCGGTGATGCGTGCGCCGCTGACCGGAATCTTCCTCATCGCCGAAGTGACCGGCGGCTACATTCTGCTGGTGCCGCTGATGATCGTCTCGTCGGTGTCGTGGTTCGTGGCGCGCTTCTTCGAGCCGAACTCCATCTACCGGAAGGCGCTGGTGGAAAACAACCTGCTCGACGACGACCGCGACCGCACCATGCTGCGCCGGCTGCCGGTGCGGCTGCTGTTGTCGCGCGACTACCACGTGCTCAAACTCAACGATCCGCTGCAGAAGGTGACCGGGCTGGTCGAGCGGACTCCGGAGGAGATTTTCCCGGTGCTCGACGACAACGGCAAGCTGATCGGAGTGGTCCATCTGGAGAAGATCCTTGCGGTGATGCTCAACCCCAAGGTGTACAGTCTCCTGGTGGTGTTCGACCTGATGGAGCCGCCGCTCGGAATCGTCTCGCCCGACGACGATCTCGCCTGGGCGATGGCGAACTTCGAAAAGCACAACCTCGCCTATCTGCCGGTCTGCGACGCCTCCGGGACCTTCCACGGATTCATCGCCAAGGCGTCGATTTTCAACCGGTACCGGCGGATGGTGCGTGAGAGCGACAGTTTTTAATTGCCGCTGTAACGGGTCGGATCGGGGACGCCCGCTTCACGGAACCCGGCGATTCGAAGTGCACAGCTCGCGCATTTGCCGCAGGAGCGCCCTTCTGCATCCGGATTGTAGCAGCTGGTGGTCAAGGCGTAGTCCACGCCGAGCGCGGTGCCGCGCCGGATGATCTCCGCCTTGCTCAAATTCTGGAGCGGGGCGTTGATCGAATAGCGCCACCCTTCGTCGACGGCGCAGGTGCCGAGGCGGGCGGTTTCGGCGAAGGACTCGATGAACTTCGGCCGGCAGTCCGGATAGCCCGAATAGTCCACGCTGTTGACGCCGATGAAGATGTCGCGCGCGCCGAGCACCTCCGCCCACGCGGTGGCGAAGGAGAGGAAGATCAGATTCCGGGCGGGCACGTAGGTGATCGGAATTCCCTTCGACTCCTCCGCATCCGGCACTGGAATTGCGTCGTCGGTCAGCGCCGAGCCGCCCCAGAGCCGGAGGTCGATCCGGACCGTGTGGTGGAGCGCCGCGCCGAGACTGCGGGCGACGTTTGCGGCCGCAGTCAGCTCACAGCGGTGGCGCTGTCCGTAATCGAAGCTCAATGCGTAACAGGAGAATCCCTCCGCCCTGGCGATCGCCAGCACGGTGGCGGAGTCGAGTCCGCCGCTCAACAAAACAACTGCCCGTTTTTCCGACATGATATAAAATTCCTGCAATACCCTGTAGATGAAACAGCGGAAACGACCGCTCAAATTGCACAGAAGCGGCAATCCGTACTCCCTATAATATATCGTTTGCGGCTGGAAAGTTCAATCGGGAAACATGCGAAAATCGCCGATGCATTCCTCTCGGCGACTTTCTCCGGGGCGCAAAAAATTTATCAAACACCATTGAAAATCAAAGAGACGATACGACATCAACAATGGTGGAAAACTGGTGGGAGACGATGGATGTTTCGTTTCCGGGGGACCCTGCCGACGGGATCGTTTCGAGCCAGTGTGTCCAGCCTGATTCATCCGGTGGAAATTCCTCGTTTCAGCTCTGGTTCCCAATGGAAAAAAACGCTCCTTTGCGGTATATTATCGGCGAAGGAGTATGAAATATGGTCGTCGCACTGGATTTTGAAACCGCCAACGCCGATCCCGGCAGCATCTGCGCGGTGGGGCTGACGTTTCTCGGGGAGGACGGGCAGCTGTGTTCCCGCGGGACGCTGGTGCGGCCGCCGCGCGCATGCAACTGGTTCAGCAGCTTCAACATCGCGGTTCACCACATCACCCCGGCGATGGTGCGCGAGGCCCCCGAATGGGGGGATCTCTGGCCGAAGCTCGCGCCCCGGCTGGAGGGGGCGACGATCCTTGCCCATAACGCGGCGTTCGATATCGGCGTGCTCCGGAGAGGGCTGGAACTGTACGGATTCGACTATCCGACGCTCGACTTTTTCTGCACCTGCAAGAGCGCCCGCCGGGTGTGGCCGGAGCTGCCCAACCACCGGCTCGACACGGTGGCGGCGCACATCGGCCACCGCTTTCTCCACCACGACGCGCGGGAGGACGCCGAAGCGGCGGCGCGGGCGTTTCTCGCCATGTTGCGGGAGCGGAACTGCTCGAACTGCGCGGAACTGGCCGAATCGGTCGGAATCCGTCTCGGCCGCCTCTACCCCGGCGGCTGGGAGCCTTGCAACGTGATTCCACGCCGGAGACGCGCCGCGCAACATGCGAAACAGGAATGAGAGATCGTGAAGCAGATTGAAATTTACACCGACGGCGCCTGCCGGGGGAATCCCGGTCCGGGCGGATACGGCGCGGTGCTCAAATACCGGCGGCACCGGAAGGAGATTTCCGGAGGGTTCCGGGAGACGACCAACAACCGGATGGAGATCTTCGCCGCGATCGCCGCGCTGGAGCAGCTGATCGAACCGTGCGAGATCACCCTCTATTCGGATTCCCGCTATCTCGTGGACGCCGTCTCAAAGCGGTGGCTCGCTAACTGGAAGCGCCGGGGCTGGATCAAGGCCGACAAACAGCCGGTGTTGAACGTCGATCTCTGGCGGCGGCTGGAGGCGGCGATGGCGCCGCACCGGCTGAAGTTCGTCTGGGTGCGCGGGCACGCCTCGAATGCGGAGAACAACCGGTGCGACGAACTGGCGGTCGCCGCCGCGACCCGGGGAAATCTCCCCGAGGACCCGCGGTGACGGCTGTGCGCTGAAGGCGTGCAAAGAGAAGGAGCTGATTGCCATGAAAATTATCGATGTGCACATTCATTTCACCGACCACGAGGGATTCCGGGAGACGGCGCGGAAGGCCGGACACGAGAACTCCGCGGAACATCTGCGCCGGGAGTTCGAGCGGCTGGGAATCGTCATGGCGGTGGCGATGGGGGCCGGGCGCGGCGGCGACGTCGACGGATTGAGCGTGCCCCGGGCGGTCGATCTCGGCGGCCCGTTCGACCCGGTCCGCTACGGACAGCCGGAGTTCATCGCCTTCTGCTGCGGGGTGGAGAGCCGGACGCTGACGCCGGAGAACGCCCGCCGTTCCGCGGCGCTCTTCGAACCGATGCTGCAGATGAAGCAGTGCGTCGGCATCAAGCTCTACCCCGGCTACAACCGCTGTTATCTCGCGGACCCGATTCACCATCCGTTCTACGAACTCGCGGAGAAGTACGATGTGCCGGTGGTGATCCATACCGGCGACACCGCTTCGTCGAATGGAATTCTCAAGTACGCCCACCCGTTGACGGTGGATGAGGTCGCGGTGGAGTTCCCGCGGGTGCGGTTCGTGATGGCGCACTACGGCAATCCGTGGATCGTCGACGCGACCGAGGTGGCGGCGAAGAATCCGAATGTCTTCATCGACCTCTCCGGGCTGGCGGTCGGGAAGTTTGAGCCGCGGGAGTTTTTCGATCACTACCGCGGCTACCTCGACCACATCCGGACCTGGATCGCCTACCTCTCCGACTACGGCAAACTGATGTACGGCTCGGACTGGCCGCTGGTCAATCTGGAGAACTACATCGAGGTGGTGAAGAGCCTGATTCCGGCGGACCACCACGACGAAGTGTTCTATCAGAATGCGCTGCGGGTATTTTCAAAACTGGTCCCGCTGCTGCCCCGCTGACGCGGCCGGCCGTTCCGTCTTGAGTTTTTCCCGCAGCGGGGTCAGGTCCACCGCGTAGAGGTGCACCCGGCTGTCGCGGCAGCCGTAGAAGACCAAGGTGCGGCCGTCGGGCGAGACCGCCGGATGGGGATGGGTGAGCTGCCCCGGCAGGACGTTCCACTGGTTGCGCCACCGTGCCACCGGCAGAATCCAGGGTTTGCCCTCTTGCCCGGCATTGCGGTAGTCGATCAGCGAAAGCTGCCCCGGTACGGCCATGCCGTCATCGAAGATCAGATCATCCACCGTATCCGCCGCAATATGGTTGAGACCGTTGCGGCGGTGACTCCATTGCGGGAAAAGATGTTCCCAGAGGACGGTTTTGCCGTCGTTGCACATTGCGCCCATGAAACCGCCGCCTCCGGCTGCGGAACCGTGGTAGACGATCCGGTCTCCCCGGTGGTTCCAGGCGAGGTGAGTGATGTTCTTGTAACCGTTGCGCGGCAGAAGCGGCGTTAATTTGCCGGTGCGGCTGTTCAGAATGAAGCAGTCCGGCTGCCGCAGCACCGGTTCGCGCTCCGGCGAACGGAAGGCCGGGCGGCCGCATTTGATGATCCAGAGGTCGGGATCGACCGGATTCGGAAAGATGTGCGTCTGTCCCCACGGGTGAAAGTAGAGTTTCGTGAGTTTCCCGTCTGGCGTGCAGTGAAAATAGGTGATCGGGTTGCGGGAGAAGTCGTTCGGCGCTATGCCCTTGACACCGGCCGGGAAGGCCAGGCTTTTCCCGTCGGCGGCGAAGACCGGCGTGGTCATCCAGCGGCTCGGATCACTCTCCGGCTTGACGATCGCCGTTGCCTGATGGGTGTCGAGGTCGATGAGGTGGAGCGTCCCGGCCGAGATCAGTGCCACTTTGCGGTGGTGTGGAGAGGCGGCCAGATTGATTCCCTCATAGCGGGCTCTTGACTTCGGCCAGTTGCGCGGGTTGATTTCGTCATAAGTCGGGAGTTTGCCGCAGAGGAAGTGCGCGGTGATCCTGCCTGAACGCAGGTCGCCGCTCATCACCGCCGAACGCCCCTGCCGGACGGTGGCGAAGATCACCGTCTCCGATCCTCCGGCGAATGCGGTGAGCGGATGCACCGTCGGCCCCTGATTGTAAAGCCCCTCGGTGGTCAGCTGGCGCACTGTCAAGCCGGAGAGCGGGTCGCGGTAGAAGATCGACTCATTCCAGCTCGCACCGGGTGCAAGCGGCTGTTCGCAGTGCACCGGATACCCCAGCTCAGTGGAGAGTTCCGCGTCGTTCAATGCACCGCGCCATGCGGTGACTTTGCGCAGTTCTGTACCGGGCGGAACCGGAAATTGTTCGGTCGCCGGAACACCGATTCTGCCACCGAAGGCGAGCCGTCCGTTGCCCGCTTCGGCTGCGAGTTGCGAAACCTTCGGGCAGGGGAGGGTGCGCCGCAATAGAACCCGTTTCTGCTGCGGATCGGCCACCAGCAGCCGGAGGGCGCGTTCCGGTTCGAACCGTACGATGAAGTCGTATACGGTTCCCGGACACAGCATCGGTGCGCTTTCCGGATCGACAAAGGAAACGATGGTGTCCCGTTTCCCCGCGGAAATTTGTCCGGCGAACCGGTCTCCGTCAAGTTGAAAGAATCTGCCTCCGGAGAAGCCGATTTCGATGCCGCGTCGCCCGTCGCGCGGGGTGTGGAAGGAAAGCACCACCCCCCGGAACCGTTCCGGAAAACACAGCTGTGCCCGTACCGTGAAGGCCTTCCGTTCCCGGAACGGGAAGGCAAGTTTTGTCTCGCCGTCAAACCGGTATGGCGCCGCCGGACCGGCAGAGCGCTGGGATTTCTCCGCCGGGATCAGCATCGGGCGGGAGATTCCCGGCCATTCGATCCGTTTTTCCGCGCCGTCTGCCGCCAGGAGTGCGGTGGCGGCAAGCAATAAGGGGAGGTGAGAAAGTTTCATTTTCCGCTCCAGAGAGTTTTGTCTGAGTACTTCCAGTTCGGGCGGAATTCGTTGAGGGACATCGTTCCGACATGACCGTCGTAATAGGCGATCTGGATCGAGCCGTGATGAACGAAATAGAGCGGACTCAGATACTGTTCGCTTACGTCCTGCAGAAAGGTCATCGCGTGAAAGTATTGATTGTCCCGCGCCGGCTGAAGGGTGATCTGGATGGAATCGGCGAAGAACATCAGCCCGGAAGGCCGGGTGATGCCGCTCATTTTCACACACCCGGAGCGGACGAGCCAGTCGCTCCCGCTCTGGTAGAGGCAGGAGGTGTAGCGGTTGATCGCATAGGTGCGGTTCATCGGCCACAGCTTGTGCCGTGCCGGATAGCGGCGGATTGCCACCGGACAGGTGAAGATGGTATCGGTAAGATAGCTGAACTCCTTGAAGCCGAGATAGCCGGCAATGCCGCCCGGATAGCTTTCCCGCTCTTCATACGGAGCGCAGAAATAGTCGCCGGGGAAGCTGTTGTAATCCGCGCAGTATTGCTGGCCCGCCATGCCGATTTGCCGCAGCTGGTTCCGGCAACTGCCGTCGTACGCCTTCTCCCGTGCCCGGTTCAGGGCCGGCAGCAGCATCGAAGCGAGGATTGCAATGATCGCGATTACGATAAGTAATTCGATTAAAGTGAATGCATGGCTATGGAGGCTGCCGGGCGGGGCGACAATTCCGCATTGCCGTGCTCTGCCGTAGGGAACGCCTTCGGCAGGGGTGGAAAGATTGTTCTGCATAAGAAATTTGCTCCCTGTTTGACGGCTTTCTGCCGCTGTTGCTATGTGAAACGGAATCGTTTTTCAGCTTCTCCGGGGCGATTTCAGACGCCGGCTGTTTCCGCCCGCAATGTACGCGGCAGAGAACAGCCCCGGCGGACGATGAGTTCGCCATCCAGCAGCAACGGTTCCGGTGATACGGAACTGCCGGACGAGAGCTCCCGGATCATCTCCACCGCGCGTGCTCCCGCCTCCTGGCGCGGCTCAGTCAGAATGGTGTAGGGATATTTCGAGCTGCGGTCGAAGTTCAGCACTTCCCCCCACTGAATGACCGAGAGGTCGCGCGGCACGGCAATTCCTTCCAGATCCAGATAGGTTTGAAACGCATCAATAAAGGTGGAGGAAACCAGCGCCGCGGTGACTTCCGGCAGTTGCCGCATCGCTTGTGCAATGGCGACCCATCCCTGTTTGCGGGCGGGAATCACGTGATGTTCCGGTTCCTTCACGTTGTCGTAACGCAGAAGTTCGATAAAGGCTTTCTGCCGTTCTATGAACACGTTCGGACTGTTTTTCTCCAGCGCGAAGTCGACCAGGACAATCTGCCGGTGACCGATGTTCCGCAGATAGTGGACCGCCTGCCGCACCGCTGAAATGTAGTTGCAGCCGATCGTCGGAACACCGGGCAGATCCCGGTTGAAGGAAACCTGCGGTACTCCCTCCCGGTGAAGCTCTTCGATCGTGTCGAAATCTTCGTGCTGGGGGCGGTCCCAGATGACGCCAAGCAGGGCTCCATCACGAAACTGCTGCGGCAGCTCGCGGGTATCTGCGCCGTTTCTGCGGACCTCGATTTCGATCCATGCCGGATAAGCCGCTTTGACGGCGCCGAGAACGAAGTCCCGGTTGAAGATTTTGTCATTGGCGACGTCGCCGGAGTAATCGGGTATCAGGATCAGAATGCGCCGTTTCGGGCGGAGCGCCTGCCGTTCGGAGAGATCCTGCACGAAGGTCCCCCGGCCGGGAATCCGGAGGACCAGCCCTTCGTCGACCAGTTGTTTCATGGCCGCGCGCATGGTGATGAAGGAGACGCCGTTTTCGGCGGCGAAATCGATCTCCCGGGGCAGTTTGCTCCCGGCTGGATAGCGGCCGCTCAAAATCTGCTGCCGGATCCGCTGAAAAACCAGATCCCGTTTTCTGCCGGTCATCGCATTTTCCTTTCTGTTTCCCGGATTGCAGTATTAATTATAGATCATTTGCTCTAGAAAAGCAAGAGCAAAAATATAAAAAAGTATAAAAAAATAATATTTAATAATATTTATAGAAGCCGCCCCCGGATGGAAGTTCTGTGGCACAGGGGCGGGCCGCCGGGTCAGATGTAGTCGGAGATGTAGGCTTTCTCCTTGATGATCAATCGCTCCAGCAGGTTCAGCGTTTCCGGGTCGGTTTTGATCCTTCCCTTCCGGAACAGGCTGGAGGGGGACTTGTAGCTGAGCAGCAGCGCGGTCAAGGTACCGATGTCCAGCTCGACCGGCCGGCTGGATTCTCCGGGGGCGGCGCTGACCGAACCGTCGGAATCAATCCGCACCGTGAACGGCTGATTGTTCCATTCCAGAAACGGATCCCGCACCCGCAGGGTGAACTCCTCGCCGCCCTGGAAGTTCGTGAAACGGTACTGCTCCATGAACTGCACCACATCGACAATCCGGCCCATGATGTAGGGGCGGATCGTCTCCCGGATGTCGCTGTCCTCCAGCCAGAAGGCGATGGACTCGTTGGAGTAGTTGTTGCCGACGACCTCGTCAACCATGGATTCATGAGCGCTGATGTATTTCCACAACCCCATCCACGCATTGGTGTCGAGATAGATCATCTCTTTGATGTGCATGACGTTGTCTTTGATGAAATAGACCATGTATCCGGTCGGCGCGGCGTTGTCGTCGTAGTAGATGGCGATGGTGGTGTCTTCGATATCCCAGCGCCAGTACTCCTCCCACGCAAGTTCGTTGCGCAGCAGACAGCCGTGCGTCTGGGCGGCGAAGATGTTGTGGAGCCGCTTGAGATCAGGATGGTTGGTCTCGACACGGCGGACCCAGCCGCCGGCACGGATTTTGTGCGGCAGCTGACTGTCCTTGATCCGGAAGGACATCTTATCCGAAATGATCTCCCACCCGCGGTGGCGGTAGAGCGGAATCGAGAAGGGGTAGAGAATGGCCAGGCATTCGCCGAGTTCCCGCATCTCCTCGAGACTGTGCCGCATCAGGACGGACATCAATCCGAGCCCGGTATATTCCGGATAGGTGGCGACGCTGGTGATGAATCCGACCCGGCAGATCCGGTTGAAGATGTTCATTTTAAGCGGATAAACCGCAAACTGCGACGCCAGTTTCCCCTGATCGAACCAGCCGACGACGCGCGCCTTTTCCAGCACCGGCATCTTGGACTGGCGGATGTCTTCGTTCTCCCAGCCGTAATCCAGAAGCTGCTTCTCGGTCACCTGAAAGGCGTAGCGCAGCAGGTCGTTGTACTGTTCGAGGTCATTCCCCGCGGTCAGTTTTCTGAGCTGCATTTCCGTTGTCATATCAAACCTCCTCACTCTTCCCGAACCGGAGTCTGAGAAGTGGTACTATATCATAGCCGTTCCGGAATGTCAAGCGAAGCGAATCCGGCAAAATATTTCCGGCAGAGGGTTGAAATATTTCCCGTGCGACGGTATACTACAGGCGGGGGGGAGGGAATCCCCGGCGGAACATCCTGTATCGGCGCAAACGTGTGGAGGCCCCATGAAACGGATTGTCCTGATTGCCGCGGCTGCCGTCCTGGCGGCGGAAGTTTTCGTTCCGGCTGTGTACGCAAAGGAGGAGGAACGCAGTTCCCCGGGCGAGAAGCTGGAGATCTACCATCGGAATCCGGCGCCGGAGTCGATTCCCGCCCTGCTGCGCGAAATCGATGCGGCTGCGCTCAATCAGCACGCCTACCCCCCCATCGCCGGCTTCTTTTTCGAACTCTGCCGCGCCAATCCCGACCGGGTGGCGGAGTGGCTCGACATCGTCGGAACATTCCGGAATCCTCTGCTGAAGAGATATCTGCTTCCTGTCGCTTCCGCCGCCGTTCCCGCGCAGGCGGAGAAGGTGCGTTCGCTGTTCGGCCCGGAACTGCCGGCGCGGCTGCCCTCAATGGAGGAGATCAGGAAGCTCGCCACCGTCGATCCCGATTTTGCCTGGGGAGCGTACTTCGCCTCCGGGAAGGAGGAGTATGTCTTCGATGTCCTGAATCTCGCCCTCTCCCGAATTCCGAAAGGGAAGAAAGAGAACATCAACCTTACCGCCTTTGCCGCCCACTGGTCGCTGCTCGCACTGAGTCAGAAGTATCCCGAGGTGGAGACGATTCTCCGGAACCGCTTCCGTAACGCGCCGGAGGAGGAACTTTGCAACTTCTTCCGCGGCGTCGATGTGCCGATGCGGCGGCGCTTCCTCTCGGAGGAACAGCTTGCGCAACTGCCGCCGCCGGAGGAGAATCCGCTTCCGGAGAGAAACAACCCCTTCGCCGGAATCTACCGCAACTGGAAGAACCGCAAGACCAGCGCCGAGGAGACCCAGGCCCGGGTCGATGCCTACGAACAGCTGTTTCTGGAGGAGTTCCCGGCAGGCGATCATGCTGATATCCGCACCTTCTTCGACTACTACTACCGCGGCAACCTGCCGCCGCTCAAGCCGGAGGAGGTGGAGTCCACCCCTCGCACCACCCCCTGGGCGGAGGCGGTGCGCATCACGCGGCTTTACCGTTCCAGTCAGTTCGACGCGGCGCGGAAGGCGCTGTCTCAGCTGCCCCGGATTTTGCCGGGGTCGTTTCTGGGCCGGGTTCTTCTGCTGCAGTTCTGCCGGAACGGCTGGGGGGATAACACGCCGGAATTCGAGCGTTACGGCCGCCGGATTGTCTCGGAGATCGAAGCGGCCGTATTTTCCGGCAAATGGCGCGGCAGGTGCTGCTACCAGTGGTTCTACAATCACCTCTCCCGTGAGAGCAGCTGCGGTTCCCGTTACTGGGGCGAGCTGGAAAATCGCCTGAAACCCTTCGGCGACAAGATCGACCCCTGGTTCCGCGAAATGGTGCAGGGGCGCGCCGCCATCGCCTGGGCGTGGGAGAGCCGCGGCGGCGGCTGGGCCAACACCGTGACGGAGGAGGGGTGGAAGGGCTTTCACAAGAATCTGCGCGCGGCCCGGGAACACTTTCACGCCGCGCTGAAGCTCCATCCGGAGCGGGTGAATCCCTACATTCAGCTGATCTCTGTGGAGATGGGCGAATCCAATCAGGAGGCGATGATCGACGCATTCAAAAAACTGGTCTGGTACGACCCGGAAAACAGCGCGGGATTCAGCAATATCCTCTGGGGAATTCTGCCGCGCTGGGGCGGTTCGCACGAGTTGATCCGACAGCTCGCCATCGAGGCGATGGACTGCCCCCGGCGGGAACTGGCGATTCCGGCGATGGGCTACCAGTGTCTCGCCGAGATCGCCTGGGACTACCCCGGCATCGGCTGGCAGAACGTCTATCTCGATCCGGGGATCCGGAAGCGTTCCAACCGGCTGTTCGACGAGTACGGCAAACGGGCGGCGGGAACCTCCGGGTGGAACAACTTCCTCTTCCACCGCTTCAGCCGCGAGATGGCGGAGTTGCGTTACGATGACGCCGCCGCCACGTTGAAGGAGTATGGCGGGGCGGAGAAATTCGCCAAGAGCGGCCGCTGGCAGTGGCGTCCTTTTTTTGCCGAAGAGATCGGTACGCCCTGGTTCGACGACCAGATGCTGCGGTTGAAACTCTTCACCGGGAAATTCGCCGAACCGCTGCGCGCGCTGGAGCGCCGCCTGCTCGCCCGGCAGGCGGATGCGGAAACCTTCCGGAAGCTGGCGGAGATCATCCGTGAGAAGTCGCTTTCTGTTGAGGAGCGGGAGTTTCTGATCGATTTTTACGCCCGCTGGCGGCTGAATCGTTCCCCGCAGGAGTACTGCGGCAACAGGGGGAAGATTCTGAGCGCGTTTGCGGTCGCTGGCAAATCTGACCGGCCGGATGTGGCGATGGAGATGGTCCGTTTCGGCTACCGTTTTGCGGCGCATGAGAACTATCCGGGCGAGTTCGCCTACAACATTGTGCAGGACGGGAAAAATCCCCGGTTGCTTCAGGTGCTTCATGAGGCGGGGGATCCGTTGAACCGGCCCGATCCGGAGTACGGGTATGCGCCGCTCCACGTCGCCGCCCGGTTCGGCAATGCCGAGATGGTCGAAGCGCTGCTCAAACTGGGAGTTCCCATCGAGCAGAAGAACCGCAGCGGTCACACCGCGCTTCACCTCGCCGCAACCTGGAAGCAGAGAAAGGCGATCCGGATGCTGTTGAAGTACGGCGCCGATCCCAATCTGGGGGACAACGACGGCGACGTCTGCCTTATGTACCTGCCGCAGGTGCGTGCGCCGCTGGCGGTCTACCAGATCTTCACGGAATATCCGGGCATCGATCTCAATCGGCAGAACCACGGAGGGGAGACGGCACTGCATTTCATGGCGCGCAGCGGCACGCCGGTGTCGATCGTCCGCCATCTGATCGAGCGTGGAGCGAAGAGCGACTTGCGCGATCACGGCGGCAGAACCGTTCTCGATGTGGCGGAGCAGAACAACCACCGGAACCTGGTCGCATACCTGACCGGCATCGGAGCAAAGCGCGGGAGCGAACTCCCGCCGCCGCCGGCTCCCGTCGTCGCGCCCGGCTCTGCGGCCGCCGGAAGAGCTCCCTTCGGACTGCGGCCGGAATACCTTTACGGGGTTGCGGGCGGATTGCTGTTCATCGCGCTTCTGGGAAGCCTCTGGAAACGCCGCCGGAACAGAGCACGCGGTGAATGAGTTTTCCCGCGTGCCGCATTCCGGTTACAGCTGCATCATTTCGCACCAGAAACGCCAGCCGTCACTGCCGGAGGCGACCCGGCCGACGAAACGGTTGATTCCCTTTTTCAGCCGGAGTGTCAGCAGAAATTCCCGCGGTAGAGTAGATGGTGAAATCCCCGCGCCGGTCCTGTTCCCGGAGTTCATAGCGGCTGCCGTCCTCCTGCACGGCGAGGCCTGGAGTGCGAGCCGGAGTTCATAACTGTCCGGCCCGGGGACGGTCGGCGTGGATTTCGCCCCTGATGCAATCGGAACCGGAAGAGCGGGGAAATCGGGGTGCCTCTCCGGCCTCCCTGCGAAGTGGAGGAGCACAGCGCCTGACAAGTGAATTTCAGAAGAAGAGGCCGGGCAATCATCATTCAGACATATCCTTGTACTTTACTGAAAAAATTCTGCTTCTTGGATTATACCTGAATTGGAACCCGCCTCCAGGCGAATATGACTGTTTTTAATGAAAAAAATTCAGTCATATTACGGTCATGTTATTATGCATGTAATATGATTGATTGGAGGAGAGGGAAGGGAGGCATAAGCGAGCACTGCATCCAGATGAAACCATGTCTGAATGCTGGAACTTGCATGCGCAGGTTTTGAGAGTTCTGACAGCGGCTCCCTCAGCAGGACGGCGTGGTGACGGAATTTTTCTTCTGACCGGAGTTCCGCCGGAACTGGGTCGGGGTCATGCCGAATTCCCGCCGGAACTGGCTGCAGAAATAGAAGGAGTTGCAGAAGCCGAGCTGAAACGCGATCTCCTTGACAGAGAAACCGGTCCTGGTCAACAGTTCGCAGGCGGATTCCATCCGGCGCTGCATCCGGTAACGGTGGGGCGACTGGTTCATCTGCGCCCGGAAGAGCCGGGTGAAGGTCCGCTCATTCATGCCGAGGGTCCAGGCGATGGAGGCGATGCTCTCGGGGTGTTCAAAGTTCCCGCAGAGCTTTTCACAGGCCAGACGCAGGAAGAGCGATTTCTCCTGCGGACGGGGAATCGCTTCCGACAGCGTCATCAGAAGTTCCATGGTCAATCCGGCGTTTCGCATGATGTGATCCGGGGGGCGGCGGCGGATCAGAATCCGCAGAAGCCGGAGTTTCCGGGTCAGTGGATCGGTCTGCGGCAGGGAGAGCTGAATCGGCTGGTTCAGTTTCAGCGTCTCCAGAATCGACGGCAGGTTCACCCCTTGAAAAAAGGCTACAAACTTCTGGTATCCGCACTGTTCCGTCGTCTCGAAATAGTATTCGCACCCCGGCGGAATGAAGAGGGGAAGACCGGGGCGCACAAGATAATGTTTCTTCTCAATCCGGTAGCTGACCTCGCCGGAGATCAGCCAGACCAGCAGTCCGTGCCGCGCGTGATAACTGTGATACCAGGTGGGCGAATTCCGGGACGCCTCTTCGATGCCGTTGGTGTAGAGCGGATAGTCTTCGTAGGAGCCGGGATTCAGAAAATAGTGTGTCCGCATCGCCCGGCCGGGAGCGAGCAGAAGATGGTCGGGCGGCATGTTTTCATCCGGCTTCGGCAGATGCGGAACAGGCCAGTTTTTTTGAAAGGCAGAACAATCTCAAGCAGATCGGTTACGGATTCTCGATGTATACCAACGACTTCCATGATTGTCTTCCGCCGTATCAGAACCATCCGGGATACGACCTACATGGCCAGCTTCCGGATCTATTCAGACCCCATTGCAATTGCATCGGAATTCCTCACCTATTTCCTGTTCATGCGGGGGGACGTGAGCCGGGCGGAGAGCGCCGTCCGTGTGGAGATCAATCCGGAGGATGTCTACACGCAGAAGCTCTGGACAACCCAGATGAACGCCCGCCAGAGCCTGCTGGCGCTGGTCTGCGGCTTCGGGATCGACATCACCGGCCCGGAAGGGAAACTGCTCCGGCCTGTGGAAAAGCATCAGCTGGCGGTCGCGCTGGACAACTCCGCTCCCGCCACCATCGCCCGCCTGAAACAGCAGGGCGTTCTGCCGGGAGCCTCCACCTGGGAGATGCTCCAGATCCTGAAACAGAAGAAGTTGCTGCCCGCCTCCAACCGGAGCGACGGCGAGAGCGTGTTCGAAAGTTCCACCGGGGAGCTTCTGCTGGATAACAGCCGCAGTTTCCTGCGGGTCGACACCCCGCGTCTGCAGGGAATCTGCGCCCTCGCCGGAACCCGGGAGAAACTGGATGATTTCGAGATTCAGGAGATGAGCACGAACGGCAATCTCGCGGTGGTCAGCGTCGATGGGACCCGGCCGATTCGCGAGGCGGAGCGGCTTGTCGTCGTCTACGCCACCAACGCTCTCAACAACGGCATGAAATTTGCCGAGGAGGAGATGAAAACGATCCAGCGCATGGGTTGGACGCCGTCACTGCTGGAAGCGGGGAAGTTCCGGATTTGCCTCCGCAACCGCCACGCCGGCGACCTGAAGCTCTACCCGCTCGATCTTTCCGGAAGACGGCTGAAGACGATCCCGCCGGAACAGAAGGACGGCGAGAGTGTCTGCTTCACCGTCGATACCGCAAAAGACGGTGCCGCGGTCTTCTTTGAAATCGCGCGGCGCTGAGGGCGCGGGGGGCGGCTCGCTCAGGCTTCCTGACCGAGTTTCTGCACGAGCTGCGCTCCTTCGGGCGGCCATTCGGATTGCAGTTCGTCGAGGGCGCGGAACCGGGCCGCCAGCGCCGCCATCTGCATCAGCGTCGGGCAGGGGATTCCGGTGTCAATACAGAGCCGGATGGCGCCGATCAGTCGATCCTGCCAGCCGAGCTTGCGGGCGAGGTCGCGGCTCACCCGGGCGACCTCGTCGTTCAACAGCGGCGAAACCATGCGCCGGATCAGCTCCTCCGCCCAGCGGGTGTACTCGGCCGGTTCGAAGAAGGGATCACAGCCGGCGAATTTCCGCTGCAATGCGAGTCCGCACTCCTCGACCAGAACGCGGCGGGTCGTCTCCAGCAGTTCGGGGTATTGAGCCGTTTCCGACATGAACCGGCAGCCCTTCTGCCGGGCCAGCAGCGCCAGCACCAGATGGGAGGCGTTGTGGCCGTAGAGCTTCGCCTCTTCGAAAGGAACCAGATTGTTGCGGGGATAAAGTCCGACGATGCCGCACTCCGCCGCACCCGGAGCATCCGAGGTGTAGATGGTGTTGAATGCTTCGACCAGATGGCCGCGCCGGAATCCCGGCACCAGCGGCGCGGGAGTCCCTGCTGCCGCCTCGAACACCTTGCTCATCTTGCCGATAACCGTATCGAGAAAGTATGTGGAGGGGAAGGATTTGCCGACAGATTCCGCCAGCTCTTCCGCCGCCGTCGTGCTGTTTTCCGAGGTGTAGACCAGGCGGCGGGCGGCGGGATTTCGTTCGAATCCCTCCCGCAACCACGGTGCGCAGAAGCGGTAGAATCTGGTCGCCGGCAGGGCGGTGTTGATCACCTCCGCCTGCGAGGCGATTTCGATCAGGGCGGCGCGGTCGGCCGCCTGGTCCGGGTTGTAGACCTCGATTGGCGCATAGCGGTCGGCACGCACGCTGTCGGTTCCGGCGGTGTTGACGGTGATGCTCCGGTGGCGGCGCAGAGCCTCCACCAGGGCAGAATCGACGTCGGCGAGCACAATCCGCTCAAATCCGCCCGCCGCGGCGCCGGCGACGAAGATGCCGGTCTGAATCGGCCCGGCACCGATGCCGAGAAAGATTTTTTTACTCATTGAAATATCTCCGGGATAGGTGTGAACTCACACTCTTTCAAATAGTTGCGCATGACGGAAAGCGATACCGCCCCGTCGCTGGCCGTCGGGGAGAGCAGGTTGAACCGGCTCGACGCGGAGCCGAGATCGAGCGCTTCACGCAGGGGGAGATCCTCGTGCAGACCGTAGAGCACCCCGGCGGCGAACGCGTCACCGGCGCCGGTGGAGCCGACGATCTCGGAGCGTTCCATCCGGCAGGAGGGGGCGTAGACCGGGTCGCCGCCACGTTCCAGCGCCAGTGCACCTTCCGGAAAGTGGATCACCGCCAGCTGGCGGACCCCGGCCGCGAGAAGTCCTTCCGCCGCCGGAACCAGCCCCGCCCAGTCGAGGGAACCGTCGGCGCGGCGCAGTTCCCGCCCGAGGCAGTGCGACGCTTCGATCTCATTGATGATCAGGATATCGGTCCTGGGCAGGGCCGGGGGAATGATGCGGCGGAACTTCTCCGGCGCTTCCGAGACGAAATCGACGACGGTCCGGCAGCCAGCTTCGCTCATCCGGGCCAGCAGCCGGCTGCCGGCGGTGCCGTACTCCGGATCGTCCGTATCGAGGGCGTCCAGCAACAGCAGATAGCCGAGGTAGAAGAAGCGGGCGGGGAGGTCGACGCCGTCGAGGTCCGCCGGGTTGAACTCCGCATTGGCGCCGCGGCAGTGAAAGAAGGTCCGCCGCCCTCCGCCGGACATTACATCGGTGTACGCGGTTGCGGCGGAACGGCTTCGAATCATCCACCGGCTGTCGATATGACGGCGGCGAAGCTCGTTGAGAAGGAAGTTGCCGTCGTCGTCGTCGCCGACTCTTCCGGCGGCGTAGAGCGGCAGATCCGGATCGATGGCGGCGAGGTCGAAGAGGAGGTTGCAGGGGCCGCCGCCCGGCGCGCGGGTCTCCTCGACGATGTTGCAGAGGTTGCCTTCGCCCGGCCAGCGGTCGATGGTCTTGACCTTGTCGAGAATCCAGTTTCCTGCGGCGAGGATGCCGTTACGCATGGCGCGCTCCTTTCACAAACGTTTCATAGTCGGCGGCGGGAAGAGGGAAGGGTGGGGCGTCCTCTTCGACCGGGTCGAAACGGATCACATCATCGAGAAAACAGTTGTCGTTGCTGTCGTCATTGACCATGGAAACCTCTCCGGCGAGGACGCTTCCTCTGCCCGGTTCGCCGTAGAACCGGTGGGCGTGGATCGGTTCGAGACAGATGCTGTCGCCCGGTTGGAGGATCACCTTGTCGCCGGAGTCGAGCGTCCGGCGGAATCCGTTGACGCTGACCGGGAAACTCCCGTCGCGGAGCCGGTTTTCCGCCGGGTCGGCGTGAAAGAGTTCGATGACCAGGTTGCCGCCGCCGCGGTTGATGATGTCTTCGTGCTTGTGCCAGTGAAAATGGCGCGGAGTGACCTGGTTTTCGCGGACCATCATGATCTTTTCGGCGTAAGGTTTCGGGTAACGCTCCGAACCGGCGATGCCGTTGCGGAGGGTGAAGAGCAGGAGGCCGGTTTTCAGGAAGTCGCCGCCGCCGAACGCGGTGACATCCCAGCCCAGTTTCAGATCGAAGATCTCGCGTGCGGCTTCGGCTTCGCGCTCCCAGTCGGCGATGGTGAAGGTGGCATAGGGGGGCAGTTTGAAGTGCATCGCTTCGAAGAACGCCATCCCCTCGGCGATTCGCCGGTTGATTTCAGAACGTTTCATGGATCTTCCTCCCGTCATCCGCGTTGCAGTGTGAATGCTCTGCTTTTAGTATAGCGGATTTCCGGGGGAAATCTTTTAATTTCTTGACGAGTTCTGATACTTTTTTGCCATAGTCGGTTCAGGAGTCGGCATGGTGAAGGTCGATTCGGCGGAAACTGTTCCGGTAGGCGCGCGGGGTCATTTTGCGGCTGTTCTGGAACTGCCGGTTGAAATTCGACAGGTTGGAAAATCCTGATTCAAAGGCGATTTCGACGATCGGCCGATCGCTTCGCGCGAGCTCCCCCGCGGCCCGGCTGAGCTTGAGCTCCGTCACGTAGTCGATGAAGCGTTTGCGAGTCGCGCGGCGGAAGTAGCGGCTGAAGGCGGTCGGGGTGAGGCAGGCTTCCGCGGCGGCCTCCGCCAGCGGAATCGGCCGCCCCTGGGCGAGGCGGCGGTGGATGAGCTGCAACACCCGGTTGAGCCGTTCATCGGGGGCGGCCTCCGGTTCGATGACGGTTCCGGAGAGGGGGCGGCGGGGGAGGCGCGAGAGCCGTTCGAGCAGTTCCAGAAGCGTGAGCAGCCGCCGGGCGCCGTGTTCACGGAAAAGCTTTTGAAGGAGCGGAACGGCCTCCCGGGCACTCTCTTCGGGGAAGTGCAGGCCGCGTGCCGCCTCCTGAAGCATGCGGGCGACTGCTTCGAATTCAGGAAGTTCGAGTAAGGTTCTGCCGCAGAAGGCGGGGGCGAATTTGACGACGCGGGTCCTGCTCCACTCCGGCCCGGTGCTGTCGGATTCGAGGGTCAGATAGTGGTGCGGCACCGAGCCGCCGATGAGGACGAGGTCGCCGGCGGAGAACGGTTCGATCGAATCGCCGATGAAGCGGCTGCCGAAGCCGGACTCGATCCAGGTAAGTTCGCATTCCGGGTGGATGTGGTAGACGCAGTCGAGCGTCGGAGCGACCATCTCCTCGGTTACGAATGACTCGCCCGGGCCGGGCAGAATTGTTTCAAAATGGAATTTCATGATAAAAAAGTATCATATGACGGCAAAAAAAGCAAATGAAATTCCGAAAACTTTACAGAAAAACGGCCGCGTTGAGTTGCACTGGATTGTTCCATCGTTCCGCAGAAAGACGCCGTTCGCCACGGCAGGCCGGTTTCGGCCGGAGCGTTACGCCGCAACGCCGCAGCAGAAGGACGGAGACGAAGGGGACGGCCGGGACGTTGAATGAATGGAATCCTGTTTTTTGAACAAAATTCAAGGCTGCCGGAACAATGTCCCATTGGTTTTTTCCCCGTTTTATGGCATAATATAAGTGAAGGGTGGCAGTATGGGAAATGATTTCAGAAAAATGGATTTTGACAAAGTGTAAAATTCTGATTTAAAAGATATTAATTCAAATTAAAACTGGAGGGATTCATGTTGAAGTTTTTGACCGGAATCGGGCTGTTGCTGGTGTGCGTTGCAACGGCAGTCGCGGAGGTGACGGTGTCGCCCTACCTCCCGGCACCGCGGCGGTTCACGCGTGTCGAAACCATCGGCGTCGGTGAAATTCCGAACGGACCGGCCTCACGGGGAGCGGCGGCGCCCCTGCTTCGCTCGCTGAACGGCAGCTGGAAGATCTCCGGACTGGAGAGTTCGACGAAGCCCTTTCCCGCCGATGCGGATTTCGCCAGAGGGTATCAGAATCCTGAATTTGACGACTCCCGATGGGATACGATCGCGGTTCCGCTCAACTGGTACCGGAAGTATCCCGAGAAGCAGAACAAGAGACAGCCCTATGTCAAAGGCTGGTATCGCACCGGATTCGAACTGGCCCCCGCCGAACTGCGAAATCGCCGGGTGATTCTGAAGTTCGACGTGATCGGCTGCGAGGCGGTCGTGTTTCTGAACGGCCGGGAGGTCGGGCGCCATCTCGGAGAGTTCACGCCGTTCGAACTCGATGCGACCGATGCGGCCAGGGCGGGACGGAACGTGCTGGCCATACGCGTATTTTCCGATCAGGGAACCACCGGCGGCATTCAGAAGGTCAAGCATGTCTACGGCTCCCAGTGGGCGCTCAACAACATCCGCGGCGGCATCTGGCAGAATGTCGCTCTGTCGCTCGAGCCGGAAATCCGGATCCGGAAACTTCTGGTGACGCCCCGGCTCGCCGCCGGCGGGATCGAAGTGGACTACACGGTCCTGAATCACACCGGCAGGGCGGTTTCCGCGGAGTTTGACGCGATCGTTTCGCCGGCGGTCCGGAAGGATGCCGGCCGGGTCGTCGGAACCCTTGCCGGGAAGGCGGTCGAACTCAAGCCGGGAAGCAATACCGGCACCGTCACGATTGCGTTGAACGATGCTGTAAAATGGTCGATCGACAACCCCTATCTCCATTACCTGACGCTCCATATCAAAGAGAGCGGCAAGGTTGTCGCCAGCAGGGCGGTGCGCTTCGGGTATCGCGAATTCATTGCCGAAAACGGCAGATTCTACCTGAACGGCGAGCCGATTTACCTGTTCGGGCAGAACATCAACTCCATCCAGTACGGCGGTTACGGACTTTCGGAGGAGGAGGAGGAGAGGAAAATTCTTTCTACCTTGCTCAATCTGCGCAACCTCGGCTATGTGATCGCCCGGACCGCGCATATGCCGATTCTGCCGAAAGTGCTGGAAATTGCCGATGAAACCGGTCTGATGATCTTTCACGAGTGGGGCTGGTGCTTCACGACAAACATCGATTTCGAGGCGTTTGAAAAGAACAATATGCGGGAGGTGGCCGAATTTGTCGAATCCTGCTACAACCATCCTTCGGTGACCATGTGGTCGATGGGGAACGAGGTGGTGCACCGCAACTCCCCCCGGGTGTCGCGCCTGATGGATCTGCAGGTCGGGCTCGTCCGTCGGCTCGACAAATCGAAACGCCCGATCAGCACCTTCTCCGGAGCGGCCGGCTGGGCCAGTTACGGCGAGACCCGGCTGGACACCGATGTGCATGATCTACATACCTACACTTCGCTGTCGAGCCCGTGGACCCGGCTGGTCGATGTGCTGGCCGAGCAGTATGAGGGGGAACTGCGCATTTACGGCGAAAAGGAGAGACTCTCCCGGCCGCTGGTCGCCTGGGAGAACGTCGGATTTTCCTGGGGCATTCGTGTCGACCCGGACTTCCGGCGCGGCGATGTCGGGCAGTACGCGAAATACATGGCGAATTCGACCAGCTGGGGGGATCCCAGAGGGATTGGCTTCACCGGCTGTGCGCCGCTCTTCAAGGCGGTTGGTCCCGGGTTCGGCGAGTGGGCGCAGACGCTTTACGGGCGCCGTATTTTCGAGCTCTACCGGCTCGATCCGAACTATAGCGGTTTTGCCCCGTGGTTCGGCGGCATCCGGGCGTCGACGCTGTGGACGCAGCCGGTGTTTCCGTCGCTCCACAACAGCAACCATCTCTTTCCGCGCAACCTCTTTCTCGGGGAGGAGTCGCCGTGGATCCTCGAAGTGATCAACAGCGGTAAGGATTCCTTTCGGAATTTGAAACTGCAGTTCGCTCTGGCGAAGACCGACCATGAGGTCCAGCCGATTGGCTCGGTCGATATCGCGGAACTTGCCGCCCAGAGCCGTCACTCCGGCAGGGCGATGCTGCGGATTCCCGCCGATCTCGCTCCGGGCAACTACCAGCTGCGCCTGACGCTGACGGCGAACGGGCGGGAGATCGCCAGAAACTATTACGATCTCTACCTCCAGAGCCGCTCGATTCTGACGCGGAAAATCGACCAGAAGCGGCCGGTGTTCGTCCTCGACACCGGTGCCCCCGGCAATCTCGCGGCGCTTCAGGAGGTCCTCGACAACTTCAAACTCAAGTACTCCGTCGTCAAATCACCCGGGGAGCTCAAGGAGTCTGGCGTGCTCGTGGTTCCTGCGGAACATGTTGAAAAGCAGAAGATTTCACTGCCTCTCTCTTCAGATCTTGCCCGCTTTCTCCGCCATCTTGGCGGCACTCTGCTGGTGCTTGAACAGAAGAACAGCAGGAGCGTGCTGCCCGGAAATCAGAGCCCTTCGGCGGAGGGAAATACCTTCGTCGACCTCGTCACGCCCGGTCATCCGCTCTTCGCCGGACTTGACTACACCAGCTTCGACACCTGGAACAATCCGGATCATGGTTTCCTTGTGACCGGCACCTTTGTGCCCTACACGGTCAATGCGCTTGCGGTCAAGGGGCCGATGCTTTCGCGCGCCAATGTCGGCAATGCGGTCGTCGAAGCTGTCTGCGGCCGGGGGAGGATCATTCTGTCACAGCTTGAGACGATGGCCTGCTACAAAGTTGACAGCGTCGCGGCGACCTGGCTTTACAATCTGTTCCACTATGCCGTCGGGGCGGAAACGTATTGGGACAAGGCGCTTCCGCTGGCCGATGCTGCGGAGGAAGACTACGTGGCGGCCAGCTCGGCGCTGATGCCGATCGATCTCGCGCCCTATGCCAACGTGTCGTTCCAAGATGAGGAGGAGAACGACGGCAGAGGCGGCTGGACCGATCAGGGGGAAAACGATTTCCGGGTGATGCCGCTCGGAGAGCAGAGTGCCGCCGGAATCCCCTTCCACATCATCGACCCGGAGAAGAACGACGGCAAATCCTGTCTGGTGGTGCGCGGTTCGAAGCGGCCCCGTTTCCCGGCTGCGATCCGCGGCATCAAGGTCGGCAGGAGAGTGTCGCGAATCTTCTTCCTACACACGGCGGCGTGGGGAGACAAGGGAGTTGCGGGCGCCTATCGAATAGTCTATGCCGACGGCAAAACCACCGATTATGTGGTGGAGGCCGCCCGGAATGTCGGCGACTGGCAGTCGGTCGCCCAGCTTCCCGACGCCAGGATGGGGATCATCCGGAAAAATTCACGGAATCAAGAAATTGGGACCTTCGTGGCCGCCTGGGACAATCCGCGTCCTCAGGTTCCGGTCGTGTCGTTTGATTTCCTTTCCTCCGACGAAGCGCGCGGCGATGCGATCAACTGGCTCCCGACCGAAGCGCCGGTTCCGGTGCTGGTCGCTGCAACCGCGGAGGAGGCCAGTTCGCACACCGCAAACTTGACGGAGGAGCATTTCGTGAATGTCACCGGTACGAAGGATCTCAATACCAGGGTCAAGGGGGAGGTCAAACGCTCCGTTGTCGATGGGCAGCGCGTGTTGACGGTCCGGTTCCCGGCGGTCGCCGCGGGGGATTGTCCGGCGCTGATGCTGACCTTCAAAAAGGAGGGGTTGAGCGACGACTACCACTATCTCTCCTGCTGGATCAGAAGCCGGGAGGGTGGAATTCTTCAGTTCATATTGCCGGAACAGACCTGGCATGGCAGTTTCCGCGGCGAAATCACGGTCAGGGGAGACGGGCAATGGCACAAGTATCGTCTGATGTTCGGAAAGGATTTCCAGCCCACCGGTTCGGCGGCATTGTCGACCCTGCGCGGCGAGCTCTTCCTCTTCCACCGGACCAAACGGGCTCCCGGAGCCGCCAGGCCGGAGATGAATTTTGAACTCAAAAATATCATGCTCGAATAGTTTCGGCAGTACGGAGACGGCGGAAAAACTGCCGGGCCGCGCCGGCGCGGGATCACTCCGCCTCCTCCGAGGCGCGGCGGTTCCGGCGGCGGTACGCCAGCGGCGAACTGCCGAGATCGTTGCGGATGAACCGGATGAAGGAGGAGAGACAGGAAAATCCGCACTTCCGGGCGATCTCCCGGACCGGCAGATCGGTCCCCATCAGCAGAATCTGCGCTTCGGTCAGGCGGCGGCTCCGGATGTACTGCCCCGGCGGCATCCCGATCTTCTCGTGAAAGAGCCGGGTGAGCGTGCGTTTCCCGACGCCGAAGGTGTCGCAGAGCAACGTCAGATCCAGCGCCGGATCCGTCAGATGGCTCTGAATCCACTCCATGCACTGCTTGACCAGCAGCGAGGACTGTTCGCCTGCCGGATTTTCCGGGTACAGTCCGGCGAGCAGGGTTCCGACCAGCCGGGAGGTGCGGCGGACCTGCTGATAGTCCGAGTCGGAGACCGCCCGTTTGAGGGTCCGGTAGAGCTCTTCCGGCAGGCCGCCGGTTCCCCGCTGCAGCCGCGGGTACTGGTAGGCGAGCAGTGTCGCCGCGGCCAGCGGCCCGTCGAAGCAGACCCAGCGGGTGGTCCACTCCGCCGAAAGGGCGTGATGGCGGTGCTCCTCGCCGGGGAGGTAGTAGAAGACGTCGCCCGGATTGCAGAGATAATTTTTGTCGTAAAGTGTCAACTCACCGACTCCGGAGATGCCGAAGACGAGTTCGCAGAAGGAGTTTTTCAAACTGCCCATTTCGGCGGTCTCTCCCCGGAGCAGACGCTTTTCGCCGACGGAAAAGAGATAAAAGGGCAGCGGAGGCGAGGAAACAACCTCTTTGTTTCTGGTGTAGCAGTCGTTGAACATCCTGTCTCGAAGTGTTGATTTTCGACCTGTTTTGCGCCTTGATTTTCTGTTTCTGCTCCAGTATACTATGAAGGAGCGAAAATGTCAAGCCGGGAAGGAGGTTCTTCGTGAAATACGGCATCTATTACGCCTACTGGGAGCAGGAGTGGAAGGCGGATTATTTCCGCTACATCGAGAAGGCGGCAAAACTCGGTTTCGACGTGCTGGAGATCGCCTGTACGCCGCTGCCGGACTATTCGAAGCGGCAGCTCGACGATCTCCGCCGCTGTGCGGCGGACCACGGCGTGACGCTGACCGCCGGGCATGGTCCTTCCGCCCGGCAGAATCTGGCCAGCGCCGATCCCGCGGTCGCCGCGGAGGCGCGGCGCTTCTACACCGATTTGCTGCGCCGCCTCGAAATTCTGGGAATCCGCACCATCGGCGGCGGCATCTACAGCTACTGGCCGGTCGACTATTCCCGGCCGATCGACAAGCCGGGGGACTGGGCGCGCAGCATCGCGGGGGTCCGCGACGTCGCCCATGTGGCGGAGGATTGCGGCGTCAGCTACTGCCTCGAGGTGCTCAACCGGTTCGAGGGGTATCTGCTGAACACCGCGGAGGAGGGGGCGAGGTTCGTACGCGAGGTTGACTCCCCCGCCGTCAAGCTCATGCTGGATACCTTCCACATGAACATCGAAGAGGACTCCTTCGGCGACGCCATCCGCTCCGCCCGCGGCCTGCTCGGCCACTTTCACACCGGCGAGTGCAACCGGCGGGTGCCCGGACGGGGCAGAATCCCGTGGCGCGAAATCGCGTTTGCCCTGCACGACATCGGGTATGACGGCACGGTGGTGATGGAGCCGTTCGTCCGGATGGGCGGCTCCGTCGGCAGCGACATCAAAGTCTGGCGCGACCTCAGTCGCGGCGCGGACGAAGCACAACTCGATGCGGAGGCGAAGGCCGCGCTCGAATTCGAACGTTACATTCTTGAGACATTGTAAAAGAGAGGGAAAAGAGACATGAGTTCACCGTTCTACTGGGGGGTTGCCACCTCCGCGTTTCAGATCGAAGGAGCGTGGAAAGAGGGAGGGCGCGGCCCCTCCATCTGGGATGTCTTCTGCGATCTGCCGGGCCGGATTCAGAATGGCGACCGCGCCGACATCGCCTGCGACCACTTCCACCGCTATGAGGAGGATGTGGCGCTGATGAAGGAGCTGGGCGTCAACGCCTACCGCTTCTCGATCGCCTGGCCGCGGATCGTGCCGGACGGGACCGGGGCGGCCAATCCGGCCGGAATCGATTTTTACAACCGGCTGATCGACTGTCTGCTCCGCAACGGGATTGAGCCGTTCCCCACGCTCTACCACTGGGATCTGCCGATCGGCTGCCAGTTCGCCGCCGACGGCTGGATGGCGCGGGAGACCGCCGAGGCGTTCGCCCGGTATGCGAAGATCTGTTTCGACGCCTTCGGCGACCGGGTGCGCCACTGGATCACCTTCAATGAGTCCTGGTGCACCTCGGTGCTGGGGTACGGCCTCGGCGTGTTTCCGCCGGCGCGGAAGGACCCGGATGCGCCCTACCGGGCCGCGCACAATCTGCTGCTGGCGCACGGACTGGCGGTCCGGGCGTTTCGTGAAGGCGGTTATGCGGGCGAAATCGGCCTCGCCAACAACTGCGACTGGCGCGAGCCGCTGACCGATTCCCCGGCCGACCGGGCGGCGGCGGAGCGGGCGGTGCAGTTTTTCTACGGCTGGTTCACTGATCCGGTCGTCTTCGGGGAGTATCCGGAGGAGATGCGTTCGAAACAGGGCGCGCGTCTGCCGGAATTTTCCGCGGAGGAGCGGGCGCTGGTCAAGGGGAGCGCCGACTTCCTCGGACTCAACCACTACACCACGCTCTACGCTTCGGCAGAGAAGCCGGAGCGCGGAAACGACATCGGCCCGAATGGAAACGGCGGCATGATCGAGGATCAGGATGTCTTTCTCTCGGTCGATCCGCAGTGGAAGCGCACCGACATGCTCTGGGGGGTGGTGCCGTGGGGATTCCGGCGGATGCTCAACTGGATTTCCCGCCGCTACCCGGGGCTGCCGATCTACGTGACCGAAAACGGCTGTTCCTGGCCGGAACCGGACCTCGCCTCGGCCGAAAACGATACGAACCGCAGCGAGTTTCTGAAGGAGTACATCGCGGCCATGCAGGCGGCGAAGGAGGAGGACAAGGTGGATGTGCGCGGCTACTTCTGCTGGACCTTGATGGACAACTTCGAGTGGAACAGCGGGTTTGCCCGCCATCTCGGATTGATCCGCACCTCGCCGGATGACCTCACCCGTCATCGGAAAGGATCCTTCTACACCTACCGCGACCTGATCCGTCAGGCGCGCGGCTGAACCGGTGAACGTGCGAAACGCGGGGAGGCGCTTCGTAAAATAAAACAGCCGGGAGGAGTCATCTGCTCCTCCCGGCGATGAGGTTCGTTATTTTGCGAGAGCGACGTCGAGGAACTCCGCCGGACGGAAGGGATTATCCCCCATGCCGCGCGAGAGCTGGAGCCAGCCGATCCGCCGGGTGCCGTCGGAGAGGTTGACCAGCACGTTGAGCCGGCAGCTGGAACCGGCGATCAGCCGGAACGGACTCACCGCCACCGGCGAGAAGGCCATTTCATAGATGGTCTTCCCGGGCTGGTGGCGGATGGCCAGCTTCACGTCGTCGATCTCGCCGATCTCTTTGGCGAAGCTGTCCCAGGTGACCGACGAGGCGGCCAGCCGCCAGACCAGCGGTTTTTTCTGAAACTCGCCGATCAGGTATTCGAAGTCGTCCGACTGGAATCCTTTCGTCTCCGGAGTGGCGTTTTTCATCGTGTCGATGCCGAACTGAAGGCTGTCGCCGCGCCAGATCGCCATCTTGCCGAACCGCTCCTCGGGGTGGAAGGCGTCGCGGTGGACGGTGACGGCGCAGTAGAGCGCGGCCGGACTCCACGCGAACCGGAGTTCCGCCCGGATCTGCTGATCCGCCTTGCTCCACGGCAGCAGCGTGCGGGCGTTCCGGAAGTCGAGCGTCACCGCAGCCGTTTCCGCCGGCCAGTCGGCGAGGTCGCCGTCGATCTTGATCTCGTTCCGCGCGGCGGGGATCATCATGCCGCGCAGGGCGATGGTGTGTTCCGCATCGCGGAAGCCGTCGATCCGGAGCTTCATCGTCAACTGCTGCACCGTTCGCGAAATCGGCGCGGGGGCGCGGAATTTCAGAAGTTCCGTTTTTTCGCCGTAAATCTTGAACGTTTTCCGCTCTCCGGCGCATTCGACCGAGCCGGTGAGGGTCTGGGTGGTCACGTTCCGCAGGCGGATGCCGAAGGTGTTCGCGTCGCAGAGCTCGACCGAGTACCGCAGCGGATTTTCCACTCCGGTCTGCCGGGCGGAGGCGAGGAACTGTTTCAGCTCCGTGACCGGGAGGGTGCTTCTCAGGTAGACCGGGAACTCATCCAGACGGATTTTTTTCGCGGAAAATGAGCTGCCCATCATGTCGCAGAAGTCGGCTTTGCGGGCAAATTCGAGCGTTTCGGGCGTCCCCTCCCACTGCCAGAGCGCGGCGATTCGTTCCGAGCCTTTGTCGAAAATGTAGCAACGCTTGTTGGCCCCGAGCCGGACCCGGTCGACGACCGGAGCCTCCCCCAGCAGGTCGGCGGCGTTCCGGACCGCGTAGAGAAAGGGGGCCGGAACCCAGTGATGATCGGGGTCGCCGAGGACGCTGGTCCAGGCGTAGCCGAGGTCGATTCCGGTCGACTGGAAGTGGAAATAGCTTTTGACGCCGCAGGCGAATTCGATCAGCGCATACCGGAGATCACGCGCCGCGTACTGAACGGCGAGAGGGTGAATCCGGTTGTCCGGCAGCGTCGGGAAGTTCATGTTGCCGCTTTCGGAGCTGAGGATCGGGAGGTCGGGGCGGTAGCGTTTCAGCGCCGCCTGAAATTCCTGCTGGGCGGTTTCCAGATCGGGCAGCTCCGGGAGCTGGCGGTAGGGGTGTTCGGTAAGAGCGTCCAGCATTTTCGCCGCGCCCGCCTTCAGATACGCCTCCAGAAACTCCGGCTTGATGTGGCACCCGGGACCGGCGATTTTCGCCTGCGGATCCAGTTCGCGGATTGCCTGCGCCATCTGCACGGTGGCGGCGGCGCAGCTCTCCGGCGTGGAGGGGTTGTACTTCGCGGGATCGGGATTGGTTGTTCTGCCGCCCCAGATCTCCGGTTCGTTGAAGAGCTCGTAATAATCCACCTTGCCGCGGTGTTGGAGGATCGCCTCCTTGAAATGGCCGGTGATGAGCGAACGGGCGTCTTTGGGAATGTAGAACGGCGCCTGGGGGGTATGGCCGGAGATGTTGACCATCACCAGGAATCCGGCGTCGTGAAAGCGGGTTGCGGAACGGAAGCCGCCGCACTCCGGTTCGTTCGGTTTCGCCCAGAGCCGGACCGCGCCGAGACCGAAGTCGCGGAACAACCGGATGGTGAACGCGTCATCCTGCGGGGAAGTGTGGACATTGGTCCCCCAGCGGGTGAGTGATTTGCCGGGCGAGCGGAGGATGCCGGTGTAGAAGGTGTGGGTGTACGCTTTCCCGTCTTCCGCCATGGCGGTGAAGATCAGATTGACCGGGCCGAGAACGTTGGCGGGCGGGGTGATCGAGAACGGTTTCTTCCCGGGAACGGCTATCGACTCCGGTGTCTTCCCGGCGGCGACGACTTCGCCCCGCCAGTTGCGCAGTTCCCAGTTGAGGCGGCAGCTCTTCGCTCCGGCGGCGGCGTCCAGTTGGATGGTGCCGCGGAACGGTTTCCCCGCGTAAAAGTAGCCGTGTTCGCTCTCCAGTTTTCCGGAGAGGGCGATTGCCGGGGGCGGCATTTCGGTGCTTTTCAGCGCCGGTTGACAGGTGGCGTCATCGAGCCAGACCTTCCCGGCAGGGGTGACGATCGGCGAGACGTGATGAAAACTCTCCGTCATCGCCGGATTGCCGATTTTGATCACCCCCGGCGCGCTGTCGCCGAATGAAGGAACTGCAAGTTCATACTTCTTCCATTCGGTTCCGACGCTCACGGTTCTTAAATAGGCGGCTCCGTGATGGGTGAAGAAGCCGAGAGAGACCGCGGTTTTCGGCTTTTCCGCCTTCAGGTACATCGAGAAGACGAGCGGCTTGCCGATTTGGTAGGGGACCGCGTTGAAGACCAGCCGGTTGAATCCATTCTTGACCGGTTCCAGCCGGAACGAGTGCTTCCCGGAGTGGAATTCGTCGTCGTCGACCGCCACCTTCATCGACGGTTTGGCAATGCGGACCTCCGACGGGGGGTACACATTGTAGAAGCCCCGTTCCGCGCCGCCGTTGGTGATGAGGTTGGTGCGGGGATCGACCTTGCGGTCGTCCTGTTTGACGGTGCAGGTGATTCTGCCGATCTTCAGAAACGGGAGATCCTTGAAGGTGATCCGGCAGGAGACATGCTTCAAATTCTCCGGGAATTTCGTTTCGAAGCGGTACAGTGCGGGGGTGGATTTCAGAGAGATGGTCTTCTTCTTCCAGTAGTGTCTGTCGGTTCTCCCCTCGAAAAACAGGTCGACCGTGGCCCCCTCCGGACCGGCGAGTTCCGCCTCCAGAACCACCTCTTTCCCCGGCTGCGCCGTCAGCGGATAGTAGAAGTCCAGCGTCTTCCCCGGAAACGCCTTCCGGAAGCGTTCGGTGTTCAGCAGGAGCATTCCCTCCTGCACGGAGGCCTCCGGGAGGCCGGATTTCTGCATGTCGCGGACGGAGCCGGTCCGGGTACTGCCGCAGTAGAGGAGCAGTTCGCGGTTCTGATTGGTGAACCGGGTGGAGAGATTTTCCCACGGTTCTCCGTTCGACGGACGGGCGGCGGCACTCCGTTTCCTGCTGTTGGCGGCTGTTTCAAAGAGAATTCCGTAGTGGCCGGCGGGGATCAGAAGCCGCCCGCGCCAGAACAGCGCCCGCCCGGGCGAGCCCGGCAAAGAGGCGATGGAGCGGCCGGGAATGACGGCCGGATGCTCCGGATCGGTGAAATCGACCGTGGTCACGCTCCCCCATTCGCGGCGGGTGAAGACGGCGATGGAGCCGTCGGTGGAGACGGTCCCCTCGGGGGACGGGAATCCTTTGATCTTCATGACCTGTTCCGGAACCTGATCGGGCGTGGCTGGATTGAGCAGGACAACTCCTTTCTTCGCCGTCGCCGGGAAGAGGAAACGTCCGTTCAACGCGGCGGGCGCGGAGTTCTGCGCGGCAAGAAAACGCTTGTAATGGTACTTGATCTCGGGAACTTCTCCCCGCAGATCGAGCCAGAGGATGCCGCCTGCGTGACAGTTCACCGGCAGGAGGCCGCCGAGCTCCCGGTCCGCTGTGGTGTCAGTGTAGAAGATTCCCCTGACCTGCTGCTTGAGCACGGTTCGGATTTTTTTCGGGTCGGAGACATCTTTGACGAAGAGCGTCATCCCCCCCGTGGTGCAGATGAGAAACCGTGGATTGGATACGGTGCGCAGATAGAGGCAGGTGGCCGGATCCCGGCCGAGCTCCTCCAGTTTCCCTTCGGGAGTGATCCGGTAGATCGCCAGGCCGTTCACGCCTTCGGCCGAATAGATCCTGCCGTCCCGGACCGCGACGTCGTAACTGCAGGCCAGCGGAAAGTGGTTCTGCGGAACCAGCCCCTGTTCCGTGACGCGCCAGGTCCGCAGCCCCTGATGGGAGCAGGCGGCATAGAGGGTGTCCTGCTCCAGAAACAGGCGGCGAACCTGCCCGTTGACGTCGATGCGCTGAAATCCGGGAAACTCCTTCGGGGCGCCTTTCGTCTCTCCGGGAACCGGTTCCGGCTGGAGTTGCGGCGGTTTCGCTTCCGCCCAGGGGGTAATGTACAGACCATCCAGACCTGCGACGTAGAGCACGCCTTCCCCGATCGCCAGGCTGCCGACCGGATTCGGTTTTTTCCAGCAGTCGGGGAGTTTCCCCTGCGCGAGGATCTCCGGTCTGGCCGGGTCGGCGACATTCACCAGATAGATGCCGTTGATGGTGTCCGCCACGTAAGCGGTCGTCCCCGAAACCGTCACGGTCCAGGAGTCAAAAAACATGGTCGGCGACGGCGGGAACTTGACCCCGCCGACCCGCCGCGGACGGGCCGGATCGGAGATGTCGAAGATCTCCAGCCCGTGGCCGCGGTTCTTGCGCGCCTCCTTCGGACCGGTTTTTGCATCCATTCCGGTGGCGGCGTAGCAGTAGTTCCCCCGTACGGCCATGCCGTCACCGTAGCCATCCAGCTGAAAACTCCCGACCCGTTTCGGGGTCTTCAGGTCGGCGACGTTCCAGATGGTGATCCGGCCGTGGCCCCAGCTGCCGCAGTAGAGGAGGTTGTTGTGGAAGGCGACTGACTGAATCTCGCCGCCCCGGATCAGCCCGATGTGGCGCGGTTTTTTCGGAATCGTGCAATCCAGAATTTCCACCCCGTAGATCCTCTGGGCGACGAAGACAATGTTTCCGGTCACGGCGATTCCGGTCGCCAGCTCCACCGTGTCGAACCGGGTGAGCAGCCGCGGCTCCGCCGGGTCGGAGAGGTCGAAAATCCAGAGCCCCTGGCCCCGGGCGGTGATGTAGAGCCGGTTGTTCTGCATCGCCATCTGCCGCCCGGAGACGTCGGGCAGGCGTTTCACCAGCCGGGGCGCGGCCGGTGTGCTGAGATCGTAGACGGAAAGTCCCTTCCCGCCGGCGGTATACAGGTAGTTGCCGTTCCGCAGTATCGGAACGCAGTTGGTCGAATCCGGAACCTTCCGGAGTTCCAGCTCCGCCGGCGCCGCCGCCGTGTTTCCGGCAAAGAGGACGGCGAGGAGGAGCAGGAGAACGGTTGTGATCGATTTTCTGCCGATGTGGATCATTGGTTTCTCCTCAGTTTCAATGTTTGACTTCCAGAAGTGTCTTCAGATCCTGCCCTCTGAAATACATTCCCTTGTTATATGTCATGTAATTTAAGTAGGCGGTGTAGCAGTCTGACGCGAAGTCGTGCATTCCCTGCGTCGCGGCGTGCCCGTCGATGTACACGGCATTGATCTGGTTCCGGTGGCGGAGCGTGGCATACGCGTTGTCGTCCCGGAGGTAGTACACCATCGTGTTGGCGGAGTTGCCCGTCTGGGTGAAACTGTCGAAGAGGAGCGGCGAGCGGGAAGGCTGTTGCGCCTTGTGGAACAGCATCATGACGAAGTATTCGCCGTTTTCCGTGTAGCGGCGATACGGCGTCTTCCCCGAAGCGGCAAAATTTGCGAACGAGGCGTCGCCGTTCATGCCGAAGGAACCGTACGAAAAAGTCTGGCTTGCCGCCGTATTCTGCCAGGGGGATTGGTCGTTGGTTGCGGGGCAGGCAAAACAGGTTGGTGTCCCCTGCATGGAGAGCCCTTTGTACAGACAGCGACTCCAGCCGTAGTCCGACGCCATCCGGTGAGCGAAATAGCCGTTGTAGGAATCCACATAGCTGGCGGCGAAACCGCCGCACTGCTTCAGATTGTTCAGACACTGGATGGTGCGCGCCCGCTCCCGCGCCGCCGTCAGCGCCGGCAGCAGCATGGCGGCGAGGATTGCGATGATCGCAATTACTACCAGCAATTCAATCAGAGTGAAATTTTTTCTCCGGTCCGGGATCAGGATTTCTGTCGGATGCATAGAGTTTCTCCTTCGTGAATGGTCGGGGTGATGGCGATGGTGGGGAGCTGGTCGATCAGGCCGTCCGCGTGGGCCTGAATGCGGTCGGTGATCAATGTGGCGAGTTCGTTGGTCGCGCTGGAAATCGCGTTGACGCGGGCGTTGCCGCTCAAGGCGTTGTTCTGGGAGTTGAGCGTGATCAGGCCGAAGCTGCCGGGGGTGTAGCGCTGCTGGTCGTTCAGCACTTCCAGCACCAGCAGCAGCAGGTCGTCGGTGGTGAGAAACAGCGAGTCGTACCGCGTCTGATCGGCGATTTTCGTCGTCTCCCGGATGCAGCTCTGGAGGCGTCCTTTGCCGTAATAGACGCGGTAGCAGTCCCGTTCCGGCTGAAAATCCAGCCCCAGCCGGGCGCACTCCCGGGTGAAGCCGGCGATTCGTTTCTGATACGGCGAATACCTGTGGTCGGTGAAGTCCGGCGTCAGCAGAGCCGGCGTGCGGAAGCCGTGCTCAAACAGCTGCTGCGCCGCAAGTTCGCCGACCCGGGTGTTGTCGATCGAAATCACCGGAAGTCCGTAGTGGAGCAGTCCTTCGTCGGGGAAGAGGATGTTCCGCTTCTCCTCGCACCATTGCCGGATCAGCGGCTCCAGATTCCGGTTGATGCAGAGGATGAGATAACGCGCCCGGTTTTGGGCGAGGGTTTGCAGATCCTCCGCGATCTCCTCCGGCCAGTAGCGGAGCAGAAAGAGTTCGGGCGCCAGCGGCGTCCCCTTCATCCGGTTGACCAGCGCCAGCCAGAGGCGGGCCCAGGCCGGATTGTCGATCATGTTCCGCCCGCCGGCGACGAACAGCACCGGAATCCGGTTCGCCTCCGGGTTGAGACTGCGTCCGTTCGCCGTCCGCAGAAGCTGTTGTTTCTGCTCCATGGCTTCGAGAATCTCCCGGATGACGCTGCGCGATCCGCCGGTGCGGGCGGCAAGTTCCCGCTCCGACGGAAACGCCGTCTGCCCCGCGGCAAGCAGTTCCCGGACCAGCTGACGGACCTTTCCCTCCGTCACCGCCCGCGGCTGATTGTTGCGCAATGCTCCCATGCGATCTCCCGAAAATTAAAAACAGACCAACTGGTATGTTTTAATTATACCACAAAACCTGGCCGATGTCAAGTCCATCCGGAAATCCGGAGTGGAAAAATTCGTTTTTTTTTGATTTTGCTCTTGACTTTTGATGGAAAATGATGCATAATATGTTTTAACGTTAAAACAGTAAAGCAGGCGGCCATGAAAGCGACCTTGAAAGACATTGCAGCGCGGGTGGGGGTGACCTCACAGCTGGTCTCCTTCTATCTGAATCATCCGGAGACGACGCGGGTTGCCCGGGAGACGCGCGAGAAAATCGATGCGGCGGTGAAGGAGTTGAACTATCGCCCCAATTCGGTCGCCCGCGCCCTCTGCACCGGGAAGACCGGAACCATCGGCCTCATCATGGGCGGACTTAACGAACGGAAACGGGGCTGTTACATCCATTCGCTCATGAACGAGGCGAAACGGCACGGCTATCACCTGCTGACCGCAATCACCAATTACAGTCAGCAGGAGGAGCAGGAGGTTCTGGAATATATGATGGGGCGCCAGGTGGATGGCATCCTCTACACGCTCCAGCTCGCTCCCGGCAACAGGATTTCGCAGCGGTTGCGCGAGAGCCATTTCCCGATCCTCATGCATGCTCCGCAGGAGAATGAGAATTTCAACACCATCGGTCACGACTGCCGCAGTTCGCTGACCGCCGCGGTGGACGCTCTGCTGGCCCGGGGGCACCGGGAGATCACCTGGCTGGGGACGTTTCACAACGACGAGGAGGCGTTTCTGCGGCAGCTGGCACAGGAGAAATCGTTCCGTCTGAAGGCGCTGCTGATCACGCCGGACCCGGAGGAGACCGACCGGCTGACCGCCGCCGTTCTCCGGGAACGTCCTCCTGCGGTTATGACCTTCAACGTCTCCTTTCTCCGCAATCTGCTTGAGGAAATGGAAGCGGTTTCTCCCGGCTATCGGCCCGACTGTGTTGCCGCATACTCTCTGCCGTTTGACTGGATCCGCGACGAGCGGGTGATCGGAGCCGTGCACCAGTTTCACAAAGAGCGTGTCATGCAGGAAATCTCCCGGATGCTCGAGATCATCCGCCACCCGGAAGGCGAGGTGAAGGCGATCCGACTCCCGACGGAGTATCTCACCGCCGGGGAAATTCCGGCGCTTCGCGAAAAGCAGCTGCTCGATCCCTACTATAAACCATTCAAATGACAGAGGAGAAAAATGTTCAGGAAACAGGACGGTAAATTCACTCTTATCGAACTTCTAATCGTAATCGCGATCATCGCCATTCTCGCCTCGCTTCTCCTTCCCTCGCTGAACAAGGCGCGGGAGCGGGCGAAGACGATTCACTGCGCCTCCAATCTGAAAGGGGTCGGGGCCCTCTTTTTCTCTTACGCGAACGACAACAGGGGATTCATGCCGCTGAACAACGTCTCGGCATCGACCACACTGAATTTCCCGAAGACGCAGTGGTGCAACCTGCTGGTCAAGGGGGGATATATTTCCGACAACAAGTCGCTCTCCTGCCCTTCGGTGTTCCCATATGGGCAACGGAATGTGAGAGCCGCCGGCGATCTCGACAACTACCAGACCTACGGGGCGAATATCGGCCCGTATGCCGGCGGAGGGAGCATCCGGTACAAATCGGCGGGGAGCGTGCCATTTTCCGGCCTCTGGCACAGCAGTTTGAAGACCTTGCAGCCGAGCTGTTTCCCGATTCTCGCAGATACGATTCAATATGACGCCGCCGGGAATTTCGTCATGCAGAACCACTACTTCTACTGGCCCGCATACAATCTGAGCGGCAGTGCGACGAACGGCAGGGTCCATACGAGGCACGCGCAGAAGTGCAGCGTGGCGGCGGCGGACGGGCATGTCACCACCGTGAACCGGGTGGAATTGATCGAACAGATGGGATTCCGGGACAACGGAATCTATATTTTCTAAAACCGCAGAGAGGACGTTGGGAATGAAGGAACGATTTTTTCTTCTGGCGGCGCTGCTGATTCCGGGGCTGGAGCTGACTGCGGAATCGCGGATTGTCGTCAAAGATGAGGTGATCCGGCCGGTGGAACGCCGGATTTTCGGTACCAATCAGATCGCCGGAATCAACCGGAAAAACCAGAAGACCGGCGGCAGGAACCGGACCTACGATCTCGGCATGGGCATCTGGGACCCGGCAGGGAACGCCCCCGACCCGGAGATGGTCCGACTGGCCCGCGAGGCGGGCGTGACGGTTCATCGCTGGCCCGGCGGATGCCGCACGCACAACTTCAACTGGAAGAAGCTGATCGGGAAGGCGGAAAGCCGGCCGAACAACCGGTTCGGTCTCCCGGAATTCCTGCGTTTCTGCCGTGAGACGAAGGCGATTCCGATCATCACGCTGCCCGATTACTCCGGCACCGCACAGGACGCCGCCGATCTGGTGGAGTACTTGAATTCTCCCGATGACGGCAACCATCCGTGGGCGGCGCGCCGGGCCGGCGACGGGCACCCGGAACCCTACGGCGTCGTCTACTTCGAGTACGGCAACGAGACCTATCACGGCAATCATGAAGGCTCCCTCTCGAAGGGGGCGAAGGGGATCATTTACGCTCCGGAATACGCCCGGCGCTACGCGGAGTACCGGCGGGCGATGCAGAAGGTCGATCCCCGCATCCGCCTCGGCGCGGTCTGTCATGAGGAGTGGATTCCGGAAATTCTCAAACGGAACGGGAAGAACGTGGATTTCTTCGTTCCGCACATCTATATCGGCACCTATTCGGCGAACGACGGCGCAATCGCGCCGGAAACGCTCTTCTCCATCGCGCTCGGCGGCGTGCGGATTTGCACACGGAAGCTGGCGTCCGTGCAGAAAGAGGCGGAAACGCTGGGCATTCAGAAGAACTTCCCGCTCGCCGTCACCGAATACAACTGTTTCATGCACAACAACAAACCGCGCCCCTACCGCTTTTCGCTCGGCGGAGCGCTGATCTCGGCGGAGATCCTGCGGATTCTGCTGCACGATCCCAACGTGTTCATGGCGAATTACTGGCTCTTTGCCAATGAGTTCTGGGGCTCCATCCGGAATTTCCAGGCCCCCCACCTCCGGCGGCCGGCCCACTACATGTTCACCCTGTTCTGCCGTCATCTGCAGGAGGAGCTGCTGCGGACCGAGGTGCAGTGCCCGCTGTTCGACTCTCCCGGAGGGTACGGGGTGCCCCGTGCCTCGGGCGAGATCTCCCCGGAGGGCGAGGAGAAGGAGAGCGCCCGGAATCTTCTGCCGCCCCAGCCGTGGAAGTTCATCGGCGGCGCGAAGGAGAAAGAGATTTTCAGCCAGAAGGAGCTGGCGGATGGCACGCTGGAGATCACCTTTCACAAGGATACCTTTCTGAACTATTTCCACGCTCAGAAGCGGATGCCGGCCAATTCGCTGAGCGGATACCGGGTTTCCGCGGAGATCCGGACCGAAGGGATGGAAGACTCCTCCGGCGCCGCGATTCAGATCGGGGACGGGCGCGGCTTCGACGCCACCCGCTCCTGCGCGGTCAGTCCGGGCGTTCTGAGCCGGCAGTGGCGGACGATCTCCACGGTTTACACGCCGCTCGCCGATACGAAATCCCTGCTGATTTCGATGCGTCGGATTGCGGGGAATTCCCGTGGGAAGATCTGGGTGCGCAACGTCCGGGTCACCGAGACGATTCCGGACAACATCGGGGCCTCGCCGCTGATCGAAGTGACCGCATCGCGTTCGAAGGATGGGAAGAGGTACTCCTTCGTGATCATCAACAAGTCCATGAAGGAGGCCGAACCGCTCTTTCTCGCCTTGCCGGGAATCCGGCGCGTCACGGCGGAAACCCTCTCCGGACCCTCGGTCGATGCGGTGAACGAGGACGATCCGGAGTGCGTCATACTGCGGCCGCAGAAGTGCCGGGTTACCGCAGAGGGGCTTCAGACGCTTCTGAGGCCGCACTCCCTGACCGGGATCACTGTGGAACGGTAAGCAAAATAGAGGAAATGAAGACGATGAATGAATTCTGGGTAACTCCGGGCGATGCCGTGCAGAACGCGATCGAAAAGGCTGCGGCGGCCGGGGGGGGCAAAGTGGTCCTCGCCCCCGGCACCCACCGGAGCGGAACGATCTACCTGCGCGACAATGTGGAGTTGCATCTTCCCGCCGGAAGCCGCCTGCTGGGAGGCAGCGAACCGGAGGAGTACGACGATCTGCCGGCCGGACTCTACGGGGAGTACGCCCCCTGCAAGTGTTCGAAGGCGCTGGTTGCGGCGTCCGGCGCCGTCAATATCGCCATCACCGGCAGCGGGGTGATCGAAGGCGGCGGGCCGGCGTTCTACGACCGCGACCGGCTGGAAGGGGGATTTTTCTATGCGAAGACGGAGAAGCCGCGTCCGCGCCTGCTGCAGCTGGTTCACTGCCGGAACGTCCGGCTCGAAGGGGTGACCTTTCTCGACTCCCCCGGCTGGACCACCTGGCTGATCGAATGCGAGGATGTCACGATTACCGGACTTCGCATCTACGGCGATCCCCGCATGATCAACAACGACGGACTGCACTTCTTCGGCGGGAAACGGATTGCGGTCAGCAACTGTTTCATCTCGACCGGCGACGATGCGCTGGTCGTCCGGGCCGGGCGGGCCTGGCAGCGGGACGCCGAATGCCTGGCGGAGAATGTGGTCGTGACCAACTGCGTGCTGGAGAGCTCCTGTCAGGGGGTGCGGCTCGGCTGTACCTGCGACGACAAAATCCGCCGCTGCAGCTTCAGCAACCTGATCATCCGCAGCCGGAATGTCGGCATCTATCTGGACAACCCCGTCCGTTATCTCACGGTCGCCTGCAAGGGGCCGCTGCTGGATCTGGACGACGTCAGCTTTGAGAACATCTCCGTGGAATCCCTGACCAAGCCGATTGCGGTGGAGGTCGAGGAGGGGCTGGCGTTGCGCAGAATCGGCCGCGTCCGGTTTCACAACATCTCGTTCCGCGGGCGGGAGCCGCTCTGTTTCACCGGCTCGTCACAGACTGTTCTGGAGGAGATCCGGTTGTCGGAGGTCTCCGGCTCCGTTTCCGGACCGGAGACGATCCGCAGCTGCTATGTCAACTCTCTGATTATGGAGCGTTGCGACATCTCCCGGAAACCGTGACGGAGCTTTGCCGTTCACCGGGAGTCCGGGGATAAAAGCTCCGCTTCCGGCGACACCCCGCAACGGGGCTCCTCCGGAGGAAATCCGGCGATCCGGTTGCAGTAGCTGTTGGAACAGCCGGCCGGAAGCCACTCCTCGCGGCGGGCGCGCATCCACTCCAGCGCGGGGGTTCCGGCCACCTCAAGCTCCAGATGGTTCCGCCCCGGGCGGAGCCCGTCGAGACGGAACACCCACGGCGCGAAGGCCCGCATCCCCGTCTGCTGACCGTTCACCCGGAGCGTGCCGCCCGACCAGAGCTGCCGGAACCGCAGCGCTTCCGGCAAGGGACCGGTTCCGCACTCCAGTTCGGCGGAGAGGTGCAGTACGCCGGAGAATCCCGGCTCCTGCTCCGTGTAGTCGCCCGAGGCGGGGAGCGCTTTCCCCACCGCTCTGCGGCGGAAGGCGGGGCGGGGGCCGAGGTGGAGCTTTTCCACCATGTCCACCTGCCAGTCGAGCCGGAGCCATCCGGCGGAGTACAGCGGCGGCAGAACGTTCTCCGGCGCGGAGCTTCTGCGCCGGAAGATGCGCAGTTCCCCCGGCGCAAACTGCGCTTCATAGCCGCCCGGAATCTTCCGGAGCGGTGCGAGCCGCCCCGGAAGCGCGTCCGGCGGCGGCAGCTCCTCCCACTCCTCCTGCGCGGCGAACTGCAGCAACCCGCCGTCACGTTCGTCGCAGAAGACCATCACCGCCTCCGTCCCGTCCCGGCGGCGGCACGGGAGAATCCGGAATTTTCCGCGCGTCGCAAGCGGATTCCAGAACGCATACTTCGCCGCCATCTCCCGGGGGAACGGGTTCTCCGGGTCGAGAAGCAGCGTGCCCTCCGGCGGCGTCTCCTCTACTCCCGCGAACCGCCACGGAATCCAGCGGTCGTCCAGTTCGGTCAGGAACGCATTCCACGTGCGGTTCCGCTCCTCCGTCTCATCGGGGGAGGCGAGGGGCAGCAGAGGCCGGTAGCGCACCCACACCCGCGGTTTCACCGCGCCCGGGTCGAAATTGCCGGCCCAGTTCCAGTGCGCGGTCAGCGCCGGGAAGAGCCGCCACAGCGGATTCCGGGGGGAGAAGTCAGTGCCGCAGGAGATCTTGCGCACCCCGTTCGCCGAAGCGAGGAAGGGCATCACCATGAGCCGGCTGATTCCCCGCACGAACTGGGCGTTGGCCACATGGTTGAGGATGGTGGTGGAGTCGCCGGGGCCGTAGACGTTGAAGCTTTCGCTGAGCGTTTCCCGCCGCCCGTTCCGGACTGCGGCGGAGAGGGCGAGTTTCGCAAAGGCTCCGTCGCCGGAAGCGGGGTGGATCTGCCGGGCGATCGTATCCACGCCGGGAACGTCGAAACGGTCGCAGATCTTCAGGTAGTCGCCGAAGATTGCCGCGTGAGAGGTGATGAGATGTTCGCCTGCGAGATGTCCCTCCAGCGAGATGCCATTGGCGTGGCACCAGGAGGCGATCACCCCGAAAAAGTTGCGGGCGAAGAGCTCCGTACAGCACTCCAGATAGAGCCGTTGCGCCCGGGCCGCCTCCGCCGAATCGCCGGCCGGCGCGAAGAGAAGCGGATAGATCTCCTCCACCGCGAATCCGTTGCACCGCCGGAACTCCTCCGGCAGCAGCGGCGACCAGGGGACACGTTCGGTGCCGACCGCACCGGAGAGGGTGGGCTCGTCGGTGAAGATTCCGCGGATGGTCCGGCCGAACTCCTCCGGCGCGGCGGCATGGTAGCGTTCGTGGACGAGGCGGAGAAATTTCCGGGTCGCATCCGGATTCATAAGATCGCTCCGCCAGCCGGCGGGGTCGGCCGGAACCGTTTTGAATTGTTTTGCGCCGTCGCGGACCAGCACCCGGGCGGCGAATTCCGGGTTGCCCCGGACCACCCTGCCGCAGGCGGTGCCGCTGGGCCAGCCGCCCTCGTCATAGAGGATCAGCAACAGACCGAGCCGGCGGCATTCGTCGACCACCCGGCGGAAGTGCTGAAAATAGCGTTGCCCGAGGTAGGCGATCCGCATTCCGGCATAGAAGTCGTTGGGGCGGAAGTTCTGCGGCATCGGATGCAGACAGACCGAACGGAATCCCGCGTCGCGCATCGCCGTGAGCTGACGCGTCGTCATCGCTTCGGAGGGATCGCAGTTCCAGTACCAGAAGATCCCCGGATTGGCATCGCCCTGGAGCGTGACGGCGGGGCCGCCCGCGGGGAATGGAGAAGCTGTCGTTTGTGTGGAAGACATGGGGGCTACTCTTTCTTCTCCGCCGGGAACAGCTGGAGCCGCACGGAGTCCACCGAAAGGGAACCGGTCGTCGCCGGACCAAAGCCGATTTCCGGTTTCAGCGTCCCGGCGTCGGCCGGAATCGGGAAATCGAGCTGGTAGAGGGTCCATCCGGCGGTTCCGGTGAGATCGGATTTGAGCTTGTCTTCGGAGAAGGAACTGCGCTTGCGGCCGCTGTTGACCGCCAGGATGACACCGTGGCGGCCGCGCCCTCTGCCGGTGGTCTGCACCTGTTCAAACCGCGCCAGAACCTGCAAGGTGCCGCGGGCGTATTTCCCCGGCTCGACCGGCACGGTCTGGGTGATGGTCACCTTTTCCGGGACAGGTTTCGTCGTCCGGATGCGCAGGCCGTTGCCGTTTCTGCCGTACTCCGGGGCGCAGTCGACGCGGGTGCCGGAGGGAACCGGGTAGCACCAGTTCGCCGGGTCGCCGAACGACGCGCGTGCGAAATCCCCGTTCGGCGGCAGTTCGCCGCCGGGGAGCCGGATCAGGTGATAGTGCAGGCGGCGGCGGTAGGAGTTGCCGGGATCACTGCCGAGCGACTCCTTCTGCTTTTCTCCGACGCGGTCGATCTCGATGTCGAGCCCGTAGATGGAGGAGGCGGGAAGTTCCGCGAGGGGGAGGAGAATCTCCATTTTGTAGCCGGTGTCGGTCTCGGTCACCTTCCGGGTGGCGGCGGTGGCCGGATTCCGGCTGGCGTACACGGTTACGCCGGTCGTGGAGGGACGGACCGCAAACGCGTACTGCCACGGCTTGATCTCGTTGCGGTCGAGGTGGCGGAACGGGGCGGGGTCCAGAAAGAGTTCCACCGCGGAGCCCTCCCAGAGCGCATGGCCTTTCGCCGCTTTCCGCTGAGGATCAGCCACCTCCAGAACGATCTTCAGACAGCCGTTTTCCAGCGAAAGGTCGGCGCGGGTCCCCCGGGAGAGGGTCACCGTGGCCGGCAGGGTGTGGGCGGGCGTCTCCGGCACCAGATGGACGTTGGCGGGAACCGCCTTCTCCGCGGGAAGCTCGATGAGGGAAAACTCCTCTTTGCCGAAGGAGAAGCGGGCCGGCAGTTCGCCGATACGCCCCTCGACGATCCCCGGAATCCCCGTCCGGTTGCGCGCTTCGAGGAACAGGCGGTCGCCGCACCGGCGTCCGTAGAGCTCCACCGGGTTCTCCACCTGGAAGGTCGAACCTGTCAGCATCGTTTTCACCTCCGCCGGCGTGCCGGTGAGGAAATACGGTTCAAAGGAGAGCTCGTGAGTGCGGCCGGAGCGTTCGTTTCCGTAGAGATCGAGCACCCGGGCGCGGCCCGGTCCGGGAGTCCACCTGCTTCCCGAGGGGCGCAGGTCGTAGAGGAATCCCAGCGCTCTGGTGCCGGATTTGTCGGTGAAGATTCCGGCGCGGATCTGCGAACCGAGATCGACCGGGGCGAGGGTCTCCATGCCGGTCAGCAGGAAGGAGAGCGCGTTCATCGCCGCCGCAAGTTCGGTCATCGGCACCAGATTCACAATCCGGTCCGCCCGCTGGAAGAAGGAGGAGGCGCACGGAGAAGGCGACGCTTTGACCCCGTGGAAGAAGCCGTCGAGGAAGTGCCGCTGAAGCTCATTCGAAGAGTAGCGGGAGAACTCCCGGCTGTAGTTGATCTGCCGGCGGCGCGCCGTGGGCAGATAGTAGCACTCCGTGTTCCACAGCGGTCGCGGTTTCGCCAGCGTCGATTGGATGTTCTTCACACACTGCGCGTAGAGGTTGAGCGCGCCGTTGATGTAATCCAGACCGCAGGCGTAGGGGTGGAAGGCGACGGCGTCGAGGTAGTCGACGTAGTTCGGATCGGCGGCGTTGAGCTGTTCGCACCACTTGACGACGTTCATGCCGAAGTCGCCGGTCACCCCGTTCCCGAGCAGAATGGAATCCGGGCGGCGCTGTTTGAGGAACTTCCAGGTGTGTTTCAGGTAGTCGATGTAGTTCTTCGCCGGCATGCCGAAGATGCCGGGTTCGTTGGACATCTCCCAGCAGCGGACCTGACCGCCCCAGTTCTTCCAGACAAATTGCAGATACCGGTCGTAAATTTCCATCGGCGGCAGTACCGAGCCCATCTTCCGGCCGGGCGCCTGGTAGAAATATTCATAGAGATACATCGGCAGCTGCGAACCGCGGATGCTCTTCGTCCGGTAACGGTCCAGCGTTTCCTGGCCGCCGTGGACGGTGAAGTTGCCGACCAGACAGAAGAGCGGTTCGATCTGATACTTTTTGAGCATATCCATCTGCAGGCCGATGATCTTTGACGTGAACTCGTTTTTTTCCGGCTCGATCAGGCGCCACCGGCCCCAGACCCGGAACAGGTTGACGCCGGATTCCTTCAACAGCCGGTACTCCCGCTCGAAGCTGGAGTGACGGATGCTGTAATTCTCCTGCCCCTCCCGCTCGGCGCGGCCGATCGGGCAAAGCGCCTCGTCGTTGACCCCGATTCCCCAGCCGAAGGAGCCGAATGGATGCGTGACGGCCGGGTGAAGCACCTGAATGCTGGTGTTGATGCCGCGGAGCGGTTTCCCCTTCCGGCGAAGAACCGTGGTGAAGGAGCCGTATTCCCCGGCCTTCCAGGAGGCGCTTCCGGTCCAGGTGCCGTCCGCTCTCCGGGTCAGCCGGAGCGGGAGCGCGGCAAGTTCGCTGTTGTTGTAGTCCCGCAGTACCGCAAGTTCCGCATCGAGCGAATCCGCCGCATCCGCGAGGCGCGCCCGCACGGCGAAACGGACCGTGTCGCCGCGGCGGTAGAGCTGGTCATCCCGGTCCGGAATCACGCAGTACTCTTCCGGTTCGCCGTTTTTTTCGTCGTCGACGTAGCGCAGCTGGACGTTGTCAAGGTAGAGGCTGTTGAGCGTTCCGCCGCTCTTCACCGCGGAGGGCATCACCCAGATGTTGTAGTAGTTGGTGTAGGCTTTCACCGGAAAGCGGCGGGAGAATCGCTGCCATTCGGTGGTCGGGCGGAAGGAGAACGACTTCAGCATCGGGTAATAGGAGTCGCGGTCGTTGTCGGGGAAAAGGCGGAAGTCGATGGTGAACGAGCTCAGCTTGTGCAGTGTGCCGCCTTCATCCGGACCGACCTTGGCGTCGAAGGAGATCTCCACTTCGCCGTCGCGGGTGAGCAGAATGTCGGCAAGTTCCAGCTGGTAGTGGGAAATGCCCCGATAGCCGGGGATCATCAGGCACTGGCCGGGATTTCCCCCGGAGACGGTGCGCGGCGTGTAGAGCCGGTCCGGGTCCGCCCGGACCGTGTCGATCGCGGCGCGGTTGACGTCGAGAAAATATCCCGGAACACCGCGCCCGGGTTCGCCCAGTTCCATGTGCGAATTGAGGTTGACCGGCTCTCCGCCGCAGGCGAGAAGAGCCAGCGCGGAGCAGAGGGTAACGGGCAATGATTTCATGGAGAAGTTCCTTTCTTGTGCGGGAGCGCTGCCCGGCTATTCATTGATGTTGGTGGCGAAGTATTTCTTCCAGATCTCGACCTCCCGGCTGCCGCCGGCGGCGTTGAGTTCGGATACCGCGTCGAGCATCCCTGCGTGTCCATCCACGTAGAGGGCCCCCGTGTTCCGTTCATGGACCGGACCGACCAGATTGGAGGTGCTGGAGGAGTTGAAGAGATAGCGCCCGTCGGTGATGACGCCCAGTCCGGCTTCATTTCGATTCACCTGATATTCGATGACGCCGACTTTTGCGGCGGGTTTCTTCACCCGTTCCGGGGAGACGACGCCGGCCGGACCGACCTTCAGTGGACCGGTGATGCCGACGGCGCCGTCGGCATACCACAAGGTGGAGCTGGAACCGACGACGATATAGTGGCTCGGAAGAGGGCCGCCGTTTTCCGTTCGCTGTTCGGCGTGTTTGGGACAGCGCAGACCGAGATAACTGCCGTTTACGGAGCTGTGCTGCCGGTCGATCGGCAGATAGGAGCTGCCGATTCTGACGCCGGAATCGGAGAGGCCGGTCAGCAGATTCCACCAGCGTCCTTTCTCCGTAGTCCCCGGCAGGGTCTGGGTGGCGTCTTGCGGCCAGGGGAAGAAGGTGAAATCGCCGGTGTACTGGGCCAGCCCCAGCCCGATCTGCTTGAGGTTGTTGACGCAATGGATCGAGTAGGCGCGCTCCCGGGCGCGGTTCAGAGCGGGCAGCAGAATCCCGGCGAGGATGGCGATGATCGCGATTACGATCAGGAGTTCGATCAAAGTAAAATTACTCCGTTTCGCGCGGAACGACGGGGAATCGGCCGCGACAAAATGCGATGCCGGAAATACGGGACTCTGCTGTTTCATCTGTCATGCTCCTGTCTTGAGAAAATTGAAGTTCGAACGGGACCGGGGGCGTGATTCCGGCGTCTGCCGGGCCGGAACTCCCCCGTCTGTGTCTTAAAAGCACATGAATGGATGAGGAACATCCTTTCCCTTCTTGTTTTTTTCTTTTCTAGAACTATGATATATTATAGGATGAAAATGTGCGGGTCGGTATGGTATGGAGAAGCAAATCTATGTCAAAAAGAACTATCAGTAAAAATTTCAGTGCGGAAAAGATCGAAGTGCTCAACAGCATGCTGCGCATTACCCGCTGCCATTACCGGGAATCGCTCTATCCGTGGGACCGGGCGCATTTTCTGCCGGCGGAGTGGTATTTCTACTGCAACCCCACGCCGGGCGGGTACTTCTATTTGACGGGGGAGGCGGCGCAGCCGTTTCTGACCGACCGGGTCTACATTTTCCCCCGGGGCTGTTCGTTTTTCACCTATTCGAAACAGCCGATTTCGCACTTCTACATCCACTTCCGGATCTACGACCACATCACCAGCCCGGAACAGCATTTCGAACTGCCGCTTGAGCCGCAGTTGCGGCAGCTGATCGACGACTGCATCGCGACCGGGCAGGACTGGCGGAATACGCAGCGGCGCACCCTGCTGGCCTATGCGATCATCGGTTTGGCGATGAGCCGGCTGCCGCCGGAACTGTTCCGGCTGGATACGATACCGGATCACCGGGTGGAGGCGATCTGCGAGCTTATCGAAGGCAATTTGCGGGAGAAATACTCCAATACCGAACTCGCGGAGCGGGCGGGGCTTTCCCGGAACAGTTTCATCCGGCTGTTCCGGGAGAAGACCGGGGAGACGCCGCAGCAGTTCCGGTTGCGCAAGAGCGTGGAATATGCGGCCGGAGAGCTCCATTACAGCACGCACTCCATCGACGAGATTGCTGAGGCCGCCGGATTTTCCGACCGTTTCCACTTTACGAAGGTATTCGGGCGGGTGATGCAGATGCCGCCCGCCGCCTACCGCAGGATCACCCGGGGGCAGGGCGGTGCAACGAAGGAGTGAACTCCGCCCGCCGCGGATTCCGGAGTTCGACGGAGCGTTCAGCCAAGTTCCGGCGGGCGGTCGAATTCCAGCTTGAAGACCGGAACCGTGTTGTTGAGCGCGTCGGCGTCGATTCGGCGCAGACGCAGTTCCGCACCGCGGTCGCGGTAGTAGATCAGCGGCTCCAGAGTCCACGCCACGGGTTCGCCGGTGTTCAGCAGCGTCACCCGGGTTGGAGGCTGTTTCAACGGGTGAAGCGAGAGCGCACTGCCGGGAAGGCCGCGCGGGCAGTGGAGGTAAATGGCATTGCCCCGCCGTGTGGCGAGCAGGGCGGGATCTGCCGTCAGTCCCGGAAGCGGCTCGGCAAAGGACTCCCGGACCCGTTTGTACCACGCCCCCACGCCGCGCAGAATCTTCCGCCCCGGCTCCGGAATCACGCCGTCGGCGTCCGGCCCGACGTTTAAAAGGTAGTTGCCGCCGCGCGCCAGATTGGTGTCGATGGCGCGCAGGAAGTAGAGGATGCTGTAGTAGTCTTCATCCCGCCGGAAGCCCCAGCTGTTGAATCCGATCGACTGGCACGCCTCGGTCGGACGCGTGAACGCGACCTCGCCGCGGTTGGCGTTCTCCGGGTCGAAATCCCGTTCCGGCGTCGAATAGTCGCCCGGACCGAATCCGCGGTTGTTGATCACCGCTCCCGGCTGAAGGCGGCGGATCAGCTCGTGCACCTCCGGCGCTTCGGCCTGCGGCACATTCATATCCCACCAGATCCCGGCGACGGGACCGTACTGCGTGCAGAGTTCGGTGATCTGCCGCTTGAGGTAGTCGAGGTAGCGGTTCCAGTCGTGCCGGGCGGGATCGGTCCGGATCTCATGGTGGCGGCCGAGGTTCGGATAGTTCTCCTGGTGCCAGTCCACCACCGAGTAGTAGAACTCCAGCGGCATCCCGCGCCGGGCGCAGGCCTCCGCCACCTGCCGGACGATGTCCTGCCGGTACGGGGTGTTCCCGACGTGAAAGCCGGTCTCCCGGCTCGGCCACAGGCAGAAACCGTCGTGGTGCTTGGTGGTCAGCACCAGATACTCCATGCCCGCCTCTTCGGCGAGGTCGAGCCATTGCTCCGGGTCGAAACGGCGCGGATGGAATTCGGCGGTCAGCTTCTCATACTCTTCGGCCGGAACGCCGTAGCGCTGCTGCTCCTGTTCGTGGAGCCCGTGAATCGCGTACAGCCCCCAGTGAAGAAATAGTCCCAGCCGCCGCTCGAAAAACCAGTCGCGGCCGTCGTGAAAATGTTGCATATTGTCTCTCAGTTATCGCTGGTGTATACCCTGCCGAAATCGGCGGCACTGCGGAAATTCTGCGCCGTGCCGAAGAGCATCAGCTGGGTCTTTCGTTTCGCCTGATCCGGAAACACTCCGTTCAGCCCGAGGTCGAAGCCGAAACTTTCCGGAACTCGTTGCAGTCCAAACGCCCGCCACGGCAGTGTGAGCCGGACGATGTACCCCTCCCGGGTCGTTTCCCCGGTCACGGCGGCGCCGCGCTGTGCCGCATCCGGCAGCTGCGGACTCCAGAGCGCCGCTCCGACGCCCGGCAGTTCGGGCCGGATCAGCAGCTGATACACTCCCTTGCCGTAATGGGCCTCCCCGAGTCCCTGTTCCGGAGTCCGGAGGTCGAGGAAGAGTTCGAGACTGCTGCCGACCACGCCCGGCCACGGCTCCGGCGCCTTCCGGTTGGTGTCGCGCACCTTGACGGTGAGGTAGAGCGCCCGGGCGTCACAGGAAAGCTGTACTTCGCCGGAGAGTTCCTCCGGCCCGCCCCAGAAGTAGTCCTCCTGCAGTGAGGCGAGTTTCGGCGGCCGGCCGACCACCGCCTGTTCCACCCGGTTCAGCTTGAGCGGCGCCGAAGGCCGGCGGCCGATGTGCACGGAGGGGCGGTTGCGGAGCGAAACCGAATAGCGGAACTCTCCGCCGTCGGGCAGTTCGACCGTGAACGGCAGGTGAAACTCCGGTTCCTGCGTCAGCCGCACCGGCTCGAGCAGAAAGGAGAGGTTGCGCCGCTTCTTCGGGGCAATCCGGAGGGTCGCCGTCGCCGGAACCGACCGGAAATCGCCGGTGGCCGATGCTTTGATCCGGGCGTTCCATTCGCGACTGCCGCGGTTCAGCAGGGTGAAGGTCACCCGGATTTTCCCGTCCGGCTGAGGAAGAATCTTGACCGCGTCGACCGGCGAGGCTATGAGCCGCATCCCGGCGCGGGCGGCGTGAAGGTAGAGCGGCCGGTCGGTCAGCGGTACGAGGAAGGTGTGAACTCCGGCGCGGGAGCTGACCGGCTTGAGCGTGGAGCGTTCTCCGTACAGCGAGACCGTTTCCAGCTCCGGAACCGGGGCGGCGAGGAGCACCGAACCGGTCGGCCCCTGCGACCAGAGCAGGGCGACTTCGCCGCCGTTCGCCTTGCGGAAGATTCCGCCGTTCACGCCGCCGGAAGCGGCCGGAACCGGAGCCGGGTTGAGCACCACGCCTTCGAACTGGGCGGCCAGCACGCCGATTGCGATGGTGACGAGGTTCGGAGTACGTTCGCCGCCGGTGGTGGCGGAGATCAGCGAAAACGAGGGGGTGTTCTGCTCCCACTTCGCCGGATCGGCGGGCCATTTCGGATTCCAGCCGAAGAAGACGAACGCCTCGACGCCGGCGAGGAAGTTGATCGCCGCGTTTTTGACGATCGACATCGAAGACTGATATTCGTCGTTGACCCGGCCGGGCCAGGCGTTTTTCGAGACGAAGCCGGTGGCGCCGGCGGCGACCTTCTCCGCGACAACTTCCGGCGGAATCGGCTGGTCCGCCTCGTAGCGGAACGCGGTCAGCACGCCGGTTTCGGAGTTGAAGAAACGCCGGTATTGTGCGGCGGTTTCCCGGGCTTCGCGGAGCATGGCGGGCAGTCCCGCCTTGTCCGGCTGTTCGGGGGTGGTGTAGGTGTGCCAGCTGATCGCGTCGAGCGCCGGATATCCGCCGAGGGCCAGCACCTGTTTCATCCACGGCACAAAGGTGCTGGTGCCGCTGATGCCGAAGATCACGTTGGCGCGGTCGATCGGCTTGAGCACGGCGGAAACGGTTCTGCAGATTGCGGCGTAATCGCCCGGCTTATCCGGCATGTGGCTGGAGGCATTCGGCTCGTTCTCCACCTCCCACCGGCGGATCTTTCCTTTGTACCGTTCTCCTGCGGCGCGCACGAATTCCGCGTAGCGGTCGAGCTTCGGGAAGCCGCCGCTCCACCCCCAGGCAAGTTTGCGCATCTTCGAGTAGGGGCGCGCCCGCTGCCAGTCGGAGAGCGGCGTGCTCTGCAGACAGACGTACATCTCCCGCCCGGAGGCGAGTTCCCAGTCGAGCTTTTCGTTCCAGTTCCATTCGGCGGGGGGCGTATCGGGGTCGAGTCCGTAATCGCCGTGGAAGTCCTTCAACCACGCCGGACCGACGACGTAACCCCAGCGCAGGTATTTGTGGGCAAAGCGCAGCGGCAGGGCGTCCGGCCAGAAGCCGAAGACGTTCACGTCGCAGTCGTGCAGGCCGAACAGGCCGGGGCCGGGTTTTTCGCCGCGCGGTTCGACGTGGAGGAAATGGCGGCGGAACTGTTTCCCCGTGTCCGTGCCGGTGACCTTCAGCTCCAGATGGTAGAGATCGGTTGCGAGCGGGAAGGGGAACCGGACTGCTTCGATCTTCTCTTCGCCCGGAGCGAGGGTGATCTGCTGTTTCCAGCGCTGATCGAGTTTGCGCTGTTCGCTTTTGATTGCGTAGTCCAGCTGGAGCGTCCGGGCGCTGCCGGTGGAGTTGACCAGCTGGAGCGTCGGGCAGTCGCGCTTCTTCGGGTCGGTCGAGACGGCGAAGCTGTCGAACCCGTGCAGAGAAGCGGAGACGCCGCCGGAATTTTTCGCCGGATTGACCCGGGCGGCGTAGTCCTTCTCCCAGTCGAGCATCAGCTCCGCTCCGCCGGAGCGGTAGCGGAGTTCATCGGTCATCGCGGCGTAGACGGTCAGGCGAACCGGCCGGAATCCGGCCGGCAGTGGAAGGGCGATGCTTTTCCCACTGCCGTGAAACAGCGCTTCGCCGGGACGCAGTGCAAGTTGATACCGCTGCCATTTGCCGATCTCCGGCCGTTCGGAGGAGGTGACTTTCCGCCCGTTGCCGCGCAGGGAAACGGTGCGGCCGGCGCTCGCCGGCTCCACCCGGAGCTCGATGCTGCTGCCGTCGGCGCCGGTGAGGACGAGGACGGATTTCTCCCGGCGGCGGGGCAGGTCGCGCAGAAAAAACTCCAGCTCGCCGGATTCCGCCGCCTGAAAGTGCGGCCGCAGCTCGTAGGTGAACCGGACCCCTTCAAAGTCGACCGCATTGCCCCGGGCTCCGCCCGGAACGGGCGCGATGACCGGCACGCGCAGGTTGCTCCCTCCGGCGGCGGGGTAGAGGGTGACCGCCGCGAGCGGCAGTGTGCAGAACGCCAGCAGGCCGCTCCAGACCATGGGGAATCTCATGACCGCCTCCTATTCGGTTACGATGAGCAGCGTGGGGGCGAACTGTTTGCCGTTCGCTTCGGCGAAGTCGGCGGTGCGCCAGCGCCAGCCGCTCCCGGCGGCGGCGTTCGCGGCAGCTTCGAGACGGAAGCCGATCCACGCGGATTTTGCCCGGCTCGCCTCCTGCACGGCGCGGGTGACGTCGATGGAGACCGCTTTCCGGACATTTTCAACCGGCTTGCCGGGCAGGGCGGTGGAGAGTTTCGTGCCGTTGTCGTCGACCAGTTCGATCTTGCCGTCCGCTTCGGGGGCGAGGTAGTAGTAGAGGTCGGTTTCCGGACCGGAGGCGCCGGCCTTTTCCGGATGGCAGCCGAATTTTCCGTTGAGACAGAGTTTGAGGGTCGCCTTTTTCACCGGTTTTTCCAGCGCCGGAAGCGGAAATTCGAACACCGCCTTGCGGTTCTGCTTCCAGAGTTTGCCGGAAATCGCTTCGCGGGCTTCTCCGTCGGTCTTTACCGCGGTCGCCTTGTCGACGATGCCGTCGTTGTCGGTGTCGATCAGACAGCCGTCGGTTTCCGGTGCGGTCCGGGTGGTCAGCGTCGCCGCGGCGAGCGGGAGTGCGCCGAGAATCGATACGGTCAACAGCGTGAAGATTTTTTTCTGCATGATGAAGGACTCCTTATTGCATGGTGGTAAGATGCCAGTATTTGTATTGCGCGCGGTCGTCGACCTGATTGGTAATGACCTGCCACAACGAGGAGCCGACGTGGAAATCCGCGTACAGAATGTTGGTCTGATTGTCATGCCTGCCGCTGGGATAGGCTTTGGACCAGGCGGGGCTGGCGATCTCGCCGGCGTCGAGTTCGCGGCCGTCCACGGCGTAAATCTTCTGCGCGGGCGCCTTGATTCTGGTCACTTTTTTAGCAAGAGAAGTTTTGCCGGTTTCCGAGTTGGCGAAATAGAGGTAGTTGACGCCGTACATGCCCCAGAAGTGGGAGCCGCCCTTCAGCGTTCGATAGGTTTCGTTGTCCATTTCCCGGACCGGACAGCGGGCGGTTACATTGCGGTCGTTGCTGAACGCGGAGTAGGTGGCGTCCTTGTCCCCCTTGTATTGGTAGAGGCGGCAGAGCCGCGACGACCAGAAGGTGCCGGCTTCGTCCTGCGCATAGGCCGGATAGTACCCGTTGTACTCATCAAGATAGAAGTTCAGGTAGGTCCCAAGCTGTTTCAAATTGTTGGCACAGGTGGACTTTCGGGCGGAATTGCGGGCCTTGTTCAGCGCCGGAAGCAACATCGCCGCCAGGATGGCGATGATCGCTATAACAATTAGCAACTCAATAAGCGTGAATTTTCCTCGGCGACCGGCTTGAAAGGGGTTCCATCTGTACTGCATGTGCCATCCTCCCGTAAATCATGGTTTCTGGTTGCATTGGGATGCGTTGAAATCTCATCGTTATCACTGTTTCCGGAATCATTTCCGTTCGTTCGCGAATTTCAGGGTTCCCCGCACGATCTGCCGGGAATCAATTCCGCCGTCAGCTTCGGAATCACGACGTGGCCGGAGGCTCCCGCGGCCAGCGCTTTTGTGAGCGTGTCGAGGCAGAGGGATACCATCCGGGCCGGATCCACCTCGAGAATGCTCAACGGTACCGGCGAGGCGAATTCACAGCCGTGGTTCATGTGGGTGAGAAGCGCGATGTCGCGCGGAGTTTTCAGCCCAAGTTCCATCAGCGCCAGCAGAAGACCGCGGCAGACCACATCGTGGTTGACCAGCACGGCATCCGGGCGGCGGGTGCGATCGGCGAAGAGCGCTTTCCCCATCTCGTAGCCGTCGGTGTCGGTCTGACCCCAGCGGACCACTTCGACGTCGGCGCCGGAACCGGCCGCGGCCTCGGCGGCGCCCTGCTGTTCGTCGTGGAAGAAAGCGCGGAAGTCCTCGTATTCCAACACCTTCGGCAGCATGGAGACGACGAGGATTTTCCGGTATCCGCGTTCGATCAGGTACTGCACCCCTTTTTTCACGGTGCCGCGCTGGTCGAGACCGACCGGCTCCAGCCAGGTGAGTTCGGGGTGATCGTCGAGGAAGCGGGTGAGCCGCGGGGAGCGGTTGCTGGCGATGACGGCTTTGATTTCACCGCGGGCGAGATCCTGTTCGAGATCGAAGAGCGCGCGACTGCCGGACTGGAAGTCGAAATAGACCTTGAGATTGAGGTCGCGTTCCGGCGTCTGCTGCTGGAATTGGTCCAGCAGCTGGGAGTAGAGCAGGCTCTGATGCAGGAAGGGATTCTTGCCGAAGGCGAGGCCGATCACATTGACCCGCTCGCGGGAGCGGACGAAGGTGCCGCGCCGGGGCATCCGTTCGATCAGCTGGCGCTGAACCAGATGCTGAAGACTTTTGTGGATCGTGACCGGCGTGACGTGGTAGATTTCCGCGAGTTCCAGCGTGGAGGGCAGCCGGGCGCCGTCGGGCAGTTCCCCGGAAATGATCCGCCGTGCCAGATGGTCGGCGATCTGGATCTGCAGCGGGCGGCTGGTGACGGCTTCAAACGCGGTCATACCACGGTTTCCTTTTTTCTGATATACCATTATCATATCTAGTATAATAATAGTATACCAGAGGCGACATGATTTGTCAATACCCGTTTTGAAAAAAAGATGAAAAAAGTGAATTGGGGGAGGGGAAGGCGACGGAAACTCATTCGCCGTCGGCGAGTTCGGGGGGCTGCTGCTGGCGGCGGAATCTGGCCGGGGATTTCTGCTGCAGCCGGCGGAACACCCGGCTGAAATAATACCGGTCCGCAAAGCCGGTCAATTCCGCGATCTCCTCGATGCTCTTTGTGGTGTAGAGCAGGTACCGGCAGGCCGCTTCAATGCGGATTCTCCGGCTGAACTGCTGCGGACTTTCTCCCGTGTCTCGCAGAAAATGGCGCAGAAATGTCCTCAGATCCACTCCACATGCCCGGGCCAGCTCCGGATTCGAACGGGGCGTGGAGAGGTTGCGGCGGATCAGGGTCATCGCCTGCCGGGTCATCGGGCTGCGGCGCGTCTGTTCGGTCATCACCTCCCGCGGCAGCTGCAGCAGCGCTTCGCCGAGAATCGCTCCGGCCGCGGTCTCCCGGCGGAACCGGTTCTTCTCGCCGCTCTTTTCCAGCGCTTCCCACTCCCGCCAGAGCTGTTTCCAGTGCGGGCGGATGGGGGTGGTCAGAATGCCGCAGTCCGCCGGAAAGTGATTGTCCGGCACGCTGAAGTGGATGTAAAACTGCTCAAACGGTTCGCGCGCAAAGGTCGAGAAGCGAAAGTAGCCCGGAATGATGTACACCTGATCGCTCTTCAGCTCCAGCTCCGCTCCGCCGACCCGCAGCCAGCCGCCCGGGGTGACGTTCCAGTAACAGCGCCAGAACGGCGTGTTGAGGTTGTCCTGGAGCCACGGGTAGATCTTTTTCTGGTGTCCGGTCAGGTGGATGATCGGGTAGGAACTTGAATCGTATTCCATAGAAATTTCGTCTCGATTGTCGCAAATAGACACATGATTTGTTTTAATATCCATATTTTTTTCCTTTTTGTCAAGTATATTCCTCAAGAAAAACCAGTGGAAGGGAGGATGTATGTCGTTTTCCGATACAAGAAAGTGGAATGCATTCTGGATCGGCTCCGGCGAGACGCTCCATGACTGGCGGGGCGAGGTGCTTCCGGCGCCGTATTTCCGGCAGGAGTTCGATTTCCGGGGCGGTAAGGAGTGCCGGCTCTATCTCTGCGGACTCGGTTATCACGAGCTCCGGCTCAACGGAAAGAAGGTTGGGGACTGCGAACTTGCCCCCGCGCCGACCAACTACGATGCGCACGCAGGATATCTGGTCTACGACGTTTCCGGTCTGCTCAACCCCGGCCGCAACGCCGTCGGTGTGCTCCTCGGCAACGGTCTCTACAACTGCCACACTGCCGAGGCGTGGCACTTTGACAAGGCGACCTGGCGCGACTACCCCAAACTGCTGCTGGAGCTGGTCGTCGACGGCGAAACCATCCTCTCCAGCGACGACTGCTGGCGGGTGAGCTCCTCGGGGCCGGTCACATACGACGGACTTCGCAACGGGGAGCATTACGACGCCCGGCTGGAGTTCCCCGGCTGGGATGCCCCCGGCTTTGACGATTCGGCCTGGCGCCGGGCGGCGATCGTTCCCGGGCCCGGCGGCCTGCTCTTCGAACAGACCGCGCCGCCCTGCCGGGTCTGTGAACTCTTCCCGATGCGCCGCCTCGAGTGCGGCACCTGGGACGCCGGGCAGAACATCGCCGGACGCGCCGAACTGGTCGTCCGGGGGACGCGCGGGAGTACGGTGAAGATCCAGTACGGCGACGTGCTCAACCCCGACGGTTCGCTTTATTGGGATGACATCGCCCGTTTCGTCCAGAGCGGCGACTTCCAGACCGAACGCTACACCTTGAAAGGGGAAGGGGTGGAGAGCTGGCATTCCCGCTTCACCTATCACGGATTCCGCTATGCCGTCGTGGAAATTTCCGGCGAGGCGGAGATTCTCTCGCTCACCGCGCAGGCGATCCACAGCGACCTGCGCGAAATCGGCGGATTCACCTGTTCTAATCCGGATATGAATGCGCTGGAACACTGCACACGCTGGTCGTTCCTCAACAACTTCGTCGGGATCCCGACCGACTGTCCGCACCGGGAGAAGAACGGCTGGACCAACGACACCCAGCTCGCCTCCGACACCGGGCTCTTCCACTTCGATCTGGCCGAATCCTATCGCGAGTGGCTCGGTACCCTGCGTGACTGCCAGCGCCCGAACGGGCAGCTGCCCGGCATCGCCCCCACCTCCGGCTGGGGGTACAACTGGGGGAGCGGAACGATGTTCGACACCATTCTCATGGGGATTCCGCGCCGCGTCTACCTCTACCGCGGCGACAGTTCACTCATGCGCGAGAACTACGACGCCTTCAAGCGCAACGTCGAATTTTCCGCAAGCATGGCGAAGGGGGGAATCCTGAAGTTCGGGCTGGGCGACTGGTGCCACTACGATCCCTCCCGCGCGGTGGCGCCGGAGCTGGTGACCACCGGCTGGTACTATTATGACCTCTGCATCCTCGCCGATGCGGCGGAGCTCTTCGGATTCCGCGAGGATGCCGCCCGTTACCGGGAGCGTGCCGCCGGCGTGGCGGAGGCGTTCCGCCGCGCCTTCTCCAACAGGAACGGCTCCTATGCGAACGACGAAAAGACGGCGCTGGCCGTCGCCGTCGGGATGGGGCTCTGTTCGGGCGAGGAGGCGGAGAAAACCGCCGCTCTGCTGAACCGGAAGATGGAGGAGGCGCATTACATCGCCGACTTCGGGATCGTCGGTGCGAAATTTGTCCCGCGGGTGCTGGCCGAACACGGATATGCCGAGTCGGCCTTCCGGATCTTTACGCAGGATCAGTTCCCCGGCTGGTGCCGTTGGGTGCGGAACGGTGAGACCACGCTGCTGGAGGATTTCGCGGGCAATTTCTCGCACTGCCACATCATGTACGGCGATCTCTCCGCCTGGATGATGCAGTATGCCGCCGGGCTGGAGCCGGATTGGAACCGCCCCGGATTCCGCGAAGTGGTGTTGAAGCCATGCGCCATTTCCTCGCTGAACTCGATGTCCGCCTGGTACGACAGCGTCTACGGACGCATTTCGATCGAGTGGGAGCGCACGCGGGAGGGAGTCGTTTATTCCGCCCGGATTCCCGACGGCGTTCCCGGTATTCTGCAACTGCCCGGAGAGAACGGGATCAGCTTTACCAATGCAATTCAAACCGTATGGAAAGGAGAGGCTCGATGAACAGAACCGAACGGATGTATGAGGATGCCTGCGCGATTTACGCCGAACACGGCGTCGATGTGGAAGAGGCGGTGCGCCGGATGAACGCCTGCGTGATCGGAATTCACGCCTGGCAGGGCGACGATGTCACCGGATTCGAAAACACCGGTCACGCGCTGACCGGCGGCTGTCAGGTGACCGGCAACTATCCGGGGCGGGCCCGGACGGCGGAGGAGTTGCGGCAGGATCTGGATGAGGCGTTCACGATGATTCCCGGCCCGTTCAAGGTGGTGCTGCAGGGGCACGAGGTGGACTGTGTGACGCCGGGGTGCGACCGGGACTCCTTCACGGTGGAGAATTTCTCCGGCTGGCGCGACTGGGCGGTTGAGCGGAAGATCGGGCTGGACATTGCGCCGGCGTTCTATTCGCACCCGAAGCTGGATATGGGGCTGTCGCTCTCCCACCCGGATCCGGAGATCCGCGCCTTCTGGATCCGGCACGGACAGGCGTGCCGCAGGATCGGCGAGGCGTTCGCCCGGGCGACCGGCGTGCGTTCGGTCTGCAACTTCTGGGCTCCGGACGGCTTCAAGGACACCCCGGCGGACCGGCTCGCTCCGCGCCGTCGCCTGATGGAGAGTCTCGATGCGATCTTCGCCGATCCGGTCGATGAAGCGCTGGTGCTCGACGCGGTGGAGTCGAAGCTTTTCGGCATCGGCACCGAGAGTTGCACCGTCGGTTCGCACGACTTCTACCTCACCTACGCGGCGCGGCACAACAAGGCGATCTGCCTGGATATGGGCCACTTTCACCCGACCGAGTCGATCGCCGACAAACTCTCGGCGATTCTGGTGCAGCAGGGGCGGATTCTGCTGCACGTCAGCCGCGGCGTCCGCTGGGACAGTGACCATGTGATCGTGCTGAACGACGACCTCCTTTCGCTCGGCCGCGAGATCGCCGCCTGCGGCACCGACCGGATTGAGATCGGGCTGGATTACTTCGACGCCACCATCAACCGGGTCGGAGCGTGGGTGATCGGGGCGCACAACATGCGCAAGGCGCTGCTGCGCGGCTTTCTGGAGCCGACGGCGGAGATTTGCGCCGCGGAATCCCGGCGCGACCTCACCGCCCGGCTGGCGCTTCAGGAGGAGGCGAAGAGCCTGCCGTGGGGTGCGGTCTGGGCGCACTGCCTCGAAGAGTGGGGCATTCCGGCCGTCGGCGGGGTGCTCGACCGGATTTCGGATTATGAAAAGAAGGTGCAGTTCCGCCGCGGCTGACCGCCGAAATTCCGCCTGCTTCCGTCGGCCCGTGCCGCCGGAAGCGTTTTTCTGCCCGGATTCCCTGTACGGTGGAGCGGGGGCGACGGAACTTGCCGCGAACTCCTACTCAAACGTGACGACGGAGGGCAGCCAGAAGAGTTTGTCGGCGTCGGCAGAGTAGAATTCATCCCGGCGGAGCAGCGGAATGATACCGACGTGCGCATCCAGATAGAGCACGTTCGCCGCATTGGTGTGGACGAAGAAAAGACTGCTCCAGTCGTTCTCGTACCCGTGCGAGCCGGGCGCAAGCCAGGCCGCCCAGTTGCTGAACTTCCGGTTGAACGCCTCCGAATATTTCGCCCGGAAGTTGTCCCCCAGAAACAGGATCGTCGAACTCTTCGACACGGCGGAGAGTTTGACCGCCCGGTTCTGATAGGAGCCGGCGGGCTGGGCCGGATCGGCCAGCAGACCGAGCCCCCAGGAGTTGTGGCCGTAACCGAACCGCTCCGGCGAGGAGGGGCAGACGCCGACCTTCAAGTCCGACGCCTGCTCAAACAGCTTCTGCCCGTACCCGACGGCGGGGAGCGCACAGCCGAGATACTTCCGCAACGCCGCCAGCCAAGTGGCATCGGCTTCGCCCATGTTCAGCGGATTCGTCGGCGCCGTCGCCCCCGGAACGATGTAGCCGTCGTAATCGCCGGTGTAGAGATTTCCCGCCTGACCAAGCTGTTTGAGATTGCCGGTGCAGGCGATGGCGTGCGCCTTTTCCCGTGCCCGGTTCAACGCCGGCAACAGCAAGCCGGCCAGAATGGCGATGATCGCAATGACGATCAAGAGTTCGACTAAAGAGAAAAGTCTCCGGTTCATTTGTATGGTATTTGCCGTTGATTGATTCTGAACGGTTTGTTGTTAAACAATCAATATAGCTCCATCCGGAGAAAATGTCAAAAAAACAGCGGAAATCCGGCAGGAAACGGTGGAGGACAGGACAGGAAAAGAAGAAAATCCACCCGGCGCATGGCTCGGTGGATTTTCTGTTTCAGCGAAAGTAAAGCCGCAGTTTAACTGACGGCGGCCCGCCTTTTCGCGGTTCAGTAGCGGTAGTTTTCCGGCTTGTAGGGCCCTTCCACCGGAACGCCGATGTAGTCGGCCTGCTCCTGGGTGAGGGTGGTGAGCTTCGCGCCGAGTTTGGCGAGATGGAGGCGCGCCACCTCTTCGTCAAGCTTCTTGGCGATCAGATAGACGCCGACTTTCCGGTCCGGATTGCGGGCGATGTCGATCTGCGCAAGCGTCTGGTTGGTGAAGCTGCTCGACATCACGAACGACGGATGCCCCGTCGCACAGCCGAGGTTGACCAGCCGCCCTTCCGCCAGCAGGTAGATCGAATGACCGTCGGGGAAGGTGAACCGGCTCACCGGGCAGGAGCTGCCCTTGATCTCCAGCTTGCGGATTCCGGGATAACGCTCCAGCTCGGCGACTTCAATCTCGTCGTCGAAGTGGCCGATGTTGCAGACGATCGCCTGATCCTTCATCTTCGCCATATGTTCGGCGGTGATGATCCGGCAGTTGCCGGTGGTGGTGATGTAAAGATCCGCTTCGGGCAGGGCGTCTTCAACCGTGCACACCCGGAAGCCCGCCATGCACGCCTGCAGTGCGCAGATCGGGTCGACTTCGCTGACCAGCACCCGCGCCCGTTCGTTGCGCAGCGCTTCCGCACACCCCTTGCCGACGTCGCCGTATCCGCAGACCATCACCGTCTTGCCGGAGAGCAGAACGTCCAGCGCGCGCTTGATGCCGTCGGTCAGGCTGTGGCGGCAGCCGTAGATGTTGTCGAATTTGCTCTTGGTGACCGAGTCGTTGACGTTGACCGCCTGGAAAAGCAGTTCCCCGCGGCTCTCCATTTGAATCAGCCGGTGCACTCCTGTCGTGGTCTCCTCGGAGACGCCGCGCACCGCCGCCGCCACCTTGTGCCAGTGCTGCGGATCCTCCGCCAGCACACGCCGGAGCAGCGCATTGATGATCTGGAGCTCCTGCACGTCGGTCGGCACATCCAGAATCGAAGGATCGTTCTCCGCCGCCACGCCGCGATGGATCAGCAACGTCGCGTCGCCGCCGTCGTCGACGATCTGGTCCGGACCGGAGTTGTCCGGCCAGGTCATCGCCCGGTAGGTGCACTCCCAGTACTCCTCGAGGCTCTCACCCTTCCAGGCGAAGACCGGAACGCCGCCGGCCGCGATGGCCGCCGCCGCGTGATCCTGCGTCGAAAAGATGTTGCAGCTGGCCCAGCGCACGTCCGCGCCGAGCGCCTTCAGCGTCTCGATCAGCACTGCCGTCTGGATGGTCATGTGCAGACTGCCCATGATCTTCACCCCTTTGAGCGGCTGTTCCGGGCCGTACTTGGCGCGGGTCGCCATCAGCCCCGGCATCTCCTGTTCGGCGATCTCGATCTCCTTGCGGCCGAAATCGGCCAGATTGATATCCCTGATCTGGTATTCCATTGAAACTTCACTCCCGAATTATTTGGCGATTTTGCCTTTGATCTCATTCCATGCCGGCTCCGGCAGTTCGGAGCCCACCACCTTGACCACCTCCGACGAGATGAGCGAACCGTACCAGGCCGCCTCCATGAGCGGCCGCTCCCGGAGCACTCCGTAGAGAAATCCCGCCGCCCAGAGGTCGCCAGCCGCGGTGGTGTCCACCGGCTCCTCCACCAGTTGCGCCGGCACCTTCGCGGTTTCATTGCCGCGCCGGATCAGCGCTCCCCGCCGGCCCAGCTTGATCGCGGCGATGTCGCACCACGAGGCGAGGCGGTCCAGCTGTTCCTCGGTCGTCAATCCGTCGAAGAGGGCGGCGGCCTCCTCCTCGTTGGCGAGCACGATATCCACATAGTTGCGCAGAATATCCGGCAGATCTTCGCGGAAGTCGCGGACCACCTCGAAACTCGCCAGATCCAGCCCGATCCGGCAGCCCGCCGCTTTTGCGCGCCGCATCACCGTCGGCAGCACCGCCGAATAGAACATATATCCCTCGATGTACACCCAGTCGTACGCGGAGAAATCGACCTTCTCCGCTTCGTCAATCCGCAGCAACAGCGACGCCGCGAGGCTGGAGCGCATCGTGCGCTCCGCATCCGGCGTGATGAGCGAAAGACAGGTGCCGGTCGGCGCTTCGCCGGTGGTGACGAACTCCGCGTCGGAGCCGCCCAGCTCCCGGAACCGCGCCCGGTAGAAGTCGCCGTTGACGTCATCGCCGAGCTTGCCGAACATCGCGACGTCGAGCCCGAGACGGGCCAGCGCGAACACCGTGTTTCCGGCTGAACCGCCCGGCACCCGCCGCGGATTGCCCGGCAGCCGGTCGAGAACCGACTGCTGAAAGTCGGCATCCACCATCAGCATGCCGCCCTTTTCGCCCGGGATCGTCTTGAGAAACGGCTCTTCCACCCGGACCAGAATGTCCAGGAGCGGAGAACCGACGCCCAGCAGTGCCGGGCCTCGTTTGCCGCGCGTCATCTTCACTTCCGCTGGAACTTTTCCGCCGCGGCCTTCAAATCCGCGGTGCGGTCGGTCTGCTCCCACGGGAACTGCGCCCGGCCGAAGTGGCCGTAGGCGGCGGTGTCCTGATAGCACCAGCCCTGGCCCGGATGTTTGAGGCCGAGCTGACGCACGATCTCCGCCGGCTTCAGCGAGAACACCTCGCGGATCACCTTCTCAAGGTCGCCGTCATCGGCCAGAACGCCGGTGCCGTAGGTGTCGACGTTGATGCTCAGCGGTTCCGCCACGCCGATCGCGTAGGCAACCTGCACTTCGCATTTGTCGGCCAGCCCCGCCGCGACGATGTTCTTGGCGATGTAGCGGCACATGTAGGCCGCGGAACGATCCACCTTCGACGGATCCTTGCCGGAGAAGGCGCCGCCGCCGTGACTGCCGACGCCGCCGTAGGTGTCGACGATGATCTTGCGGCCGGTCAGACCGGTGTCGCCGTGGGGGCCGCCCACTTCAAAGCGTCCGGTCGGGTTGACGTAGTAGCGGATCTCGCCGTTAAGCAGTTCGGCGGGGATCACCCGCTTGACCACTTCGCGCACGAGCGCCTCGAGCCACTCCTCCGGCATATCCGGGGTGTGCTGATGGGAGACCACGATCGTCTCCACCGCCTTCGGCTTGCCGCCGACGTAGCGGATCGACACCTGGCTCTTGGAGTCCGGGCGCAGATAGCGGTATTTCACCGGGTCGCTCTTGCGGAGACGCGCCAGCTCTTCGACGATCTTGTGGGCGTAGTAGATGGTCGCCGGCATCATATCCGGCGTTTCGTTGCTGGCGTAGCCGAACATCATGCCCTGGTCGCCGGCGCCCTGTTCGGTGAAGCGGCCCATCCCCTCGGTCACGCCCTGCGAGATGTCCGGGGACTGCCGGTGGATGCAGATCATCACCTTCGCATCGTCGGCGCAGAAGCCCACCGCGGGGTCGTTGTAGCCGATCTTGCGGATTGCATTCAGCGCGACATCCTGCCAGTTCACTTTGGCCTTGGTGGTGATTTCGCCCGAGATCACCACGAGATTGGTGGTGGTCAGCGTTTCACAGGCAACGCGGCTCTCCGGATCCTGCGCCAGGCAGGCGTCGAGGATTGCGTCGGAAATCTGGTCGCACACTTTATCGGGATGCCCCTCGGAAACCGATTCCGAGGTGAACACGTGCTCTGCACGGATCTTGCTCATTTTCTTCTCTCCTGTTCGGAATTGATCATCAAACTATTCTGAAAATATGGAAAACGCCCGGCGGCTGTCTCCTCAGGGGAAAACCGTCGAGCGAATGGTTCAGGTCGTTATTGCAACCCGCAACGCATGATGGCGTGAAGCATCAGCGCGGAATCCGCATCGGAACCGGAACGCCGCGGCGATTCTGCCGCCAGACGCTCTCGCCGGATCCCTGGACCGCCGGCTTGTCTTCGCCGTAGCTGATCGTCTTCATGCGCTCGTCGGGAATTCCCTTGCCGGCCAGGTAGGCGCGGATCGCGTTCGCCCGGCGCTCGCCCAGCGCGCGGTTGTACTCTTCGGTGCCGCGCTGGTCGCAGTGGCCTTCGATCAGCAGCCCGAGGGTGGGCTTGTCCGACATATAAGCGGCAATCCGGTCGAGGTTGGCCGTTTCGGAGGGAACCAGAAGGTCCGAGTCATAGGCGAAGTAGATGATCGGCATGTTGAGGCGGTTGCCGGAGGGATCGGCCAGAACCCAGCCCTGATCGTCGGCGCCGCCGACATTGCTGGTCGAGTCCACCCACTCTCCGACGCCGGAGCCGGACCCCGGAGCGAACTGCCCGCCGGCACCTGCGCCGAGATCCGCCGCGCTGTAGTAGCCCGGATCATCGATCGCTTCCGGCACGGGGGTGAGATCCTCCGGCGGAACCTCGTTGCTGAACAAACTGCATCCTGCACCGACGAATCCAAGCACCGCCGCGGTGAGGGCGCAACTCATGAAATGTTTCAATACCATGGCCAATCCTCCTTCTCTATAGAAACCAAAATAAAACAGTAGTTTCCGTATCCGGTCATGTTGATTTAAGATAAGCGACAATTGTGAAAAATGCAATCAAAAAGCGGGTAAAACACGATTTTTTTTCAGGAATCTCCGTTTCCCCGCCGCTTCCGCAGGAAAAATCCTTGATATTGACGCCGATGTGCGCTATATTTCTCCTGTCAAATTTCACTCAACCAACTCATTTTGCACGGGAGATTGATGCAATCATGAACATCGACTGGGAGAATCTTGGATTCAAATTCATGCCGACCCGGAGCAACATCCGGTTCCACTACGAGAACGGCAGCTGGGATGAAGGGCGGCTCTGCTCCGACTACAACATCACGGTGTCGGTCGCCGCTAATGTCTTCCACTACGGGCAGGCGATCTTCGAGGGCGGCAAGGCGTTCCGCTGCCGCGACGGAAAGGTCCGCATCTTCCGCCCGGAGGAGAATGGAAAGCGGCTCAACAGTTCGGCCCGCCACCTGATGATGCCGGAGTTCCCGGTGGAGAAGTTCGTCGAAGCGGTCAAAACCGTCGTGCGCGACAACGTCGACTACATTCCTCCCTACGGCACCGGCGGCGCGCTCTACATCCGGCCGGTGATGTTCGGCACCACGCCGCAGATCGGAGTCGGGGCCAGCCTCGCCTATGAACTGGTCATCATGGTCGTGCCGGTCGGCGCCTACTACAAGGGCGGAATCAAACCGGTCGACGCGATGATCTCCCGCGACTACGACCGCGCCGCGCCGCACGGCACCGGGCACATCAAGGCGGCCGGAAACTACGCCGCCAGCCTGATCTCGAGCAAGCAGGCCAAAGATCGTCACTGCGCCGTGGCGCTCTTCCTCGATCCGGCGACCCACACCTATGTCGATGAGTTCGGCACCAGCAACTTCCTCGCGATCACGCGGGACGGGCGCTACGTGACCTCTCTCTCGGATTCGATCCTGCCGTCGATCACCAACAATTCGCTGATGACCATCGCCGCCGACCTCGGCATGCCCACGGAACGGCGTCGGATCGCCGCTTCGGAGCTGCCCGATTTCGCGGAGGTCGCCGCCTGCGGTACCGCGGTGGTGCTCACGCCGGTCGGACGCATTCTCGACGGCGACAAGGTGATCGACTATCACCTCACCGAAATCGGTCCGGTGCTGCATAAACTCTACAATGAGATGACCGGCATCCAGCACGGAGAGCTGCCGGATCGTCACAACTGGCTGACGGAGATCTAGTTCAAATGCGCATCTTTCGACAGGCGCAGGAGCTTCAGCAGTTTGCGCTTGAAACCCGCCGCGCGGGGAAGAGCATCGCTCTGGTCCCCACAATGGGATTTCTCCATGCCGGGCACGCGTCGCTGATCGACATCGCCCGCGGCCGCGCTGACGTGGTGATCGTCTCGATTTTCGTGAATCCGACCCAGTTCGGGCCGGGCGAGGATCTCGACAAGTACCCGCGTGACTTCGAACACGACCGGCTCGTCTGCGAAGAGCACGGCGCGGATGTCATCTTCGCTCCGGAACCCGGGGCGATGTATGCGCCGGATGCCTCCACCTGGGTGGAGGAGACGGTGCTGTCGCGTCCGCTCTGCGGCGCCCGGCGGCCGGGGCATTTCCGCGGCGTGGCCACGGTGGTGACGAAGCTTTTCCACCTCGCACTGCCGGATGTGGCGGTGTTCGGCCGCAAGGACGCCCAGCAGCTGCTGGTCATCAAGCGGATGGTCCGCGACCTCAACTTCCCGATCGAAATCGTCGCCGCGCCGCTGGTGCGCGGGGCGGACGGGCTGGCGCTTTCCTCGCGCAACCGCTATCTTTCGGAGGAGGAACATCAGCGGGCCCTCGTGCTCTCCCGTTCGCTCCGGGCCGCCAAACCGGCGCTGGAGGAGGCGGGGATCTCCGCCGCTCCGGCGATCATCGCCGCGATCCGTCATGAGATCGAGGCGGCCGGCGGGCGCGTGGACTATGTGGAGGCGCTCGATGTCGATACGCTGGCGGAGCCGACGGAGACGACCCGCGAGGTACTGCTCGCCCTGGCCGCCTATTTCGGCTCCACCCGGCTGATCGACAATGAACTTGTACAGGTGAAGAAATGAAAAAACTCCGGTTTGACTCCCCCGGTTTCGAAGAGGAGCTGCGGGCGTTGTATGAGCGCCCCTCCTTTCCCCCTGAAGTCGGGAAACAGGCCGCCGCCATCATCGACGAGGTCCGGGCGGACGGAGACGCCGCGCTGATCCGTTTTGCCGAAAAGTTCGACCACGTCTCGCTGACGCCGGACCGTTTCCGGGTCGACGAGGCGGAGATCGAGGAGGCGAAGAAGGCGCTCACTCCGGCACAGCGTCGGGCGATCCGCACGGCGCTCTCTCAGGTGCGCGCCTTCGCGAAACGGACCATGCCGCGCAACTGGCAGGCGGAGGTCCGCCCCGGCGTCACGCTCGGGGAGAAATTTGAACCGCTCGACCGGGTCGGCGTCTACATTCCCGGCGGCACCGCGCCCTTGGTTTCCACGGTGATCCACACCGCCGGAATCGCCTCCGCCGCGGGGGTGAAGGAGATCGTTGCCGTCACTCCGGCCCGGCGGGACGGGACGGTGCATCCGGCGGTTCTCTACGCGATGAAACTTGCCGGCGTGACCGAAATCTACCGCCTCGGCGGCGTCTACGGCGTTGCCGCGCTCGCCTGCGGCACGGAAAGTGTCCGCAAGGTGGAGAAGATCGTCGGCCCCGGCAACGCCTATGTCACCGCCGCGAAGCGGCTGCTCTACGGTGAAGTCGCCATCGATATGGTCGCCGGACCCTCCGAGATTCTGGTGATCGCCGATGAGACGGCCGATCCGGCCTTCATCGCCGCCGACCTGCTCAGCCAGGCCGAACACGGCAGCGGGCTGGAGCAGGCGGTTCTGGTGACGACCTCAGCGCCGCTGATGGAACAGGTGGAGGCGGAATTTCTCCGCCAGAAGGCCTCTCTGCCGCGGCTGGCGACGGTGGATCGGGTGATGGAGCACGGGCTCTTCCTGATTCTGGCTCCCGACCTGAACCGGGCGGCCGAAATCGCCAGCCGGTACGCGCCGGAGCACCTGGAGATTCAGACCGTGCGGCCGGAACGGCTGGCAAAGCGGATTACCGCCGCAGGGGCGATCTTCCTCGGGCCGTGGACGCCCGAGCCGGTCGGCGACTTCTGCGCCGGACCTTCTCACGTGCTGCCGACTGCGTCGAGCGCACGCTACTTCAACGGGCTGGAGACGCCGGGATTCTTCCGCCGTTCCAGCATCGTCCGCTATTCGGAAAAGGCGCTCCAGCGCGAAGTTTCCGTCATCGAGGCGTTCGCCGGGATGGAGGGGCTGGCCGCGCATGGCCGTTCCGGCACCATCCGGGTCAAGCGTTTCTGAATTCCGTGTATTTCCCGGGAGGCGTTCGCCTCCCTTTTTTTATGCAAAAAAATCGGCGGCCCGATTTCGAGCCGCCGTTTTCCATTCTGCCGTCTGCCGGATTATTCCGCCGGAACGAAGATGACCGTTCCCTTTTTAAGCGTGCCGTCGGCGGGCAGATCCGCGTTGAGCTGCTTGAGCGCCGCCGCGGTCGTGTTGTGCTGCTTGGCGAAGTCGTCAAGGGTGATGCCGTCCTGCTCGACTTCAAACGGCATGGAGTTGCCGCTGACCACTTCGGTCTTGACTTCGACCGGAGCCGGAGTCGCCGCCGGAGTCGCCGCCGGCGCCTGGACCGGGGTTTCCACCGCCGCCGGAGCCGGAGTTGTCGCCGGAGCGGCCGCCGGCGCGACCGGAGCGGATTCCGCATTGTTGAGCAGAGCTTCAAGCTCGTTGTTCGCGGCCTGCGACTTGGTCGCCGCCGGGGCGGAAACCGTCACACTGCCCTTGCCCGGCACCACCAGCTTCTGACCGATCTGGAGGCGGCGCACCTGGGCGTCGGAGAGATTGTTCGCCTTCTGCAGGTCGGCGGTCTTCACCTTGAGCCGCCGGGCAATGCCGCCGAGGGTGTCGCCGGCCTTGACCGTGTAGGTGCCGTCAGCGGCAACTGCGGCAGTCGCGGCGGCAGTGCCTCGGACCGCTTTGCCGCTCCGGCGGGCGCTGTTCTTGCGAACCGGGCGGGACGAGGTCGGGATCACCAGTTTCTGGCCGATCCGAAGCCGCCGGGCGCTCTTGAGATCCATATTGTTCGCCTTCAGCATCGCCGAAAGGCTGACGCCGTGCGCGTTGGCGATCTTGCCGAGGGTGTCGCCGGCCTTGACCGTGTAGGTGCCGCCGGCCGTCGCATTCGAGCCGATGCCGCCGGAGGAGGTGACTCCGGTCATCGGCTGGAAGGTCTCCACCGGCGCCGCCGGTTTCTGCGTCGCGGCCGGGGCCGGAGTTTCCGTAACCGCCGGAGTCATCGGCGCCATCGGAGTCGCCTCCATTGGAGCGAGCGATTCCGACCGGGCCGGAACATACCCGCGTTCATCCATCACGACATTGGTGCAGCCGCCGGTGGCAAACAAGCCGCTGAACACCGCAATATGGAGCGCTGCGACACCGACCAGAATCACGAACATATTTTTTTTCACGTCAACTTCCTCCCGGGAAACAGTTTTATGAACAGGAACGCATTGAGAAAACAACACTCTGTCTATAATATATGAACATCCGGCGCAAATGCAAAGCACAATCGGCCGAAAAAAACGATTTTATTTAATTTCCTTTTGCGCCGTCGGCATTGCTCCGGGCCGGAGGGTCGTAACGGAAGACCGTTTCCCCCTCCCGGACCAGGCCGAACTTCTCCCGGGCGACCTTTTCCACCGCCTCGGGAGAGCGCCCGAGCGCAGTGACCTCCGTGGAGAGTTCGGTTCTCTCCTCTTTCCTGTCGTTGAGCTCCTCCTTGACCGCGGCGAGCTCCTGCTGCTTCTTCTGGTAATCGCGGTAGACCGGCAGCAGCAGAACCGCCGCCGCCGCAATCACCAGAATCAGCACGAAAAACAGCAGATAGGTGGAAACGGTGGGTTTTTTCTTGATTTCACTCATTGTCCTGACCTTCCCTGAGTTCCGCCGGATCAATTCTCCGCTTTGAGCGTCAGCAGAAATTCGATGTTGCTCCGGACCTTCTTCAGGCGGCCGAGCAGCAGCTCCATCGCCTCCGCCGGAGGAACGCCGTTGATCGCTTTGCGCAGGAGCCAGACCTTGCTGAGCTCATCCGGATGCAGCAGCAGCTCCTCTTTGCGGGTGCCGGACTTCTCGACGTTGATCGCCGGATAGATGCGGCGGTCGGAGACGTTGCGGTCGAGGTGCAGCTCCATGTTGCCGGTGCCCTTGAACTCCTCGAAGATCACGTCGTCCATCCGGCTGCCGGTTTCGATCAGCGCGGTGGCGATGATGGTCAGGCTGCCGTGCCCTTCGATGTTGCGCGCCGCGCCGAAGAACCGCTTGGGCTTGTGCAGCGCGGTGGCGTCAACGCCGCCGGTGAGGATCTTCCCGCTGTGGGGCTGAAGCGTGTTGTAGGCGCGGGCGAGGCGGGTGATGCTGTCGAGCAGGATCACCACATCCTGTTTGTATTCGACCATGCGCTTGGCCTTCTCGATCACCATTTCGGCCACCTGAACATGGCGCTCCGGCGGCTCGTCGAAGGTGGAACTCACCACCTCGGCGTCGACGCTGCGCTTCATGTCGGTCACCTCTTCCGGCCGCTCGTCGATCAGCAGGATGATGAGCTTCACCTCCGGATTGTTCGCCCGGATGCTGTTGGCGATCTTCTGCAGCAGAACGGTCTTACCGGTCCGCGGCGGCGCGACGATGAGGCCGCGCTGCCCCTTGCCGATCGGCGTGACCAGATCGACGATCCGGGTGGAAAAATCGGCCGGATCCCGCTCCAGCACCAGCCGCTGGGTCGGGAAGTAGGGGGTCAGACTGTTGAAGGGGATGATCTCCTTCTTGCGTTCCGGCGAGTCGTTGTTGATGCTCTCCACCTTGAGCATGGCGAAGAAGCGTTCCTTCTCGCGCGGCGTCCGGATCTGCCCGGCGACGAAATCGCCGGTCTTGAGCGCGAACCGTTTGATCTGCGACGGGCTCAGATAGATGTCTTCGGGGCAGGGCAGATAGCTGTAACTCGGCGAACGGAGGAAGCCGAATCCGTCCGGCAGCACCTCCAGATAGCCGGAGCCGTACATCTGCCCGGATTTTTCGGCGTTGGCGCGGAGAATTTCGAAAATCAGCGTCGACTTCTCCAGCGCACCGATCCCCTCGATGCCGAGTTCGGCCCCCATCACCGCCAGTTCCGGCATCGATTTTTCCTGCAGTTCGGAGATGTTGAGCGAGGGGACGATGTGGTCCCGGCGGGGGCCGTTGCCGTTGCCCCCGTTGCCGTTGCCGCCGTTATGATGGCGCGGCGCGGCATTCTCCGGCTCTTCCGCCGGAAGTCCTTCCGGCTTCGGCGCCGCCGCGGCCTCCGGAGCCGGAGACGTCACCGGTTCGGAGAGCTCTTCGATCAGCAGTTCGCGCATCACCTCTTCGGCCGAAGGTTCCGCCGCATTCTCCTCGCTGCGCCGCTCCGGCTGCCGCTCCGCGTTCTGACGGCGGGGCCGGCCCCGCCGGGGGGCCTGCTGCCGCTCGTTCTGGCGGCGTGCCGGTTTTTCCTCGCCGCCGGCGGCCGCCGGGGCGGCGAAATCAAATTCCGCCTCCACCGGTTTGTTCTTGACGCCGGGACGGCGTCCACGGCGGCGGGGCGGGGTGTCGTTTTGACGGATTTCCCGGTCGGCGTCGCCGTCCGGAATCAGATCGCGGGTTTCATCCATTTTCATTTACCTTATATGTTGTGACAATGCAATTGATCGATCAGAAGATTGATTTGGCGGGCCAGCTCTTCGGGCGGACCGTTGTTGATCAGCCCGTAATCGGCCCGTTCCAGTTTGAGATCCGCGGCGAGCTGCCGCGATTCCCGGCGCCGGATCTCCTCTTCGCTGAAGTTCCGCTTGCGGCGGAGCCGTTCCCGGCGGATCTCCGGCGCGCTCCATACGGCGGCCACCGCGTCGAATTTTTCGTCGAGCCCCGCCTCGTAGAGCAGCGGAATCTCGATCGCCGCATCGGTGCCGTCGCGGCGGCATTCGTCGATGAAGAGGTCGAGCCGCCCGGCCAGACGCGGATACAGCAGTGCGGTGAGTGCATCGAGTTCGGCCTGATCCTCAAAGACGATCGAGGCGAGTTTCCGGCGGTCCACTTCGCCGGAGGGGAGCAGAATGCCCGCTCCCCAGCGTTTTACCAGATCTGCGGCGAGTTCACTGCCGCCGGCATAGAGTTCATGGCAGAGGCGGTCCGCGTCGGCCGTCCGCCAGCCCCGGGCGGAAAAGACAGCAAGAACCGAGCTTTTCCCGCACCCGAAGGCACCGGTGATCCCAAGAATCATACGTAAACTTCTTCTCCCGTCTGCGGTCCGGAGAAAGAAAAACACGGAAGCGCAAAGGGATAAATTTGATTGGAAATAGAGATTATCAGATAGATTTGCTTTTACTTTAACTTGAAATATTCATTTTGCAAGTTAACTTTAAAGAAAAAACGAAAAAATATCCCCATACAGGGGAGAGAGTGTGTGTCATGCAGCAGAAAATTTTGTCCGGAAAGGTGCTCGCTTCCGGCCGTTATCTTGTTTTGAAGGAGCTGGAGTTTCAGGATGACCGGGGGCGGATCCGCCACTGGGAGAGCGTCGAACGCCGGGGCGGCACGGGCGCCGCGTTCATCATCGCCCGGATTGTTCCGGATGACGAAATCCTGCTGGTGCGCCAGTTCCGCCCGCCGGCCGGGAAGCGGATGCTGGAGTTCCCCGCCGGGCTGATCGACCCCGGCGAAACCGCGGAGGAGACCGCGGTCCGCGAACTGTACGAGGAGACCGGTTACCGCGGCCGGGTGCTCTGCTCTTTTCCTCCCGCCTGCAGTTCGCCCGGCATGACCGGCGAGACGATCAGCATGGTCATGATGGAGGTGGATGGCGACGCATTCCGCGGCGTGAAGGTCGAGGCCCATCCGGAGGACTCCGAATCGATCGAGTGCTTCCGGGTGCCGTTGCGGGAACTGCCGGAGTTTCTCGCCCGGCAGGAGCAGGAGGGCGTCGGCATTGATTCGAAGATCTACACGTTTGTTCAGGGACTCTTGATGAAGTGAAACCAATACTCCGCAGTGCGGGAAGGACGCGTTGGGTGAAATCTTTCCGCGAATGTTGTATTTATTCCGGAGTGGTGTTATATTATTATTCGCCGTGCCTTCAAGGGGAGGCGCGAAATGAGTGGTGGAACGAATCGACACGGCATTGAATTGTATGGATCAGGGGCGGTATCTTTTTTCCGGAGACTCCTATGACACTCCGGCGGATGTTTCAAAATCTCTGCTTTTCCGGGCGCTGCTGGGCAGCCGCTGGTATTTTTACTGGAACAATTTCCTGATTTTCTGCCGGACCGGCCGGTGCGGCAAGCGCGGAAAGCTGACTGCGGAACGTCAGATCTACTACTCCAACAAGAACCTCCGCCTGGTGGAACGGTGCGGCGGCAAAGTGCACATCCGGGGGTTGAACAACCTGCGCGCCCTGGAGGGGCGCCCGGTTGTGCTGATCGGCAACCATATGAGCCTGCTGGAGACGGCGCTGTTTCACTCGGTCATGCGCGGTTTGGTCGATTTCACCTTTGTCATCAAACAGTCGCTGATGAAGGTGCCGTTTTTCCGCAACATCATGACGTCGCTCGGTGCGATTCCGATCGGGCGGGAGAATCCGCGGGACGATCTGCGGGCGGTGCTCGAAGAGGGGAGCGCTCTGCTCGCTTCCGGGCGTTCGATCGTCATCTTCCCGCAGTCTACGCGCAGCGAGACATTTGATCCGGAGAAGTTCAACTCCATCGGGATCAAGCTCGCCCGGCGCGCCGGCGTGCCGGTGGTGCCGTTCGCGTTGAAGACCGACTTCCTCGGGAACGGGAAGCGGTTCCGGGATCTCGGCCCGGTCCGCCCCGAACGGGAGTTGTGGTTCGAATTCGGCCCCGCCCGCGAAGTCGAGGGGAACGGGCAGGCGCTTCAGCAGGAAATTATTGCATTTATCAGTTCCCGCCTCGACGAGTGGCGGCGGCATGACCGGAAAACAGTTTGATTCAGCGTTACCATCTCAAATAAAACGGGAGAACAGAAAAATGGGGTTTGCGATTCCGGAGAAGATGCTGGCCTGGCGCCTCTACGGCGAAGGAATGGAGAATTTCGGCGACAACGACCAGCCGTGTGAACTGCCGGTGCCGCAGATCCGCGACGATGAGCTTCTGGTCCGGATCGACGCAATCGGCCTCTGTTTCTCCGATGTGAAGCTGATCCGGGCGGGCGAAGCCCATCCCCGGGTCATCTCGAAGGATCTCCGCAAAAATCCGATCATTCCCGGGCACGAGGCGGTGATGACGGTCGTCAAGGTCGGTGCGAAGCTGACCGGGAAGTTTCATGTGGGGCAGCGCTACATCATTCAGGCCGACATCTATGTGAACGGCAAGGGGTTCGCCTACGGATACGCGATCGACGGCGGCATGGCGCAGTACAGCGTGCTCGATCAGCGGGTGCTCAACGGAGACGAGGGGTGCTATCTGTTGCCGATCTCCGATTCGATGCCGTCGGCAGTCGCCGCGCTGCTGGAGCCGTGGACCTGTGTTCAGGCCAGCTATATGATTGAAAACCGCCGCGCTCCGCTCTCCGGCGGACGGGTGCTGATTGCCGCTGGCGACGACACCGTCTATGCGGCGGGCGAACTGCTCCGGGCGGCGAAGCCCGCCGCGGTGACCGGCTTCGGCATCTCCGCCGCCTGCGGTGAAGCACTGGAGCGGGAGCTCGGAGTCTCGGTCCGCATGGTCGACGAGCTCGATCTGGATGAGAAGTTCGACGACATTTTCCTCTGCAATCTGAGCGGCCCCGCGGCGGAAGCCGCCGCCCGGCTCGCGGACCGCGGCGCGGTCATCAGTTTCATCGGCGATTATACCGGAGTCTCCGGCAGTTTCGATGTGGGCCGGATTCACTACGAGGGATTCTTCTTCCAGGGGGCGCCGGGGAGGGATCTCTCGGCGGCGTACGGTCGCAACGTGCGCAGTACATTGAAGCCCGGCGGCTGCTGCTGGCTGCCCGGCGGCGCCGGCGCGATGGGGCAGATGCACACCCAGCTGGCGGTGGAGAATCCGAACGGACCGAAGCGGATTCTCGTCTCCGACATGGATTCCGCGCGGATCGCCAATGTCGAGCGTCAGCTCGGGGAAGCCATTCAGAGCCGCGGCGTCGAATTCAAGGCGGTCAACCCTTCGGAGCTGTCGCCGGAGGAGTTCGACCGGGTGCTCCGGGAGTTTGCGCCGGAGGGATTTGATGACATCGTCATGCTCGTGCCGGCGGTGCCGGTGCTCTGCCACGCCGCCGGATATCTCGGCAAGGACGGGTTGATGAATATTTTCGCCGGGATTCCGGCGGGCAAGGAGGGGGTGCTTTCGATCGACGGCATCGTCAACCGCGGCCAGCGCTACATCGGTTCGAGCGGCAGCCGCACCGAACACCTCCGCCATACGCTGACGCTGGCGGAGCAGGGGAAACTCAACCCGGTGACCGCGCTCGCCGCCATCGGCGGAATGAAGGAGCTCAAACACGGTCTGCAGGCGGTGATCGACGCGAAGTTCCCCGGCAAGACGGTGATTCTGCCGAACTGCCCGGATATGCCGCTGGTGCCGGTTTCAGAACTCGCCTCTCTGTCGCCTGCAATCGCCGGCACGCTGAACTGCTGCGGGCATTATTCGGTTGCGACGGAGGCGGAAATCAACGCACAGTACGGGGTTGGCCATTGACCCCTAATACAGGAGTATCTTAACTTGCTGTCGAAAAAAGGGAAATACCTGATCGCCCTGGCGGTGGCGGCTCTGCTCTGTTCTGCGGTGCAGGCGGCGGAGCTGCCGACCTCCAGGCTGAAATTCAGTTCGCTCAAGCGGATCAAGGCGGACAACTGGAACATTGTCGGCCAGAACATCGTGGTCAAGGGGAACGTCTACGTTCCTTTCGGCGACTTCGAAATCTTTGCCGATCAGGCGGTGATCAATGTGGAAAGCAAAGACATCGAGGCCACCGGGAACATCCGCTTTTTTCGCTGGGTCAATGCCGCCGGCAGTGTGGACGCCGCCAAACTGGCGCGGCTGGAAAATGCCCCGAACATTCTGGTCTCCATCAGCGGAATCACCGGCAATGTGTGGGGCGAGAAATCGATCTCCGTCAAAGCCTCCGGCATCAGCGACAACATGCGCGCCGAGCGGCTGGTCGGCAATCTGGAGACCGGCTATTTCCTGTTTGAAAAGGCGCGGCTGAAGTTCAGAAGTTTTGTCTGCCGGGCGGAGACCGGCGAGCGCAAGCCGGACGGCGTCATCGTGGTGAAAAATGCCGAGGTGAGCGCCTGCGAATACCTGGAAAACGACAATGCCCATTATTCGATCAGCTGTACCGAGGCCAAACTCACGCCGCATGCCACCGAGTTCTACGGGCTGGACAACATTGAAAAGGATATCGGCGATCATACGATCCTGATCTTCAACGGTTTTGCCCGGGTGTACGGTGTGCCGGTGCTCTGGATGCCGGTCTTCTACAAGCCGAAGGACGAATCGCCGGGGCTCTTCGGCGTGCAGGCGGGTAAAAACGGTTCCTGGGGATACTATCTTCTCGCGTACAAAAACTTCGTCTTGTCGGAATATCCGTACGCGTCGGTCAAGCTGATGGCGGACTACTATACCGAACGCGGATTCGGTTACGGGGCGACTTCGGTGATCGCCACGGAGGAGTCGCGGACGGAAATTTTCGCCTACAGCATCTACGACCGCGACGTTTACGCCAACGACGACTACTATCGCTACCGGTTGAGCGTGCCTTCCGCCCGGTATGACTTCCGGATCAGCAACGTGACGCACATCACCCCGCGGCTGGATTTCCGCGGTGTGTTCGAGCTGAGCAGCGACCTCTACTTTACGCGGGACTTTTTCGATGAGCGGTATGCGGCGGATCCTCAGCCGGCGACCTATGCGGCGCTGGAGCAGCAGTTTGACCATTTCAGCGCTTCGTTCTATATCCGGCCGCGGGTCAACAGCTTCTATACGACAGTGGAACGGCTGCCCGGATTTCAGCTTTCCGTGCCGCGGCAGGAGCTCTTCGGCACCAATCTGTACTATCAGGGTGATTTCTCGATGGATTACCTGAAGATGAACTGGATCGACTTCGACCGGGACTTCGGGATCGACGGAAGAGAGCATCACGTGTCGCAGGATTTCCTCGACCGCTCCCTGCTGAAGAATTATGAATCGTTCCGGCTCGACAACGTCAATTTCCTCTACTATCCGCTGCGATTCGACTGGTTGACGATCGTTCCCCGCGCCGGATTCCGGATGACCGCCTATTCGCAGACCTCCAAACGCAGGGTAAGCGAGGATGATCTGTTGAATCTCTTCCGTGCTGCAAATCCGGAGAGCACCGGGCCGATTCCGGTGGTCAACTACGATGACGATGGCGGCAGCAAAGTCCGGTTCGCCGGGGAACTGGGTGTCGAGGCGTCGACCAAGATTCACAACACCTGGCAGAATGTCAAAAGCACCTGGCTGGTGCTGGACGGCCTGCGGCATGTGATGCAGCCCTACGTGAACTACACCTTCATCCCCAAGCCGACGGTGAACCGGGAGCACCTCTACTACTTTGACGACATCGACCGGATTGATGAACAGCACTTCGTCCGGCTCGGCGTGAACAACCGCCTGCAGACCCGGGCGGGGAATTCGATCCGCGACTATTTCCGGATGGAGAACTATCTGGATATTCACTTCAACAAGTCGGACAACCATCAGAACCATCTGGGCGAATTCTGCACGATCCTGACCGCGACCCCCTTCAAAGGATTTTCGGTGAGCACGCTGTTCGCCATCGACGCCGGCGGCAACAATGAGGAGGCACCGGAGACGCTTCGCCGCGGCCGGCCGGCCGGACACCCGGGAATCAATCTCAAATGGCTCAATCGCTGGAATATTTCGCTGAGCTACTCCCCGGCGGAGGATTACAACTTCACGTTCTCCTACAACTATCATCGCCCCTACAGCACCCGCAGTGCCTATTCGATGGGGTCGACGCTGACGCAGCTGGAAGCCGGCTCGTTTTTCGACAAGACGTTTGACGAGTACAGCGAGACGCTGAACTTCGGGATGCGGATTCCGCTGACGCCGGACCGGCGTACGTTCGGCTCCTACCGGATCACCTACGATCTCCAGGAAGGGGCCATCGACAACCACGGGTTCATGATCAGCCGCAACTTCCACTGCTGGGAGCTGGTGATCGGCCTGGAGTTTGAACGCGATGATGATGACAAGACGTTCGACACGTCCTTTACCTGCATGGCGTATCTGACCGGTCTGACTGCACCGTTGCAGGCCGGGCAGAATGCAATTCTAAACGCCGCTGACCGCGAAATCCGTACGCCCGGACCCGTGGGGCAGCAGATGGAGTTCTGAAACATGTTCATTGTCACCGGCGGCTCCGGCCTGATCGGGAGCTCTCTGGTCTGGGGGTTGAACCGGGCCGGAATCGACGATATTCTGGTGGTCGATCACCTCGGCAACACGACCGACAAATGGAAAAATCTCGCGCCGCTCCGTTTCAGCGACTATATGGAGCGGGAGACGTTCCGGGAGATGCTCCGGGCGGGGAAATTTGCCGGCTGCCGCATCGAAGGGGTGCTTCACATGGGTGCCTGCTCCGCGACGACGGAGCGCGATGCCTCCTATCTCATCGACAACAACTTCAAATACACCTGCGAACTGGCGGAGTTCTGCATCGGTGCCGGAATCCGTTTTCTGTATGCTTCGAGCTGTGCGACCTACGGGGACGGCAGCCGCGGCTACGTCGATGACGAGTCGAAGATCGAGGAGCTCCGGCCGATGAATATGTACGGCTACTCCAAACAGCTTTTCGACCTCTGGGCGAAGCGGCGCGGATATTTAAAAAGCATCACCGGCTGCAAGTTCTCCAACGTCTACGGGCCGAACGAGCGGCACAAGGGGAACATGCGCAGCGTGGTCTGCCGCGCGTTCGAGCAGATCACCGCCACCGGGAAGCTTCAGCTCTTCAAGTCCTACCGGCCGGAGTACGCCGACGGCGAGCAGAAACGGGATTTTCTCTACGTCAAGGATGCGGTCCGCATGGTGCTGAATCTCTTCAACTGCTCTTCTGCCGCGGGTCTCTTCAACATCGGCAGCGGCCGGGCGGAGACCTGGAATGCACTTGCCCGCGCTTCGTTCGCCGCGCTCGGCAGGCCGGTGACGATCGAATACATTGAGATGCCGGAGTCGCTCCGGGACCGCTACCAGTATTACACCCGGGCGGAGATGGGCAAATACCATGCGCTCGGATTCTCCGACGAGGCGACCAGCCTGGAGGAGGCGATCGCCGACTACATGGGGTATATGCAGACCGGCCACTACCTGGGGGATGAATGCGTGGAGTAAAACACCATTCCGCCGGATTTGTCCTCAGCGACGCGGTGAACGCTCTGACGGCGATTGAAACGGAGGGAGTCAGCCTGGACGATGTGCTCGACTCCCGCCTCGCGCATCCGGAGCTGCGCCGCACGGTGAGCAGTCTGCTCTTTCAGTACTTCCGTCGCAAGCGCTTTATCGATACCTGGATTGCCCGGCTGGCCAGCCGGCCGCCGCGGCCGCCGATCCGGCGGGTGCTGGCGGTGGCGCTGACACAGCTCCGGTTTCAGACCGGAATCGCACCGCAGTCGGCGGCGAATATCGCGGTCGATTTTGTCAAGGAGAGCGGACGGTATCCGGAGAGCCGTTTTGTCAATGCGGTTCTCCGGAACGCTCCGGCGTCGATGCCGGTTCTCTCGGATGAACCGGGAGAGGTGCTGCCGCCGCTGTTGCTGCGGCGCTGGAACGCCCGGTTCCGGCCGGATGAACTCGAGGCGCTGACGGAGGCGTTTCTGACGCCGGCGGGATTCACGTTCCGGGCGGAGCGGGAGTTCGTGCCGGGGGAGCTCGCTTCCGCCGGGGTGCCGGCATACGGCAGGTTCCGGTTCTATTTCTCGGACGATCCCGGCCGGGTGCTCGGGTCGGAAGCGCTTCGCGAGGGCAACATCTATATTCAGGACCCCGCCGCATCGCTCGCTCCTTCGCTGCCCGATTTCACCGGCGTGCGCCGCATTCTTGATCTGTGCGCCGCGCCGGGCGGAAAGTCGCTGATGCTGGCCGAACAGATGGAGCCCGGCGCGACGCTGGTCGCCGCCGACCGTTCGGAACGGCGACAGCAGCTGACGGCGGATAATTTCCGCCGCCGCGGACTGGATTTCGCCATTCTGACCGCCGAACCGCATGAAGTTTCCGGCACGTTCGATCTGGTGCTGGCCGATGTTCCGTGCTCGAACACCGGGGTGTTCCGCCGCCGTCCCGATGCGCTCTGGCGGTTCAGCGCCGGGGAGCTGGCCCGGATTCTCCGTTTGCAGGAGGAGATTCTGAATGCCGCCGCCGCCCGGGTCGCACCCGGCGGTCAGCTGGTCTACAGCACCTGCAGCATTGAACTGGAGGAGAACGGGCTTCAGATCGAACGGTTCCTGAGCGGGCACCCCGAATTCCGCAAGGTGACCGCCCGGCAGATTCTTCCTTCGGTTGAGACGGACGGGGCCTACGCCTGTCTGCTCCGCCGCGACTGAACCTCCCGCGCGGGAACTTCCCGCTTCGCCATAAAGCTCCGGAGGTTGACTTTTTTCCCGGATAACGGAGTCAACCGAATGAAAGGAGCTTGTATGGATCTTACCCATCCCGATGTCGCACCGGAGACGCTGACTGCGGTCGGTGAAGCGGCCGGTGTCCCTTATCCGGAAATGGAGGCCGCGGCGGCACAGCGGCGGAAGCTGATTCATGCCGCGGTGGAAAACGCTCTGCTTGCACTGATCCGGAGCCGGTGGCCGCGCCCGGAAGAGGTGACGCTTCGGAAGATCCCGCCCGCGGGCGGCCTCGCTGTCGCCGTGACCGGAATGGAGGCGCCGGACGAACAGGAGCCGGGAATTCTCCGCCTCCGTGCTTCGCTGGCCGGAAGGTCGACGGCGACGGAGCGTTTCCGCTGTGATTTCCTCAAGCTGCTGGCAGAGTTTCCGTTCATCGGCGGCGAGGTGACGACCACCGCTGGTTCCTGCATCCGGTTCGGCGTTCTTTCCGCAGGGGAGGGGGGCACACTGACCGAGGTGCGCGAGAACGGCATCCCGCAGGTTTCCGGCGCGGCGGAGCTGCTGTTGCGGGTCGACGGGATGAATTCGACATTCTCCGAGGCGGAATATCCCGGCGAGGGCGACGATTCCGCTGACGGCCCCGCCCGTTCCGCCTGGGCGGCGCTCGCCCCCGGACTCGTCTGGGCGGCTCTGGCGAAACTTCTGCGCGAGCGGTACGGGCTGAATCCGGAAACAGCTCCGGGCGACCCCTTTCGCGAGTACTGTTCGTTGCAGTTGACGGCGGCGGAACCGCTGGAAGACACGGCGGTCCGCGGGTTCCGGTTTGCCCTGGAGGCCGGTTCGGCAACTTCCTCCCAACTGCGGGAACGCCTTTCCCGGCTGGCGGGGGACCTGCCGTTCTGCGAGGAAACGGTGACGCTTCCGGCCGGTTCTTCGATCGTGTTCCGCGTGGTGGCGGGCGGGGCGCTCTCCTGTCGTTCCTTGCGGCAGTGGGGGCGAGTCCGGCTCGAGGGCGGGCTGGAACTCCGGACGGAACTCGAGGTGGCGCAATGTGTGCCGGTCGCCGCCGATTTGCCCGGCGACGACGCTTTGCCGACGCGTCCGGCGTTTGACTTCGGCGCACTGGAGCGCGCAATCGATGAACTGCTTCTGGAGAAGCTGGCCGTCGATACGCAGGTGCGGCTGAATGATTCCGCACAGTTGCTGGCCGGGAAGCCGTGGGGAACCCGGTTCACGCACTATGAAACCGATGATTCCGGGCGGCTGACGACGCTTTTCTTTCAGGTGGAATGGAGCCATTTTGAGCGGGAAAACGCGCTGGAGAGCCTGGCCCGGCTGGAACGGCTTTTCCCGCTCTATGAGTGCCGTCTCGGCGAGGTGACTGCCGCCGCGGTGCTGATGGAGAGCAACCGGACCGTTGCGGAACAGTTTGAACATGCCGATGTGACCAGCGGGGCATTCACGCTCCGGGTCTGTGTGGTGTATTGAGGAGGAAGATATGGGAAGAGAGATTTTCTGTCGCTGGCAGGAGTGCCGTGCCGTCGACGCCGGAACCCGGGAGACGCTCCGGCGCGGCATCGATCCCGAGGCGGTTCTGGCGGCGGTTGCCGCGTTTTTTCTGGAGAAGAGCGGCGTGGAAACAACGGAATATTTCCCCGCCGGAGTGCCGCCGCGCCGCCTTGCCGGCTGGGAGCTGCACCACGGCGGACTGCTGGCGTCGGAGGATTGGCGGAGCGTGAAATTCCTCTGCCTCCTGACCGGCGTCGACTGCGACGGGGCGCGGTTGCGGCGTGCCGTCGCCGGATTTTTTGCCGCGTTGCCGGCCTTCTGGGTGGCCGGCAGCGGCAATGACCCGGTGATTCTCAGCTCGCTGGTTCCGGCGGAGAATCCGGAATTTGCCGAAACGGCGCGGGCCGGGCGCGAGGTGTGGCAGGTGACCTGTCCGCTTCATGTTTCGGTTCTGGCCGCACCGGGGGTGACGCTGCAATAATGTGCCTCATTTTCCGAGCTGTGCGGGGTTGAAGGAATCGTCCAGTGCGGCGATGGCCGGGAGCCACTCCCTGCAAAACCTGGAATAGTCGAATCGAGGATAACCGGTCACCGCATGGTTGACCCCGCGGGTTCCGTCCTCGAGCTTCCATTCCAGCAGCCAGAGCTCCTGTGCGGTGGAACTGCCTTCCAGTTCGCCCAGCTCGCCGACCGTGCCGGGTTCAAGCTGAAATTCCGTGGAAAAGATTGTGCGCGCCGACCTGAATTCGATGATCCGGCATTTGCCGGAGCGGGGCCGACGGGAGTCGTTGGCGGCGACAATCCGGCGTTTCCACGCATTCGGTTCGCAGACGATGACGGCGACCTCTTCCTGAAGTCGACGGATGAAGTGAAAGGCCAGTTTGCATTTCCCGTAGTAGTCCACGACCGAATCGGAGAACTGCGGCCAGCAGTCAATCAGGTTCCACCAGATCAGGCCGGAGCGTTTCGGATTGGAACGGAAGAGTTCGATCAGATATTTGAGCGCTTCCGCCTGACAAAGCTGGCTGGCGGCGGCGAACGTTTCCAGATCTTCCGGCTGAAAACCGAAAAACTCCTCAATTTGTCTGCTCATGATATCCACCCGGAAATTGAAGGCATCGCTGTCGGGCAGAAACGGGTTGCTGGCATGGTAGTACCATTGCGGGTTCCCTTGTGGTGGCCAGAGCGCGTTTTCCGGCAGAAAGCGGCGGATCGACGAGGCATTGGGCGACCCGTGGTATCCGGTTTCGCTGAGAAACGACGCCTGTGTGTTGCGGTAGAAGTCGCTTTTGAAATAGTCTCGCGGTCCCCAGAGATGCTGTTCCGGCGCGAGTTTGTGCAGTTGTGCGGTGTCAGCGCCGGCCGCAACGGCACCGGCAATCGCTTCCGGCGAATAGTAGGGCGAACTCGCCAGGTAGGGGCGGAAGGGATCGTTTTCCCGGCAGACCGCCGGAAGCACCTCGCGGGTGAGGCGGTTGAGGTTGGGGTCGCGTTCCAAGCCTCCCCAGGCGGGGACGCAGTCGCACTCGTTGTCCCCGGCCCAGAGAACGAGGGAGGGGTGCTGCCGCAGCATTCGGATTGCGCATTCTGCCTCTTCCCGGATGACCTGGCAGAACGTTTCATCATTCGGGTAGAGGGCGCACCCCATCATGAAATCCTGCCATACCATGAGTCCGCGCCGGTCGCACTCATCGTAAAACTCCTGCGGCTCATACAGATTTCCTCCCCAGATGCGCAGCAGATTGCAGCCGAGTTGGTCGGCCAGATCGAATATGGTCTGGAATCGCTCCGGATCCCGGGAGTGGAGAGCGTCGGCCGGTACATGATTGGTTCCGAAGACGCGAACCGGAACATCGTTGATGAGAAATTGAAAATCCGGCTCGGGCGAGGGGGTCGCCATCGGTTTCATCCGTAGCTGTACGGTGCGGATTCCAAAGTGAAAGTGCTCCTCAAACAGCGGCTTGCCTTCGCCGCACCGGAGCCGAACAGTCACATCATAAAGGGCAGGTTCTCCGTAGTGGCGTGGATACCACAGCCGGGGGTGTTCCACCGTGATCGGCACGATGCCCTGCGCTGACCAGACCGCGCTCTCCGCGTGCCAGTGGGAATTGCCGCATTCTCCGTCGAGTATGAGGCGCAGACCTTCCGCGGCGGGATTGGCGATCGTGAGTTTGTAGCAGTAGCGCAGCTGTGCCCGGCCGGGTTCGAGGCCGACGGTCTGGAGAAAGCCTTCGTCGAGCCGGTTGGCGCAACGTTCCTCCAGGTGGACGTGGCGGAAGATTCCGCCGAGCGCCAGACGCGGTGTGATGTCCCAGCCCCAGACGTGCGCCGGTTTGCGGATTCGTGAGGCTTCGTAATTAAACGGAAAACTGCTGAACATCTCCGCCCGCATCGGATAGCGGCGGAAACGGTTGTTGGCGCTGGCGATGTGAACGGCGATCCGGTTGGTACCGTTCCGCAGCAGCGGTCCGACCGGAAACGAGTGAGGAATCAGTGCGTTTTCGCATGTACCGGCCAGTTTCCCATTGATCCAGATGGTCCCGAAACAGTCGAGACCATCGAAATTCAGCAGCAAATCACGCGGTATGCCGTCATATTCGAACTCCCGTTCAAAGAGCCATTCATAAAACTCATAGGGGCGGTACTGTCTGGCGTTCATCGCAAAAAAAGGGTCTCCGGTCCGTCCGGCCTGGAAAAGCTCCAGTTCCAGATTGCCCGGGACTGTCGCCTCCGTGAGAAATTCCGCCTGATCAAAGTGCGGTTGCGGAACCGCGTCTGCCGGTTCCGACCGGCCGCTCAGGCGCCATTTGCCGTCGAGTGACAACGAGAATCGTTCCATGCTGCAGCTCTCCTTCTGTCGATCTGGATGATGCTTCTGCCCGCGTACAGGTTGCGACGTTTCCTGTCTGCTTTTTTTCAGCCGTCGGTTCGACCTGTTCCAATAGTACTATACCATAATACGATTGAAAATGCAACCGGCAAAGAAGAGAATGGAGTTCTGGACGATTTACCGACGGAGAAGGGCAAAATTCCGGGGATTTTTCCTGCCGGGTGTTGACAAGCAGGCTGGACGGGTATATATTTCTCCACCGTAATTTTAACCAACCTTCACGGGAACAAATGAAAGAGAAACAGAAAAATACAGTCGGAGAGGACCCTGGACCCCGATGGCGTGAAGCCGTGTCGGGCGGTATTTTTCTGTCCGGCCCGCGCTGCTGACCTCTTCCCGGCGGGAAGCATTCGCCGCAGTGCGCCTGCGGCTTCACGCCTCTGAAAATCGGTGATCCCGGCGTCATTCGTTCCGGCGCTTTTTTGCGCCCGGAAAGTGTGAGCAATTTTTTTCAGGGATGGATTTGTCATGTTCAGATGTTATGATCTGGTCGACGGGCGTGTCCAGAGCTGTCCGGAGGGGCAGCTCGGCATCATTCAGGTGTACAGCGCGCCGACCGAAGAGGAGAAGCGTTATTTGATCGAACAGTGCGGCATCGACGAGCACACGCTCGTTTCTGCGCTGGATGAGGATGAGATCTCCCGTGTGGAGTATGAACACAACCACATCGCGGTGATTCTCAAGCGCCCGCGCAACTTTCAGGTGGACCGCACGATGGCGTTCAAGGTGTCGTCGATCGGCGCGTTTTTGTTCAAGGACCGCATCATCGTGCTGCAGGCCGAACCGATGCCGCTCTTTGAACACGGGAGAATGCCGTTGCGGGGCAATACGATTCAGGGGGTGCTGCTGCGGTTGCTTCATCACTCCACGCACCACTTTCTGCAGCATCTGCGGATCATCCGCAACATCTCCGACGAGATCGAGAACAAGATCGAGTTTGCGGTGACCAACAAGTCGCTGGTCAACATGTTTTCGCTGTTGAAAAGCCTTACCTACTACGAGAGTGCGACCAGCGCCAACCAGCTGTTGCTGCTCAAGCTTAAAAACGACGCCAACAAGATCGGCTTCAACGAGGAGGAGCTGGATTTTCTCGACGACATCACCGTCGAAAACAAACAGTGCGACAACCTCGCCGGAATCTATGCCGGAATTCTGACCGGCATGTCGGATGCGCGGGTTTCGGTGGTCAGCAACAACCTCGCCGTCATCATGAAGTATCTCGCGGTGATCAACGTGGTGTTCATGCCGCTCACCGTGATCACCGGCCTGGGCGGAATGTCGGAATTCTCGATGATGACCGAGGGAATCTGGTGGCCGCACGCCTACAGTGCGCTGGTGCTGGTGATGGTGGTGGTCGGATACATCACCTATCTGCTGGTCAAACAGATTGGAACCAATGACAACGGCAGGAGGCGCTGATCATGTCGGAGAAGAAAAAACGTTATGTGCTCTCCCGCCGCCGCCGGGAGCGGCTCGAACGGCTCACGCTGCGTTTCGATCTCATCTCTGCCGGACTGGCGGTGGTGATTATCCTTGCGGCCGCGGTTTCCGCCGGGCGGCCGTACGAACTGGGGCTGCCGTATGCGCATGGATTCGCACTCTGGTTTCTGTTGCTGCTCGCCTATATTCCGCTGGAGGTGATCGGACTGTTCAACTGGTTGTTCGGAGTTCAGGAGAATGCGTTCATGCAATTTCTGGTGCAGGATCATCAGGCGCTCGGCATGGGGCTGTTCAATCTCGTCATGCTGGGGATTGTCTGGGCTCTGGTCCGTTTCTGGCTGGGGCGGCGTTACGGATTTTCCTTTCTGCGCACGACCGGAACCTTTCTGCTGATTCTGCTGGTCTGGGGATGCTTTCAGCTCTTCTGTTTCGTCGCGGTGACGATCTGGTCGCATGGAGGCTTTACGCCGCTGCACCACCATCTGCGGCGGCCGGCGGAGCCGGAAAAGGTGATCCTGGTCGATCAGAAGGCTCCGTGACCGTCTGCTGTACCGGAACGGTTTTCGACAATGGAATATTTCGCAGAATTGATGGATTTTTCGTCAGTTTTGTGTCGGGAGGGTTGCAATCTCCTCTCTGCCGGATATTTTAATCCTCCGTGTGAAATGAATCACAGGGAGGATTTTTTATGATTGCCAAAACGATTCATTCGCTGGAGAAGGTGTTTTTCGACCGGTCGCCGGAACCGGCGGCGTGGAGTGCGGATGTCGCCGCCCGCGGCGAAGTGTATTCGTTTCAGGTGATGCTGGAGCTGGAAACCATGCCGGAGCGCGGCCTCTATCGGGTCGCGGTTCAGAGTGAACTGCCGGTTGAGGTGCGGCAGGTGCAGAGCGTGCCGGTGCGGCAGGCGGTCAATTGCAATCCGGACGACGATTTTCTGCGGAAGGAGCCGGGACTCTATCCTGACCTGCTCGAGGAGCTGGACGAGGACCGTTTTCAACTTTTTTATGGGCGGCAGACGTTGTGGGTGACGGTGCGGGTGCCGGAGGACGCCGTTCCGGAGGAGTACCCCATCCGGTTCGAGTTCACCCGGGTGGAGTGGCCGAACCGGTGGAACCCCGCGGTGGTGGCGACGGCGGAGTTCCGGCTGAAAGTGGAAGATTTCGCGCTGCCGCCGCAGCAGCTGCTCCGGCTGGAGTGGTTCCATGCCGACTGCCTGGCGGCCTGTTACGGGGTGCCGTGCTGGAGCGAGGAGCACTGGCGGATTGTGGAGGCGTTTCTGCGCAACGCCCTCCAGCACGGCATCAACTGCATCTATACGCCGCTGTGGACGCCGCCGCTGGATACCGGGCTCGGCGGAGAACGCCCCACCTGTCAGCTGCTTGACATCGAATATTCGCCGAAATCCGGTTACCGTTTCGATTTTTCCAGATTGGAGCGTTATCTCGATCTGGGGCTCGCCTGCGGGGCGGAGCGGTTCGCGATGAGCCACTTCTTCACGCAGTGGGGGGCGAAATTCACGCCGAAAATCGTCGTCCGGGAAGGGAAATGCGAAGTCAAGCGGTTCGGCTGGCACGTGAAAGCGACCGACCCCGCCTATCGGGAATTTCTCGCGGCGCTGATGCCGGAGTTGCTCGCCCTGCTGCGCCGGAAGGGGCTGGAAAAACGCTGCTTCTTCTCCATCTCCGATGAGCCGCAACTGGAACAGCTGGACGATTACCGCGCGGCGGTGGAGCTGGTCAAACCGCTGCTGGAGGGATTCCCGACGCTCGAAGCGCTCTCCTCATTTGAATTTTTCCAGAAAGGACTGGTGGAGAATCCGATTCCGTCGAACGATCACATCGAACCCTTCGTCGGTCATGTGCGGGAGCTCTGGACCTACTACTGTTGCGGGCAGGAGCTCCGGGTGCCGAACCGTTTCATCGCGATGCCGTCGCGGCGGAACCGGATCATGGGAATCCTCGCTTATGTCTATGATCTTACCGGATTTCTGCAGTGGGGATTCAACTTCTATTTCTCGCAGTATTCGCGGAAACTGATCGATCCCTTCGCCTCGACCGACAGCGACGGGGCGTTTCCGGCCGGCGATCCCTTCCTGGTCTATCCGGGGAGGGGAGGGAAACCGCTCGATTCCATCCGGCACGAGGTGTTCTATGACGGACTGCAGGATCTGCGGGCTCTGCGGCTGCTGGAGTCGAAGATCGGGCGCGAGGCGGTGCTGGCGCTGATCGGCGAACCTCTCACCATGAAGGAGTATCCCCGGCGCGACGAGTGGTTGCGAGGCGTGCGCGAACGTGTCTACCGGGAACTCGCCGTGAAGCGGTGAATCCGCTTTTCAACGGCAATATATTCCGAAAAAACTTCGGAGGCAATACAGAAAAACCGGTGCGGGGATGACCTGCACCGGTTTTTTCATGATCGCTTCGGATGGAATTACTTGTTGCCGATTCCGAGGCCGCTGCGGATCAGGTAGTCGTAGCTGCGGCGGATGGCTTCGGTCATGTCAATCGAGCAGTAGTCGAGTTCGACCACGATGTTGTCGATCCAGTCCGGCGTGGCGGCCAGCACGGCCGGGATGTCCATTTCGCCTTCGCCGAGCGGACGCAGTTCCACCTTGCGGTCATAGGTGCCGTTGACCATGCGCAGTTCGGACTCCTTCTGGTGGATCAGGCCGTCCTTGATGTGGATGAGCGACATGCGCGGCGCGAAGAGTTTCACCATCTCCGCCGGGTCGTTGGCACCGAAGTTGCTCGACCAGAAGGCGTCGATCTGGAACTTCACGTTCGGGCAGAGATCGGCGTAGATCTGATATTTGAGCTTGCCGTCGAGCTTTTCGAACTCCCAGTTGTGGTTGTGCTGGAAAAGTTCCAGTCCGGCCGCGGCCAGTTTCTCCTGCATGATGTTGGTCTTTTCGGCGGTCGCCTTGATCGCGTCGAGGTCCTTGAAATCCTCCGGACCGTAGCCGCAGACCACCTGCTTGAGGCCGAGTTCGCCGGCCTGATCGATGGATTCGGCGATGTTGTCGATGTTGCACCACGGACGGTGCGAGGAGTACATCTCCAGCCCGAGGTCGGCGATGATCTTGCGGAACTCTTGCGGGGTGAGCTGGAAGAAGCCCGCCGGCTCCACCGCGATGTAGCCGATGTCGGCGACGGTCTTGAGCACCTTCACAAAGTCTTTTTCCGCTTCGTTGCGGAGAGAGTAGAGCTGGACGGCGAGTTTGCGTTTCATTTTTTTCTCCGGGTTGAATTAAGCTATACTTTCCGGCGGGAATTTCCCGCCCGCTTTCCTTACTATAGATCAGGATAGAAAAAACGCAATTGACAGAAACTATCTTTCTTTTGACCGCAGATATGACACCCCGGCCGCGGGTGGAAAGGGGGGCCGCCTCTTCCTTGCGCGGCACGAGAGCAGCCGGCGGCGCGACGGAGGGGAAATTTATTGAAAAACATCTGTAATTGCTTGTAATTTCGAAAAGTAGGTGATACATTATAGAATTTGTCGGGCTGGAACTGCATCCACGGTGGATCGGTTCCGGCAAAGTATCGTAACAGTAAAAACGTCAACAACAAACAAAACAAGAACACAACAACATGGCAGAAGAAACCAAATTTGCGGACAGCTTCCTGGATCTCTCGAACCTCCCGAGCTCGATGGATGAACTGCTCAAGAACTCCGGAAGCACCAATGCCTTCAACAAGGGCAAGATCGTCGAAGGTACCATTGTCGCAAAACGGCCGGACGGCGCGCTCGTCGATATCGGCTACAAAGCGGAAGGTTTCATCCCCGCTTCTGAATTTCTCAAGTTTGATGAAGCGAACGTCGGCGACAAGATCGACGTCTATCTCGAAGAGATCGAAAACCGTAACAATATGCCGGAGCTGAGCCTGGAGAAGGCCAACTCGATCAAGGCCTGGAACCGGATCACCACCGAATACGGCGAAGGCCATGTTGTCAAGGGTTTCATGCGTCACCGCGTCAAGGGCGGCATCATGGTCGATGTCGAAGGCTTCCCCGCCTTCCTGCCCGGTTCGCAGCTGGATGTCGGCCCGGTGCGCAACATGGAGGACTACATCGGCAAGGAGTTCGACGTCAAGATCATCAAGATCAACCAGGATCGCCGGAACATCGTCGTCTCCCGCCGCGAACTGCTGGAGGAATCCCTCCGCGATCAGCGCAGCAAGCTGCTGGCTGAGATGAAGGTCGACGAGCTGCGCAAGGGCGTGGTCAAGAACATCACCGACTTCGGCGCCTTCATCGATCTGGGCGGCGTCGACGGGCTGCTTCACATCACCGACATCAGCTGGGGCCGCATCTCCCATCCCTCCGAGGTGCTCCAGGTCGGTCAGGAGATCGAAGTGGTCATCATCGGCATCGACAAGGAGAAGGAGCGTGTTTCGCTCGGTCTCAAGCAGAAGACCCGCAATCCGTGGGACGATGTGGTCGCCAAGTATCCGAAGGGCAGCCGCGTCACCGGCAAGGTGGTCAACATCATGCCGTACGGTGCGTTCGTCGAGATTGAAACCGGTGTCGAAGGTCTGATTCACGTCTCCGAGATGAGCTGGACCAAGCGGGTCAGCAAGGCGAGTGATGTGCTCAGCGTCGGCGAAGAGGTCGAGGCGGTCGTGCTCGACATCGATCGCGACAGCCGCAAGATCTCCCTCGGTCTGCGCCAGAAGGAGCGCAATCCGTGGGAAGTGCTGGCCGAGAAGTACCCGGTCGGCCGCCGGATCACCGGCAAGGTCCGCAACATGACCAGCTACGGCGCGTTTGTTGAAATCGAAAATGACATCGACGGTATGATCCACGTCTCCGACATGAGCTGGACCCGCAAGATCAACAATCCGAACGAAGTGCTCAAGCAGGGGCAGGAAGTCGAAGCGGTCATTCTGGACATCAATCCGGAACAGCAGCGCATCTCCCTCGGCCTCAAGCAGGCGGAATCCGATCCGTGGGCGAACATCAACGAGCTCTACAAGGTCGGCGACGTCGTCAAGGGCAAGGTCACCAAGATTGCGGCGTTCGGCGCCTTCGTCGAACTCTCCAACAAGATCGACGGACTCATTCACATTTCGCAGCTCAGCCGCGAGCATGTGGACAAGGTCAAGGATGTGCTCAACGTCGGCGATGAAGTCGAAGCCCGCGTGATCAAGGTCGACACCGACGAGCGTCGGATCGGTCTCTCGATCAAGGCGGTCGGCGAGAACTTCTCGCCTGAGGAGCTCAAGGCGGCCGAAGAGGAGTACACCGCGGCCCTCAAGCCGGGCGAAGACATGGTCGATATGGGCGAAGTCTTCAACAGCGAGGCGATGGCCGGACTGAAGCTCAACTGATCGTTTCCGATCGAATCGAAGCGCGGCGGATGGTGATATCCGCCGCGTTTTTTTTGAGAGAGGTGGGGCAGGAATGGAGTTCAGTTTTTGAACCGCGGCAGGTATTCGGAGGGGGCGCAGCCCATGTGCCGCTTGAACTGGGCGGAGAACTCGTACGGCGAGCTGTAGCCAAGCCGTTCCGCGATGGAGGCGATCGAGAGCCCGGGGTCGCTCAGCAGCGCGCAGGCGGCGTCCAGCCGGCGCCGGATCCGGTAGCGGTGCGGCGAGATTCCCAGTTCCGCTTTGAAAAATTTCCGGAAGTTCTCATAGCCGCAACCGTGGCGGCGGCAGAATCCCCGCAGATCGTCATTTCTCCGGAAATCCCCTCCCAGATAGGCACATGCCTGTTCGAGCAGTTTTTTGCGTTCGTCGCCCGATTTCGGAGATTCGCCGGAGAGCAGCAGCTGGGCAAGTTCAAGAATGTCCGGCAGCTGCCGGATCAGTTCGGCATCGGCGGAGTTCCGGAAACTGTCCCGCAATGCCTGAATGCGTTCCAGCATGCCCGGGGTGATTGCCGTGGTCAGCACGGGGTGTTTCCGTTCGGCGACGGCGCAGTTTTCCAGCAGGGCGGCCATAGTTTCGCCCAGTTGAAGAAAGCACTCCACCCAGCCGCTGTCCGGCTCGATCCTCGTCGTGTGCGGCACGCCGGCGAACCGCTGAAAACAGCTGCCCGCATGGAGGGGGTACTCTGTGCCCGCGTTGTCAATGTACAGGCCCCGCCCGCGCAGGACCAGCACGATCACGTATTCCGGGTGGGCGCGGTTGATGTAATCGTTGGAACAGCCGGTTTTATCCATTACGCCGATGCCGTACCGTTCCGTCCGGAGCGTGCCGATCGAGCGATATACGTTGAAGGGGGATGGCATTTTACCAGAAAACATATTCAACTTCCCCAATATGGATATTTCATTATTAAAAAAGGTGTGTTATCTTATACCCAAATCTCCGATGACAACGGAAAGGAATATATCATGAAATTGTTCGATTGCAAGCAGACCCGGCTGTGGGAGAACCCGATGTGTCCGGGAGTCAACCGGATGCGTTCCCGTTCCACGCTCTTCCCGTACGCGACGGAGGCCGAAGCGAAAGCCGGTTCGTGGGAGCCGTTCGACTGCCCGCGGATCATGAACCTCAACGGCAAGTGGAAGTTCCGCTACCTCACCCGCCCCGAACTGGTCGAGGAGGCGTTCACCTCCGAACGCTTCGACGATTCGGGCTGGGACAACATCGCTGTTCCGGGCAACTGGACCATGCAGGGGTACGATCACCCGCACTACACCAACGTCAAAATGCCGTGGCCGGAACAGCCGCCGTTCGTGCCGGAGGAGAACCCGACCGGCGTCTACCGCCGCACTTTCACCATCGGCGGCGACTGGAGCGGCCGCCGTACCATTCTGCATTTCGGCGGCGTCGAGAGCTGCTTCTTCGTCTACGTGAACGGCGTGGAAGTCGGCATGGCCAAGGATTCGCGGACCGATTCCGAATTTGATATCACGAAGTTCGTCCATCCCGGCGAGAATTCGCTGGCGGTGATCGTGCTGCGCTGGTCCGACGGCAGCGTGCTCGAGGATCAGGACCACTGGTGGATGGCCGGCATCTATCGCGACGTCTACCTCTATCATACGGCGAAGGAGTACATTCGCGACGTCTTCGCCAAGACCACGCTGGAGAACGACTACACCGACGGAATGATCGAACTCAAGATCGACGCCGGATTTGCCATGCCGATCCACCCGGAGGGCTATGCCGCGCTGGTCCGGCTCTACGATGCTGCGGGAACGCAGGTTCTGGCGGAACCGGTGAAGGTGGAGTTCTCCATCAACCAGGGTGTGGCGACCGGATGGACCTGGATTCCTGTGAAGAATCCGGCCCAATGGAGTGCCGAGCTGCCGAATCTTTACCGGCTGACCGTCGAGCTGGTCGATCCCGCCGGGAAGACGGTCGAGGCGACCGGCTGCCGGATCGGTTTCCGGTCGGTGGAGCTCTCCGGCGGAAATCTTCTGGTCAACGGCAAGGCGGTGAAGTTCTTCGGCGTCAACCGGCACGATCTGGATCCGCGCCATGGCAAGACCGTTTCGGTCGATCTGATGCGCCGCGATATCGAGCTCATGAAGCAGTTCAATTTCAATGCCATCCGCACCTGCCACTACCCGAATGACCCCCGGCTGCTCGCGCTGTGCGACGAGTACGGGCTCTATGTGATCGACGAGGCGAACATCGAGTGCCACGCCTTCTATGACTATCTGACCGACGATGCCGAATGGCTGCCGGCGATGATGGACCGTGTCACCCGGATGGTTCTCCGCGACAAGAATCACGCCTGCATCATCGAGTGGTCGCTCGGCAACGAGTCCGGCATCGGGTCGAACTTCGGGGCCTGCGCCGGCTGGATCCGCCGCTTCGACTCCTCCCGCCGGGTTCATTACGAGGGTGCGCTGCGCCAGCGCCGCCGCGGGGAACAGCTCTCCTGGGAACAGGCGACGTTCAACACCGACATCACCGATGTGGTCTGTCCGATGTATCCCCGTTTCAGCATGATCGACGAGTGGCTGAAACACGACGATCCGCGTCCGCTCATCATGTGCGAGTACACCCATGCGATGGGGAACAGCAACGGGTCGATCCGCCACTACTTCGAACTCTTCCGCAAGGAGCGCCGGATGCAGGGCGGCTACATCTGGGACTGGGTTGACCAGGGGCTGGAAAAGACCGACGAAAAGGGGCGCAAGTACTGGGCATACGGCGGCGATTTCGGCGACACGCCCAACGATTTCGACTTCTGCATCAACGGCATGATCTGGCCGGACCGGACGCCGCATCCGTCGATGTATGAATTCAAATATCTGGCCAAGCCCTTCACCATCCGGCCGGTCGAGCTCTCCGCCGGAAAGTTCGAGCTGGTCAACTACAACTTCTTCAAGGGGCTGGACGATCTGGAGTTCCAGTGGCGGATCGAGGTGGACGGCAAGGTGACCGCCTCCGGCAGACAGCCGATGCCGGAGGTCGCTCCGGAAGGAACGGCGCTCTTCACCGTCGACTGGACTCTGCCGGAGCTCTCGGCGCATCAGGAGGCGTTCATCCTCTTCACGGCCGCGTTGAAGAGCGACAGCTGTTATGCTCCGGCCGGATTTGAGGTCGGCCATGAGTCGTTCGCGCTGGAACTGCCGCCGGCGGTCGGCGCGGCGAAGCCGCTGCCTGTGTCTCCGGTGGCTCTGACCGGACGGACCGCTTCGGCGGGGGATTCGGTCATCGAATTCAGCGAGGCGGGGATGCCGCTCTCCTGGAAGTTCCGCGGGGCGGAGCTGCTGGCTGCTGCGCCGGCGGAGAATCTGATGCGCGGCGCGACCGACAACGACGCGATCCGCTGTTATATCCATACGGATGAGCGCAAGGCCGGTTATCGCTGGCTGGAGGTCTACGGGCTGGACAAGATTGTCGGCAAGGAGTCCGGCGGCGAATTCCAGGCGGATGGAACCGGGGTTTCGATTCTCTCGTCGGTTGCGTACCAGGCGAAGAACGGCGCGGTGCTGACGGTCCGGCGGAACCTCCGGTTCACGCAGAGCGGCGCGCTGGCGGTCAATCTGGAATTCGACGTTCCGGCGGAGCTGGACGATCTGCCGCGGCTCGGCTGGTTCCTGACGCTGCCGGCCGGATTTGAGAACTTCCGCTACTACGGCAACGGGCCGCAGGAGAACTACTGCGACCGGAATGCCGGAAGCATCGTTTCGCGCTTCGAAAGCAGTGTCACCGAACAGTATGTGCCGTACATTCTGCCGCAGGAGTGCGGCAACCACACGGCCGTGCGCTGGGCGTCGGTGGACGACGGCCGCAACGGAATGCTGGCGGTGGCGCCGACCCTGATGGAGTGCTCGGCGCACCACTTCACGCCGGCGGACTTCTTCGGCGCGCTGCACACCAACGAGCTGGAACCGCGGGCGGAGACCTTCTTCAACCTCGACCTCGCGCAGCGGGGACTCGGGACCGCGACCTGCGGAGAAGATGCGCTGCCGCGTTACCGGATTCACTCCGGAGTGCACCGGTTCCATCTCTGGCTCATGCCCTTTGCGGCGACGGAGGATCCGGGCGATCTGGCCCGGCGGCTGCTCTGACGGGAGAGCCTCGAAACAAAACGGCGCGGGGAAAATATGCTCCACGCCGTTTTTTTTGCCCGGAGTCGGGGGAGGGGCGAATCCGATTACGCGTCGAGCGAACGGATCATCTCTTTGAGGGTGGCTTCCAGCGTATGACGCGGCTCCCAGCCGGTGGCGGCGCGGAGTTTAGAATTGTCCCCGATGATGACCAGATTGTCGGCCGGGCGGACCCGGGCGGGATCGACCTGAATGTCGACGTCGACGCCGAGAAATCCGGCGATGGTGTCGATGACGGTGCGGAGCCGGGTGCCTCGACCGCTGCAGACGTTGTAGATTTCGCCGGAGCGCCCGGTCCGGAGCAGCCGGTAATAGGCGTCGGCCACGTCGCGCACATCCAGAAAGTCGCGGATGATTTCGATGTTGCCGACGTGGAGAACCCCGCGGCCGTTGTGGCGGGAGAGCTCCACCAGCTGACGGACGAAGGAGGGGACGACGAAGGTGTCGCGCTGCCCGGGGCCGATATGGTTGAAGGAGCGGGTGATGACGATATCCAGCCCGTAACTGTGTGCGTAGAGGCGTGAAAGCAGCTCCTGCGAGACTCTGGCGACGGAGTAGGGGTTGTTGGGGTGGAGTTCATACTCTTCGCGGAGCGGCATTTTTTCCGGCGGATAATTGCCGTACTCCTCGGAGGAGCCGACCGAGAGGAGTCTGGTTTTCAAGCCGAGGCGGTGCAGTGCTTCGACGATGTTGAGAAAGATGTTGGTGTTGTTGATAAAGCTTTCGACCGGCTTCTGCCAGCTGGCGGAGACGGAGCTCACGGACGCGAGGTGGATGATCCAGTCCGGGGCAAGTTCCGCGAGAAACGCGGCGAGGCTCTCCTTGTCGATGAGGTCGAGCCGCCGGTAGCGGACCCCCATGTTCTCCCACGGGCAGACGGGCGCGACATCGACGCCGAAGAGTTCGGAGTCGGGTTCCCGCTGCAGGAGATGGCGGATCAGATGTTGCGCGACGAATCCGCAGACGCCGGTGATCAGAATTTTTCTCATACGGCAATATAGTTCCGCCGGGCGGCTTTGTCAAGGGGAAAACCGCCCGGCGGGAGCATTGCAGTCGGAATCACGGAAAAGAATTTCCGATTACTCCAACTCCACAACTTTGATATGGTCGATCCACAGGACGTCCGTCCGGCTGTTGCAGGCGATCATCAGGCGAAGCGAACCAGCGAGGGGTGCGGTGAATTCCCGGGAGAATGTTGTCCAGCGGGGAATTTCTGGCGGCAGTTTCACATACATCTGGTCATACCAGCCATTGATGTCGGAACAGCATCCCAGCTTCGGCGCCGAACAGTTTTTCCCTTTCAAACGGAAATCCGCCCGGTACTTTTTCCCGGGGGTCAGGGCGAGGGGAATGGAGTATTTGCAGACGCCTTTCTCTCCGTTGTGCGTGAGCTGCATGGCGTTGGAGCGGTTTTCCCCGGCTCCGCTGACGACGCGGGAACAGTTCCGGCGGGAGGTGTGGATATGCCGGTAGCCCGTCATTGCCGAATCTTCGAAATTTTCCTCAAATACGATACGGGCGGCGGGCTTTTCCACGGCGGGGGAATCCGGCTCACACCAGGCGTCGGCAAAGGCGTTGAGACGGCGGCCGTCAATCACCGAGCCGGGGAAACGTTCCAGATAGCGTCGGGAGGTGAGGACGTCATGATCGTTGACCGCGACGGCAAATCCGAATCTGCCGCGTTTCGGAACCTCCGCGAAATCGCGGCCCAGTTTCTGCCAGGGAATCGCAAATTCATACAGGAACCGGTTGTTTCTATAGGTGATCGCCAGTTCGCAGTCATCCAGAAGTTTGTAGATGAAACTTCTGTTGTCCCCTTGCGGGACTGGATGCTCCCACCAGGCGCGCGGCCCCTCCGGCGTAAGGGCAAAAAGCAGGGCTTCGATCTTTTTCGGGTCTGTTTCATCCGGATCCGCCGTCAGCAGCAGCTGAACGGAGTCCTCCTGCCAGCAGCGGAAATCGCTCCGGGTCTGCGAAAAGGCCTGATCGCGCACTTCGGCTGCAAAATAGAGCTTCTGCGAATCCCAGGCGAGGAAGGTCACGGCGCTGCAATCGTCGGGAGTCCAGCTGCCGCCGTAGCTGCCCAGCGTATACTCCTCGCGGTCCAGCCGCAGCGGCAGCGCGTTTTTCCAGTCGTCAAGTTTGCCGTCGATTGCCCCGTCTTTCATTCGTCTCGTCGCCGTGCCGAAATCGACATCGAGACCTTTGACGTCGAAGACTCTGCCGTCGCTCAGAAGAAAACAGGCATCGACCTTGTAATCGGCGCCTGCCAGTTTGCGGGCCTTTTCCGGCGCGAGAGTCACGGCAGTGGCCCATTCGCTCTGCGCGGGGATCTGGATCGGAACAATCGCCAGGGCATCGCCGCCGATTCCGCCGGGAGTGAGTTTGACCTTCCCCCGAACCGTCTTTTTCTCGCGGTTGAAAAATTTCAGCGGCAACTTGCCGGGGCGTTCGTGCAGCAGGGGAATTGTTAGACCGATTGCCGGCGGGCATTCAAAATTATCGAACCGGGTGATTCTGGCCGGTTTCCCGCTGATTTCGGTGGAGACTGCGATGGAGTTCGCCCCGCCCGTGCTCGACGCCGTCAGCGTCAGCTCTCCCCAGCCGGAGCCGCCGGCCGGGACGGTCACCTCCGCCGGCTTGCCCTGCCAGCCGGGCGGCAGCAGAGGGCGGATCGTCACCTTTTGCGGCTGGTCCGAGTAGTTTGAAACCTGAAATTTGGTTTTCACCGGCACGTTGGCCGGGAAGACCAGACGTTCCGTCAGCTTGCCGGAGCCATCCTTCTGGTAGAGATTGGTGAAGACGGCATATTGCACCACTTCACCGCGCTTCGACAGGAACTGCGCGGTTCGCTGCAGCATATCGAGCGCCGAGCGGCATGCGGTCCGGTTGAGCTCGTCGCGACAGAGGGGCAGTTGCAGGGCGAACCGGTCCATCTGCCGCAGAACGTAGCGCAACGCCGGGCGATCGAGAAGCTGCCCGTTTTCCGCCTCGATCTGACGGAGGAAAGGCGCCGGAGCGGCCGGTTGGAGTCCGGTTGCATTGTCGGGGAAATTCCAGATCGCCGCAAGATACCAGCAAAGGGCCGAGTGAAGCAGAGCCGCGTCAATGCGGTTGAACCCCGTGCCGTCCGGCAGATGTTCCATCAGGGCGAGCAGCGCCCGGCGCAATCCGGGGGTGTCGGTTGCCTGGATGGAGCGGAACGCCTTGAACGCCGGGCGCGGATTGCGTTGAAGAAAATTCTGGAAACGGGCTGCCAGTTTTTTCACCCGGGCTTCCGCGGCAAGCATGACGATCTCGCGCGGAATGCCGTTGAATGTCGTCGGCGTCCGGGAGATGCGGACCTTTTCCAGCGGAACCGGATTCCCGAACAGATCCTGGCAGGAACTGCCGCTGACGGTGGGGCGCCGGCTCCCTTCCGCGGGAGTCCATTGAATGGCGAATGCATCGCCGAAACGATCGTACACCGCCGTATAGATCCGGCGGGCGGAATCGATGTGAAGTCCGACGAACCGGGCGCCCTGACGGCTGCGGGCGAAATGGTGGAGGGCGACGCCGGCGGGCTGTTGGCCGGTGTTGTAGTCGCGGTTCCAGTTGTAGACCACCTGGGTGAGCAGTTCCGCGGCGTCGGCCAGAATCAGCGAACGGACATACAGTGCGCTCCTGGCCTGCTCCTCCAGCAGCCCGCCGTTGGGCCACCCGAACTCCGTCTGCCGGACCTCCCGGAAGCCACCGGCGGAAAAGACCAGATTGTGAAGCGCATCAAGTTCCCGGAGCGTATTGGTCTGCTCGTAGGAAACCTGTTCGGAACAGGTGGAGTTGTTGGTGTAGGGATGGACCACAAAGACATCCACCGTATCAAAAAGTCTCCTTCCCAGCTGCAGATTGAGCCAGTTGTAGTCAATCTGAGCTGTTCCGGAGATCTCGATTGTGGCGAACGGCTGGCGGGAGCGAATTCCCGAAGCCCCGTGGCGGGCGATTTCCGTGTAAATGAATTTGTCGCCGCCGTTGCCTTCGTTGCTGAGTTCGTGGGTGTCGACCATGCCGCGCGTGGCCTGGGCGAAGGCTTGCAGGTAATGCCCGTAGCCGGAGGCGAATTCGGGGAGGTTGTCCTTCCGGTAAAATGGCGGCGCATGGTAGGTGCAGGCCAGCGTTTCCAGTCTCACATTTGCGGCGGTATGCTGTTGGATCGAAGCGAGAACTTTTGAAAAATCATAGTTCCCCCGAGTTGGTTCATTGGTCGCCCATTTGGGGAACTCAAACCGCACCCAGCGCCGCCCCAGCCGCTCCGACTCTTCCGGCGTGGTTCTGTCGACGCAGCCGCCGACCGGACCGTAGCGGAACTCATACCGCCGTTCCGCGTCGGAACGGTAACGATCGCATCCGGTCGTCATGACCTGCGCGATGGCGTGCGGGCGGAACGTGGGGGATTGCGACTGATATCTCACCGTGTAGCTCCCGAATGGAACGGGAAAGGAAACGCTGGTTTCGCCGTTCCCGGCGGCCTGGATCGTTTTCCGGTGCAGAACCTTGCCGGTATAATTGTCGGTTACGGAGAGTTCGCCGCTGCGGCATTCCGGTGCATCCGCTTCGGTGAATTTCAGTACGGCCGGCAGCGAATTTCTGCCGTAGGAGAAGGCCGGCACCTTCAGTTCTGCGCTGTACAGCAGCGGAACTGCGCCGGCGGAAACTGCTATGAAAATTCGATGGAATAAGCGCATCATAGGACGTTTTATTTTGCAAATTGAGCCATTGGAAATGGGAGAAATCCGGTCCGTTCCTGGTTACAGCGCCACGGAACCCAGGCCGAGATTGTAGACGCTCGCGCCTTCCCCCATGAATTTTTCCCGCACATCCGCCGCGGCCGCGGCACGGGCCGAACCGTCACCCACTGCGACATTGGCACGGTTGTTGTGACGAAGATGCAGATAAAGCTGTGTGCCTCCTCCGGCGGAGATAATATACAGCTGTGTTTGGGTGGCGGGCTTGATCGTATCGCCATAGATGACAAATTTTCCGGGGCGCGGATAACGTTCCACATTGACATAACGGTTTAATTCTGAATCGGGCGCGAAAAATCTTTCATACTCAAGTTCCCGTTCCTCCGGCCAGAGATACCCATGCCCGCCATAGATCTCGGTACCTTTATTGGTATCTTCTATGTCGAAACTGCTCTCTACAGAAGGACAGGTGACGAGCTTGTTGCTGATGCTGTATCCAAGTCTTTTAAATACAAATGGGTATGTTACCGGATACAGATCGCTGTTCCGGGTGATGGACCAGCCGTCGTAATCGCGGGAATACATGGTACTGATTGCTCCGAGCTGTTTTAAATTTCCCAGGCAGGCTGTCGATTTTCCTCTTTCGCGTGCTTTATTCAGGGCCGGCAGCAGCATTGCCGCCAGGATTGCAATGATAGCGATTACGACAAGAAGCTCGATCAGTGTAAATAATTTTCTCATGGTATCCTCCCAAAAATAAGGTTAGTCGAGAGCCAATTTCAAAAAGATTGGCTTTTTCCTGTAAATAACTCTTTTTCTCATGTGCCAAGCCCATCTTGACACATCC
>ENA-UEQW01000005-UEQW01000005.1-human-gut-metagenome-genome-assembly--contig:-NODE-5-length-194636-cov-11.781660_pt1 | contig 194636 bp, 166 predicted proteins | sample MGYA00242947_ERZ507947 | MGnify/ENA primary metagenome ERZ507947 (study PRJEB26167, sample SAMN06115421) | human gut metagenome | host: Homo sapiens | place: China:Guizhou | collected 2015-03-17... | reverse complement strand
TTCGCGGATTGGCGGGTTCTGGAAAAACAATAATATTATGTATGAAAGCTGCACTTATACATCTTAGGTATCCTGAGAAAAAAATATTGTATACATTCTTAACCAAAAGTTTATATGATTACATAGAAACAATGATTATACGTTTTTATAAGCTCTTTGGTGATGGGTCTCTGCCTGATTTTGACAAAATTCAAATCAAGCATTCATGGGGTGGCGAAAATGTATCGGGCGTTTACTATTCTACTTGTAAAAACAACAATGTCACTCCTTTAACTTTTAGACAAGCTAAAGAAAAGTCTTTCATTGGAGATCCATTTGATATTGTTTGTGAAGATTTGTTAGATAAAACTTCAGGAAATCTTGTTAAAGAATATGACTATGTACTCATTGATGAAGCTCAAGATTTTCAACCACCATTTTATCAGTTATGTCGAGCAATAGTAAAAGACGACTGTTTGGTCTGGTGCTATGATGATCTTCAAAACATTTATGATGTTAAAATCCAAGATACCATTAAGACCTTTGAAAATAAGTATGGAGCTCAAGGCATTGATTTAGCAAAGTTGAACGAGCAATATGAAGCGTTAAATAATGATGTAGTTCTTGCAAAAACCTATCGTAATCCCAGAGAAATACTCGTACTTGCCCATGCAATAGGGTTTGGCATATATAATGATTCGCTTATTCAATCGCTTGAGAACAAACAACATTGGATTGATTTTGGATACAATGTTATAGAAGGAAATTGCCGTCTTGGGGACAGAATGGTAATTGAACGCCCTAGAGAAAATAGCCCGCTTATTGTATCAGATTTACAATCTCCTGAACAAATCATAGAATTAAAATCTCTCGAGTCAAGTTTACAAGAAATCAATTGGATTGCAGATAACATAGAGCGTAATATCCTAGAAGAAAATGTTCGACCGGATGATATCATTGTTATATGTCTCGATGATAAAAATAGCAAAGGACATCTTCAGGCTTTAAGTGCTGCATTAAATTATAAGAATATCAATACATTCAATATTACAGATGCATTTTATTCAAAAGGTTTTATTGATGAAGGCTCAGTAACTCTATCAACTGTTTATAAAGCTAAAGGAAATGAAGCCGCTATTGTATATGTTATGGGAACTCAAGTTTTTGAGCAAGGGAAAAACAGGCGTTCAATGCGCAACAAAATATTCACGGCTTTTACTAGAGCGAAAGGTTGGCTAAAAATTAGTGGTGTAGATATAGAAAATGGTCAGTTGTGGAGAGAGATAGTTCAAGTAATTAATGACAAATTCACTTTAAAATTCACTCAAACAGAACCAAAATTCACTGTTGAAAGAGGGAAAAAGGCAGATGGAGGCGCTAAAATCAAGCAAAAAATAGAGGAATTAAAACATTCAGGATACAATAAAGAGGATATTTCTTCTATGCTTGAAGAAATATATGGCGACGAAGAATGAAAACTGCAAAAATTTTAACTTCAATCGAAGAAGTACTAAAATATCTTGATATGGCTGAAATTTTATATGAGATAACACACAAACGAAAAGAGTTGCAGCCACGCAAATATTCAGACACCTACTATCAAACTTTTCATGATGGAAATTACGAAAAAACGTTTATAGTTGCGTCGAAAAACAGAGACTTTGACATTATGTTAGAAGATGGTAGTTTGTTTCAATTCACCGCAAGAAATGAAAATGACATTCATTACTCCTTTTTGCACAGAATCGAAAAAAATATGTCTTTTGATGATTTTTTTAACAAATATGCAACAGATGAAAATATCGATACAATTGAACAAGAATATGAATACTATTCGGCTGGGGACAAAGAACGCATTTATTATTGTCCAATTCGATATGATGTTGCTGAAAGCGAGTATACAGAAATGCATCATGCATATGCTCATTTGCATATCGGGATAGAAAACGATATTCGAATACCTGTTGATAAAATATTATCTCCAATGCATTTTGTTGACTTTGTTATAAAACATATGTATAGAGCAAAGTGGGATAATGCATATGCTAAGAACGAAAAATTCAAAGTGTTAGTTGATTGTTTAAAATCGCAATCAGAAAAGATTGCAGATGAATACTTTACTTCGGCGGAACAAAACTTGTTGTACATTGGATAATTGTTGCCGTTGGAAAATCAAACCTATATTGGGAAACCATCAAATAGACCTCATCTATTGGATGGTTTGTTTCTAATTATTTATAAACAATATTTTCGTTTATGAATGCAGTTGCTCGATCACGGATATTATTCATCTTACGCACTCACACCATTTGGTCGGCGATTTGAGCTGTTCGGTCACGCCTTCCTTTTCGGCGTATTTTTTTACCAACCGAGAAAAGAGTTCCTGTGCCTGTTCTTCGGTATCGACAAGGAGGGCAAGAATCTTGCCGTAATCAAGAAACCATTTCCTCTGTTCGTTGTGTATATAGCGTTGGTTAGTAAATCTTCGTTCTTCATAAGGGCTTTCATTTGCTTCTGACTGCCTTATTCTTTGTACTACGTGCCTGCGGATCAATGTTTTCGTAGTAAAATTCTTCTATAAACTGTAGCATAAATAATGCACCTGCATTTCGATTACAATTTATCAGAATCGAAAAACAGGTGCGAATATGTACTTTTTCGTAGTAGAAATGTAAATATCATTCTCAACAGAGAGGCAAAGCCAATAGATATTTTGCCTCTTCATGAAAGGCGTACAGTTCGACATCGCGCGATTCATTCCCGCCAAGATAAACCCAACTTAGCCGAATAAAAATAAGCTTATTTTCATTCGGCTAATCCGTAAAAAGTCCGAAGTGTTCTTTTTAACAAAAATTTCCAGAAAATATATAAAAATTTTACTTGCAAACGGCAAAATAATGTGCTATAATTAAGAAAAGGTTAATTAAAAACCGGTCGGCGTTTTTCCCATACTATTGTCTTTCCGATGATTATCGGGGAAATCAAGCGGTTTATCCGCGACGGAAATTCGTTGAGAGTATCGCGCAGCATACGCGATACGGCATACCTTGTGCTGAAAACGCGCGAGAAAATCGAAAGCCGCGACGAGGTGGCGACGCTTGAAAAAATTGCCGCGGAAATGCGCGTGGCGCAAAGCGAAGTAGTGTACGCGCTGGACGCGATTTCCGACCCCGTTTCGCTGTACGAACCCGTGTATAACAAGTCCGGCGACGCGCTGCTTCTGATGGATCAGCTTGCCGATACGAAGAATACCGACGAATCCTGGACGGAACACGTGGCGCTTCGCGAAGCGATGGGAAAACTGGGCGAACGGGAAAAGAAAATTTTGTTTCTGAGATATTTCGAAGGTAAAACGCAGACGGAAATATCTTCGGAAGTGGGAATTTCTCAGGCGCAGGTATCGCGGCTGGAAAAAACCGCGTTGAAAAATATCCGCACGAACATTTCCTGATAAAATTTTCATGCTGCGTGCAGGCAGAAAGCGTGGGCGACGTTCCGCCTTTTGCGAAAGAGGTGTGGCATACGGAAGAATGATTTTGTTTTCGTGCCGACGGAGAAAACAATTTTTTTTGTGAGATGTATAAAAAACGGGCGCTTCCCGGATAATGGGAGCGTCCGTTGCATTTTATTGAGAAGCGCCGCGAAAAGCGGCGTTTGCGAACAGTTTATTCTATCTTGCTTCCGCGAGCCTTTTGGCGTAGTTTGAAAACGTTGCAGTGGCGGAGGAAAAAGCGGATGAAACTACACTTCGATAAATTCGGTATCGGGAAACGCGGCTTTTACTTCCGGCGAAAAGGCGTAATCGGAAATTACGCCCGTGCACGAAGAAAAATCGCAGAAAAAATAAATACCGCTTTTCGGATCGCCGGTAAGTTTATCGCCGTCCACAAGAAAATACGTTTTTTTCGATTGCTTCATCATGGCTGCCATCAGCGGCATCGCCGCGTTTTCGCGGAAATACACTTCGCCGTTTTTCGTTGCCGAAGAGGAGGAAAAAAACAGTTTGTCCGCGCGGTATTTCAGCACGGCTTCCGTGGTTTCCGCGCTCCAGATCATTGCGGGCGGTTCGATGATTTCCCCGCCGAGAACGATGGTTCTGATTTTCATCTCCGAAATTCTCGCCGCCAGCGCGATGTTGTTGGTGATAACGGTAAGATCCTTTTTTTCGGCGAGAAACTGCCCGATGTGTTCCGTGGTGGTGCCTGCGTCGATGAATACCGTTTCTCCGTCGCCGATCAGTTCCGCCGCTTTTTTATCCAGTTTTAATTTTTCGGAACGGCTCTGATGATAGCGGAAAGGCAGGGGGACGTACGTGTGTTTATCCGTGATTTCCACGCCGCCGTAGGTGCGTTTTAATACGCCGCGACCTTCCAGCGCGTTGAGATCGCGGTTGATGGTTGCCGTGGAGTAGTGCAGGACCGAAGCAAGGTATTTCACCGTTACGTAGCCGTATTGGCGTACAAGTTCCGTTATGCTTTCCAGTCGTTCGTTCTGATACATTTTATCACCGTATTTTGAGAATTTTTGAGAAAACTACATAAAAATAAACGTAGTTTGAGAAAAGTTGACTTTTTTTTGCCGTCGGATATAATTATACTGTGAAAATACAAAGATGTCAAGCGACGGGTGCAAAAACGCGGAAAAAGGGCGGCAAATTTGCGGAGGACGACGGAAGATGCAGGAGATAAGCGAAAAAAAGAGCGGAAAATTACAGGTATGGCTGATTTTTATGTGCGTTTTCGCTTATACGGTAAGCTACGTTTCGCGCTACAGCTATAATGCGAATATTGTGGCGATACGCGAGTATTACGGCGCGGACAATGCTTCCGCGGGACTGGCGGGTACGTTTTACTTTTTTGCGTACGGCGCGGGGCAGGTGGTGAACGGACTGCTGTGCAGGCGTTATAACAAAAAGTACTGTATTGCGGCGGCGCTGTTGATTTCGGCGGCGATGAACGCGCTTCTGTTCTTTTCGCCCGCGTTTGCGGCGTACAAATGGTTGTGGTTGATAAACGGCGCGGCGCTTTCGGTGTTGTGGTCGTCGCTGGTATCCGTTCTTGCGGCGCACCTCAGCGACGGATATCTGAAACAGGGCGTGCTGTTTATGAGCATGTCGGTGGCGATAGGAACCTGTATTTCGTACGGGACGAGCGCGTTGTTTATGAAGATTGCGACGTTTCGGGCGGCGTTTTTGTTTGCGGCGGTTCTTGCGGGGGTGTTTGCGGCGTGCTGGTTTTTTGTTTACGACGGGCTGACGAAACCTTTGCAAAGCGCGAGGAACGCGGAACGCGCGGAAGAAACGGCAAAAACCGGGCAGGTTAGGCGAATAGAAGCGGACGCCGGGACGCGGCGGAGAGCGCGCGTGCGCGGAGGGGACCTTGCGGCGGTGTTTATCGTGCCCGGAGTGCTGGCGGCGATTGTCAATCTGATTAAAGACGGGCTGAACACGTGGGTGCCGGAAATTTTAAAGACGTCGTTCGGATACGGCAATTCGCTTTCTCTGACGTTGACGTTGGTTTTGCCGCTGCTTGGCATGGGCGGCAGCGCGCTGGCGCTTTGGCTGCATAAAAAAATCGGGAATTTTCTTATTCTGTGCGGCGTGATTTATCTGGCGGAAACGTTTGCCGTGGCGGGCATTACGGCGATATTGCGAAGCGGAAACACGGGCGCCGCCGCGGGCGGCGCGACGGTGGCGCTGTTCGGGGGCGTTTCGCTGTTTGCCCATTCGGTGAACGGCGCGCTGACGAGCGTGGCGCCGATGTTGCTTCGGGAAAAGTACGAATCGGGAAAAATGGCGGGAATTTTAAACGGCTCGGCGTACGTCGGAAGTACGATCAGCGCCTACGGGCTGGGCGCGATTGCCGATAAATCGGGCTGGAACGGCGTGTTTTTATTGCTACTGGCGCTTTCGGCGTTGGCGACGGTATTATCGTTTGCGGTGCCTGCTTTGGAAAAATTGTGGATGAAAAAAGGAGAGAACGAGGCGAAAAAATGAAAGATCTGACGAGCGGAAACGTATACAAGACGTTTTTCTTATTCGGATTGCCCATGGTGCTTTCGGGGCTGCTTTCGCAGATGTACGGAATCATCGATACTTCGATTGCGGGAAAACTGATCGGCGAAACGGGACTGGCGGCGACGGGCGTAACTTCGCCGCTCACCACGTTTTTATCCTCGGTGTACTGGGGATACGGCGTGGGATTTTCCATTTATATCGCCAAGCTGTTCGGTTCCGGAGAATATCGGAAAATCCGCCGCGCGGTAGCGCTTTCGTTTGCGATTCAGCTGGCGTTCACCGCCGTGATGGTGGCGGTATGCCTCGGTTTTCATAAGCAGATTTTCCGTCTGCTGAACGTGGAAGAGGCGTTGACGGAAGAGGCGTACGCGTATTATTCCGTATACGTGGCGGGGCTGTGCTTCATCGTGTTCAATCATTCGTTTCTGTGCATTTTAAACGCTTTCGGCATCGGCGGGTTTCAGCTGTGGATGTCGGTGGCGGCAACCGTTTTAAATATCGGCGGAAATATTCTGCTGGTAAAGATGGGCATGGGGGTGCGCGGACTGGCGATTTCTTCCGTTTTCGCGGGGGTAGCGGTGGATATACTGTATATTTTCAAGCTGCGTTCCTGCTATAAAGAGATGGGCGTTGCGAACGGGAAATTTTCGGCGAAAGCGCAGGAGTTCGGCGAATCGTTTGCCTATTCGATGCCGAACATGGCGCAGCAGATGGTGATGTATTTATCGTCGCTTTTATTATCGCCGCTGGTGAACGGGCTGGGAAAAGAGGCGCCCGCGGCGTATTCCGTGGCGCTGACGATTTTTAACCTGATAGGCGCGGTGTACAGCAATTCTTCGAAGGCGCTTTCGAATTATGCGGCGCAGTGCATGGGCGTGAAAAAATACGACCGAATCAAAAAGGGACTGGGCGCGGGGGCGATACAGGGGCTGGCGTTTTCGCTGCCGTTTCTGCTGGTCTGCGCCATTTTCCCGCAGCAGGTATGCTCGCTGTTTTTCAAAGAGGACGCGAGCGAAATCACGAAAAATTACGCGGTGCTGTTTGCGCGCGTGTATGCGCCGATGATGATTTTATACGGCACGAACAATTTGTTCCATGCGCTGTTCCGCGGCACGAAGGCTTCCGTGTGCTTATTTACTTCCACGCTGTGGGGCGCGACGGTGCGCTATGCGGCTTCGGCGCTTTTCATTGCGAAATACGGCATGAACGGGTTTTATCTCGGCTGGGCGATTTCGTGGGCGGCGGAAGCGGTGTATGCCGTGATATTGTATCTGACGAACGCGTGGTTCCCCGTGAAAAAGATGAAAAAATCGGCGTAAAAACTTCGTACGGCGGCGCGATTGCTTGAAAAATTTCCCGAAGTGTGTTATACTGAAAAAGACGAACGAGGGGAGGCGGCTTATGTACGAAAGCAAAAACGGCAGGAACGGGGACATATCTTCGTTTTACGGCTCGCACGAGTTTCTTGAAATGCAGAATCTGTACGATTCGGCGGTGCGGCTTTTAAAACTGAAACTGGAAGTTTTAAACAACGAATTCAACGTTTTATACGCGCGGAACCCCATACACCACGTGGAGAGCCGGCTGAAATCGGCGGACAGCATCATTGCGAAACTGATTAAAAAAGGCGTGCCCGTTACCATAGAATCGGCGAAGAAGAACGTGAACGACGTGGCGGGCGTACGGGTGGTGTGCAACTATATCGACGACGTGTACGCCGTGGCGGAAATGCTGCTGAGGCAGACGGACCTCGAACTTGTGAAGCGGCAGGATTACATAAAAACGCCCAACTATAACGGGTACCGTTCGCTGCACCTCGACATCAAAGTGCCCGTGTATTTATCCGACCGTACGGAATACGTGCTGGCGGAAGTGCAGATACGCACGATTGCGATGGATTTCTGGGCGAGCCTCGAACACGACGTGCGGTATAAGGCGGATAAATCGAAGCTGCCCGAAGGCATCAACGAAGAGATGCTGGAATGTTCGCAGAAAATCGCCGAAATAGACGCGCAGATGCAGGATATGTATAAGCGTATTTCGGAAGCGGAAAAGTAAATGAAACGGCCAAAAAACCCGACGGAAAATCTTCCGTCGGGGCTTTTTTGAAGTTTTTGTATGCTGCTTTCGGACGTCCGTCAGCGGGAAAGATAGACCATCAAAACGGCGATATCCGCGGGGTTTACGCCGGAAATGCGCCCTGCCTGCCCCAGATTCAGCGGGCGGACGCGGTTTAATTTTTCCCGCGCTTCCAGCCGCAAGCCTTCGATGGACGAATAATCGATGTTTGCGGGAAGAGATTTTTCTTCCAGTTTTTTCGCCCGTGCGATCTGTTCTTCCGCCTGTTTTACGTAGCCGCCGTATTTTACGGAAATTTCCGCCGATTCCAGAACGTCCGACGGGAGTTCTTTGGCTTCTTCGGGCAAATCTTCGGCGTATTCTTCGAAAATTTCGGAAAGAGATACGTTGCGGCGGATTAAATCGGCGAACGACAGCGCGCAGTGAGGCGGTTCGTAACCGTGTTTCTGCAACAAATCCAGACACTTTTCCCGTTCGATTTTTTTATCGAGCAGCGCGAGCGCTTTTTCGTACGTCTGTTTGCGCCGCAAGTATTTTCGATAGCGTTCTTCGCTTACGAGTCCGCATTCGTAGCCGAGCGGGGTTAAACGGAAATCGGAATCGTCCTGACGGAGGCAAACGCGGTATTCCGCGCGGGAAGTCATCATGCGGTAGGGTTCGTCGGTGCCTTTGGTAACGAGATCGTCGATTAAAACGCCGATATACGCCTGATCGCGCCTGAGGACGAGCGGGGGCTTGCCGCGAAGCTTCAAAGAGGCGTTCAGACCGGCAATCAAGCCCTGCGCCGCCGCTTCTTCGTAGCCGGAAGTGCCGTTGATCTGCCCTGCCGTGTACACGCCCGATACCTTTTTGAATTCGAGCGTGGGGAGGACGTCCAACGTATCGACGCAGTCGTATTCGATGGCGTAGCCGTAGCGCACGATGTTTGCGTGTTCCAGCCCCGCCACCGAGGCATACATCTGCCGCTGGATATCGTGCGGCATGGAGGTGCTCATGCCCTGTACGTAAATTTCCGAGGTATCCGCGCCTTCCGGTTCCAGAAAAATCTGGTGGCGTTCCTTATCTTTGAAACGTACGATTTTCGTTTCTACGGACGGGCAGTAGCGGGGGCCCGTGGAGGTGATGGCGCCGTTGTAGAGGGGGGAGCGATCGAGATTATCGAGAATGATTTTGTGCGTAATCGCGTTGGTGTAGGTGAGGTGGCACGAAGCCGTGTTTTTCGGCGGATCGCTTGTCATAAACGAGAAAGCGTAGCCTTTTTCGTCGCCTTTCTGTTCTTCGCACGCGGCGAAGTTTACCGTTTTGCCGTCCACGCGTGCGGGCGTGCCCGTTTTGAAACGGCGGATTTTGTAGCCGAGTCGGGCGAGAGAATCCGTGAGATAGGTGGCGCGGGAAAAGCCGTTCGGTCCGCTTTTTTGCACCAGTTCGCCCGTAATCGTCTGCGAATTTAAATATACGCCCGTGCAGACGACGACGGCGCGGCAGCGGATAATGCCGCCGTATGTGGTTTTTACGCCGGCGCACGCGCCGTTTTCCGTGAGAATTTCCGCCGCTTCCGCCTGCAGTATACGCAGATTTTCGGCGTTTTCGAGCACGCGCTTCATTTCGCGGTGGTACGCCGCTTTATCCGTCTGTGCGCGCAGGCATTGCACCGCCGCGCCTTTGCCCGCGTTGAGCATGCGCATCTGCAGCGCCGTTTTATCGGCGACGACGCCCATTTCGCCGCCGAGCGCGTCGATTTCGCGAACGAGATGCCCCTTCGCCGTGCCGCCGATCGAGGGGTTGCAGGGCAGAAAACCGATGCCGTCTAAATTCAGGGTGAGCATCACCGTATCGACGCCCGTGCGCGCGAGCGCCAGCGCGGCTTCCGCGCCCGCGTGTCCGCCGCCGATGACAACCGCGCCGGCGGTATATTCTTCAAAGTCTTTCATGGTTTTTTATCGTTGTTTTTAATTTTTGCGAAAAAGCGGAGCGTTTTTCAACGCTTGTACACGGCGTTTTTCACGTCGTCGACTTCCTTGGCGATTTTTTCGTTGAGGCGGATTAAATCTTCCACCTTGTCGCGGGAGTACATGATGGTGGTGTGATCTCTGCCGCCCATTAAGTTGCCTACGGAAACGAGGGGGAGAGAGAGAAGTTCGCACATTAAATACGCGCAGATTTGCCGCGCGCGTACGAGGTCGGCTTTTTTGCCTTTGCCGAGCAGGTCTTCTTTGCGGCATTTATAATAGGAGCAGACCGCCGAAATGATGGATTCGGGGGTAACGTCCTCTTTTTCTTCGCCGCTTTCGCGCACGGATTCGTTGAGCGCTTTGCGGGCGAGCGAGAGGGAGATGGGCTCTTCGTGCAGTTTCGAGGCGAAAATCACTTTGTTGAGCCTGCCTTCCAGCGTGCGCACGTCGTGCCCGGAATCGCCGGCGAGATATTCCAGCACTTCGTCCGGGATAAAACAGCGTTTTTCCATGGCTTTGCGTTTTAAAATGGCGATTTTCGTTTCGGTATCGGGCGGTTGCACGTCGGTGATGAGTCCGCCTTCGAAACGGGTGCGGAGTCGCTCTTCCAGCGTGGCGATTTCTTTCGGAGGACGATCGGACGTTAAAACGATTTGTTTGTTCTGCGAGAAAAGCTCGTTGAAGGTGTGGAAAAATTCTTCCTGCACGCCCGGTTTTTTCGCGAGAAACTGGATATCGTCGATCATTAAAATATCCACGCCGCGGTAGTGGTTGCGGAACCTTGTGCTTTTATCGCGCGAGGAAAATTTCCCCGCAATCATCGAATCGATGAATTCGTTGAGAAAGTTATCGCAGGTGGTGTATAAAACGTGCTTTGCGGGATCGTGTTCCGCCACGTAATTGGCAATCGCCTGCAGAAGGTGGGTTTTGCCCAAGCCCGATTCGCCGTAAATGAAGAGGGGGTTGAAATTATCGCCGGGGTGTTCCGCCACGGCTTTTGCGGCGGCATACACGAATTTGTTGCCGCTGCCTACCACGAACGAATCGAACGTATAATTTTTATTGAGCGGCACCGCGCGGAAGGAATCGGAAAAGTCCTCCTCTCCTTCGAGAGGGTACGCCACCGAATTTTCCACGTACATGCGGAAGCCGTCTAACCCGACGTTCGCCTTTTCCACGGCGTCGTTGATGGCGGCGGAGTGTTTTTTTACGATGGTATCCGCCGTCATCACCGTCTGCGCTTTTAAAATGATTTTTCTGCCGATGACGTCCTCCGGTTCGAGATCTTTGATGAACGTATCGAACACGACGGGCGGTATGACGTTCTGAATCCTGTCGCGGATCAGCTTCCATAAATAGAGTACCTGCGATTTTTCAGCCAAAACGATTTCCTCCTTGCGCGGATTTTTCTCTTTTTTTGCATAGTTTTTGTGCAGCCGCGCGTTTTTTCTTTGTGTTTTTTGAAATTTTCTGCTATAATTATAATACAAAACGCGCGGAAAAGAAAGTGTTTTTGCCGCCGTTTTTCGATTTCGGGCAAAATTATTATGCAGATCAGATCTCTCACTCTCCGCAATTTCAGAAATTATAGCGAAGAAACCTTTGTTTTTTCGGACGGGCTGAACGTGCTGTTCGGCAAAAACGGGCAGGGCAAAACCAACTGCGCCGAGGCGGTGTTTTATCTTTGCACCGGCTCGTCTTTGCGCATACGCCACGATAAACAGCTGATTCGCATCGGGGCGGAAACGGCGGAAATCAAAGCCGAGGCGGAAAACCGTTACGGGCGCGTTACGATTGAAGCGGATATTTCGGAAAACAAGCGCGCTTTGTACGTGAACGGCACGAAGCTGACGAAGAGCGCGGATCTGATGGGGCATATCAACAGCGTGTTCTTTTCGCCGGGGGAGCTGAGGCTGATACAGGACGGTCCGGACGAGCGGAGGCGGTTTATCAATATGTCCGTTTCGCAGACGTCGCCGGCGTATTACACCGCGCTTCTCAGGTATATGCGGATACTCGATCAGCGGAACGCTTTATTGAAAAATCCCGATTACGGGACGGTGGCCGCCACGCTGCCCGTGTGGGACGAGCAGCTTTGCCGTTACGCCGCGGCGATTGCCGTGAAACGAAGAGAGTTTCTGGCGAGGCTGGTGGCGTACGCGGCGGATACGCACGCCTATCTGACGGACGGAAAAGAGACGCTTTCGCTGACGCCCGACCAGACGTATACGGGCGACGAAGAGGAGATAGCGGAACGGCTGAAAAAGCGGCTGAAAAATTCGTACGAAAAGGACAGACGGCTGGGGTATACCACGGTGGGGCCGCATCGGGACGACATTTCGTTCGTGATTTCCGGCAAAGAGGCGCGGGGGTACGCTTCGCAGGGGCAGACGCGTACGGCGGCGCTGGCTCTGAAACTTGCCGAAGTGGATATTTTCAGGGAAGTGGCGGGGGAATACCCCGTGTTGATTTTAGACGACGTGATGAGCGAGCTGGACACGCTGCGGCGCAAAAAACTGGTATCGCGGATAGACGGGCTGCAGACGATTGTTACCTGCACGCATGCCGAGCGCGCTCTGTACGGAAAAGAAGCGAATAAAATCCGCATCGACGACGGGCATATTTTACGCTGAAACCGCGCAGTATATATAGCGGAGGCGGAAAAGCTATGCGCGGATACGGCGGGAAAATGTTCGGCGGAAAAACGGAATTTTCAAAGCGAAAAAACGCGCTCCTTACGGGGAGCGTTTTTTCGGCGGCGATTTTTACGGCGTTTGCGTTTTTGTTCCTGTTTTTTCCGTTTATCGTGCGGGGAAACGGTCGTTTTTCAAATGAATTTTATGCGGAGCGCACGGCGCAGGCGGCAGGGATAGAAACGAGGGAATATTTCCCCGCGGGGGTGTGCGTATGCGGCGTAGACGTGGGCGGAAAGGAAAAAAGGGCGGCGTTCGGACAAATCCGCGCGGAGGAAAGGCGCAGGATTCCCTGCCTGTATGCCGATACGGCGGAGGGGACGGAAATCGTTTCCCCGTGCGAAATAGGATTTAACGACGACCTGGAAGAGATTTTTTCGCGCGCGGAGCGGGGCGGAAGATACGAAACGAAAATGCGCTGCCGTCTTTTCGGCGAGGGGGCGGAACGGCTGATTGCCGCCGCGGAAATTCCCGTGAAAAACGCGCGCGTGATTTTCGATAAAAACGGATTTTCGTACGAGAGAGAAAAAGACGGCGTGCTGATCGATCGGGAAAAATTTTCGCGGGCGCTGGAAAGCGCGCTTTCTTCGCTTGATTTAAAGGAACACGGATATGAATTTCCGCGGCTGGACATGCGGAAATACGCGCGGACGGCGCGCGCTTCGTTTACGATGAAAGACGCGCTGAAATGCACGGAAAAACTGGCTTCGTATACGACGGAATATTCCTCTTCGGGCGGGAACAGGTGCCGCAATATCGAACTTGCCGCTTCGTTTTTAAACGGCGTTACGCTGGAGGGCGGCGAGGCGCTTTCCTTTAACAAAACGGTGGGAGAACGCACGGCGGCACGCGGATTCAAAGAGGCGAAAATCATTCAGAGCGGCGAATTTATTTCGGGCGTGGGCGGCGGCGTGTGTCAGGCGAGCACCACGCTTTTCAACGCCGCGCTTTTATCGGGGCTGAACGTTACGGAACGCAGAAATCATTCGCTTTCCGTTTCGTATGTGCCCGCCTCGCGGGACGCCGCGGTTTCGTCGCGGTGCGATCTGAAAATCGTCAATCCGTTTGCGTACCCGGTGTATCTTCGGGCGGTGTGCGCCGGCAAGAGAATTACGGTTACGTTCTACGGCACGAGAAGCCGGCGGACGTATGCGCTGTGCGGGAAAATCACGGGGCGCACGCCTCCGCCCGAAGCGGAAGAGAAAAAACTTTCGGCAAAGGAAGCGGCGGGCTTGCCTGCGGACGGCGAGGGGAGAATCTGGTTGCGCGCGCCGAAAGAGGGAATAAAAAGCGTGCTGTACCGCGAAACGTACGAGAACGGCAGACTGATTTGCCGGGAGAAATTGTTTTCGGACAGCTATGCGCCCGTACGGGGGATTTACGGCGTAGCGGTAAAGAAAGCGGAGGTCGCGGCGGGAAAGACGGAAGAAAACGGTGAGGAAAAGGACGCGCCGTGAAATAAAGCATGCGACGTCGCCGAAATGAAAAATAACGGCGGACGGGCAGGAAAAATGCCGGCTTAACGAAACAGGTTAAGCCTGACCGGAGGGGAAAGCAAGGAGCGGGCGGCTTTGTTTTGCAAAGAACGGGCGGCGGAGGGAAGGCGCTTTCCGATGACGGCGCGAGGGAAAAATACCGTGAAAATCGCCTTAAAACTCGAAGCTTCGACCGGAATCGATAAAGAATTATAAAATATTTTTTTCGAAAAATCGAAAAGTGCGAACTTTTTTCCGTGAAACGATTGTGTTTTCTTTGAAAAAATGTTATAATACTTAGGTATAAATATCATACGACTTGCCGCGGCGAAAAGTCGCGGTACGGGAGAAAGACGATTATGGACAGAATCGAACTGAAAAAAATCGCCGCGGACGTAGCGGCGTACGCCGGCAAAACGGTTGGCGTTGCCGGCTGGATCAAGACGGTGCGCGATTCCAAGGCGTTCGGATTTATCGAACTTTCCGACGGCAGCTGCTTTAAAAACACGCAGATCGTGTTTGAACGCGCCACGCTGGAAAATTACGACGAGATAGCGCATCAGAACGTGGGCGCGGCGATTTTCGTTACGGGCGAAGTGGTAGCTACGCCCGAAAATAAGCAGCCTTACGAAATCAAGGCGAAAAAAATCGTTGCGGAGGGGGAATCTTCGCCCGATTATCCGCTGCAGAAAAAGCGCCATTCCGTGGAATTTTTACGGGAAATCGCGCATCTCCGCCCGCGGACGAATCTCTTTTCGGCGGTGTTTAAAATCCGCAGCGAAGCGGCGTTCGCCATTCATAAGTTTTTTAACGAGCGCGGGTTTGTGTACGTGCATACGCCCATTATCACGGGCAGCGACTGCGAAGGCGCGGGCGCGATGTTTCAGGTAACCACGCTGCCCCTCGAAGAACTGGCAAAGAGCGGCAAGGCGCCCGATTATAAGCAGGATTTCTTCGGGAAAAAAGCTTCGCTTACCGTTTCGGGACAGCTGAACGCGGAAACGTACGCAATGGCTTTTTCCAACGTGTACACGTTCGGACCGACGTTCCGCGCGGAACATTCCAACACGGCGCGGCATGCGGCGGAATTCTGGATGATAGAGCCGGAAATGGCGTTCTGCGACCTTGCGGGGGATATGGACGTGGCGGAAGCGATGGTGAAATACATTATTTCGTACGTCGGAGAGACCTGCAAAGACGAGCTGGATTTTTTGAATAAATTTGTGGATACGGGGCTTCTGGAACGGCTGAAAAACGTTACGGAAAACGATTTCGTGCGGTTGCCGTACACCGAGGCGATTGAGATTTTAAAAGAGCACGCAAACGAATTCGACGACAAGAATATTTTCTGGGGCAAAGATTTGCAGAGCGAGCACGAGCGGTATCTTACGGAAACCGTGTTTAAAAAGCCGGTGTTCCTGACCGATTATCCCAAGGAAATCAAGGCGTTTTACATGAAGCAGAACGACGACGGAAAGACGGTGGCGGCGGCGGATTTGCTGGTGCCCGGCATCGGGGAACTGATCGGCGGTTCGCAGCGCGAGGAAAACTACGAAAAGTTATACAACCGCATTGTGGAACTGGGCATGAAACCCGAAGATTATTCATGGTATCTCGATTTGAGAAAGTACGGCAGCGTTACGCACAGCGGCTACGGCTTAGGCTTCGAACGCATGATTATGTATCTGACGGGCGTTACGAATATCCGCGACGTAATTCCGTTCCCCCGTACTGTTTCTAATTTGTTGTTTTAACGATCTAAAATCGTATAGCGGCACATCTTTTCGTCGTGCCTGCGTGCGCCCTTGCTCATTTACGCATAGTAAACTCGCGGCGGGCGTACTCGGTACGGCGAAAATCTGCACCACTCTCCGATTTTATCGGTTATGGGTATGAAGCTCGCAATCTGCACCACTTTTCGGCTTGATCGGCTGTGAGCTAATAGAAATAAGGCTGAATTTTTAGGAAAATACGATATGATAAAAATAGCGATAGACGCGATGGGCGGCGATTTTGCGCCGAAAGAACAGGTAAAAGGCACGGTGGAAGCTCTGAAAAACGATAAGGAGCTGTTTGCGGTGCTTTGCGGCGACGAAGAAATTTTGAAAAAAGAACTTTCCGCCTATACATACGATTCTTCGCGCGTGGAGATCGTGCATGCGCCCGAAGTGATTACGAACGACGAAATTCCTACCAAGGCGGTGCGCACGAAGAAAGATTCTTCCACCGTAACGGCGTTTCGCCTTTTAAAAGAGGGCAAAGCGGACGCGGTGGTTTCCAGCGGCGCCACGGGCGCGGTGCTGACGGCGGGCGTACTTACGCTTGGCAGAATCAAGGGCGTTTCCCGCCCCGCGCTCTGCCCCAGAATCCCCGATTTTTCGGGGCGCGGCACGCTGCTTTGCGACTGCGGAGCGAACCTCGAATGCAAAAGCGTGAACCTTGTGCATTTCGCGTTGATGGCCTCGGCGTATGCGGAGGCGGTGTACGGGTGGAAGAACGCGAAAACTGGGCTTTTGAACAACGGCACGGAGGACCACAAGGGCGACGAAATGCACCGCGAAGCCAACGAGCTGTTGAAGCACACGGCGGGCATCAACTACGTGGGAAACGTGGAGGGCAGAGATATCATGTACGGCGACGCGGATATTGTGGTGAGCGACGGCTACACGGGCAATATCGCGCTGAAATCGATAGAAGGCTGCGGCAAGGCGATCAGCGGCATTCTGAAACGCGAATTCAAAAAGAACCTTTTTGCGAAAATTCGCGCGCTGACGGTGATGGACGTGATTAAAGCCGTAAAAAAATCCGCCGATTACGAAACGATGGGCGGCGCGGTGTTTTTAGGACTTACGAAGCCCGTCATCAAGGCGCACGGAAATTCGAAAGCGTACGGATTTTCGGTGTGCATTTCGCAGGCGATGAACGCCGTGCGGGGCGGATTGACGGAAAAAATAGAAGCTCTTCTGGAAAAGAACGCGGCAACCGCGGCAATCGGCGCGACGGAAAGCGCGGCGGAGGATAAGGAAGCGTGAACAGAGAGAAATTTCCGGCGCAAGAGGCGGAAAAGCTGCCGGGCGGAGGAGCGCGAAGCGTGAAAAGGGAAGATTTCCCCGTCGCGGAAGCGGAAAAGAAACTAAAATACACGTTTAAAGATAAAAATCTGCTGATTACGGCGTTTACGCACAAATCGCTTTGCGGGCGGCTCGGCGCGGATAACGATCGTATGGAATTTTTGGGGGACGCGGTATTAGAACTTGCGATTACCGAAAATTTATACCGCGGCAAAAACGCGCTGCAAGCGGGAGATATGACGAAACGGCGGCAGAAATTCGTGAGCCGCGAGCCGCTGGAACGGGCGGCGGACAAGCTGGGTATCGCGCGGTATCTGATGTATTCGGGCAACGCGCGGGACAATGCGGGCAAGAAAGCCAAATCGAGCCTTGTGGAAAGCGTGATTGCGGCGATTTATCTCGACGGCGACGGCGCGAACGGCGACGGCTACAAAAACGCGAAGAAATTCATCGATGAAAACGTGGAATTTTCGGCGCACGAAAACGCCAAGGGAGATTTGCAGGAATACCTGCAAAAGCGCGGGCTTCCGTTGCCCGTATACCGCTTGCTGAGCGCGGAAGGCAAGGATAACGACAGAACTTTCGTGTGCGAAGCGGCGGCGGACGGGAAATCGGCGCGGGGCACGGGCAGAACAAAGCAGAAAGCGGAAGCGGAAGCGGCAAAAAATCTTCTGGAACTTCTGCAAAACATTCCGTTTTAAGATTTCAAGGCGCGGCGGCATAGAAAAAGCAAAAAAGCGCGCCGACCGATAAAAAAACAAAAACAAGATTTTCAAGGAGAAGAAATCTGTGGATTTAAAGGAAATACAACTTTCGGGGTTTAAATCCTTCGCGGATAAGACCACCATCCGTTTCGACGACGGCGTTACCTGTATCGTAGGACCGAACGGGTGCGGCAAATCGAACGTGGCGGACGCCGTGCGCTGGGTGCTGGGCGAGCAATCCGCCCGCGCGCTTCGCGGCGGAAACATGCAGGACGTGATTTTCGGCGGAACGCAATCGAGAAAACCGCAGTCAAGCTGCGAAGTAACGCTTGTGTTCGACAATACAAATAAAATATTCGACCTTGACGTAGCCGAAGTGGCGATGACGCGCCGTCTGGACAGAAACGGCAACAGCGGTTATTTCATCAACGGGCAGGCTTCCCGTCTGAAAGACATCGTGCGGCTCTTCCACGGCATAGGTCTCGGCAAAGAGGGCTACTCCATTATCGGGCAGGGCAAAGTTGAGCAAATCATGAACGCGAAACCGGAGGACCGGCGGCTGATTTTCGAAGAAGCCACGGGACTGATGGTGTACAAATCGCGCAAGGAAGAAATCGAACGGAAAATCGATTCTTCCAAAAACAATCTGTTTATTTACGTGCAGCGCATCGAAGAAGCCGAACGTAGACTGGGACCGCTTTCCAAACAGGCGGACGCGGCGAGAGAATACCGCGAGTATTCGGAATCGCTGAAGTACAACGAAGTGAATACATACGTTTATAAATACGACGGCGCGGAAGGCGAGAAGAACAAATTCCGCGAACGCGTGGCGGGGTATTCCGATAAAATCATTTCGCTGAACACGCAGGCGGAGCTTTTGAACAAGAGCTACGAGGACAACCGCAAAAAGTCCGCCGAAGCCGATTTGAAACTGACGGAGCTGAACGACCGCCGCGTGGAACTTTCGGTGGGAAACGAGCGGAAAGACGGCGAATGGAAACTGGTGCGCGAAAAGATTTCCACGTACAAGAGCCAGATTTTCGCGGCGGAAGAATTTCTCGAAAACGGCAAAAACCGCACGGGCGAGCTTGCCGACCTTGTGGCGGCGGCGAAAACCGCGATTCAAAAAGGTGAAACGCGCATTGCGGAAATCGACAACGAAACCGATCTCTTATCGCAGGCGATCAAGGCGCTGACGGGCAAAATCGACGTGTTCGAACGGCTTTCCGACGAAAATCGGCAAAGCCAGCTTTCCTCGGCGGAAAACCTTTCGGAAATCAGGAAAAATCAGGGTTCGCTGACGGCGCAGAAGCAGGCGGCGGAGGACAGAATCGCCGAACTGAAAGCCGCGCTGCAAAAGGAAAACGCGCGCCGCGAAAAACTGAACGAAGAGCTGGAAGGCGTGCGGAAAGACCTGAAAAAACTGAAAGAGTTTACCTCGGGCGGCGAAAAGGAGCTGGCGGAGCGGGAAGAAGAAATCCGCGATATGCAGCTGACCATCAATAATTTCAATCAGGAACTTTTCAGCGTGGGCGGGCAGATTTCTTCGCTGAAAGATTCGCTGGAAATGTACGTGGGCATCAAGAACCGCTACGAGGGGTACAAAGATTCGGTGCGCCGTCTGCTTTCGGTGGCGAAAACCAACCCCGAAGTGGGCAGCCACGTGAAGGGCACGATTGCGGACATCATTCATACCGACCAGAAATACGAGCTTGCTTTCGAAGTGGCGCTGGGGGCGGCGACGCAGAACGTTGTAACGCCCACGCAGGACGACGCGCGTATCTTAATCGAATATCTGAAACGCACGGGCGGCGGCGTGGTAACATTCCTGCCCGTAAGCGGTATGAAGCCGCGCCCGGACAGCCGCGAAGCGCAGCGCGCCGTAAGCGAAAAGGGCGCGATAGGGCTTGCCACGGAACTGATTCGGTACGACGATTATTATTATAACGTGGTAACCAACCTGCTGGGCAACACGCTGATTTGCGATACGGTGTACAACGCTACGGCGATTGCCAAAAAATACGGCAACATGTTTAAAATCGTAACGCTGGACGGCGATATCGTAAGCACCAGCGGCGCGATGACGGGCGGCAGCCGTCAGCAGAAGAGCGGCGCCGGCGTGCTCTCGGGCGAGCGCAAGATAGAAGAGTGCCGCGAAAACATCGTCAAGAAGCAGAAATACCTCGAAAAGCTGAAAACCGCCATTGCGGAAAGCGAAAAGGGCAAAGAAGAAGCGGAAGCGGCGGTGAACGCGCTGCGGGCGAAGTATCAGGGCTCCCTGAACGAACTGGCGGTGCTTTCTCAGCGCGAAATTTCGCTTGCCGCCGAAGCGGAAGAAGCGAAGAACAACGTGGGCGTATATGAAGAAACGCTGCGCGGGTTCGAAGAAAAACTGGCGCATCTGAAAGACGAAGAAGCGTATGCGGGCAAGAGCGAGGAAGAACTGAACGCGCTTCGTCAGGGCGCGGAAGCGACGTTGGAAAAACAGCGCGCGCAGTGCGAAGCGTTTAAGACGGAACGCGACGAAAAGAGCGCGAAACTGCACGCTTTGGAAGTGGAAAAGGCGGCGGCGGAGAAGCAGATAGAAAGCTTCAACGCGGACATCAGGCGCTACGAAGCGGAAAAAGAAGATTTGATTTCCCGCATTATCTCCACGGAGCGCGAAAAAGCCAACGCGTATGCGGAGCTTACGCAGCTGGAAGAGCGGGCGAAGCAGGCGGAACTTACGGAAGAAGAAAAAGCCGCCGTGCAGGCGATCAACGACGAGATCGCCACGCTTTCCGCGGAAAAAGAAGCGCTGAATCTGCGCCAGGTGCAGCTGGACGAAGAGCGTACGGCGGTGCAGGAAGAACTGACGCGGCAGACGGACAAGCGTTACAAGTGCGAAATCGAAATCAGTAAAATCGATACCAACCTCGAAAACATGCGCCAGCGCATCGAAGAGGCGTACGGCATCGATTACGAGGGGTGTCTTGCCCTGAAAGCGGAAAATTTCAACGCGGACGAGGCGGCGGGGCTGATTTCCGCGCTGAAGAGAAAAATCACGCTGCTGGGAAACGTGAACCTGAACGCGGTGGAAGAATACGCCGACGAAAAAGCGCATTACGACGAAATGGTGATTCAGCGCGACGATTTGCAGAAAGCGATTGACGATTTGCAGAAGGCGCTGGACGAAATCCGCGCGGAAATGCTGAAAATATTCGACAAGGGATTCAACGACATCAACGAAAACTTCAAGGTTACTTTCAAGGAGCTTTTCGGCGGCGGCAACGCGGAACTGCAGATGGATTACATCGAAGGCGAGGATCCGCTGGAAGCGGGCGTGGAAATCGTGGCGTGCCCGCCCGGCAAGAAGCTTACGAAAATTTCGTTGCTTTCGGGCGGCGAGCGCGCGCTTACCGCTATCGCCATTCTGTTCGCCATTTTAAAGTGCCGCCCGATGCCGTTCTGTATTCTGGACGAAATCGAAGCCGCGCTGGACGAGGCGAACGTGGACCGTTTCGCTTCCTATCTCAAACGGTTTGCGCAGGAAACGCAGTTCATCGTGATTACGCACCGCCGTCCTACCATGAATCAGTCGGACGCGCTGTTCGGGGTTACGATGCAGGAAAAGGGCGTATCGAAGATAGTATCGGTGAAGCTGGGCGAAGTGGAAAAAGAGCTTGGCGAAGGAACCGTGGAATAACAATTTGTCAGTATCCGGGAAAATCGCCTTGCAGCAAAATACAAGGCGATTTCTTTCGGAAAAGGAAAATCGGAAGGAAAGATTATGGGAATTTTCGGGAAGTTGTTCGGCGCGCTGAAAAAGACGAAAGACGGTCTGGCGACGAAAATGCGCATGCTGTTTTCGAAAAACAAGCTGGGCGACGAATTTTACGAGGAACTGGAAGAAATTTTAATATCCGCGGACGTATCCGTGGCGACGGCGGAAAAAGTGGTGGAGGGCGTGAAAGAACGCGCGATGGCGGAACGGCTGAAAGACGCCGATTACGTAACGGGGCTTTTAAAAGAAGTGCTTACGAACATGCTGCGCGACGCGGAAGTGCCCGAAATCGGGTTTCCTTGCGTGATTATGGTGGTGGGCGTGAACGGCGTGGGAAAAACCACTACGATAGGCAAGCTGGCGAATTATTACATTACTCACGGAAAAAGCGTTACTGTGGCGGCGGCGGATACCTTCCGCGCGGCGGCGGCGGAACAGCTTTCCGTGTGGGCGGACCGCGCGAAAGTGCGCATCGTGCGGCATGAAGAAGGCAGCGACCCTTCCGCGGTGGTGTTTGACGCGGCGTCCAGCGCGAAAGCGAAGAAAACGGACGTTCTGATTATCGATACCGCGGGCAGATTGCACGTGAAAGACAATCTGATGAAAGAACTTGAAAAAATGAGCCGCGTGGTGGAACGCGAATACCCGGACGCGGATTTTCTGAAACTGCTGGTTCTGGACGCCACGACGGGGCAGAACGCGCTTTCTCAGGCGAAAACGTTCGACGACGCCGTGGGCTTGGACGGGCTGATCATCACAAAGCTGGACGGAACGGCGAAAGGCGGATTTGTGTTCTCGCTGGCGGACGAACTTTCGTTGCCGGTACTGTACGCGGGCGTGGGCGAAAAAATCGGAGATCTGGAAAAATTCGATTCGGCGGCGTTCGTGGACGCGATTTTGTAAGATTTTAAGGAAAAAACGGCTATGAGAATCGATATTTTGACGCTGTTTCCCGAAATGTTTTCCGCGCTGAACGAAAGCATTTTAGGCAGGGCGCAGAAGCAAGGAAAAGTGGAAATCAACGTGGTGAACATCCGCGATTACACCGAGGACAAGCATCTGAAATGCGACGATTATCCGTTTGGCGGCGGCGCGGGCATGGTGATGATGCCCCAGCCCATCGGCAGCGCCATCGAAGCGGTGGACCCCCGCCACGAGGCGCGGCGCATTTATCTTTCACCCAAGGGCGAAACGCTGGTGCAGCAGAAGGTGTTTTCGCTGCTTTCCTACGAAAGGCTGGTGCTTTTGTGCGGGCATTACGAGGGGGTGGATCAGCGCGTGATCGACCTTTTTATCGACGAGGAAATTTCTATCGGCGATTATGTGCTGACGGGCGGCGAGCTGCCGGCGATGGTGCTTTGCGATTGCGTGTGCCGCTATGTGGACGGCGTAATCAGCACGTCTTCGCTGGTGGACGAAAGCTTTTCGGATAATCTTCTGGAATATCCGCAGTATACCCGCCCCAAGGAATACAAGGGGCTGTGCGTGCCGGAGGTGCTTTCTTCGGGCGACCACGCGAAAGTGGACGAATGGCGGCGGCGGGAGGCGATGAAACTCACAAAGGAAAAACGCCCCGATTTATTGAAGAGGTAACACATGGCGAAGCTGATACAATGGTTTCCGGGACATATGAAAAAGGCGATGCGCGATATGGAAGAAAAACGCGCGCTGTGCGACGGCGTGATCTGCGTGCTGGATTCCCGCGCGCCGATTGCCACGTACAACCCGAAACTGCCGGAGATTTTCGCGGGGAAACCCGTATTGTACGTTCTGAACAAAAGCGACTTGTCGGACGGGAAAAGCGAAAAGTTCGCGGCAATGATAGAGGCGCAGGGGAAGCCCTGCGTGGCGATTTCCGCCGTGAACGGCGCTTCGCGGCGCGTACTGGAAAAGCGCTTGCAGATACTGACGAAAGAGAAACGGGAACGCGCCGAAAGCAAGGGCGTTACCCGGCGTTTTCGTTATACCGTGGTGGGAATTCCGAACACGGGGAAAAGCACGGTGGTGAATCTGCTGGGCGGGGCGAAACGCGCGAAGACGGGCGACATCGCGGGCGTTACGCGCGACGTGCGCTGGATTAAATGCGCCGATTTCGATTTGCTGGACACGCCCGGTACGATGCCGCCTTCCTGCAAAACGCAGTATCTGGCGCGGCATCTTGCGTATATCGGCAGTCTGAACGACGATATTCTGGATATCGCGGACGTTGCGCTGGAGCTTTTAAAGGAACTGAAAGCGAATTATCCCGCCGCGTTGCAGGAGCGCTACGGTATCGATTGCGGCGGGAATAATGCGGAAACGGACAAAACGGCGGACGAGGAAGAACGCACCCGCGAAGCCGTGGAGATGCTGGAAACGGCGTGCAGGCGGCGCGGATTTATTCTGCGCGGCGGCGAATTCGATTACGAACGCGGCGCGCGGGCGGTGATCGACGATTTCAGAAAAGGGCGGCTTGGGAAAATTTGTCTGGAAAATCCGTCCGATTTTGCGGACGTGAAATTTTAAGCGGCGGACGGAGGAAAAACGAATGAAAAAGCCGTACGATTTTGATAGCAAACTTTTCTGCGAGCGCGCGCTTGAAAAAAACGGAGCGAAATATATCGCCGGAGCGGACGAAGTGGGGCGCGGTCCGCTGGCGGGGCCCGTGGTGTGCGCGGCGGTGATTATGCCGCTTTCGCCCGAACTTCTGATAGAGGGCGTGGACGACAGCAAAAAATTATCTGCAAAACGCAGGGAACAATTATCGGAGCTGATTAAGGAGCGCGCGCTCGCGTACGCGATTACGGAAATTTCGAACGAAGAAATCGACGAAATCAATATTCTGCAAGCCACAAGGAAGGGCATGCGCGAAGCGCTGCTTGCGTTGAAAATCGCGCCGGACGCGGTGCTGACCGACGGGAATATGACGCTGGATATTCCTTTTCCGCAGCAAAGCGTGGTTCACGGCGACGCGCTTTCGTATTCGATCGGCGCGGCGAGCATCATCGCGAAAGTGTACAGAGACGCCCTGATGGATAAGCTTGCCGAGGCTTTCCCTGCGTACGGGTTCGAAAAAAACAAGGGGTACGGCACGGCGGCGCACATCGCGGCGATTAAGGAGGCGGGGGTATGTCCTTTTCATCGCAGGACGTTTACAAAAAAGCTTTAGGGCGAGGAGGCGAAAAGCGCGTGGCGGAGTTTTTAAAAGCGCGCGGGCTGAAAATTTTAAAGACGAATTACGTAACGCCGTTCGGCGAAGCGGATATTATCGCGGAGGACAAGGCGCTGGGCGAAATTGCGTTTATCGAAGTGAAAACGCGCAGTTCGGATTCTTACGGAACGCCCGCCGAGGCGGTGGGAACGAAGAAGCGGGAAAAATACCGCAAAATCGCCGCGTACTACTGGATGGAAACGGGAAAAGAGCCGAACGCGAGGTTTGACGTGGCGGAGGTACTGCCGGGCGGCAGGATTGATTATATCGAATACGCCTTTTAATAAATTCGCGCGCGCCATAAACTTCGCAATACTGTGTCGTTTTCCGTGCGCCCTTGCTCATTTACGAATAGTAAACTCGCGGCGGTGTAGCTACGTTTTTGCGGCGCGGCGCGGGTAAATTTACGTATATTTTTTCCGATATTCCGAAGGTGAAAGGCGGAAGCGTTTTAAAAACGCCTTGTAAAAAAGCATATAGCTTTCGTACCCCGAATTTTCCGCAATCGCGGCAAGCGGCAGATCGGTGGCGCGAAGCGATTGTTCGGCTTGCATCAGGCGATATTCGGTGTGATAGGCATACGGCGTTGTTCTGTATGCTTTTTTAAAAGCTTCGATCAGGCGGTTTTTGCTGCGGTAAAACGTTTTGCAAAGCTCGTCGAGCAGAAGCTTTTTTTGATAATTTTCAATAATGTAGCGCCTGATTTTTTCCGCCGCGTTCACGGGCGGCAAATTCAGCTCGCTTAAAATTTCGTAAAATACGCCCGTATACGCCGTTTGCGAAGCGTGAAAGCCGAGCAAAGTCAATTTTTCGATATACGGCTTGATTTTATTCGCCGAAAACGTGCCGTAAAGCGGTAGTTTCTCGCTTGCATACGCGTTGCCGTTTTCGTCGGCGGGTTCGCTTTCGGCGGGGCGGGTGAAAATTGCAGAATTTTCCGTTTTGTCGGGCAAAAATTCCCGCGCGGTTTTGTATCTCGCCCCCGTAAAATGAATGTAAAAATACTCGGGCGTATCGCTTTGCATACAGCCCGTCTGCCGCAGTCTTTCGCGCTGAATATAGTATTCTCCCGCGCGCAGTTCGCGTTTTTCGCCGTTTTCTTCAAATCGTAAAACGCCGCCGAACATTAAAATCAGCACGGCGTAGCTTGCGGTGCGCGTTACGTGGCGTTCGCCTTCGCCGAATTTCCGCATGGCGGAACAGCAATACAGCGGCGGCGCGTTTAAATCGAGATAGTATTTTTCTTCGTTTTGCATGGCTTTGCCCCCCCCCGAAAAGCTCGGATTTTTCAAAATAAGTATACAGCATTTTTTAAAAAAGCGCAAGCAAATCAAAAGAAAAACGGTGATATTTGCATACTTTTCAGTGACGGGGGATATTGCAAAAGCTTAAAAAACGCGCTATAATGAATACGCAAATTGCGGCGGGGCAGCCGAGAAAATAAAAAAAACGAGGGAAAAATATGTTTTCGTATTCGTTGAAACAATCGAAAATCACCGAAGGGTTCTGGAAAAAACGCATGGAAATCAATGCGGAAGTAACGATGAAAAGCGTTGCGGGGCAGTTTCAAAGCCGTTTTGCGGCTCTGGAATGTAAGAAAAACGAAGAAATGAAAAACGAGTGGCTTGCGCCGTGGGATTCCGACGTGGCGAAGTGGTTGGAAGCGGCGGCTTACGTGCTGGCGGAAAAAGACGACGGGTTTATCCGCGAACGCTACGAAACCGCGGTGAAAAATATCGTGAAAAATCAGATGCCGTGCGGGTATTTCAATTCGTTCTTTCAAACGTACCGCCCCGAGCATATATTTTCCGATCGGGGCGATCACGAGCTGTATTGCGCGGGGCATATTTTCGAAGCGGCTGCGGCGGCGTATGAAAATCTCGGCGACGATCGCCTTTTAAAAGTTTCGGAAAAGTATGCGGATTATATCCGTCTGCGGTTTGTATCAAGCAAAGATGCGGGGTTTACAACGCCCGGTCACGAAGAGATCGAGCTTGCGCTTTTGCGGCTTTATAGTGCCACGAAGCGGGAAAAATACCTGGAGCTGGCGCGGTTTTTTGTAAACGAGCGCGGCAAAAGGGCTGAAAAAGAAGCGAATAACGGCGCGCCCGAATACTCGCAGAGCGCGAAGCCGGATCGCGAACAGAAAGAAGCGGAAGGTCATGCTGTGCGCGCGCTATATCTGTATACGGCAATGGCGGATCTTGCGAAAGAAGACGGCGACGAAGCTTTGAAAGCCGCGGCGGAAACGCTTTTCGAAGATATTACGCGGCAAAAAATGTATATCACGGGCGGCGTGGGCAGCGTGCATATCGGCGAGCGGTTTTCGTGCGCATACGATCTTATTAATTATTCCGCCTACGCGGAAACGTGCGCGGCGATCGCCATGGCGTTGTTTTCGGAAAAAATGTTTTGTCTTACGGGCAAGGCGAAACACGCCGCCGCGTTCGAGCGCGCGCTGTACAACGGGATTTTGGCGGGGGAATCGCTTTCCGGCGATGAGTTTTTCTACGTGAATCCTTTGGAAATGCAGCTTGATAAAACGCGGTACAACGCGGCTTTTTCGGGTTGGCGTGAAGCCGCGCCGATCGCTTCGCGCGTAAAACTTTTCTACTGTTCGTGCTGCCCGCCGAATTTGTGCCGCTTTATCGCGCGGCTCGACGGGTTTCTCTGGTACGGCGGCGAGAACAACGGCGAAAATTCGGTGACGTTGGCGCAGCCGATTTCTTCTTGCCTTGATTGCGGTCGGGCGAAAATTCGGGTGCAGTCGGGGTTGCCTTACAACGGAAAGGTGCGGCTTACGGTGGATTCGCTCGGCAAAAAGCTGACGTTGCGCGTGAGAAAACCCGAATGGTGCGACGAAAAGTTTGCAAACGAGCGCGACGGGTTTCTGATTTACGACGGCGTTTTCGGCGGCGACGTAATCGAGATTGATTTTGCGCCGCGGGTGCGGGCGGTGCATGCCGACGCGCGCGTGTTCGAGAACGGGGGGAAGGCGGCGTTCACGTACGGTCCGCTGGTGCTTTGCGCGGAAGGTGCGGATCATGCGTTTCCGATTGCGGCGGTGCGTGCGGACTGTTGCGAAGAAGCTTTGAAAAAGGCGGAAGTGATCGCGAATGAAAATCTGCCCTACGCGGCGGAAGTTTTGTTGCCTGCCGCGGCGGCGTTGCCCGAAGATACGCTGTATTCGTTCTTCGCGCCGAAAACGAAAAAAGTTACGCTGAAACTGATCCCGTACTTCGCGTGGGGCAATCGAGGCGAAAACGATATGCGCGTGTGGTTTCCGTGCGCGCCGTAAAATTTTGCAACGCCGCGTTTTTTTCGGCGCGGCGTGCGTAGGGGGGCGGCGCGGCGTGTGCCGTGAAAAAATAAAAAATTTGAAAAATTGCTCGTTTTGAATAATTTTTCGAAAATATTTGTTAAAATTATTGCAATTCGTAAAAATATGTGTTATAATATACATGTATTCGGGATTAGACCGCGCCGAGAGGCTTGATAGGCGTTTGTTTTCGACGGGTTACGTTTTGGATAACTTTTGAGAGGAGGACCCTAAGGATGAGTCAAGGTACGGTGAAATGGTTCAATTCGGAGAAAGGTTACGGGTTTATCGCCGGCGATGAAGGCGGCGACGACGTATTCGTGCATTACTCCGCAATCAAGGCCGATGGATACAGAAGCCTGAAAGAAGGGCAGAAAGTTTCCTACGAAACGGAAACGGATCCCAAAAACCCGAACAAATTGCGCGCCATCAACGTTCAGGCGCTGTAAGTTGTAGAAGGTTTTTCGAAAAAAAATCAGCTTTTTCAGCCGCATTTTTCCGATAGTTTTACGGAGTGCGGCTCTTTTTTGTTTAAGGATTTTACTTATGGCCGAAAAAATCGACGAAAATATTACCGCCGTCGCAGGAACGGAAACGGAAGCTGTGCGGGGCGGAAATCGCGACGCGGAGGAAGCGGGCGCGGCGATACGCTGCGATAAGGCAATTACCGCGGACGAAGGGAAGGACGAAACGGCTGCGCCCGAAAAAAAGCGCGGCTTTTTCGCGCGGCTCGGCGAGGGGATAAAAAATAAATTTTCGGCGTTGAAATCGGCGGTACGGGAGCGAGAAAACGAGCTGGAGGGCGCGAAAAAGAAGCGCATCGCGGCGGCGATCGCTCTGGCGGTGATAGTGGTTTTCTACGTCCTGTTTTACGTGTTTGTAGGCGTGGCGGTAGTAAATCTTGTGAAAGATCCGCAGGGGTTCAAAGAGTGGATAGACGGATTCGGCACAAGCAGTATTCTCATTTTTATCGGGCTGCGCGTGGTGATGACGGCGTTCAGACTCATTCCGGGCGGCCCGTTGCAGGTGGCGGGCGGCTATGCGTTCGGAACCTGGTGGGGCGCGCTGTGGTGCATGGCGGGATCTCTGATAGGCACGCTGATTATTTTTCTGTTGGGGAAAAAGTACGGCACGAAACTGGTGGGACTGTTTATTTCCCCCGAAAAAATGCGCTCGGCGGCGATGCTGAAAGATAAGAAAAAACGCAACGTTTTTTTATTCCTGATGAACTTTCTTCCGGGAATGCCCAAAGATATTTTTACCTGGATGGCGGCGATTTCCAACGACGGCGCCTTTTCATCGATTCTGGTGATCATGCTTGCCCGAATCCCGTCGGTAGTGGCGTCCACCTGGTGCGGTCATGAGTTGATGCAGGAAAATTACGTGGTTTCCGCCATCGTGTTCGGCGTACTTCTGGTACTGGGAATAGCCTGTTCGTATGCGTACAAAAAACTTTCCGCGCGGCACGAAGCGCGCGCCAAGGCGCAGGAAAACAAGGCGCAGGTAAACGAGAAAAAAGAGGGAAAATGATAATATGGTAAAACCGGGCAGATATCGCCATTTCAAAGGCAAAGAATACGAAGTAATCGGTACGGCGACGCATTCGGAAACGTTGGAAGAGTATGCGGTATACCGTGCATTGTACGGCGAAGGGAAGCTGTGGATCCGTCCGGCGGCGATGTGGAACGAACTTGTTGAAAAGGACGGACGGAAAGTGCCGAGATTCGTTTATATCGGAGAAGATTGAAAAACGTGCGCAGGACGAAACGGAGGGCGTTTCGCGGGCGCTCGTTTTTTTTGCGACGATTTTTTTTCGTTTTTCCGATGAAAAACGCGGGGCGGCAACGCACGGAAGAGGGCAAAGAAAAACATCCTTTTTTTTCGAGGGAAAACATTGAAAAAAACGCAGCGTTATCATTGACTTTTCTTTTTTGTTATGATATAATTTATATGCGAAAATGAAAATAAATTTCGAAATTTTGTTAAAAATTCTCTCAGATACGGAGGCAAGAGGTAAAGATGGAACGCAACGAAGCTATCGGACTGTTTGAAAGCTTATATCGCGCCGCTCCGCAGGATTTATTTACGGCTGCGGGACGAATCAACGTGATCGGCGAGCATGTGGATTACTGCGGAGGCAAGGTGTTTCCCGCGGCGCTCAATCTGCGCTGTAACGTATACGCCCGCAAAAACGGCGAAAACGTTATCCGCGTGGCGGCTTCCGATTTCAAGCAGGTAGTAGAGCTTGACATCGATAAAATCGGCGAATATAAGACGTTGAAATGGGGCAATTATCAGGCGGGCGTTGCGTACTTTTTACAGGAAAGCGGCACGCCGCTGGTAGGCTGCGACCTGTTGTACGATTGCACCGTTCCTTTCGGCAGCGGGCTTTCTTCTTCGGCTGCGATAGAAGTTTCCACGGCGGTGGCGCTTTCGGAATACGCGGGCGTAAAGTACGATAAAGTGCAGCTGGCGCTGATTTCGCAGCGCGCGGAAAACAAGTACGCGGGCGTGAATTGCGGCATTATGGATCAGTTCGCTTCGGCGATGGGCAAGAAAGACCATGCGATTTTGCTGGATTGCGCCACGCTGGATTACGAATACGTGCCTTTGCGGCTGGGAGATTACTGCATTGTGGTGGCGAACTGCAACAAGCCGCACAATCTGGTGGAAAGCAAGTATAACGTACGCCGCCACGAAGTGGAAGTAGCGCTGAAAAAGATACAGGAAGTGAAAAAAATCAACGCGCTGGCGGAACTTTCCGTAGAGGATTTCAACGAAGTGAAATATCTGCTTTCGGGCGTGGTGGCAAAGCGTGCGGAGCACGTGGTTACGGAGTGCGCGCGCGTTACCGAGGCGGTGGACGCTTTAAAACGCGGGGATATAGCGGAACTGGGCAGACTCTTAAACGAAAGCCATTATTCGCTGCGCGATTTGTACGAAGTAACGGGTAAGGAGTTGGATATGCTTTCCGCTCTGGCGCGGAAGGAGGCGGGATGCCTCGGTTCGCGTATGATCGGCGCGGGGTTCGGCGGCTGCACTATTTCCATTGTAAAAAAATCGGCGGTGGAAGGATTTATCCGCCATGTGGATAAGGCGTATTTCGACGCGATCGGGTATCGCGCGTCGTTCTACGAAACTTCGATCGAGGACGGTATTACCGTTTCGAAACTGTAAAAAACGCGGAGCGGAAAGGCGGAAACAATGATTAATCAGGATCTCAGCGATTTAATTGCGTATGCCAAAATTCATCTGGGGTTGCACGAAGCGGACGAAACGTACGTTTCTAACCTGCTGATGACGAAATTCAATTTAAACGAAATCAAGCCCTGCTGGGTGAACGAAAAGAGAATCGCCGCGCTTACCTGCCCGGACGAAATCGTGAAGCCGCTGGCGGATTACGCGCTGGAAAACGGCATTATCGTCGAGGGCGAGGAAGAATTTTTTACTTCCGATATTCTGGATATGCTTTCGCCGCGCCCTTCGGAGGTGATTGCGAAATTCGACGAATTGCACGAAAAATCGCCCGCGGCGGCATTTGACATGCTGTACGACCTGGGCGTGAAAAACGATTACGTGAAGGCTTCGGCGATTGCAAAAAACGAGTACTGGAAAACTTCGACCACGCGGATTCCCATCGAAATCACCGTGAATTTAAGCAAGCCGGAAAAGAATAACAAGCTGACGGCGAAGCTGAGAAACGTTTCTTCCGGCTATCCGAAGTGCATGCTTTGCAAAGAGAACGTGGGCTATGTGGGGCAGGGCAGAACGCGGCGCAATATGCGCACGGTTCCCCTGACGCTGGCGGGCGAAAAGTGGTTCTGGCAGTTTTCGCCGTACGCGTATTTTTATCAGCACGGAATTGCAATCAATCTTACCCATACCCCCATGGAACTGACGGAAAAGACGACGCGCAAGCTGCTGGATTTCGTGGATTACGCGCCCGACTACTTCATCGGTTCGAACGCACCCCTGCCCATTGTGGGAGGCAGCATTTTGGCGCACGAACATTTTCAGGGCGGCAAGCACGTTTTCCCGATGTTCGAGTGCGCGCGGGGCGAAAAAATAGCCGTAACGGAAGGCGTCGTAAGCGTATATCTGCCCGACTGGTACAACAGCGTGATTTTATTTACCGGCAGCGACAAAGAGGCGCTTTGCCGCGCCGCCGCCAACGTTTTAAACGTGTGGACGAATTATTCCGACGAGCGGGTGGGCATCATTGCGAAAACGGACGCGCCGCACAACACGCTTTCGCCCATTGCAAGAAAAACGGCAGAGGGATACGAAGTGTATCTGCTGCTGCGCAACAACCGCTGCGACGAGCGGTATCCGGACGGAATTTTCCACGCGCATAAAGAATATCATAATATCAAGAGCGAATCTATCGGGCTGATAGAGGCGATGGGCAGATTTATTCTTCCCGGAAGATTGCATCGCCAGCTGAAAGAAGTGCGGAAGTTTCTCACGGGCGAAAATACGGAAATCGCCGAGGATATGCAGATTCATACGGAGATGATTCATTCTTTGCTGGCAAAGCACGGCACGAAAAACAGCGAAGAAAAAGCGGAAAAAATCGTAACCGCGTATGTGGAAAACGTATGCGAAAACATTCTGGATAATACCGCCGTATTCAAGCACGACGAACAGGGCAAAGCCGCGTTCGGAAGATTTTTAAAGGCTTGCGGGCTGACGAAATAAATCGTTTGTAATTCAATCCGTCCGTTTTTCTGCGGGCGGATTCTCTTTAAACGGGGCGCGCTTGTTTATGGCGCGGCGCGAAGTATCTTGTCCGCGCGGCAAAAAACGAGTTGCGCGCGACGTGCGATTGCGGCGGCTTGCCGAGGCGGCGCACGGACGACGCCGACGGGCGGGCGATCGGGCGCGAATCGTGCGGGCGTAACGTCGCGTGCGCGGCGGGTGTTTTTTTGATTCGTATGCCCCGTTTGCCATACGAAAAAAAACGAAAGGGGAAATTTGCGGGATTTTGTAAGAAAATGCCGTATGCGGAAAAGGGCGTTTGTCGAAAACGCAAAATACGACGTTTTTCGCGCAAAAAAGCCGTTCTTCCGGCACATACCCCCGTCATCCGACGTATGAGCGGCGCCGCATATCTCGCGTCGCGCATATAAAAAAAAGAACTCCTTTGGGTAGGGGAGCGAAGGATATACCCGAAAAAAACGCGGAAACGCAACGATTGCGGCAAACCGCATATGCGGTTTCCGACGGATAAATATTAAACAAAAAACGAAGTATCGGAGAGGGAAAATGAAATACATACTTGCTTTGGATCAGGGAACGACGTCTTCGCGCGCGGCGCTTGTGAGCGAGGAGGGGAAAATCGTCTGCATTTTAAACAGAGAATTTCCGCAGCTTTATCCGCGCGAAGGCTGGGTGGAGCACGACCCGACGGATATATGGGGCAGCCAGTACGGCATTATGATGGAAGTACTGGCAAAAAGCGGCGTGGGGGCGGAAGAAATTGCGGCGATAGGCATTACCAACCAGCGCGAAACGGCGATCGTGTGGGAAAAAGCCACGGGAAAACCCGTGTATAACGCCATCGTCTGGCAGTGCCGCCGTACGGCGGAAAGGATTGAGGAAATCGTAAAATCGGGCGCGGGCGAAATGATACGGAAAAAGACGGGGCTGATCCCCGACGCGTATTTTTCGGCTTCGAAAGCGGAATGGATTCTGGACAGGGCGGACCCGAAGCGCGAGCGCGCGAAGCGGGGAGAACTGTTATTCGGCACGGTGGACAGCTATCTGGTATGGAAGCTGACGGGCGGAAAAGTGCATGCGACCGACCGCACGAACGCCGCGCGGACAATGCTTTTCAATATTCATACGCTGGACTGGGACGACGAGCTGCTGGAACTCTTTCATATTCCGCGCGAGATGCTGCCCGAAGTAAAAAGTTCGGGAGAGCTGTACGGCTATGCGCCCGTGGGAGGCGTGGAAATTCCCGTGTTCGGTGTGGCGGGAGATCAGCAGTCGGCGCTGTTCGGGCAGTGCTGTTTTCAGGCGGGGGAAGCGAAGAATACTTACGGTACGGGATGCTTTTTGCTGATGAACACGGGTGAAACGCCCGCGGAAAGCAAAAACGGGCTGCTTACCACCGTGGCGGCGACGCTGAAAGGCGAGCCGGCGCAATACGCGCTGGAGGGCAGCGTGTTTATCGGCGGCGCGGTGATTCAGTGGCTGCGCGACGAAATGCGATTTTTCGCAGAAAGCAAGGACGCGGAATATTATGCGGGCAAAGTGCCCGATACGGGCGGCGTGTATCTGGTGCCGGCGTTTACGGGCATGGGCGCGCCGTACTGGGATATGTACGCCCGCGGCGTGCTGGTGGGCATTACGCGCGGCACGCGGCGCGAACATATTATCCGCGCGGCGCAGGAATCCATTGCGTTTCAGTCGGCGGAGCTGATTTTAGCCATGGAAAAAGACACGGGAATGACGTTAAAAAGTCTGAAAGCGGACGGCGGCGCTTCGCGGGATAAATTTCTGATGCAGTTTCAGGCGGATATAGCGGATAAAAAGGTGGTAACGCCCGAAATCCGCGAAACCACGGTGCTGGGCGCGGCATATCTGGCGGGCTTGGGCGCGGGAGTATGGAAAGACAGAAAAGAACTGAAAAAACTCTGGCTGGCAGACAGAAAATATTCGCCCGCCATGGAAAAGGAAATCCGTGAAAAGCGGCTGGAAAAATGGCGCGACGCGGTGCGCCGCTGCCTCGGCTGGGCGAAGGAGTAGGCGGAAAAAAGCGCGATAAAAAAACTCTTTGAAAAGGCAGACGAGCTGTTATAAGCCTTTCAAAGAGTTTTATTTTAATTGTTTTTAAATCAGTCCGTAATGACGGGAATGGTATTCAGATAAAGCACGTCGGGGCGTTTTGCCGCTTCTCCTTCGGCAAGCACGAACGCCTTTTTATAAACGATGCCGCCCGCTTTTTCGACAAGCGCTTCCAGCCCCGCAAGCGACGCGCCCGTGGAAACCACGTCGTCTACGATGCACACTTTTTTGCCCTTGATGAGTTCTACGTCGTGGCGGGATAAATACAGGCGCTGTTCTTTGCCCGTGGTGATGGAGGAGGCGATGGGTACGTCGATGCCGTCCTGCATGTACAGTTTTTTGCTCTTACGGGCTACGGCGTAGAAAGGCATGCCCATATTGCGCGCCACGCAGTGGGTGAGCTGCAAACCTTTCGATTCGGCGGTGATCAATACTTCGCAGTCGCCGATTTTATCGGTGAGCAGCCGCGCGCATTTTTCCGTTAAAAGCACGTTGCCGTGCAGGTTGAAAAAGCAGATTTTAACGCCGCTTGGCAGGGGAAGGATGGGAAGTTGCGCCGTTACGCCGTCGAAATCGATGACGTATTCCTGTTGCCCCGTGGTTTCGTTTACGCGAATATAGTTTTCCATAAAATAATGCCTCCCGTCCGGCGACAACCGCAAGGTTTGCCGGGTTTTTCAAACACCCGTTAATTGTATCACGTTTCCGCCGAAAAGTAAACGAAAAAAACGCATAAACGCAGAGAAATATCGAAAAATCCGCTAAAAGTGCAAAAAATTTCGCGCGATTTGCCGCGGTTGCCGCCGCGCGGTTGACTTTTTTGGAAAAAACGGCTATACTATGGCAGGAAGCGAAAGACAACGCGGGAGCGCCGCGCCTGTATCGGCGCGGAAATAATTGCGGAAGAACGGAGAAAACGATTTTGGGCGAAATAACGGCGATTACGCCGCAAATCAAAGATAAACGGCGTTGCAACGTGTATGTGGACGGCAGATTTTATTGCGGCATTACGCTGGAAACGGCGGTGAAAAACCGATTGAAAGCCGGGCAGGCGATCGACGAAAAACGGCTGGACGAATTGCAGGGCGAAAGCGAAAAGAATACTGCGCTGGATAAAGCGCTGACGCATATTTCCGCCTGCGCGAAAACGGAAAAGGACGTGCGCAAATTTCTGCAGGGCAAAGGGTACTTGCCTACGGTGGAAAATTACGTGATTGAAAAGATGCGTTCGTACGGGTTTATCAACGATACGGCGTATGCGAAAACGTATGCGCTTTCCGCGGGAAAACGCAAGGGGCGGAGGCTGATTAAGTACGAGCTTCTCGGCAAGGGGATTGCCGAAGCGGAGATAGAGGCGGCGTTTTCGGAAATAGACGAAGCGGCGGAGAGCGAGGAACGGGACGACGCGCCGGACGAAGCGCGGGCGGCGGAAGCGATTGCGGAAAAATACATGCGGGGAAAAACGGCGGATCGGAAAACGCTTGCCGCATTGTACAGGCGGCTGATTTCGCGCGGGTTCGACGGAGAAACGGCAAAGGCGGCGACGGATAAATACCGCAACGGAGAGGATGACTGACGCAATGAACATCGATCGGATAAAAATCAAAAAATTTTCGCGGATAGTTTCCACGCAGGAATACGCGGATAAAATGAAGAAATACGGCGAAAACCTGATTGTTACGGCGGGAAAACAGAGCGGAGGCAAAGGCACGAAAGGAAGATCGTTTTCCTCGGAAAAGGGCGGGGTATACCTTTCGTCGTTGTTGTATTACCCGAATTTTCCCGCGGAAAAATCTTTTCTGATTATGGCGGGAACATGCGCCGCGGTGTGCAGAACGCTGGAAGAGGGCGGATTGCAGGCGAAAATCAAGTGGCCGAACGACGTTTTCGTAAACGGAAAAAAAATCTGCGGCATTTTAACGGAAAATACCTTTTCGGAGCCGGCGGCGGGCGACGCGGACGGAAAGCATAAAGATATCTGCTGCGTGTGCGGCATCGGGCTGAATATCGTAAACGATTTGCCCGATGAGCTGAAAAACACGGCGACTTCCGTATGGCTGGAAACGGACGAAAAACAGAACGTGAAAAAATGGCGCGCGCGGTTGATTGAAAATCTGTTGAAAAATTACGCCGATTTATGTTCCGGAAACGAGGAAACCTACAAGCGGATTTTCGGGGAGTATCTCGCGCGGTTCGGGTTTGTCGGCGAAAATATGGTGCTGGTTACGGAAAGCGGCAGTTTTATCGCGCGGATTTTAGGCGCGGACGAGTGCGGCAGGCTGCGCGTGCTTGTCGGCGGCGAGGAGAAACTGTATTCGGCGGCGGAAATTATTAAAATGCGTACGTGAAAAAAGCGTACGCGGCGGCGCCGTATCGTGCGGCGGGCAAAGCCGTCTGAAAATGCGGCGCAAGAAAACGGAGACGGGCGGATGAAAGGAGAAAATTGCGTTTCTGACGGGATACGCGTTCTGAATGCGGCGGATATCAAAGCGGCTTTGCCGCCGAGAAAAGCCGTTTCGAACAAAGGAGATTACGGAAGAGCGGCGATAGCGGCGGGGTGCATGCGTTACGGCGGGGCGGCGGTGCTTGCGGCGCAAGCCGCGCTGTGCGGAGGCGCGGGGTATACGGCGCTGTTCGTGCCCGAAAAATTGCGGATTTGTTTAACGGGCAGAGTACCGGAGGCGCTGACGTTTTCCGCGTGCCGCGGCGGCGAATGGAAATTTGACGGAAAAAGATTGCGAAATATTTTGCAATACGACGCGATTGCCGCGGGAATGGGTATGGGAAATACGAAATCCGCGGCGAAAGTAATTGCGTATCTGCTGAAAAATTACGGCGGGAAATTGCTGCTGGACGCCGACGGATTGAATTCGATTGCGGCAACGTACGGCGTGCGGGGAGCCGCGGAGTTGTTCCGCTCGAAAAAAAGCGCCGTGCTGATTACGCCGCATCCTGCGGAATTTGCGCGTCTGACGGGAAAGGATATGCGCGAATTGCTGAAAAACGACGGCGAACTTGCCGTGGAAGAAGCGAAAAAATACGCCGCGCGAAATGGCGTGGCGGTGCTTCTGAAAGGCGCTTCGGGGGCGAAAACGTTGATTTGCGATGGAAATCGCGCGGTTTTCAACGCTACGGGAAATTCCGGACAGGCGAAAGGCGGCAGCGGCGATACGCTTTCGGGATTGATTGTTTCGATTGCGGCGAGCGGGGCAAGTTTGTTCGACGCGGCGTGCGCGGGTGCGTATCTTGCGGGCAGGGCGGCGGAAATTGCGGCGAAAGAGGTAAGCGAGTATGCGCTTACCGCCGCGATAATTTCCGGAAATATCGGCAAAGCGATTCAGGAACTATAAAATCAGTCGGTCCCCGCGGGAGTCGAGTTTGCGGGGGCGTCCTCATCCGGCGGAGCGGTTTTGCCGCGGAATTGCGGCGGCTGTGCGCGCACGGCAAGCAACCGCACGGCGAGCGAGAGCGCGAGAAGAATCAGCCCCATGGCGCGGTAGTAGTACGGAAAGGGCGAAAACAATGACGTGAAAAGCAGAATCCCGGCGGAAACAAGCAGACCGCGGGCTGTTTTTTTGCCGATTTTGCAAAATCGGAAGTCGCGGGGCTTTTTTTCGGAGGCAAGGGCGGTTACGGCTTCTGGCAACGCGGCGTTGTTTTTCGCCTTTTCGAAAATCTCGTCAATCGTAACGCATTGTACGCCGAAACGGTTTAAAAGCGCGGAGGCTTCTTCGTCTGCGGCAAGGCAGTACAGCGTTGCGCGCGCGGCATATTTTTTATTTTCGTCCGGTTGCGGCACGGAAAACCCGGACGCGTTGCCGAGGGCGCGCAACAGCGTTTCGCTTTTTTCCGTGCCGAAAGGTTTTGCGGAGAAAGAGAAAAAACAGTCGGCGCCGCTTTTTCCTTCCGTTCCGGCTTGCGGCGGCAGGTGCGCGTAAAATAAATTTTCGCCGACGGAAGGGAGAGCGTACGGCAGGGCGGAAAAACGCGCGGGGAAAGCCGTTTTGAAAAACTGCGCGACGTCTTTTGCGGGAACGACGGAAAGATACAACGCCAGCGCGTTTTTTTCTTTTTCCGCACGCAGCGAAAATAAAGATTTCCGGCGCTTTCTGCCGAGAAGCGCGGCAAGAAGCGCGGCGGCGCAGCAGGCGGCGGCAAGCGCGAACAGGACGGAGAGGACGACGGACAGTCGCAAGTAGCGGAAAAAGCACAAAAACAAGAAAAACGAGAAAGAGAAAGTAAAAAAGACGTGCGAAATTTCGGCGCTTTTTTTCATATAATTTTTCATAAGTATATTTTTGCCCGAAAAGCGCGCGTATAAACTTGAAAAATTTCGGAAAATGCGGTATAATGTATAAAACGCCGCGAAAACGTACGACGGAACGAGGAGTAAAAACGGGCAATGAGAACGGGCATTTTCGGCGGATCGTTCGATCCGGTGCATATCGAACATATCGCTTTGGTGAAGGCGGCGATTTCGTCGCTGAAGCTCGATCGCGTGTTTGTGTTGCCCGCGTACGTGCCGCCGCATAAACGGGGCAGAGCGCTTGCCGACGACGCGCATCGCACGGCGATGCTGAAAGAGGCGTTTAAAAACGTGCCGCAGGCGATTGTTTCCGATTACGAAATTTCCCGCGGGGGGGTGAGTTACACGTACCTTACCTGCCGGCATTTTGCCGAAACCTATCCCGAAGATACGCTGTATTTTCTAGTGGGGACGGATATGCTGCGGGATTTTCCCACGTGGAAAAACCCGGAAGAGATCCTTAGATACGCCGATCTTGCCGTGTGCGACCGTGCGGAAGAAAACGAGAAGTGGCGGGAAGAGGAACAGGCGAAGTTTTTCGCGCGGTTTCAAAAACGTTTCGAAACGGTGAATTACAAGGCTACTTCGGTTTCTTCCACCGAAGCGCGCGTAAAAGCCGCCGCGGGCGACGATACTTCCGCTCTTTGCGGCGCCGCCGTGGCGGAATACATCATGGCGCACAGGCTGTACGAAATACCGAACGCGCACGAAGCGCTTGCAACGGAAAAGCCTTCGCGGCGGGAACATTCTTTGCGCGTGGCGGTTGCCGCGGCGAAAAAAGCCGCGGGGTTGCATCTGCCCGAACGGCAGGCGGTTACCGCGGCGCTGTTTCACGACTGCGCGAAAAATCTGCCGCTTTCCTCCCCGATACTGGACGGATTTTCGTTGCCGGACGGTGTGCCCCGCCCCGTGCCGGAGCCTGTTCTGCATCAGTTTACGGGCGCATATGCGGCGGAACATGCCTACGGAATTACGGACGAAGAAATTTTAAACGCCATACGGTATCATACCAGCGGCAGAGCGGGAATGAGTCTTTTGGAACAGTTGATTTTTCTTGCCGATATGGTGGAGGACGGCAGGGACTATCCCGGGGTGAAGGAGCTTCGTAAACTGTTTTACGCCGAGGAAAATTCGCTGGATTTTACGACGTTCGAAGCGCTGAGAGAAACGCTTTGCCATCTGGAAGATCGAGGCGGCGAAATTTATCCGCTTACCCGCGAAGCGTACGAGGACGCCGAACGGAAAATTGCGGGCGAAAAGAAATAAAAACAACGAACAGGAGCTAAGGATATGGAAAACGAAGAAAAGAAAAACGCGAACGAAGCCACCAGCAAAGAACTTGCGCAGGCAATCTGCTTAGCGCTTTCCGCAAAAAAGGCGAAAGATATCGCCACGGTGTACGTGCGCGAAAAATCGTCGCTGTGCGATTATTTCGTAATTGCAAGCGGAACTTCTTCCACGCAGGTGCGCGCGATGGGCGAGTATGTGGAAGAACAGATGGAAAAGCAATTTTCGCTTTCTCCCGTGCGGGAAGAGGGCATGCGCGACGGAAGATGGTCGGTACTCGATTACGGCGACGTGATCGTGCATATCATGCAGGATGAAACGCGGCTGTTTTACCACCTCGAACGGCTGTGGGCGGACGGCGGAAATCTTGAAAAATACGAAGATTAAGCGCGCGATGCAGCCGTCGTAAGAGGTCGACGTAAAAAGACTGTCGTAAAGAGGCAATGCGGCGAAAACGGGGCTGCCTGCCGGCGGGAAAGACGAAATTACTTGAAGCGGAATTCTTTCGGCTCGGAGTATTTCGCACTTTCCCGTTTTTTCTTTTTTTCTACGATATAATAAATTTTTTCCGGCTGTTTTTCGGCGGGGCGGGGTTTCTTTTCGGGCGGTTTCTGCGGCGGCGCGGGCGGCGGAATCCGTCGTTTTGCGCCGCGTTTGTACGCTAAAAAGTATGCCGCGGCCCAGCGGAACAGGTGAATCAGAAAAAAACACGCGCAGAACAAGCCCGCCATTGCCCAGAACCCGAGCGCGAGATTGCTTTGCGCGGCAGAAATACAAAAGTATAAGCGAAAATCATAACGTGCCATGGTACCATTGTAACGCAAAAGTTCTTTCACAATTTGGCAAAAAAAGGAATAATCGCACGGATTTTGCCGCATAATCAGGTCGATATGGGAAATTTGTTGAAAAACGCGGGAGCGGCGGAGGAAAAAACGGCGGGTGCAAGAACGGCTACGGCTTCGGCTACGGCGGCAACGGCGGCGCGCGGCACGGCTTTTACGGGCGCAAGCATTGTGCTTTCGCCGGCGGAGGCGGAAGAATATTGCGTTTTTAAACGCAAAAAGCGTGTGGACGAGGTGCTGGCGGCGTTGAAAAAGACGGTGATTCTGCCGCCGGAAGATCTGACTGCGACGGAAATTTCAAAGTGCGCGGAGGCGGCGCGCGGCGTGAAAGCGCTTGCTTTGCGCGTTCCTTCGAACAAGGTGGCGGCGGCAAGAAACGCGTCGGCGGGCGGAGTCGCGGTTGACGCGATTGTGGGCGGAAACGGCGAAACTTCGTGGCAGGTGAAACGGTACGAAGCGAAGCGGGCTTTGCGCGACGGCGCGGGAAGAATCACGCTGATTTTATCGCCCTCCGCAGTGCAGACGGGAAAAACGGGCGAAACGAAGCGGGAGATAAAAAAGGTATGCAAGGCGGTGAAAAAACGCCCCGTTACCGTGGCGTTGCCGGAAAATGTTGCCGCACGCACGGATAAAGCGGCGTGGAAGAAAATCGCCGGGCTTGCGGCGGACTACGGCGCGAAATATTTGTCGGTGCCTTTTTTTGCGGGGGCAGAGGAACTGCGCACGTTTTTAAAAGATACCTGCATGCTGGAAATTACGGGTGTGCAAACGGCAGCCGATTTTAAAACGATGATTGCCGCGGGGGCGGAAAGCATTGCGGTGAGCGCGGTCGCGTGCGGAAAAATCCGCGCGGAGCTTCTGGCGGAAGCGGAAAATTGTTCGTTTGCGGTGCCGGCGGCAAACGGTTCGTTTTTTGCGGAAGCGGCGCGGGAAGCGCTCGAAAGGAAAAAGACGGGAAAGGAATCGGAAACGCAGAGCGCCGACGCCGAAAAACTTTCGGATAAATCGCAGGGAAAAATCGAGTTAAAAACACCGGAAAACGTATAAACTACGCTTGCAGCCGCATACGATAGGGTATGACGCGAAAGACGGGCATCCATCGTAAAAAAATTTATTCTGTCCTGTGCGCGGCGCTTGTCCTGCCGGAAATCGCCGCGTTTTATCTTTGTCTGCGCAATCTTGTTGCGCCTGCGGCGGCGATGGCGGTAACAAACGCAAAAATCGTGCTGGACGCGGGGCACGGCGGAATAGACGGCGGCGTTACGGGAAAAACCACGGGCGTGAAGGAAAGCGAGCTGAATCTGGATATTACGTATCTGACGGCGGAAAAATTCCGCGAGGCGGGATTCGAAGTCGTGCTGACGAGAAAAACGGCGGAAGGACTGTACGGTACCACCGCGAAAGGGTTTAAAAAACGCGATATGCTAAAACGCCGCGATATCATTTACGAAGCGCGCCCCTCCGCCGTGATTTCGATACATCAGAATTATTATCCCTCTTCGTTTTCGCGCGGGGGGCAGGCGTTTTATCTGAAAGGCAGCGAAGAAGGGGCGAATCTCGCCGAATCGTTGCAGATTTCGCTCAATAAACTTTACGGCGGCAGGGGCGTGCCGAAGCGTACGAAAGCCACGGGCGATTTTTTCATGCTTTCCTGCAGCGAATATCCTTCGGCGCTGGTGGAATGCGGATTTCTTTCCAACCCGAAAGACGAAGCGCTTTTAACTTCCGACGAATTTAAAAAGGAGCTTGCCGGCGCAATCGTAAACGGGGTAATCGCTTATTTTGCGCAAAACGGAGAATCGGCGTAAGGGCGCGGCACGGCTGCATGCGGAACGAAACGGCGGCGATATAAGTAAAAAACATATTCTACCCACGGTAGATACGCAAAAAAAAGACTCTTCCCGGAAGAGGATTTTTCTTTTTACAGCGATTTTTTTGCAGTCGGCATTTTTTTATCAAAGAGAAAAAGCAGGCGTAAATTGCCGTAAAAATGCGAAAAACAGCTTGTTTTTGATTAAAAACAGTAATTCTACCGTGAGTAGAGAGGCGAAAAATTTAGTAGAGAAAAGGGGATGCACAGTAGGTTGTCTTTTTTTGTCGCATGTATTAAAATAGATAACGGAAGAGGCGAAGGCGCGGAAAAAAATAAATATCCGGATAAAACGCGCAACCGAGCTTTCCGAAATCGATACGAATACAATGAGGTATAAAAACAATGACAAACGAAAAAAAAGAGAAGAAAGTTATCCCCGTATTTTTTGCGGCGGACGATAAATACGTTCCTTTTCTCGCGGTAACGCTGCAATCGATCAAAGAACATGCGTCTTCCGACGACGAATACAGAATTTACGTGCTGCACGCGGGCGTGAGCGACGACGGAAGCGATAAAATCAAGAAATTCGAAAGCGAAAATTTCAAAGTGTATTTCGTGGACGTTACCGATCGGCTGGCCGTGCTTTCCGAAGAATTGCACCTGCGCGATTATTATTCGTGCGCGACGTATTTCCGCATTTTCATTGCGATGATGTTTCCCGAATACGATAAGGCGATTTATCTGGACAGCGACATTGCGGTACGGTGCGATCTGGCGGAATATTTCGATACGGAGCTCGGCGATAACTACGTGGCGGGCGTGCCCGACGGCGCCGTGGGCGCGGTGCCCGTATTCCAGGAATACACGAAGCACGTGCTTGGCATCGACGCGGAAAATTATTTCAACGCGGGCGCCTTGCTTTTAAATTTAAAGGCGTTGAGAGACGAAGATTTTTACGGTAAATTTTCCGCGCTGCTGAAAAAATATAAATTCGTCGTGGCGCAGGATCAGGATTATCTGAACGTGATTTGCAAGGGCAGAGTGAAATTTCTTGCCGACGAGTGGAACGCGATGCCCGTGGGCGGCGAAACGCAGCGGCTGAAAGATCCGAAAATCATTCATTACAACCTTACGATGAAGCCGTGGCATTACGATGATATTCTGTATCAGGAATATTTTTGGGAAAGCGCTGAAAGGACGGAATTTTACGAGCTTCTGAAGGGTTTCCTCCGCGATTACGGCGAAGAGGAAAAACAAAACGACGCCGCGTGCGAGGCGGGACTGTTGGCGCTTTGCGAAAAGGAAATCGCAAGCGAAGAGAATTATTTTAAAAAATACGTTAAAAACGCATAAAAATACGATAAAAGGCGGCAGACAAATGGATCTTTCGATAGTATCCGAGGACAGAAAAGAGGTTTTGAGAAAAATCGACGAGTACGAGCGCAAGGGGTGGTTCGATAAAGACGTGGAAAACGATCCGCCCTCGCCGGAACTGCGCCCGGAGGACGTGGATTATCTCGGAAAGAAACTTTCCAGCAAAATCAAAACGGCGATCGCCAACAAAATGGGCAGAAAGTTCTTCGAAAAGATGATTAAAGAAGGCGCCGTGGTGATTGACGGCATGGAGGGCGGAGAAAATCTCCGTCTGCTCAAAGACACGGGCGCGGTGATCACCTGCAACCATTTCGGTATTCCCGATAATTATATTTTGTATCATTGCATACAAAATAGCCTGAAAAAGAAGCGGCTGTATAAAGTTATCCGCGAGGGAAATTACACGGGGTTCGGCGGGTTGTTCGGCTTTTTGTTCCGCAACTGCAATACGCTGCCGCTTTCTTCCAACCGCCGCACGATGGTGAATTTTATGTCTGCTGCGGATACGCTTTTGAGGCGCGGCGAAGCGGTGCTCATCTACCCGGAACAGGGCATGTGGTGGAATTACAGAAAGCCTCGTCCGTTTAAAATCGGCGCGTTTAAAATCGCGGTGCGCGCGGGCGTGCCCGTTTTGCCGACGTTCATTACGATGAAAGACGACGAAACGAAACTGGACGAGCACAACTATCCGTTGCAGCATTATACGCTGCACGTGATGCCGCCCGTGTACCCGGATAAAACGCTGAGCGAAAAGCAGGCGGCGGAAAAAATGAAAGAGGATACGTTTGCGCTGTATAAGGCGAAATACGAAGAGGTGTACGGCGTTCCGCTTGCCTACCACGAAGAAGAAAGCGCGGAAGAAACAAAGACGGGAGGAAACGAAGATAAATGTTGTTTGTGTGGGTGATTTCCGTGGCGCTTACGGTGCTTGCCATACTGAACGCTGCTCTTTCCGAAGGAGTGTTCGGCGTTATCGGCGTATCGCTCGGCGCGGGCGTGCTGTATACGTTTTACGCGGTGGCGCTGGCGATTGCTATCGACGCGCTTCTGGCTCTGTTTATCCGCCGTGTGTTGCCCGGAAAATGGTTTAACCACAAAAAGGCGGCGTTTACGGTAGGCGCGGGCGAGAAGAATTTTTACGAAACGATTAAAATCCGCAAGTGGAAAGACAAAATTCCCGAATGGGGCAGGTTTACGGGCTTTTCGAAAAACGAAATCGCACGACCGCAGGATAACGCTTACCTCGATAAATATTTTCTGGAACTGTGCTACGGAGAAGCGATTCATCTCGTTTCGGCGTTCGCCGGGTATGCGGTGCTGTTTTTAACGCCGCGCGCGTTGCTTTTCTCGCTTGCGCTGCCCGTGTCGATTATCAATATGCTGTGCAATCTGCCGTCCTATTTTATATTGAGATATAATTCCTATAAACTGGAAGTGTTGTATAAAAACAACGAAAAGCGCGCCGCGCGCGAGGCGGCGAAAAACGTGCCGACGGCGGCAGACGCTGCAGCCGCGGAAGAAGCCGCTACGGAAACGGAACAATCTTTGCCCGGCTTACAGACGGCGCAGTGAACGATGCCGCCGCTTCGGGCGGATACTATCGCCGCGGAAACGGCGGAAGAGTCCGTTGCGGAAAAACCGTTTGAAAAATACGAAAACAGGGCGAATAACCTTGACAAGACCCGAAAAGCGTGATATAATGCGAAAGTCGGGTCTTTTGTCTTGTTTTCCGTCAGGGCGCGCGCGTGTAATCGAACGCGATTCGATGCGGCGCGGGCGAAAAAAGCGGAAAAAACCGGCGAAAAAAGTAAAAAGTTGTGTACTTGGAGGCAGAACAGTTATGAAAAAAGACGTCGTTATTATCGGAGCGGGACCGGCGGGTATTTTCACCGCGCTGGAAATGTTGCGCAAAGGCAGCAAAAAAAGCATCCTTATCGTAGAAAAGGGCAAATCCGTGGAAAACAGAAGATGCCCGAAAAACGTAACGGGCAAGTGCATGAACTGCAAGCCGTTCTGCCATATCACCACGGGTTTTTCGGGTGCGGGCGCGTTTTCGGACGGCAAGCTTTCGCTTTCGGCGGAAGTGGGCGGCGATTTGCCGCTTCTGATCGGCGAAGAGCTGGCGCAGGAAACCATCGATTACGCCGATAAAATTTACCTTGAATTCGGCGCGGACGAACACATCGAAGGTCTGAACGTATCGGAAGAAGTGAAAGAAATCAGAAAGCGTACGATTCAGGCCGGCTTGAAGCTGGTGGACTGCCCCATCCGCCATATGGGTACAGAAAAGGCGCAGAATATTTATCTTTCCATCGAACGTTACCTTCTGGAACACGGCGTCGAAATCATGTTCGAATACCAGTGCAACACGCTGATTATGGGCGACGGCGTGTGCAAGGGCGTGGAAATCGAAAAGTGGAACGGCGCCGATTCGCAGGAAGTGTTTGCCGACGACGTGGTGGTGGCTACGGGCAGACGCGGTGCGGAATGGCTGGAGAAAATCTGCGAAATTTACGGCGTGGAACACGTGCCTTCCACGGTGGATATCGGCGTGCGCGTGGAAGTAAGAAACGAAGTGATGGAAACGGTGAACAAGGTTCTGTACGAATCCAAGCTGATCGGCTACCCGAAACCTTTCAAAAACAAGGTGCGTACGTTCTGTCAGAACCCCGGCGGTTTCGTATCGCAGGAAAATTACGATAACAATCTTGCCGTGGTGAACGGACACTCGTATAAAGATTTAAAAACGGAGAACACGAACGTTTCCATTTTGTGTTCGCATAATTTCTCGTATCCGTTCAATCAGCCGATCGCGTACGCGCAGAAAATCGGCGAGCTGACCAACATGCTGGGCGCTGGGCATATCCTTGTACAGCGGTTCGGCGATATTTTAGACGGCAAGCGCACGTGGGACAAAGAGCTTTCGCGCTCGAACGTGCGCCCCACGCTGAAAGACGCGGTGGCGGGCGACATCACCGCCGCGATGCCGTATCGCACGATGATTAACATTATCAATTTCATGCAGTCGGTAGATTACGTGCTGCCGGGATTTGCTTCGGCGGAAACGCTGCTGTATTCGCCCGAGCTGAAGTTTTACAGCAACCGTATCAAGATGGATACGAATTTTAATACGAATATCCGCGGACTGCACTGCCTCGGCGATTCCAGCGGCTGGACGAGAGGCTTAATGATGGCGTCGGTGATGGGCGTGCTGATGGGGCGCAAATTAGTTTAAAAAATTGCTCCGCGTTTGTAGCGGGGGAATTCTTGGCGTAGTCAAACAATTTTATCGCGAATAAAACTCCCTTGCGACGAAAAGCGTTGCAAGGGAGTTAATCGTTTTTTTCGACATAGTTTATAACAGATCGGTTTTCGGTTATTCGTGCAGTTCCAGCGTCCACGCCGTTTCGTACGCGGATTCCGCCGCGAGATGCAGCGCGTCGTCTTTCGTGAAAAGGTCGTAGCGTTTTCCGTCGGTGGCGGGCAGCGACGTCCACGGTTCGAGGCATACGAAAGGCGCCTGCGAATCCTGCGTCTGCCATACGCCGAGGTAGCGGAAATCGGGATAGCGCAGCGTTAAATAGCGTTTCGAACGCTTGCGTTTCAACGAAACTTCGCGGCAGGTATTCGCAAAAATCACGGCGTCGTCTTTGAAAAGATCGTGCGTAAGGGGGAGGCGGTTGTTCGCATGCAAAGAGAAAGGAACGACTTCGCCCGAAATCAGTTTCGACGGCGCCGTCAAACACTGCTTGATTGCCGTTTTTTCGGAAAATTCAAGGAAGTAATCTTCGAAGTCGCCGGAGGGATGGAAGGGCACGTTGAAGCCGGGATGTCCGCCGAGGCAGAATGCAATTTCTTTTTGTTCGAGATTTTGTACACGGTAGGAAACTTTTAAATTTGCCCCGAAAATTTCATAAATTACGTAAAAGATAAATTTGCACGGGTAGATTTTCAGCGTCGCTTCGGTGTACGTCAGCGCAAACGAAAGCTTCGTTGCCGTGCGGTCGGCTAAAACAAATTCGTTGTCGCGCGCGATGCCGTGCGGGCGCGTTTCGTAAGTTTTTCCCTCGTAATCGTACTTGTTTTTGTAAGCTCTGCCGACGATGGGAAACAGATTGTCGCCTTGCCAGAGATATTCCGTGTCCGTCTTTTTCGAACGGATGGATTTTAACTGCGCGCCTTTCGTTTCGACGCCCACTTTCAGCTCGGCGTTTTCTATTTCATAATACATATTTTCCTCCGCTTCGGCGCGCCGAGCGTAATGCTCGCGAAAATACGCACCGACTGATGTTCAGTGTAATTCTATTGTATCACACTTTTTCTCCGTTGTAAAGGAAAGCGCGGCAAACCGACAAATTTTTTTGAGTTTTTCGCGGGGAACAACGTTTTTTTCACTATCCTGATACATTCTTGATACAAAAGCAACAAAAAATGAAAAAAAATAAAATTTATAAAAAGAATTATGAAAATTTATGATTGTATCTTTGCGGCGAGGCGCGAGTATGGTATAATTAAAATGCGGGGAAGCGGGCAAACGCCGAACCGTTTCGCGTCAGGCGAGCGAACGGACGAGTCGGAAGAACGGCGGTAAAAACCGCGCCGATAAGCCCGGCGGGGAAAAGGATACAGGCGTAGTAGGATACAAATAAAGGCAAACGGGTACAAAAGTGCGTGCGGAAAGGTTCGCACGGAGGAAAATTAAAAAATTTTATGGATTACGTTTATTCGGTTATCACCATTCTTGCGGGCTGCGGCGTATTTCTGCTCGGATTTAAGTTGCTTTCCGACAATATGGAAAAGCTGGCGGGCAACGGGCTGAAAAGGCTGTTCAATAAAACGTCCGATAAAAAACTGGTGGGCGTGGGCTTAGGCGCTGCCGCCACGGCGGTAGTACAGAGTTCCGCCATCACTACGGTGATGGTGATCGGGTTTGTGAATACGGGCATTATGTCTTTAAAACAAGCCGCAACGATCATCATGGGCGCGAACATCGGCACGACGATCACGGCGCAGATCGTGGCGTTGCAGGCATTTAACCTCAACGTTTTCTTTATGGCGCTCGCGTTCATCGGTATGGCGATGAATATGTTTTCGAAAAAGGATAAGGTGCGGCTTGCGGGTATCGCTTTGGCGGGGCTCGGCATCGTTTTTGTGGGGCTGGACGTGATGAGCGGCGCAATGGAAGGCGAAGGGATTCACGCAGCGCTTGAAACCGTGCTTTCTAAGGCAACGAATCCGGTTTTTCTTCTGTTTATCGGCGTTGCGTTCACGGCGTTGATTCAGTCTTCAAGCGCGGTAACAACGATTATCATCGCGATGGCGATGCAAGGGCTGATTGTGGGCGGCGGCGGAAACGCGGTACTGTACGTGATTCTCGGCAGCAATATCGGCAGCTGCGTTACGGCGCTGATTTCCTCGATAGGAACAAGCGTAAACGCGCGTCGCGCAAGTATCATTCACCTGCTGTTCAACGTCATCGGCGCCGTTATTTTCATGGTAGTGCTGCTGATTTTCCCGCAGTTTCAGGAAAAGACGTTCGAACGCTGGTTCTCTTCCCCGGAAACGCAGATCGCCATGTTCCACACCTTCTTCAACGTGCTGTGCACGTTGATGTTCCTGCCGTTTACAAACGTGCTTGTGAAACTTGCCATGCTGATCGTTCCCGAAACGAAAACGGAAGAAAAAGCCGAGGAAACGGAAAGCGGCGCGAAGTTTGTATATATGGATAAACGATTCCTGAATTCTCCCGCGCTTGCCATTTCGCAGCTGAAGAAAGAAACGTTCCGTATGGCGGATATGGCGATGGCGTCTCTCGCAACTGCGTTCAACGGGTTTATCCGTCGGGACGTATCCACCGTGGAAAATGTGGCGGCAAACAACGAGAAGATTGCAGATTTAAGCAAATCCATCAGCGATTATCTGGTGAAAGTTTCCGCCGCGGGACCTTCTCTCGAGGACGAAAAGAAAATCAGCGCCCTGCACAACAACGTGGGGGACATTGTGAGAATTTCGGAGCTTGCCGATAATTTAACGAAATATACGCGCAAGACCATCAACGAAAACCTTACGTTTTCGCCCGTAGTGGGCACGAAACTTTCCGAAATGTATGCCCTGCTGCAGGAACAGTATTCGCTTGTAAAACGTATCGTATTGATGAAAGAATATAACATCATGAACGAATCGGACGAAACGGAGGATCGCGTGGACAATATGCGCCGCAGTCTGATTGCCGACCATATCGACAGAATGCAGCGCGGCGAGTGCAATGCGGAAAACAACCCCGTGTTCATCAATCTGGTTTCTAATCTCGAACGTGTGGGCGACCACCTCAATTACGTGGCGCACAGCGTAGACGGGTTTGTTTCGTAACCTTATATTCAATACGATATTCGGTTTCCCGTGGTAATTTTTCCGCGGGATTTTTAACAAAAAGTTTGCGGCGCGGGGGTATTCTTTGTTCGGCGGCGTTGTATAAAGACGGTAGAAGCGGAAACGCGTAAGAGTTTTTAAATTTTACGAAAAGCCGGAAAGTGTTGACAAACACATTGTTTTGTGCTATAATGATAAAAAATTTGCAGGGGAAGCGAAAAGATGATTCGGCGTACGGACAGATTATGTTTTTTGGGCGACAGCATTACCGAGGGCGTTGCAACCGATAAAAGATACATAGATTATATCGCGGAAGAAACGGGGGCGCAGACGTACGGGTTCGGCGTAAACGGCGCTACTTCCTGCGGGCTGTTTTCGCAGCTTGAAAGAATGCGCAAAGAAGTCGGCGACGATTTCGACGTTCTGTTTGTGTGCATCGGCACCAACGATTTCAACGAAGGCGTGCCTTTGGGCGAATTTTTCACGGAGCATGCGGAAAACATAGTGTGCGAATACGACGCGAAAAATCAGCCTGCGCGTTATGCCGTGCGCAAAAAGCGGGAGTTCGTATTCGGCGAGGAGACGTTTAAAGGGCGCCTGAATCGCTTTTTCGCGCAGATTAAAAACGACTATCCCGATAAGCGGATTATCTTGCTTACGCCGCTGCATCGCGCGTATGCCTTTTTCGGCGGCGATAACGTTCAGCCGGACGAACTGTATGCTAACCGCATCGGCGTGTATTTCGAAGAATACGTTGAGGCGATTCGGAAGGCTGCGGATATATGGGCTGTCGAACTGATCGATTTGTATCGGGAAAGCGGATTGCTTCCGATAAACGAAAAGCACGCGGAATTATACTTCAATAAACAAAGCGGCGATTCTCTGCACCCCGCCGCGGCGGGGCATCGGCGGATTGCGCAGGCGATTTTAAGAAGAGTTTAAGTTTTTCTGTTTGAAAAAATACCGCAAGCCGATATCTTACGGCGGTAAAATAATGAAAGCATCAAAAAGGCGCCCTTTCCGTTAATCCGGAAAGGGCGCCTTTTTCGGAATTTTTATCCGATTTTTTCCACGGCGCACACCGTAAGCGTATTGCCGCCGATAGTGAAACGCACGTCGAAATCGGCGAATTTCATGCCGTACACGCGCGCGGGATCGTTCTGGTAGGCGGGGCGGGGATCGTCCGCAAGGCAGGCAATCAGCCCGTCGCGCTTGTTTTCCGGAATTTTTTCAATCAACTCCGGCGGAAAGCAGACTTGCAGAAAATCGCGCGCATGCTCGTCGGAAAAGCCGCCCGTCGCCGTTTCGATTTTGTCCGCCGCGGGCAGGTACGGTTTTACGTCGTATACGGGGGTGCCGTCCACAAGGTCGGCGCCGGAAACGCGCAGAATCACGCCGCCGCTTTCCGGGTAAATCACCTTTAAAAGTTTCACGCAGGAAAGCCCCAGCCCGTTGGGGCGGAAAGGGGAACGGCTGGCGAATACGCCTACTTTTTCGTTGCCGCCCAGCCGCGGCGGGCGCACGAGCGGAGAAAAGTTTTTCGCGGCAGATTCCGCGCCGAACGAGGGGTTCAGGGAGAACCCGAAAATCAGCCAGAGATGCGAAAATTGTTCGATGCCGCGCACGCTTTCTTGCACGTTGAACGGCGGCAGAAGTACCGCATCGGCAATCGTTTCCGCTCTGCCGCTCTGACGGGGCACGCCGAATTTTTCTTTGAAATCGCTTTGCACTCGCGCGACGGGCGTTAAAGAAACGGCGCCCGGAAATGCGGGGGAAAGAGTTGATGTTTTGTCGTTTTTTTGTTTCATGACAGTCGGTTAAACGTAATCGTATTTTTTGCGGTAACGCAGGAAGCAGAACACGGTAACGGCGAACGAAAGAACTTCCGCCACCGCTACCGACCACCACACGCCGCCGACGCCGCCTGTGATGTGCGGCAGAAGCAGCACTGCCGCCACCTGAAATACCACGGTGCGCAAAAACGAAATAATCGCCGAAACTTTTCCGTTGGAAAGCGCGGTGAAGAAGCCGGAACCGAAAATATTCACGCCCGTGAACACGAAGCAGAGGCTGTAAACGTAAAACGCGTGCTTCGTAAGTTCGTACAATTCGGCGTCGTAGCCCACGAACAGCTTCGAAAGCGGCGCGGCAAGCGCTTCGGCAAGCGCGGTGAGCACCACGCCCGCAACCGCCATTAAAATAAGGCTCTTTTTAAACAGATTTTTGAGTTCGTCATGATTTTTCGCGCCGTAATGATAGCCCACGACGGGCGCCACGCCGATGGAGTAGCCGAGAAAAATCGCCACGTAAATGAAGTTGACGTACATTAAAACGCCGTACGCCGAAACGCCGTTTTCGCCCGCCAGTTTCAAAAGCTGAAAATTGAACAGCATGCCCACCAGCGAAGAGGAAACGTTGCTGACGAATTCCGAAGAACCGTTCGAGCACGATTCCGAAAGCACTTTGCCGTAAAAACGCGTTTTACAGAAATGCAGCAGACTTTTGTTTTTGCGGGCGAAGTAAATCACGGGGATAATCGCGCCCGCCGCCTGCGAAAGAACGGTAGCCCACGCCGCGCCTTTTACGCCGAGCCCCAGCGCGCCCACCAGAAGCGCGTCGCCCGCCATGTTGCATACGCCCGAAATTACCGTAACTACGAAACCGAGATGCGGCTTTTCGGCGGTGATGAAAAACGTCTGAAACATGGTTTGCAGCATCCAGAACGGCACGCCGATGAGGATGATGCGCGCGTATTGCACGCCGTACGCGTACAAATCTCCCTCGGCTTTCAACAACCTTGCCACGGAAGGAAGCACCGCGAATCCGATCAGCGCGAGAACAACGCCGATACAAAACGTAAACGCCACCAGAAAGGAGAAATACGAACACGCTTTTTCGTTTTCGCCCTCGCCGAACGTACGCGAAACGATGGCGCTGCCGCCCGCGCCCAGCATGAAGCCCACTGCGCCCATAATCATCAAAAAGGGCATGATCAGATTGATGGCGGCAAAGGGCGTTTTCCCCGCGAAATTAGAAACGAACAGCCCGTCCACAACGCCGTAAATCGACGTAAAAACCATCATACAAACGCTTGGAAACACGAATTTCAACAGCGTGCGATAATGAAAATGATCGGATAATTTTACCTGCAAGGTTTTTCCTCCGGAAGTTTTTTTATATTATATATAAAAAGCACCCATAGGATGCGGTAAAGCGTATTATAACAGACTTTGCGAAAAAAAGCAAGCAAAAACGCACGCGGAAACGTGCGTTTCGGTTTATTTGCATTAAGTTGAGCGGATTTGACGAACGTCTTGCTTATTCGCCCCGCTTACGGCGGCTTTTCTTTTTTTTCGGCGCGTCGCCGCTTTTATACGATTTTCGCGTTTTTGATAAGCTCTTCCGTCAGACGTACCGTCTGCGCCGAGCTTTCGGGCGTAACGTACGTTACGGGCAGGTTGTTTCTCACGCAGTTTAAGAAGTAGGCGATTTCTTCCGTATAAGCGTTGTCGCCGGAAATGTTGATGCCGAGGTCCTTTTTTTCTTCGGCGCTCGCCGCGGCGGAAAGTTCGACAACGGCTCCGTTTTTCGTAATCGTGCCCGCTTCGCTGCGGATGTAGCCGTTTTCGAATACGGCAAGATAGTCCGAACGGAAGGGGAACGTTTCGGCATTATACCACGTGCCCTCGCAGGTAACCGTGATGCCGTCGTATTGCAGCGTGCTTAAAATGTAAGTGCTGTTATTCCGAATCGGGCGGTATACGGCGTTCATGCTCTTCGGCGCGCCCAGCAGAGAAAACACGAAATCGAGATCGTGCACAGAAAGATCCAGCCCTACGCCGCCGCTTAATTTTTCGTTGCGCATCCAGTCCTCCCAGCTCCAGCGGGGGATAGCGGAAAGGCGCTTCATATCCAGCCGCAGCAGTTTGCCGTTTCTGCCGCTTTCGACGGCTTTTTTAAGATACACGTAGGGCGCCATGTAACGCACCACGTGCGCCGCCATGAATTTTTTGCCGCTCTTTTTTTCTGCCGCCAGCACGCGCGCCGCGTCCGCTTCGCAAAGCGTCATCGGTTTTTCGCACAGCACGTTGATACCCTTTTCGAGGCACTTTACCGCCATGTCCGCGTGCATATAGCTCGGCGTGCAGATATCAACCGCGTCCGGCGTTTCGTTTTGCAATAGTTCGTCAAGATTTGCGTAAACGCGGGGGACGGCGGCGGAAGAAACGGATTTTTCCGCGGCGTGCTGTTCGATTTTTTCCTTTGTCATATCCGCGCGCACGTCGCACACGGCGATGATTTCGGCGCCCGGAATATCGTCGTAACAGCAATAATGGCAATAGCCCATGCGGCCGATACCGATTAAAGCCACTTTTAAAGTTTTTTCGTTGTTTTCAGTCATGGATAAGATCCTCCAAAAATTTTTTTGCGTACAGAACGTCCCGCACCTGTTGTTCGCCCGAAATTTCGCGTTCGATGGTAATCGCGCCGTCGTAGCCGTGTTCTTTCAGCTTCCTGATCAGCAGAGGAAAGTTCACTCTGCCGTCGCCGATGCGTTTTTCCTCGCCCAGCCGGTCGCCGTCGGTGGGGTATTCTCCGTCTTTCGCGTGCACGCCCATCACGTAGTCGCCGAATACGTCCAGCGCGTCGCAGGGGTTGCCCTTGCCGTATAAGAGGAGGTTGGCGGGATCGAGATTGATGCCGAGATTTCCCGTGCCCACGCGTTCGATGGTACGGCGCAGCGTTACGGGCGTTTCCTGCCCCGTTTCAAATAAGAAATACTGCCCGTTTTCTTTGCAGTGCAGGGCGACTTCGCGTATGGCTTCCACCACGGCGGTATATTCGTCCGTTTTCTGATTTTCGGGCAGAAATCCCACGTGCGTAGCCACGTATTTCACGCCGATTTTTTTTGCGAAATCGGAGCCGTCTTTTAAATTTTGCACGCGGCGCGCGCGGTAGGCGATGGGTACCAGCCCGATGGTGTGGTATCCGTCGATGAAATCCCACGTGGGGGCAACTTCCCAGCCGCACCAGAGCGCGGAAATTTCCACGCCCGTTTCCTTTACGATTTCGCGGATGCCCGCCGCGTTTTCGTCGGTGAATTTGCTCATATCCCAGCAGCAGAGCTGGCAGGTAGGCAAGCCGTATTTTTTCACGTTTTCAAACGCGGTTTTCAGTTCGCCGAGTCCTTGCGTTTCATGCGAAAAATGTACCATGGTGCCGAGTTTTATCATAATTTTATCTCCTTGTTTTCGTTGCGTTTACGTGTTTGCCGTAAAATGTTTTTTGCCGTCCTCGTAAATCGCGCATATCAGGCGGTGGGTTTTCAAAGCTTCTTCGCCCGTCAGTTCGGGGGCGCGTTTTCCCGCCAGCGCTTCGTAAAATTTCGCGATCTGTTCCGCGTGGCGGAAGCCCCAGTAATCTTTGCCGCCTTCCACCGCCTGCAGATTTTTATCTTTTTCCACGCGTTCGGCGGGGGAGCCGTCCGCGTAGGTAATCAGCGCTTCGTCGTAGGAAAATACCGCCGTGCCGCGTTCGAACACCAGCTTGATTTCGATGGGCTCGTCCGTGCAGAAGTTGTTCGTGCAGAAGAAGCAGTATTTTACGCCGTTTTCGTATTCGATCAGACCGTCCGCCGAATCTTCCACTTTCACGACGTTATGCCCGCGGTTCGCCATCGAAACGGAAACGCGTTTCACGGGCGAATTTACAATCCAGTTCACGAGGTCGATCGAATGAATCGCCTGATCGATCACCACGCCTCCGCCTTCTTTATCCCAAGTGCCTTTCCAGTCGCTTTCCGAATAATATTCGTCGCTTCTCGACCACGTAAGAAACGAAGAAGCGCATAAAAGTTTTCCAAGCTTTCCGCCGCGTGCGCCCTCTTCGGCGCGCATTTTCACCAGCTTTGAGGCGGCGTTGTAGCGGCACTGGAAAATCACGTGATAACGCACGCCTTTTTCTTTTGCCATAGCCACCGTTTTTTCGGCGTCCGCAAGCGAAATCGTCATCGGCTTTTCGGTGAGTACGTTCACCCCGCGCGAAATCGCGTATTGCGCCGCGGGGGCGTGCAGATAGTGCGGCAGGCAGATATGTACCGCGTCCGGGCGTTCGGCGTCTATCATCTCTTCGTAAGAAGTATACGCTTTGCAGCCATATTTTTTCGCGGCGGTTTCCGCTCGTCCGGGGCGTATGTCGCAACAGGCGACAAGCTGCGCAAGCGGCGAACGCGCGATGCCGTCGAAGTGCATTACGGAAATTCTGCCGCAGCCGATAACGGCGACTTTAAATTGTTTTTTTGTGCCGCAGCCGGCGGCGTTTTCGTTTTTCATGGCTACATTATACTACGTAAAAAATGCCGGCGCAACCCCGAAAGTTGCAAAAATACTGTCATTTCTTACCATATTTCGCAAGCGCGCGGTAGAAAGTTTTTTCGCTGACGTAGCCGCAGTCCAGCGCGAGGGCGAAGAGGGACGCGGCGGGATTTTTCGCTTTTAAGCGCAGCACTTCGGCGATGCGGCGGCGGTTGACGTATTCCCGCAAAGACATGCCCGTGAAATCGTTGAACAGCGCGGAAAAATAATTTTCGGCGTACGAAAAGCGGGCGGCAAGCGAAGATAAGGTGATTTCCTCGCGGTAGTGCGCGTTCAGGTATCTTAAGACTTCCGAAAACGCGCGCGCCGTCTTGTTTTCCTTGCGTTCCTGCGAGGGGCAGAATTCGTATAAAAGCCCCGCGAACATATCGGAAAAGCCGCATTTCGTCTGTCGGTTTGCGGAAATATAGGGGGCGCAGGCGTCGAAATAGCGCATGATTACGGCAAAATTTTCGGCGGAAACGGCGGGAAACGGCGGAAACACGCGCGAGGAGAGCGTTTCGACGGAAAAGAGGTTTTTATCGATGACGAGGGCGTATACCGCGGCTTTGCCCGCCGTGCGGTAGAAATGCGGAACGAACGAATCGACAAACGCGATTTCGCCCGCGTGCAGAAGGCGTTCCTGCGCGCCGACGTGCACAAGGTAGGTTCCCTCGCGCACAAGGATAAATTCCGGGCTGTCGTGAAAGTGAGGAAAGTACGGCCGATTGTCGCCGTCGGAAATATCGTAACGGGCAAAATACAGATGTCCGCTTTCGTCGGCTGCTTTTTCGTAAAATTCCACTGTCTGCGTACCGTTCATATAAAAAGCTCCTGTTAAAAATTACGATTTTATTATACTATGTTTTAAAAAAAATGTAAAGGGGATTTCACAACAAAAAATCGCCGTGCGGAGCGGCTGCTCCGCACGGCGGCGGTTACGGCGATTTTGCGCCGTTTCAATTTTGTCGTTCTTCCGTTTTTTCGCTTGCGCTTTTTTTCTTTCTGCCCGAAAAAATCAGCAGCAGCGTTAACATCAGCGGGAAAATCGCGGCGAACAGGAATCCGATTTTTAAATCGTCGCCGAACAATCCCGATATGTATCCCGCCACGGAAGGTCCGCTTGTGCAGCCGACGTCGCCGCCGAGGGCGAGGAAGGAAAACATGGCGTTGCCGCCGTTTTTAATGCCTGCCGCCGCCAGCGAATACGTGCCCGGCCACATCAGCCCCACCGAAAATCCGCAGAGCGCCATGCCGAACAGCGACAGTACCGCCGAGGGCGAAAACGCGATGATAAGGTAAGAAATCACGCACAGTACGCCGCTTGCCGTCATGGCTTTTTTTAAGTCGATTTTTTCGCCGAATTTGCCGTACAAAAGCCGCGAAACGCCCATGGTTACGCCAAAGAGCGCCGGTCCGAACAAATCGCCCAGCGTTTTGGATACGCCCAAGCCTTTTTCGGCAAACGCGGAAGCCCATTGCGCCACGGCGGATTCCGCCGCGCCCGCGCCTAAGATGATGAAGAAGAAAAGCCAGAACGGCTTGCTTTTCAAAAGCTCGGAAATGCGCATCGAAGGCGCGCCGTCTTCGGAAAGCGATGCGAGCGGCACGAACAGAAACAAAACGGCGTTCGCGGCGGGAAGTATCGCCCATACCAGCGTTAAAACGCGCCAGTGCTGCGTGCCTGCCACGGCGAAAAACAGCGCGGAAAGCGAAATCACGCCCACGCTGCCCCAACAGTAAAACGAATGCAGTAGGCTCATCGTTTTTGCCTTGTGCTTAGAGGGGCACGCTTCCACGATGGGGCTTACCACCACTTCCAATAGTCCGCCGCCGATTGCGTAAAAGAGTACGGAAAGCAACAAGCCGACAAACGGATCGGGCAGAACGCGCGGCAGAATCGTGAGCAGCACAAGCCCCAGCGCGGCGAAAGCGTTTGCGAGAAACGCGCAGGCGCGGTAGCCGATTTTATCGATGAAAAACGCCGAGGCGAGGTCTACGCAAAGTTGCAATAAAAAATTGATCGTGATAAGAGCGGTGATTTTCGAAAGCGGTATGCCGTATTCGTTCTGAAACGTGATGAACAAAAGCGGTACGAACGTATTTACGATGCCCTGCACCACGTAGCCGCCGAACGAGGCGATAAGCGTGCTTTTAAAAGACTTGAATCTGCGCATTTTTTTATGAAAAACTCCCGGTTTTCGTGTGATTTCAGGTTATTATAGCATAAAAGAAGTGAAAAATCAAGCCGAAAACAACGGTTTCGGGGCGGTTTTGCACGCAATTTCACCGATTTTTTGCGCTGTTTTTATGCTTTTTAACCGTTATTTGCTTTTCTAATTGCAAAAAAAATGCTATAATAATACGTATGAAACGCACTTATTTCAAAAAAACGAAAAAACTGTTTACGGGGCTGAACGAAGAAAAATCTTCCGGTTTAAGTTTTTCCGTGGCGATTGTGGCGCAGTACGTTTTTACGTTACTGTTTCTGATTGCGGCGCGACTTTGCGGCGGACTGAAGGAGGGATACGAAAGCAAGGACTGGTTTTTGTATTTTTCTTATTTTATTCCGCAGGCGGCGTTTGCGGTTACGGCGTTCACGTATTTTTCGCGCACGGAAACAAGCGTGAAAGCTGTGGCGAAAAAGCCGCGGGCGATTTATTTCTGCATAGCGATTACGTTGCAGCTGGGGCTGTTATCTCTCTCTTCGGTGAACGGGCTGTTTTTAAAATGGCTGGAAAGGTTCGGCTATACGCCCGCTTCGCCCGCCGTGCCTTCGATGAGCGGAGCGAAAATCATTCCCGCGCTGCTTTTCATCGCCGTGCTGCCCGCGTGCCTCGAAGAGCTGTTTTTCCGCGGGATCGTGTTTCACGGCATGAAGAAGTTCGGAAACGTTGCCGCCGTGCTTGCAAGCGCGGGCTTGTTTGCGCTGTATCATCAGAGCCCCGCGCAGACGATTTATCAGTTTATCTGCGGGGCGTGTTTCGCGCTGATCGCGCTGCGTTCCGGCAGTATTCTGCCCACCGTGGTATCGCATTTCGTGAACAACGCGCTGATTCTGATTTTAGAGGCGTGCGGCGTGCAGGGGGTGCCGCTGCAGCTGGTGATTGCGTTCGGCGTGCTGCTGGCAAGTTCGATTATTTTCCTTTTGTTCTTCGATAAGAACGTCGACGGGGCGGTGCCCGAAAAACGTGAAGAAATGCAGACGGCGGAAACGGCGAAACCGAAAGCGGACGCGAAAGGGTTTGTGCTGTGCGCGCTGACGGGAATCGTTCTTTGCGCGATGAATTGGATAGCGGCGCTGCTGGCGTAAGAAACGGAGAGAAATACGATGCAGAAAATACGCATTGTGGCGGTAGGAAAGCTGAAAGAAAGTTTCTGGCGCGAAGCGGTGGCGGAATACGTAAAGAGGCTTTCGCGGTTTGCCGCCGTGGAGATTAAAGAACTTGCCGAGCGCGCGACGATAGAAGAGGAAGCGAAAGAAATTCTTGCCGCGTGCCGCGGGTATGTGATTGCGCTGGCGGTGGAGGGTGAAAAGCTTTCCAGCGAAGGGTTTGCCGCGCTTGTAAAGAAACTGACGGACGAGGGGAAAGAGATTACGTTTTTAATCGGCTCTTCGTGCGGGCTGGCGGCGGAGGTGAAACGGGCGGCGGATTTTAAGCTTTCGTTTTCGGATATGACTTTGCCGCATCAACTGATGCGTGTGGTGCTGTGCGAACAGGTGTACCGGGCGTTTATGATAAATGCCGGTTCCGTTTACCATAAATAGCGGGGAAAGCGCTTGATAAACGGGCGCAATACTTTGGCGTGCCGTTCTCTTTTGAGCCGTTGTTCGTTTGTAAACCGCCCTTTGTTTGAAAAAAATTTTGCGGGCGATTTTTCAATTTTTTCCCCAAAGGGGAAGCGCCTATATCAAAGGCAAAGACTGAAAATGTAAACGATAAGAAACAATCCGTTATGAAACAGGCGAAGCCTGCCCGAGGGGAAGCCGAGAGTATGGGTGATTATAAGGCGGCTTCGGGGGAAAGAACTGCTTGATTTTAGTTCGGTTGCCCCTCATTCGTCCAAAGCTTTGCTTTGTCCACCTTCCCCCCGAGGGGAAGGCGGTATCAAAGGCAAAATTTCAGATTGACCTCTATCGGCTCGCAAAGGCTTGCCACTTTCCCCGAAGGGGAAAGCAAGGATAATGCCGGCATAACGAAACAGGCGAAGCCTGCCCGAGGGGAAGGCGCAAAGCGGCAGTATTTTAATTGTCTGTTTATTTAAAATTTCTTTATCGTAAAGGTAACTGCCCCTCACCACCTTGCTTCGCAAGGAGCCTCCCCCCAAGGGGAAGCCTATGAAATAGGATGACCATTTTTGCCGAATAAATGAAGTTCGCTGAATTTTATGCAGGCAAGGGGAAGGCTTTGAATGAGGTAAAAGTTCCAAGGGAAAGCGGGATTAAGACACACATTTTTGAATATGCGCATATGTTGCGGGTATGAACGTATTGAAAGATGTGCAAAGTTTTTTCCGTTCTTCGCCCGGCGAAAAACGGGTGATAGGCAGAAGTCTTTTCGGCAGGGAAATTTATGCGATAAAACTCGGACACGGCGCGCCCGCGGGAATCGTTCAGTACGCGATGCACGGCAGAGAATTTATCACAAGCTATCTTGCGTTCGAACACTTCCGCCGCGGCGGCGTTTGCGGCAGCGTATGGTTTGTTCCGCTGGCAAACCCCGACGGCGCGATGCTTTCGACGAAAGGGCTTGTTTCCGCGCCGAAAGAAAAACGGGCGGAGCTGCTTGCGTTCAACGGCGGAAACAAAGATTTTTCGCTTTGGAAAGCCAACGGCAGAGGCGTGGATCTGAATGTGAACTTTGCGGCCGGCTGGGGGACGGGAAAAAGCAACGTGTTTGTGCCGGGCAGCGAAAATTACGTGGGAAAGGCGCCGTTTTCCGAACCGGAAACGCAGGCGCTGAAAGCGTTTACCGAGGAGGTAAAGCCCGATTACACCGTTTCGTTTCACACGAAGGGCGAAGAAATTTACTGGAGGTTTCGTCAGAAAGGCATGCGCGCGTACCGCGATTACGCGCTGGCGAAGTCGCTTTCCTTTTCTACGGGGTATCCCCTCGGCGAGGCGGAAGGCAGCGCGGGCGGATACAAGGACTGGTGCGTCGAAAAGGCGGGCATTCCCGCGTTCACGGTGGAAGCGGGGCGGGAAGACGCGGCGCACCCGCTGGGCGCGGCAGAGCTGAAAGATATCGTGCGAAAATGTAAAAACGCGATTGCGGATTTATCGTACTCGATGAAGCGCGCGACAAGGTAGCGCGGAAAGAAAAAGGCAGGACTATGAGCAAAAAGAGAAACAGGGAAGAAAAATTCATGCTGGCGGCGCTCCGTCAGGCGAAGAAAGGACTGAAAGAGGGCGAAGTGCCCATCGGGGCGGTGGTCGTTTACGAAAACAAGGTGGTGGCGAAGGGCTATAACCGTCGGCTGAAAAAGCAGCTTGCCAGCGCGCACGCGGAGATGATGGCGATTGACGGCGCGTGCCGGAAGTTTCATTCGTGGCGGTTGCCCGAAGGGTGCGAACTGTACGTTACCTTAGAGCCGTGCCCGATGTGTATGGGGGCGGCGCTGAACGCGCGCGTGGACAAACTGTATTTCGGCGCGAAGGAGCAGAAGGGACGTTCGTTGACGGGAGAACTGGCGGCGGCGAATCTTTTAAACCATACGACGGAAGTGCGCGGCGGGGTACTGGAAGAGGAGTGTTCGGAGATTCTGACGGAATTTTTCACCGCGTTGCGGGCGCGGCTGAAGTCGGAGAAAGAAGAAAGGGCGGAGCAACGGAAAAAACTTGCCGAAAACGAACAAATTTCACAAAATTGAGAAGAAAATCGTAAGCCGCCGTCAAATCGGTTGACGAAAGCGGCGAAATAATGTATGATATATGAAAAGAGGGAAGAACCGGGCTGTTTTTATGATTTGTTAAAAAAACTTCGCGGGGGAATGCGAACGCGATCCGGCGGGAAAGCCGGCGGCGGGAGAATTTTTCTGCGGAGAGAAAAGAGGTAATATACAAAATGATAACTCACGGTAACGAAATCAAGTTGTTTTCGGGAAACTCGAACTTACCTTTGGCACAAGCGATTGCGAAAAAGCTTAATACCGAGCTTGGCGGCATCGAAGTAACCACGTTTTCCGACGGCGAAATCAGCGTACACATCGAAGAAACGGTGCGCGGCAGAGATTTGTTCATTATTCAGTCTACCTGCTCGCCCGTGAACGATAACTTAATGGAACTGCTGATTATGATCGACGCGGCGAAACGCGCCAGCGCGGGACGTATCACGGCGGTGATTCCCTACTTCGGCTATGCGCGTCAGGACAGAAAAGCGCGTTCCAGAGACCCCATTACGGCGAAACTGGTGGCGAATCTGATTACGGCGGCGGGCGCCGACCGCGTTCTTACGATGGATTTGCACGCGGAACAAATTCAGGGATTCTTCGATATCCCCGTGGACAACCTTCTGGGCGGTCCCACGATTTACAATCATTTTGCGAAAGAGGGCAACATCGACGTGGTGGTGGCGCCCGATATGGGCAGCGTGAAGCGCGCGAGAAAAGTTGCCGAAAAATTCGGCGTGCCCATCGCCATCATCGATAAGCGCCGCCCCAAGGCGAACGTGATGGAAGTAATGAACATCATCGGCGACGTGAAAGGCAAGCGCTGCTTTATGGTGGACGATATGATCGATACCGCCGGCACCATCTGCCAGGGCGCGCAGGCTTTGAAAGACCTCGGCGCTACCGAAATTTATGCGGCGTGCACGCACGCGGTGCTTTCCGGTCCCGCGGTGGAACGGCTGGAAAAATCGCCGATTACGAAGCTTGTGATGCTGGACACCATTCATCTCCCCGAAGAGAAGATGAGAGAAAAATTCGAAGTGCTTACCGTGGCGGATATTTTCGCGGCGGCAATCGAAAACGTGTACCTCGATAAACCGATGTCGAAGCTGTACGACTGATAGGATAGAAACGTTCGGTTTTTATCCGGCTGTAAAACGAAAGAGAATACGCCGTCGCCGTCTTTTATCCGCGCGCCGTCCGGGCGCGCATGCCGGGGGCGGCGGTTGTTTTCTTTGAAGCGTTGGAGAATAAAATAAGATGTATCTGATAGTGGGGCTGGGAAATCCCGAAAAGAAATACGAAAAAACGTTTCATAACATGGGCTTTATCGCGGCGGGCGACGCGGCGGAAAAGCTGGACGTGAAATTTAAAAAGAAGGAGTGCGAAGCCTCGGTAGCCGAAGCGTTTATCGGCGGCGAAAAGGTGATTATCGCCCGCCCCGTTACGTATATGAACAATTCCGGGCGCGCGGTGAAGCAGTTGGCTGCAAAATACAAAGTACCGCCCGAACACGTTGCCGTGATTTACGACGATTACGATTTGCCGAAAGGGAAAATCCGCATCCGCCCCGAAGGAAGCGCGGGCACGCACAACGGGATGCGCTCGGTAATCGGCGAAACGGGCTGGACGAACTTTCCGCGGATCAGAATAGGCATCCGCGACGCGGCTGTGAATATCCCCATCATCGATTACGTGCTTTCGGAAATCCGCAAGGACGATTACGAGCTGTTTTCGGAAGCGTGCGGCAGGGCGGCGGACGCGGCGATTGCGTTTGCGGGCGGTATGAAGATCGAGGACGTGATGAATAAGTTTAACGGATAAGCGCATAGCGGCACACCTTTCTGCGGGGGCGCGTTCGGGGCGAAATTTTTTGCAGGCAAGGGGAAGCCTTGACGTAAGGCGGAATTTAATTTGACCTCTATCGGCTCGCAAAGGCTCGCCACTTTCCCCAAAGGGGAAAGCAAGATTTGTCGTTTCGCGCACTCTACTTGCCGAGATTGCCTGACGGTAACGCAACAAGGCTAAACCCAAAGGGGAAAGCAAGGGATATAAAAAAGGCAATAAATAAAATTTGAATCGGTTTGTAACAATCCGTTATGAAACAGGCGAAGCCTGCCGGAAGGGAAGTCGGAAATAAGACCGGAAATTTTTGCCGGAAAATCAAATTAAAAGCAAACCTGTAAAATATAGGAAGAGTAAGAGATTGAAACAGGGATTTTTCAATGCCGCCAAAATCGGCGGCGATTACGAGAGATTTACGGAAGAAGTCCGTCGCGGTACGCCCGCGGCGGCTTTCGGCGTTTCTTCGGCGGTGAAATATCTGCTGGCTTCCGTCATCGGCTTGCCCGTTTTATACGTTACGGCGGACGCCGTTTCCGCGCGCGCGGCGGCGGAAAATATTTCCGTTTTGTCCGGGGCGAAAGCCGCGGTGATTACGGCGAAAGACGAGGTGCTTTCTTACCGCAAAGCGCTTTCGAAAGACGCGATGTTCCGGCGGATCGAGGGCGAATACGCGCTGATAAACGGCTGCCGCGTTGTGGCGGCGGAGATTGACGCGCTGTTGCAGCCGTTCCCGAAAAAACTGCCCGTTCTGGTGCTGGAAGAGGGAAAAGAGGCGGATTTTTCGGCGTTGACTTCGCAACTTGCGAATATGGGTTACGCGCGCGTTTCCGAGGTGGAAAGCAAGGGAGCGTACGCGCTGCGCGGCGATATTTTAGACATTTTTCCCGTGGGCGAAGAGAACCCTGTGCGCGTGGACTTCTTCGGCGACGAAGTGGAAAAAATCAAGCCGTACGATATGGAAACGGGCAATCGGCTGGAGCCGAAAACCCGTCTTGCGATTCTGCCCGCCGCCGATTGCTTTATCGCAAAAGACGAAATCGCGGGCGTGAAAGAGGTGCTGCGGGAGAGTCTGGCGGAGTTTACGACGCGCGAGAGTTACGTGCGGGCGAATACGATTGTTTCCGAACTGCTTTCGGGGCTGGAACAGGCGGAAGAGGACGGGAAAACGCGCGGATGCGAAGCTCTTTCCGTCGAGGAATTTTTGTTGCCGCTGCTTGGAAACAGCGGGACGATATTCGATTTGCTGCCCGGAAACGCGGTGATCGTGTTTGACGAAAGCAAGACGCTGCAGGATAAGTGCGAGGCGATTTACAAGGAGTTCGAAGAGAGGTATTCCAGACTGAAAGCGGGCGGGGAAGTTTTAAGCTTTTCGCACGGGCAGCTGACGGAAAAGCAGGCGTTTTACGACGGGCTGAAAAAATTCCGGCTCGCGGCGGTGCAGACGTTTACGGGGAATCCGTTTTTCTTTACGCCGCTGAAAATTTTCAATTTCCGCGTAACGCCCGTCAGCCGGTATCTGAACGCGGCGCCGCAGCTGATCACCGACCTTAAAAACTGGCTGAAAGGCGGGTATCGCGCGGTACTGTTCTGCGGGAACGAAAACCGTCTGGCGAAAATGAGCGAAACGCTTTCGGACGCGTACGTGCCCACGGAGCCGACCGCCGATTTCGACGCGCTGCACGCGGTGGGGCTGACGAGCGAGGCGCTGGATAAAGGCTTTATTCTGCACGAGGCGAAGTTTGTGGCGATAGGCACGGGCGATTTGTACACGAAGCCCGTGGAGCAGAAGCGGGTGAAGCGCCGCCGCGGCGATTTGTTTACGGCGCCCGAAGTGGGCGACTACGCGGTGCACGAAACGCACGGCGTGGGGCGCGTGATCGGTACGAAAAAGATAGAAACGACCGACGGCACGAAAGAATACGTCGCACTCGAATACAAGGACGGCGACACGCTGTACGTGCCCGTGGAGAATATGGACTCGCTTTCGAAATACGTCGGCGGGGATCATCCGCCGCTGAGCAAGATAGGCGGAGCGGAATTCGAACGGGTGAAGGCGCGCGTGAAAGCCTCCATAAAGAAAATGGCGTTCGATTTGAAAGCGCTGTATGCGGCGCGCGCGGAAAACCACGGGTATGCGTTTCCCGAAAATCAGGCGTTCATGAGCGAATTCGAAGAGGCGTTTCCCTACGAGCTGACGCCCGACCAGGCGGACAGCGTGGCGGAAATCAAGGCGGATATGTGCAGCGGAAAGGTGATGGACCGTCTGCTGTGCGGCGACGTGGGTTTCGGAAAAACCGAAGTGGCGTTCCGCGCGGCGTATCTTTGTATACTGGGAGGCAAACAGGCGGCGCTGATGTGCCCCGGCACGGTGCTTTGCAATCAGCATTACGATACCGCGCTGAAACGCTTCGAACCGTTCGGGGTGAAGATCGCCGTACTCAACCGTTTCGCTACGCCGAAAGAAACGAAAGCCACGCTGGACGGGTTGGCGGACGGTTCCATAGACTTCGTGATAGGCACGCACAGGCTGTTGTCGGCGGACGTGAAATTCAAAGACCTGGGGCTGCTGATTCTGGACGAGGAACAGCGATTCGGCGTGGAACACAAGGAAAAAATAAAGCATCTGCGCAACAATATCGACTGCCTGACGATGACGGCGACGCCCATTCCGAGAACATTGCATATGTCTTTGACCGGAATACGGGACATTTCGACGATACGCACGGCGCCGCGCGAGCGACTTCCGGTGCAGACGTATGTGGCGGAAGAGACGGAAACGTTGATCCGCGACGCGTGCATCAGGGAATTATCGCGGGACGGGCAGGTGTTTATTTTGTACAACCGCGTGGAAAGCATTTACACGTTTGCGGCGAAAGTGGCGGCGATCGTGCCCGAAGCGAGAATTTCGGTGGCGCACGGGAGAATGGACAAGACCGTGCTGGAAAACAACGTGTACGATTTTTATTCCGGCAAAAGCAACGTGCTTGTTACCACCACGATTATCGAAAACGGCATCGACCTGCCGAACGCGAACACGCTGATCGTCATCGATTCCGAACGGCTGGGCATTTCGCAGCTGTATCAGCTGCGGGGAAGAGTAGGGCGCGGCTCGCGCCTTGCGCACGCGTACTTTACATATAAGGCGGAGCGGGTGATGACGGAGAACGCCGCCGAGCGACTGAAAGCCATTATGCAGTTTACCGAGCTGGGCAGCGGCTACAAGCTGGCGATGCGGGATCTGGAAATCCGCGGCGCGGGAAACGTGCTGGGCGCGGAACAGCACGGGCATATGGATAAAGTGGGCTACGAGCTGTACGCGAAACTTTTAAAAGAGGAACTGACGGGCGAAACGGAAGAGGAAGTGGAGCTGGACGTGCGCACGGACGCGTATATTCCCGAAAAATACGTGGAATCTTCGGCGGGCAGGCTGGATACGTACAAGCAGATTGCGGAGATACGTTCGGTTGCCGATTACAAGCGCGTTTATTCTTCGTTGAAAGAAGTATACGGCGACCCGCCCGCGGCGGTGGTGAACCTTCTGGTGATTGCGGCGATGAAGGCGTACGCTTCGCGGCTGGGCGTGAAAAAAATCTGCGCGGCGAAAAAATTCGGTTCGCTGGAATTTTCCGGCATGGAAAAGCTGGGCGCGCCGGGAGTGCAGGCGGCGATGGAAAAATACGCGGGGAGAATCAGACTGAACATGTCGGTGGCGCCCGTGATAGAATTCGCGATTGCGGGGCAGCCCGTGGAAGTGATGGCGGAGATGACGAAATTTCTGAAATTTGCTTTGCAGTGCGGCTGACGGAGAAAAAACGGGGCTTTGCCGCCGCGGCAAAGCGGGCGGAACGGAAAAAATCGGGAATTTTACGTGATTTTCATCCGATTGCATCGAAATTTTATGAAAAAACGGTTGCATTTTGCGCCGAAAGAGGTTATAATAGAAAATGACTATAAATACGTCTCGGCGTTTTTTGCGCGTTTTACGGCGAAAAAGCGGAGACGAAGTTTCAACGCCATACGGAGTGAAAAAATGAACTCTAAAAAACAATTTGGAAAAACGGTGAGAAATACGGCCGCGGCGCTTTTGTGCCTTGCGTTTGCGGGGGCTGCCGCGGGGTGCGATTCCCTGATAGGAACGGACAACGAAGCGGATATGTCGCGCGTGATCGCCGAAGTGAACATCACGAAAGAAAAAGATTTCGCCGAAGGCGGAAAGTATGCCGCGTATAAAGACGTGGTGAGCGAAAGCAACGGCAAAATTTACAAGCGCGATCTGATTTCGGCGTTTCTTTCTTCCGGCTATTCTTCGGTGCAGAACGGCGCCACGTACAAAGATACGTTCAACAAGCTGGCGGAAACGCTGGTGGCGCGGAAGATTACCGTGCAGTATTCGATGGCGTATTTCCTGGACGCGGACGGATATTCGGTGCAGGGGTACAACGATTACATCGCGGCGCAGAAAGACGAGCTGAAAGACGTGGAGGAAGAAAAACGCGCGCAGATTTTAACGCTGAAATACTTCCTGACGGACGGCGGAACCGCCGCGGAGGGCGACAACGGATACGACCGCGCGGTGTACTCTTTGAAGAAAGCCGTGAATTCTTCGCTGGATTCTTCGGAAACTTCGTTTATGCGTTCTTCGGACGACACGTCTGCGGACGGGATTACGGGCGCGGACAGCGCGCGTACGCTGCCGACCGGAATCAACACGGAAAAGGACGATTATTACACGGAAAATTACGACATTTATACGGGGTATAACACGCCCGATTCGTGCGGGGAATACGAAAAGCAGAAAAACTCCACGAGATATTCGCGCCGCGCCGCGTACAATCAGTTTATCACGAATCTTGTTTCGAACGGACTGATTTCGAGCGAGACGACGGAAACGACGGATTTCATGAAGCTGGATTATTTCTACGTAGAGCTTTTATCGCAGCTGGAACAATCGATGATTTCGAAGTTTTCGGACGCGGTGGACGAAAAGGCGGGCGCTTCGCTGACGGCGGATAAGGTGAAGAAGCTGTATGAAGAAGAGCTTGCCGCGCAGAAGAAGAAATACGACGAATCGCTGAGCGATTTCGAATCGGATATCGGTTCGCTTTCGGCAACGAAATTCGTGCTTTACGCGCCCGAAAAAGCGGCGAGCGAGGCAGGAAAATATCGCTACGGCTACGTGTACAATATTCTGTTGCCTTTCTCGGCGACGGATACGCAGCGCATTTCCGCTTACAAGAACGACGCGGACAAGGCAACGACGGACGAGGAAAAAGCGGCGCGTATGGAAACGTACTACGCGGAGCGCGCGAAAGCGGCGGATAAGATTATCGCCAAAGATCAGCGTACCGGCTGGTTTTCGAACGACGACGCTTCGAACTATGCGGAAGAAAAGGACGGCAAGTGGTACTTCTTCAATAAATACACGGGCAACACGAAGCGCTACAAAACGGCGACGCATTACGCTTCTTCGATTGCGTTCGACGGCAGTGTGGTAACTTCGGCGGACGGGAAAATCAAGAGCGTGAACGTGAGCAAGAATAAGACGATTCTGCCGTTCGTGAACAACGTGCTGGAAACGATGCTGGGGGTAACGACTCCCGCGACGGCGCTTACCACGTACAAGAGAACGCCTTCGGCTAACGCGAAGAACGATTTCGACTGGCAGGATTTCATGCTGCTGAAAGGAAAGGCGGACGTCGGAACGGGCGTAGACCTCGGAACGTATTTCGCGGATACGGAATCAAAGCAGTATAAGGCGGTAACGGCGGTGAACGAGCTGGTATTTGCGTACGGCACCGACCCCGGTATGCTGAACAGCTATATCGGCTATACGGTAACGCCCTCGTGCGACAAAACGTTCGTGAAAGAATTCGCGTATGCGGCGAAAGAAGCCGTGGCGGGCGGCGTAGGCACGTATACCGTATGCCTTACCGATTACGGCTGGCACATCATGTACTGCAACTATGTGTACGAAGCAGGCAATGTGTACGGCACGGCGGACGAGATTTTTGCGGAAGCGAATATGGAAAACGGCGAATATAAAGAAGATACGTTCGCAAGATATTTCTACGACTCCGTGAAATCGAAACTGGACGAAAGCAGTACGATTGTGCAGGAAAGAATGCTTGCCGATTACAACACGGAAAACGCCGTAACCAAGTACACGACGCGGTATCAGGATTTGCTGGATATGGACAGCAGTAACGGACGAAAATAAAATTTGCATTGAAAACGCTTTCCGGAAATTTCCGGAAAGCGTTTTTCTTCGGCTTGGATCCGAGGCGCTTTTTATTGTTTTTTGATATGTCGGGCGGCGGATTGCGCGCGCTTTGGTGAGGGCGGTTCGGGAAAACGGCGGGCATTGAAGCGGATTTTTTAATTGTTTTTTCGCAAGCCGCGCCATTTTTTCGGACCGATACGGCGGTGAAAAAGCCCGGTTAAAGGAAGATATGACGGTATAAATTTTGTCATCCGGGGTATACTGAATACAAATGATACTGCGAGGCGGGGATATATGTCCCATCAAAGGCGAATACAAAATAGTGGATTATAACGGAAAGCTGCACGGCAGGGCTTTTGCGGACGCGGGGGATACCATGCCGATGTTGCCGGAAAATCTGGTGTATGAATATTCGTAAGAAAAACAGGATAAATTTGCGGAACTATGTTGTTCCTTTCGGCGTTTGGCGTGAGAATAAAATAAAGCGCCCATGTACTTATCTTCAAAGAACCGACGATAAGCAATGAGCGTTTTTTGTTCCTGCCCGGCGGCAGGGTTACTTCTATGATTGTGCGGATTATTAACATATATGCGCGATATATGCGCGGAACGTCAAGCGTTTTACGCGCGTTTTCGGACGGGTTGAGGCGCTTTTATGCCGGCGGGAAAGAAGGGGCGTTACTACACGCTTTCCCGAATTTCGGTTTGTTCTTCCCGTTGTTTTTCGTCGAGGCGTTTCGAAATCTTTTTGTACGTGATGATATAATAGATGATTTCCGCGATTGCCGTTAAAATCCACGAGCAGGGGTACAGAAGATACAGCGAGGCGACGGTGTGGAAATGTTCGAATACCGTGTAAATCCACGCCACGCGGAACACGCACGAACCGGAAATCACGATGACGGTGGGTACGAAACTCTTGCCCAGTCCGCGGGAGGCGGCGATGGTGCAGTCCATAAACGACGAAACGGCGTAAGAAGCGCCCATGACGACGAGCCGCTGCATGCCGTCTTCGATTTCGGCGGGATTCTTCGTGAAAATGCTTAAAAATTGTCTGCCGAACGTGAGAAGCAAGCCGCCCGCGATCAGCCCCGTGCCGAACGAATAAATGAGCGAGATGCGGTAACTTGCGCGCATTCTGTCTTTTTTGCCCGCGCCGAAGTTCTGCCCCATGAACGAGGAACAAGCCGTGTAGTAGGCGGCAAGCAGATCGTAGATGAGCGCGTCGGCGTTCGCGGCGGCGGTGTTGCCGTTGAAAAACGTTTCGTCGAAGTAGTTCACCGCTTTCTGGATAAACAGATTCGCGATGGAGAAGATAGAATTCTGGAAACCCGACGGCAAGCCGAGTCCGAGAATTTTTTTCGCTTTTTCGGGGGTGATTTTCAGATACTTCCAGCGTACGGAAGCGCCGCCTTTATTTTTCAGAAGCGAAATAAAAATAAGGATGGCGGAAATATACTGCGAAGCGATGCTGGCGATTGCGACGCCTGCGACGTCCAGTTTGCAGACGATGACGAAAAACAGGTTTAAAAGGATGTTGAAGACGCCGGCGACGGCAAGATAAATAAGAGGACGCTTGGTATCGCCCGCCGCGCTTAAAACGCCGTTGCCGAAGTTGTAAAGAGCAAGCGCGGGCATGCCGAACGCATAAATTTTAAGGTATTGCGTGGCGCCGCCGATAAATACCGGCTTCGTATCTACCAGCCGCAGCAGAAGATTTGCGGAACAAAATAAAATTACGCATAACACGGCGCCCGTAATCAGACAGACGATTGCGGAAGTGTGTATGGTTTCTCGCAGATCTTTATCGCTTTTCGAGCCGATGAAATGCGCGGTGAGCGCGTTCACGCCGCTGCCCATGCCGATTAAAAAGCCCGTGAACAGTACCACGAGCGTGGACGTGGAGCCGACGGAACCGAGAGAGTTGGCGCTGCCGAAATTAGACACGACGAATATGTCCGACAGGTTGAAAAGTACCTGCAGGACGTTGGATAACATGAGCGGCAGCGAAAACAGCATCATCTGCTTCCATAAATTTCCGTGCGTAAGATCTTTTTCGTTACTCATAGCCGTTCTCCGTCGTTTGCCTTATGCCGCGTTATACTTTGGCGCGGCGCGCGAACGCGTTCTTCCCTTTAAACGAAAAAAAACGAAAACAGTCGCGGCGCCTCTCACAAGACGCCCAAAAACGACTTTCCCGCTTTTTTTCATAAATTATGAAATTATTATACGGCTTTTTTTACGCAATGTCAAGCGGATTTATGCGTCCGTTGCGGCAAAATCGAAAAATTTGTTCGATTCAAACGAAAAAAGCGATACTCATTGTTATTTGTTTTGGCGTTTCGCCAAAATTTTTGCCGTTTCGCCGTCTAAAAGATACGAAGCGGAGGTTTTATCGGCGGAAATCACGCCGATAAAATAGTAAGTTTTTCCGTCCGATTCGATGAGGCGGACGCGGATTTCCCCCGCGAAGTCGCCGCCCGTTTTCAACGGCGTAAGCGTTTCGTTTTCCGCTGTTTCGAACGAGGAGAGAATCGCGCGCGGAGAGAGGGTTGCTGAGGTTTTTACGCTGTTCGCTTCGAAGGGGTATTCCTTGCCCGTCTTTGCGTTTTTTACCGTTACGGGCAGCGTTTCTGCCTCGGATAAATCAAGCGAACAGGAATAGTAATACTGCCGCTTCGTATCGTCGTACGACATTTCTCCGCCGCTTTCCCGCGGGGAGCCGGCTTGTTCCGGAAAGGAGACGACGTATGTTCCGGAGCCGTCTTTGACGGAAAAATAAAACGAAGTCAATCGTGCCGTCGTACCCGCCGCGCCGTCGTCGAGGTACGGTTGTTCGCGGAGGCAGGTATGAACGACGAGCAGGGCTTTTTCTTCGCCGTCCGGAAGTTCCGCCGTCAGGATATTGTCGCGCAGTTCGGAAACGTAAGAATACAGGTCGGGGCTTTTTTTCGCACAGCCGCCCGCGGACAATAAAAGCGCGGCGGATAAAAGGAAGGGGCAGAGCAGCGTTTTCAATCGGAAAAATTTTCTCATGGCAATAATAAGATATGAGCGGAGCGGGGCGCGATATGCCGCGAGGAAAAGAAAAGACGGAAAAGATAAAAAAGAACGCGCAAAAGTTAAAAAATCTTTCCTCAATACGGTTGATTTTTCCGCAAAAAAGTGATACAATTAAAAAAGAATGCGGATTCTTTGCGGAAAGAGGCTTTGGGAGTGAATAAAATCATCTGGAAATCGATACTTGCGACGCTGGTTGCCACGCTGCTGTTGTGCAGCGCGGCGGTGTTTGCGTGCGTGTGTTTTTTTCCGCCTACGGTGATGGAGCTTTCTTATAACGTCGGTTGGGACAGGACGGCGATGCGCTACGCGGAAAAATCTTACGAACGGTTCGGCGAATCGTATTATGCGGCGTTCGCCATGGAAATCGCCGTTTCGGAAGGCATGGACGAAGAAACGGAAAAATACGCCGCGGCGCTGGTGGATTGCAAAGATTTCAATGAATTCTGTCTGAACGGCGGCATTTCCGGCGAAGGGTTCGGCACGTACAGGCAGTACGCCTATTCTACGCTGTGCCTTGCGAAATACCGGCTGGGCAAAGGGGAAGAGGCGGTGGAGATTGCCGCGGAATCGCTGAACGGGAAATTTCCGCCCAACAATTCGCTTGCGGCGGTGTATCTGTACGCGTTGAAAGACGGCGAAACGGGCGTGGCGGAAAAGGCAAAAGAAAAATTGTCCGCGATTGACGAAACGAATCTTTCGGAAGCGGACAGGACGTATTTAAGCAACATTAAAAATCTTGCCGCGGCGGAAGGTTGAAACCTAAGCCCGGACTAAGACGGCATTTTTTACGGAAGGTAAGCGAATGGATATGAAAGAAAGAGAGAAGGTGCTCGTCCTCGATTTCGGCGGACAGTACAACCAGTTGATTGCGCGCCGCGTGCGGGATCTGAACGTGTATTGCGATTTAAAAAATTGCGATATGACGATGGAGGAGATTAAAGAATACAATCCCATCGGCATTATTTTTACGGGCGGACCAAACAGCGTGTACGAAGAATCTTCGCCGCACGTGAGCCCGGAAATTTTTAAGCTGGGGATTCCCGTTCTCGGCATTTGCTACGGGTGCCAGCTGATTGCGTATACGCTCGGCGGGACGGTTACGCATGCGGAAACCAGCGAGTACGGCAAGAGAGAAATCCGCGTGCTGAAAGAGAACCTGCTTTTTAAGGGAGTGCCTGAAACGTCGGTGAGCTGGATGAGCCACACGGATTACGTTTCGAAAGCGCCCGAAGGGTTTGATTGCCTTGCGGACACGGCGGCGGGAACCTGCCCCGTGGCGGCGTTCGGAAGCGAGGAAAGAAAAATTTACGGCGTGCAGTTTCACCCCGAAGTGGTGCATACCGAATACGGCGAAAATATTCTGAAAAATTTCTTATACGAAGTATGCAAAGCCAAGGGCGACTGGACGATGAGCGGCTTCGTGGAAGAACAGGTGGCGGCGTTAAAGAAAAAAATCGGCGATAAAAAAGTGCTGTGCGCGATGAGCGGCGGCGTGGATTCCGCCGTGGCGGCTACCCTGATTCACCGCGCGGCGGGCGATAACCTTACCTGCGTGTTTGTGGATCACGGTCTGCTGCGCAAATACGAAGCCGACGAGGTGATGAGCGTTTTCAAAGACAAGCTGGGCATGAACCTGATTAAGGCGGACGCGGCGGAGCCGTTTTTATCGAAACTGAAAGGCGTTTCCGACCCCGAAAGAAAGCGTAAAATCATCGGGGAGGAATTCATCCGCACGTTTGAAAAGATTTCGAAGCAGATCGGCGCCGTTGATTTTCTGGTGCAGGGAACGATTTATCCGGACGTAATCGAAAGCGGCAAGGGAAAATCCGCCGTAATCAAGAGTCATCACAACGTGGGCGGGCTGCCTTCGGTGGTGGACTTCAAAGAGATTATCGAACCGTTGCGCGATTTGTTCAAGGACGAAGTGCGCCGCGTGGGGCTGGAGTTGGGGCTGCCGCGTAAAATCGTGATGCGCCAGCCGTTCCCCGGACCGGGGCTTGCGATTCGCATCATGGGCGAGGTTACGGAAGAGAAGCTGGAAACGCTGCGCGATTCCGATTATATCCTGCGCGACGAGATTGCGAAGGCGGGGCTGGACGAACAGATCTGGCAATATTTCACCGTGGTTACGAATTCGCCTACGGTGGGCGTGATGGGGGATTTCCGCACGTACGAAAACGTGATTGCCGTGCGCGCGATTACCAGCGTGGACGCGATGACGGCGGACTGGGCGCGCATCCCTTACGACGTTCTGGAAAAGATTTCCACCCGTATCGTGAACGAAGTGAAACACGCAAACCGCGTGGTGTATGATATTACTTCGAAGCCGCCGGCAACCATCGAATGGGAATGATTTTTGCGATCTTTTTGCGCAATACCGCGGCGTGCTTGCGTTTTTGCTTGGTCTTTTACGTTTTGTAAATTCCCGTCGCAAAATCCGCACACTTCTTGTCTTGCGCAAAAATCTCTGCAAAAATCTTCGATGAAAAGGAGCTTGGGGGCAGAATTTTGTGCGCCCGTTCGTGCGTGCTCGCGTTTCGCGCCACGCGCAAAAATCTCTGCAAAAATCTTCGGGATAAAGATGAATGAGATGTTGCTCTGAAGGAAAAATGCAATGAAAAATATATTGATTTCTCCGATTTTAAAATGGGTGGGCGGAAAACGACAGTTGTTGGACAGTATTATGCCTTTGGTGAATAAAAACTGTTCTACTTATGTTGAACCGTTTATAGGCGGCGGGGCGGTTTTTTTTGATTTACAACCTAAAAAAGCAATAATAAACGATTACAATGAAGAATTGATTAATGTTTATCTGACAATCCGGGATTATCCGGAGGAATTGATAAAAGCATTGGAAATTCACCGGCAAAATAGTAGCGAAGAATATTTCTATACTGTAAGGGCAATGGACAGAGATACCGATTACGGGCAATTATCCGACGTTGTACGTGCAGCAAGAATAATTTATCTGAATAAAACGTGTTATAACGGACTTTATCGTGTGAACGCGGCAGGACAATTTAATTCTCCTTACGGAAGGTATAAAAGCCCGAATGTTTTTAATGCCGTAACGATAAGGGCAATGTCGAAATATTTACAAAATAAAAATATCGACATCAGACAAGGAGATTATAAAGATGCGCTGAAAGGATTAAGAAGAGGTGCGTTTGTTTATTTGGATCCTCCTTATATGCCGATTTCTGCTTCGTCATCGTTTACAGGTTACACGGAAGGCGGCTTTTCTTATGAACAGCAGGCAGAATTAAAAAACGAGTGCGATAAATTAAGCGCGAAAAATATCGGATTTCTTCAATCGAATTCCGATTGTCCGGAGATTCGGGAACTTTATAAAAACTATCGGATTGTTACCGTACAGGCAAAGAGAAGTATAAACAGTAATGCTTTAAAGCGTGGGGAAATTAACGAGGTCCTGATTTACAATGATCTTATCGGGGAAACAAAATGATTTTTCGGTTGATGAAGCTTGGAAGGCTTTGATTGACAGATATAACATTGCGGAATACATAGAAAAACATGGGGTTTTTCATATAACGGCAAGTCAGATTAAAGAGTTTAAAGAGCCTCGCTTAATGGCAAAATGGGACAGTGCGTCTTCCTTACCGGAAAGCTTGAAAAGCAGAAAAATAAATATTTTGCCGGACAGCAGGAGTTCGTATGTTATGAGCGATTTTTTGCTGTATCAAGAACTTCCGGAGCTTGAAGAAAAAGCTGAGAAAATGACACATATCGATCTCCCGGAGTATCAATCGATAGACATTAACAATATTTCTTCCGAAGCCAACGCAATTAACGTTCTTCTCTTATCCGGTATCCTGAACGATTTTCTGGGAACATCAGAAAACGTGGCAACGTTTAACGGAAGAATGGGTACCGGTGTTTTTGATTTTGAAGTAAATACGTACAGAAATATCAGACGTCGTATTCATGTGAATAACGCTCAATGTGAAATTGACGGAGGTTTTGAAAACGACGAATCTGTTGTTATTATGGAAGCGAAAAACGTGGTTCATGATGATTTTCACATTCGTCAGCTTTATTATCCATATCGTTTATGGAAGAATAAAGTAACAAAACCTATCAGGTTGGTTTTTTCCGTATATTCAAATCAGATTTTCCGCTTGTTTGAATACAGATTCAGAAATCCGGAAGATTATTCGTCGATCGAACTTGTGCGGTCTAAAAATTATTCTTTACAGGATACGGAGATAACTTTAGACGATTTGATTAGCGTACGCAATAGCACGTCGATAAAAACCGACGATAATATGAAATTTACAAATATTCCTTTCATACAGGCAAACTCTATGGACAGGATTCTGAATTTGATGGAAAATATGTATGATAATCCCATGACGAGCATGGAGATAGCGGATTTGATGAATTTTTTGCCACGGCAATCGGATTATTATTTTAATGCCGGAAAATATATCGGTATATTCGAAAAACAAAAGCGAGAGCGAAAATCTGTTGTTGTATTGACTTCTCTCGGAAATAAAGTTTATAAGATGAATTATAAAGAACGACAGCTGAAAATTGTCGGCTTGATTTTTGAACATCGAATTTTTGCCGATTTTTTTGACGAAATTATTCTAAACGGAGAATTCCCGACGCAAAACGAAATCGAAAACAAAATGCGGGAATTGAACGTTTGCAATGAACCTCAGATAGGCAGACGTGCCAACTCAGTATATCGATGGTTACGTTGGATAGTGAACCTGACAAAACTATAAAGTCCTGTTTGTGTGCGTTCGAGCGCCGGGGCGTTATCAAAAAAATGATAATCCGATCTTTTGAACAAAAAGGTCGGGTTTTTTCATATATTGCAGTATAAGGCAATTGCCTTAAATTACGTATAAGAGGAAAAACTTTATGTGTAATCGGAATTGCGGCGATAATCGCGGCGGCTGCGCCCGCACGATCGCTTTGATGCTTCTCGGCGTGGGACTCGGCAAGAAGTTCTGCGACGCTCCCTGCGGGTGTTTCTGCGTTACTCCCTGCCCTCGCCCCTGCAAAAAGCCCCGTCCCAAGCCCTGCTGCGAGCAACGGCAGACGGTAACGGATTGTTATTATGCGCGCCAGTACGCGCTGTATCCCTGCGATACGCCTTGCAACCGTTGCGGCGGTTTCGGCGAAGAACGGTTTATAAACGACGATACGGACGGCGGCTTCGGCTGCCCGTGCCGCGGCTTTTGAATTTCGGCGCCGTAACGGGCGCCCGACATGAAAAAAAATCCGCTCCAAAGCATCGGGGCGGATTGATTTTTTTACCGGAAAACTTCCGGCGAGGCGTTAATCGTTGCGGTCGTTCATATCCAGTTTGCCGTTGGTGATGCAAGGGGAGATGATGAGCCATACCGCCGCGAGCGCGATGAGCGAGTACACGATGATGGCGAAAGCGCTGCGCGCGCCACCGAAAATCGCCACGAGGTTGAAATTGAAGAAACCGAACAAGCCCCAGTTCAACGCGCCGAGAAGTACAAGAACGTAAGCGATAATGTTTGCAATTTTCATAGTTTTTGAAAACCCTCCTGTTTTTATTTTGCCCTTCTTTCCGGCGATTATACGCCGCGCGCCGTATTTTAACGAAAGAAAACGCGGAAAACGGCGGCGAAACGATTGCAACAAACCCGAAAATGTGCTATACTTTTTTATATGAATCTGCAAGGCTGTACGGAGATGAAAAAATTCGAGGGAAAGCGCGTTTGCGTTGCCTGTTCCGGCGGCGCCGATTCGTTATGTCTGCTGCATTATCTGTACAAGAGGGCGCCTTCGGACGGTTTTTTTCTTTCCGCGGTGCATGTAGAACACGGGCTTCGCGGCGAAAGCAGCAAAGAGGACGCGGCGTTTGTGGCAAAATTCTGCGATACGCTGCACATTCCGCTGTATACGTTTACGTTCGATTGCCGCGCGCTTGCAAAAAAGAACGGTACGGGCATCGAAGAGGCGGCGAGAAACGCAAGGTACGGTGCGTTTAAAATGCTGCTTACCGAAAACAAGGCGGACGTGATAGCCACGGCGCACCACGCGCAGGACGAGGCGGAAACGGTGCTGTTTCATCTGCTCCGCGGCGCTTCTTTGACGGGCGCGGGAGGAATCCGCGAAGAAAGAAATGGGTTTATCCGACCGTTTCTGCACGTAACAAAGGCGGAAATTCTTGCCTACGCGGAGGAAAACAAGCTGGAATACCGCGTGGACGAGACGAATTTTATCGCCGATACGACGCGCAATAAATTACGGCTGGAAATTCTGCCGAGGCTGGAAGAAATCGTTCCCGGCGCGGCGAAAAACCTGACGAATTTTTCTTTTGCCGCGCGGCGCGACGACGAATTTCTGTACGAGCTTTCGGCAAAGTACGTTACCGCAAAAAAATCGGACGGCGGCGAAAAAGTCTGCGTGAGGGCTTTTGACGAAAACGGCGGGCTTGTGGCGGAACCGTTGTTCGCGCGGGCGTGCGTTACGGCGATGAAACTTCTCGGAATCGGAAAAGACTACACGCGGGCGCACGTCGACGCGCTGTCGGCGCTGCGGATGAAGCAGACGGGCTCGGCGGCGGATTTGCCTTGCGGCGTGAAAGCGCGGCGGGTATACGGCGACGTCGTGTTTTCCGCAGAAGTAAACGGCGCGGCGGAAAGCGCGGAAATACCGTTCGGTTACGGGGTGTTCCGGCTTGGCGGCGCGAAAATTTTGATTACGGAAAGCGAAGCGGAAGCGGCGGCAGCCGCGGCTCAATCGGGGACGAAACTTCTGCGGGCGGACGGCGCGGCGCTTTGCGGCAGCGTGTTCCGCCGAAAAAAGGCGGGCGATACGTTCCGCAAATTCGGCGGAAAAAAAAAGAGCCTGAAAAAAGTGCTGACCGATTGGAAAATCGACGCGGAAAAGAGGGCGGCAATTCCGCTGATAGCAAAAAAAGAGAGCGGAGAAATTCTTGCGGTTGCGGGCGTGGAAATTGCGGAAAGCGTGAAAATCACGCCGCAGACGAAAAAAATCGCGTATATTGCGTTACTTGACGAAAACCGATAAAAATTACGAAAGAAGAGGAATGGCTATGAAAACCGAAAAAACAAACGATCTGAACGAAAACATAGAAAGAATCATGATTACCCCGGAACAGATTTCCGAACGGGTAAAGGCGCTTGCCGCGCAGCTGGATAAGCTGTACGAGGGCAGAACGCCCGTGGTGGTGTGCATTTTAAAGGGAAGCGTGATGTTTTTCGCCGATCTTATCCGCGAGATGAAATCGTCGCTGCAAATCGATTTCATGGCGGTATCTTCCTACGGGAAAGATACGATTTCTTCCGGAAAACTGCAGGTAAAGAAAGACCTTACCGTGAATATATCCGGCAAGGACGTGCTGATTGTGGAGGACATCATCGATTCCGGCAACACGTTGTATCAGCTGAAAAAGATGTTGAACGGCCGTTCGCCGAACAGCGTGAACATCGTAACGCTTCTGGATAAGCCGGAACGCCGAGAAGTACCTATGGAACCCGAATACAAGGGTTTCGTTATCGAGGACGAATTCGTGGTGGGGTACGGGCTGGACTATGCCGAAGAATACCGCAATCTTCCGTACGTGGGCGTATTGAAACGTTCCGTTTACGAGAAATAAGCTTTTGCGCGGCGGAAAGAGAAACAAAAAAAATGACGAAATTCATTATCGTGCGCCACGGGCAAAGCGAGGCGAATTTAAAAGAAATTTATGCGGGCAGATTCGACGTGCCCCTTACGGCGACCGGTAAAAAACAGGCGGAGCTGGTAACGGAGTACGTGCTGAAAACGTACCGGGTGGACGCCGTGTATTCCAGTCCGTTATTGCGTGCGCGGGAAACGGTGAAAGAGATTGCGATAAAGGCGGGCGTGCCGCTTTTGCTCTGCGACGGCATCGCGGAGATTTTCGGCGGGGAATGGGAAGGAAAGACGCTGCCGGAAATTGCGAAAAATTATGCGAAAGACGCGCTGCTTTGGAAAGACGACATAGGCAACGCGCGCCCGACGGGCGGAGAATCGTTTGCGGAGGTGCAGTTGCGGGCGGACAAGGCGTTGCGGGAGATTGCGAAAACGCACGACGGCAAGAACGTGGTGATAGGTACGCACGGCGGCGTGATAAGAAGCTTGCAGTGTATTTTCGAAAACAAGCCGTTAAGTTATATGAAAGAGCTGGACTGGCAGCCCAACGCTTCCGTTTCGGAAGTGAATTTCGAAAACGGAAAATATACGCCCGTAAAAATGGGCTATACGGGGCATCTGGAAGGCCTGATTACCCGACTTTCGAATCTCTGACGGCTTCGACGCGTTTTGCAAACTTGCGTTCCGAACGGCGCGCAGACGAGTTTTGCAGGAAAAAGGCGAAAGCGGCGACGGAAACGTGTGGCGAGAAAAGAGAAGTTTGGTTTGCGGCGGGCGGGAAGAGAAGCGCATCTTGCGGCGGGGCGATTTTTGCGGCGCGGAATCCGATAAAAAGATTTGATTGAAAACAGCGGAACGAAAGGCGGAACGCCGTATGGCGCTCCGCTAATTTTTTAAATATTTCGTTATGTATTTTTCTATCCATTCGCCGCCCAGCGTGCGCAGCGGCGAAGTTTCGGTTGTACGCGTTCCCGCGGAGCGCGTATGCGTTCCGTCGGTGCCGGAAGAGCCTGTGCAGTCGCCTGCGGTGCCCGTGGGGCGAGGCGGATCCGGCGGACAGGGATTGTACGGGTTGTCGGGGGAGGAATCGTTGCACGGGCGGTTGCAATCGGTGCCGTGCGGCGGCGCGGGGCAATCCTGCGCGGGCGGGGTATCCGGTTTTTCGGGCGAACAGGGGAACGACGAAAGCGAGCCGAGAAAATCGAGCATATCCTGCGATTCTTTCAGTTTGCGGCAAAGCGGCGCCAGATTAGCCTGAAAACCGGGATTTTGCGTTACGAGATACACGATGAGCAAAGTTAAAGCGTCCATACACCCATTATACGCAGCGGCACGCCGCGGGGGTTACACCGCATATATTGCCATAGCGGAGGTGTATATGAAAAGTTTTCGTGAATTTGCCGATGAGAACGCAAGAGAAAATAGCGCGACAAACGGCGCGCGTGAAGGATGCGGAGCCGAAAACAACAACGCCGAAAACAACGGCGCGGCGGAGTTTACCTCAAACGGCGCGGAGGAAAGCGCGGGCGAGCGGGTAACGGCGGAAACGCTGACAAGGCGGATTGCGGCGGCGTACCGCGGAAAGAACGATAAAGCGGTGCTTGCGGATATTGTTTCTTCCGCGGAAAAAGGCAAGCGCGCGGGCACGCTGACAAACGCGGAAATCGACGCGTTTTACAGGCGGTTTGCCCCGATGCTGAATTTTGTGCAGCGGAAAAAACTGGAACAGATTGTTACGCAGCTGAAAAACATCTGAGCGGTATATCCGCGCGAACAGGCGGTTTTAAAGAATCGCTGAGATTTCGGAAAGGGCGGTAAGCAGGCGCCCGATTTCCCATTTTTTGTTGAAGTGCGAAAAGCTGACGCGCACCAGTCCGTTTTCTTCGGTGCCCAGCGCGCGGTGCGCCAACGGCGCGCAATGCAGTCCGCCCCGCACCGCGATGCCGTAGCGTTCGGATAACAGCGCCGATACCTCTTCCGACTGCATGCCTTCCAACGCGAACGATACCACGCCGCAGGCGTTGGGGCGGGAATACGCTTTGCTTCGGGAAATTTTAGAAAGTCCTTGCAGGAATACGGCGGTGTACGCAAGCGTTGCGGCGGCGATTTCTTTTTCGTGCATGACGTAATAGCGCGTGCCTTCAAGCAGGGAAACGACGGCGGGATAGGACAGCGTGCCCGCTTCCAGCAAATCGGGGTAAAAATCGGGCATATCCAAAGAAAAACTTTCGCTGCCCGTGCCGCCGTATAAAAGCGGCTTTAAACGCACGCGTTCCGATAACAACAGCGCGCCGCCGCCCTGCATGGCGAAAAGACCTTTGTGCCCCGCAAGCGCCAGTCCGTCGAGCCCGAGAGATTGCATTTTCAGGGGGATATGTCCGCCACCCTGCGCGCCGTCGCAAAGGAACAATACGTTTTCGGGCAGCGCCGCTCTGATTTCTTTCAGCGGCGGCATGGCGCCCGTAACGTTGGACGCCGCCGTTACGACGACGAGCTTCGTGTTTTCGCGCAGAAGCGCTTTGATGTCTTCCGCGCAGACGTTGCCGCCTTGGGTAAGCGGACAGACGTCGTAAGAAATCACGCCGAGCTTTTTCAGCCTCTCCAGCGGGCGCAGCACGGAATTGTGTTCCAAAGGGGTGGCGATAACGTGATCGCCTTTTTCCAGCGCGCCGAAAATAAACGCGTTGAGCGCTTCGGTGCAGTTTTTGGTGAAAACGACGCGTTCGGGCGAGGGCGCGTTGAAAACGTCGGCAAGCAGTTCGCGCGTTTTTAAAACGTTTTTCGCGCAGACGAGGGAAAGGGCGTGTCCGCTGCGCCCCGGATTTGCGCAGACGCGTAAGGAAGAAGCGACGGCGGAAACGACGGATGCGGGTTTTTGTCCGCCCGTGGCGGCGTTATCGAAATAAATCATAGAATACCTGACCTTAAAAACGGAATTGCCGCAAAAATTCGCGCAAAAGCGCCGACCGCGCAAAAACGTGCACCGCGCGCGGTGCGGGCGGCATAATATATAGTATTCCCGACGTAAGACGGGTAGAACTAATCGCGGGGAAGGTATAACGAATGACAATGCTGGCGATATTCCGTTCGCGTTCGCAAGCCCTGACGTATGCGCAACGGCTTTCCGGCTACGGCGTGCGGTGTTTCACCGTGCCCGCGCCGAAAGAGGCGGGCATAGGTTGCGGCTTGTGCGTGAAATTCGACGCGCGCGATTACCCCAAAGCTCGTGCCTGCGCCGCGTTGTATGCGGGCGGCACGTTCAAAGGGTTTATGTACGCCCGGTAAAACGGGGAAAAGTCGTTTTTATATACGGTTTATGCGGGTGCGCGGCGAAAGAAGCCGTCGGGCGAGGAAAATCGTCCGGCGGTTGTTTGCGTGTAAAAAAGCCGTAATTCGCTTGCAAAAAACGTTGAAAAGCGGTATAATAAGTGCGTTATGAATACGAAAGAGAAGAAAAAGGATAAAAATGTATAATAAAATTACACCTCAAAAATTGAAAGGTTTGTCTATTTTTAAATATTTTTTTCAATTAACTGTTCCTCCTGTTATTTTTGGTTGTGTCACTTCGCTATTAGATTTTGTGATTACTTGCATTCGAGTAGGATATCAACAAGCGTTAAATGATACATTTTTCGATCCGGTAGTATTTTGGGGCATTCAATTCCCTAATGGAATAACATTATTAATATTTCTTGGTCTTATTATCAATATTCTAAATATTTTGTCTGTTATACCGTTTATAGGTTTGATAGAAGATCTATTTACCAAAAATGTAATAGAAAAAGAAATAACATTTGCAAGTGTTTTTCCTATGATAGAATTGCAATGTGCCAGACAATCAAAGCGTTTTATCTGCGATACTTTTTCCCGAAAAGATAATTCCGAAGTGTTTGTGATAGATGAGAATAAGAAATATTACAGACTGCTTTGGAATGAAAATTACGGTAGCAAAGCCGAATTCGAAAAGTTTGAAAAAGCCGAAAGGTTAAAAATACAATATCTCAGGCATAGCCGTATCATCGTAGGGGTAGAAGTGCTTGACTAACAGAAAGCGCTATTTTGCGAGGGAAAGAAAAGGTAATGAATACGAAAGAGAAGAAAAGGGCGATAGAACTGTTGGCGGAGGCGTACCCGGACGCGAAACCCGCGCTGAAATTTGCTTCTCCGTATCAGTTGCTTGTGGCGGTGGTGCTTTCGGCGCAGTGTACCGACGAGCGGGTGAACAAGGTTACGGCGGAACTTTTCAAGGAGCACGGCACGCCGGAAAAAATGGCGGAATTATCGCAGGAAGAACTGGAAAAGTACATTTATTCGTGCGGGTTTTATCATAATAAAGCGGCGCATATTCTTTCGGCGACGAACGATATTTTAACGCGGTACGGCGGAGAGGTGCCGGGCACGTTGGAGGAGCTGCGCACGCTGGCGGGCGTGGGTAGAAAAACGGCGAACGTGGTGTATTCGGTGGCGTTCGGCGGGAACGCGATAGCGGTGGATACGCACGTTTTCCGCGTATCGAACAGGCTTGGACTGGCAACGGGAAAGACGCCGGAACAGGTGGAAAAAGGCTTGCAGAAGGCGATTGACGAAAATTTGTGGAGCAAAAGCCACCATTATTTAATCTGGCACGGGCGGAAAGTATGCCATTCGCAAAAACCCGACTGCGCAAACTGCACGCTTTGCGGAATCTGCGATTACTTCAAACATAAAAGCAAAGGTCGCTGAAAAAATTCGAAAAAAATAAAAAGGGCGGGAGAACAATAACTTCTCTCAGCCCTTTATTTTGCCTGTTTTTGTTTTTCAATCGATTTCGAGATTGTCCGAACGGAAAATTTCATCGTTCAGAAATTCGTTCGGCGACATCTGAAAACCTCTGGCAAGCATCAGCACGGTGCTTAACGTTACCGTTTTGTTCCGCCCGTTCATGATACATTGCATGCTGCCGTGCTGTATGCCCGAAAGCTGCTCTAATTTGTACTGCGACATTCCTTTTTCCCGCAATAATCGCAATATTCGGTTGGCTACGGCATCGTTTACAGTCAAAGCGTTTTTTCTCCGTGAAGTTTATGAAGTTGCGCCTGCGTAGGCATACCTTCTTAAATATTGTAGCATGTTATTTCCGAAAAAATAGGAAGGCATACCTACATACACTTGATTTTTTTTCGATTCCGCGTTACAATATGTAGGCATACCTACGTATCGGAGGCGGAAAATGATTGTTACTTTTTGCGGGCATGGCGATTTCAGAGAAACGGAAGAAGAACGAAGAAAAATGTTCGGCGTGCTTGAAAAAATTGCAAAACAAGGAAAAGTTGATTTTTATCTTGGCGGTTACGGAAATTTCGACGGGTTCGCGTACGAATGTTGCAAACAATTCAAGAGGGTAAATCCGAACGTAAAGTTGGTGTTGGTTGTGCCGTATTTCACGGAAAAATATCAGAAGAACTGTTTGAACGCATTGAAAAAATATTACGATGAAATCGTTTATCCGCAGCTTGAAAATCGGTTGCCGAGGCTTGCGATATTATACCGAAATTATTATATGGCTGAAAAGGCGGATTATGTGGTAGCTTACGTAAACCGTGATTGGGGCGGCGCTTATAAAACATTCGAATATGCGAAAAAATCGAATAAAAAAATTTTTAATCTTGCGGAATCGGCAGAGGAAAATTTCGATTGAATATGTAAATCGGGGCATATCCGCATGTATCCGATAAAACAATCGGGCGCGGCGGAAAGAGCGAAAAATTTTCAACCGTCGGGATTTGCTTGCAATTATTTCGCGGAAATGCTACACTATATCCGTACGGAATAAATACGGGACGGAACGGCGCATGCGGGAAAAAAACAAAAAAAATTTATATAAAAAAATCGCGCTCGGCGTGCTGTTTGCGCTTTTCGCCTATTTTTTTGCGTGCGGTTATATTCCGCCGATGCTCAGAAAAAAATTTACGCTTCAACCGCTTTCCTCCCGCCGCGGCGACGAAACCTGCGCCGAGCGGGCGGCGGTGATCGACGATAACGAAAGCGCGCTGTTATATCGGTTGCGCCTGATCGAAAGCGCCCGGAGCGAGATTTTGCTTTCCACCTATTCGTATTATAACGACGAAAGCGGCAGGGATATCACCTGCGCTCTTTTTGCCGCGGCGGAACGCGGCGTAAAAATCAGAATCGTCGCGGACGGGTTCAACGAGGGAAAATTAAACGGCTTTTCCGAATTCAAAGCGCTGGCGGGGCACGAAAACGCGGAAGTAACGATTTACAATCCCGTGAATCCGGCGGCTTTTCAAAGGGCGAATTTCCGCCTGCACGATAAATATTTAGTGTGCGACGACGAAACGTATCTCCTCGGCGGCCGAAATATCGGCGATTATTTTCTGGGCGCGTACTGCGCCGAAAACAAGCGGAATCTGGACAGAGACGTGCTGGTAAGCTGCCCCGCCGCGGAAAGTTCCGGAAAAAACGGCGCGGGCAGAGATAAGATTCGTTCGATAAGCGAAGTGAAGGCGTATTTCAAAAGGGTGCAAAGCGAAAAGCACAATGCGGCGTTCGGCGGCGTATCGGGCGGGAAGCGCTACGAAAAGTCGGCGGCAAAGATGCGGGCGCGCTATGCGGCGCTGAAAGAAAAGTATCCCGATATTTCGCGCGCGATCGACGCGGAAACGGAGATGTCGGCGACGAAGGGAATCGCTTTGCTGCACGGCGAAACGCAGGCGGGAGCGAAACAGCCGCTGTTATGGAAGTCGATTTTAAACGAGGCGAAAGGCACGGGCGAAACGGTGATACAAACGCCGTACGCCATCTGCGATAAAGCGATGTATTCTGACATAGCGGAACTGGCGCAAAGCGGCACGGCGGTAACGATAGCTACCAACTCCGTGAGAAGCGGCGCGAATCCTTGGGGCTGCGCGGACTTTCCCGTTTCGAAAACGAAGCTGTTAAAGGCGGGCGCGGCGGTGCTGGAAATTTCGGCTGAGCGTTCGTCGCACGTGAAAACGGTGCTGGCGGGGAAGAATATGAGTTATATCGGCTCGTTCAATCTGGATATGCGCAGCGTGTATCTGAACACGGAAGCGGTGCTGGCGATCGACAGCGAAGAGATCAACGAGACGCTGAAAGAAAAGGTGCGGGCGCTGGCGGAAACGGGCACGATTACGAAAACAAACGACGAGGGCGGCTACGAATTTTATCCCGGAGAAAAATACGAATACCGGCGCGTGCCGCTTGCAAAAAGCTTTGTGTATTCCGTGCTGCGCATCGTGATTCTGCCGATACGGCATTTGCTGTGAGCACGGAGGGCGGAACGCCGCGGACGGATTGAAAAACGCGGCGGAAAATGTACGGAAACGGGGCGGAGGCAAGAACTTTTACCGATGGAGGAAACGGGGGATGGTTTTCCGCGGAAAAATCGGGGTATTAAGCAAGAAATAACGTACGGAAACGGCGCGTTTTGCCGCGGGAAGGAAGAAAATTCGCGGCGATTTCACAAAGTTTACGGCGCTATTTGTTTGACAAAACGCGATTTTTGAGGTATACTATAAATAGTCTGTGCCGCGCGGTTGCGGGGCGACGGAGAAGAAACAACGTATATCTTAAGGATATAGAAGAAGCGAAAAAATGATATTTTACATTTTACGCCCGTTGTGATATGATAAAAAAAGCGTGCGGAGCGCGGTGAAACGCGAAAGGACGGTGAGCGAATGAAAGCGCAGATTATAGAAGCGATCACGGAAGCGGAAAAGCAGGCGGCGTACGAAAAAGAAAGCGCCGTGGCTCAGGCGGAGCTTTTACAGCGCGAAGCGGAAGTGCGGGCGAAAAACACGATTACGGCAAGCACGGGCGTGTGCAAGGCGTATTCGGAAACGCAGATTCGGCTGGCGACGGCGCAAAGCGAAAAACGCTACGAAGAAGAGATAGAAAAAGCGGAAAAATTTGCCGCGGAACAGGTGAGAAACGCCGCGGCGGATAGCGAGATTTCCGTGAGCGGGATTGTTCGGAGAATCGTGAACGGCGTGGAAGAGAACGCGTAACGACGGGGGCGGCGTATGATTGCTAAAATGCAGAAGCTTCATCTGGCGGCGATGCTTTCCGATAAAGACGGCATTCTGGACGCGTTGCAGAAAACGCGCGCCGCAGAGGTGAAAAAACACGGAGAAGAAGAGGGCACGGCGATCCCCGTAAAGGACGACGCCGCGCTTTTGCTGCGTGCGGCGGAAACGGAAAACGCTCTGCAGCTTTTAACGAAAGCGGCGGAAGATTACGCGCGCGACCATGCCGCGAAAACGGATTTTCTGAAAGATGGCTTCGACGTTTCCTATTCGGGCTTTATGCAGATGAAGGAAAAAAGCGGCGAGGCGGAGGAAATCATCGCGCGGGCAAAGGCGCTTTCCGAAGAGAAAGCCGCGCTGGCGGCGGAAGGGTATTCGCTGGCGAGAGAGGAAAAAGCGCTGCTGCCGTATGCGGACATCGATTTACCGTTCGCGGACGCGGAAAGCACGAAGAGGACCGGGTTTTCCCTCGGCGTGATTCCCGCGGCGAAAGAAGAAGATTTTCAGGTGGCGATCGCGGCGGCGGAATATGTCGGCGCGGCGGCGGAAAAGCTGGGGAAATGCGAAACCGGCGGCGTGTATCTGATTGCGTATCTGAAAAGCGAAAAAAACAAGGCGGACGAGCTTCTCGGCGCGTCCGGTTTTTCCGCGTATCCGTACGAATACGGCGAAAAAGGATTTGCTTCGGCGAAAGCCCGTTACGAAAACACGGTTGCGGAAATTTCCGGAAACAAGCAGGCGCAGGAAAAGAACGCGGCGGAATTTTTCGCTCTTTCGGAAAAGATACCGTTTTTGAAAACGTATTCCGATTATCTTTCGTATCTTCTGGAAAAGGAGAACGTAACCGACGACATCCGCGCGACGGAGCGGGTGTTTTTGCTGGAAGCGTACGTGCCGGAAGAAAGCGTGAGCGAAGTGAAAACCGCGCTGGAAAATACGACGGGCGCGTGCTATTACGAATTTACCGAGCCGGATGAGGAGGACAACCCTCCCACGCTGTTGAAAAATAACAAGGCGGTGCGGAATTTCGAGGACATTACGAATATGTACTCGGTGCCGAGCAGCCGGGAGTTCGACCCGAACACGGTGATGGGATTTTTCTATTCGCTGTTTATGGGCTTTATCATCGGCGATATGGGCTACGGGCTGATTATGATGCTGGGCGGCGGCTTGATCTGGTGGAAAAACCGCGCGCGGGAAAGCGGATTCAAGCGGCTTTCCGCCGTGTTTGCGATGGGCGGCGTGTTTGCCGTGCTGTGGGGCGTTTTGTTCAATTCGCTTCTCGGCTTGCAGGTGCTGCCGTTTACGGTGATGCCGGACATGCAGAAAGACATGTGGAGCTTAGCGGGAATTTCCGTGCCGAGCGTGCTGGTAATCAGTATGGAAATCGGCATAGCGCAAATTTTTACGGGCTATATCTGCCGTGCGGTGCAGTGTTTCCGGCGCGGCGACGTGCCGGGCGGCATATTCGACGGCATCGTGTGGGCGTTTTTCTCGCTGGGGGCGTTTCTCGCCGTCATCGGGTTTGTAGAAGAAAGCAATCTGCCGGTTCTTAAATCGGTGGGCGGCATTACGGCGGGCGTTTCGCTGGTAATCGCGATGCTTACGGCGGGGCACGGACAGAAATTTTTCGCGAGGTTCACGAAAGGGTTCGGCGCCGCGTACGGCGTGATCAATTACGCTTCCGACGTGCTCAGTTATGCGCGTTTGTACGGGCTGTTGCTTTCGGGCGCGGTGATTGCCAACATTGTTTCCACGTATGCGATGGGCTTCATTACGGGCGGCAACGTTATCGTGGCGGTGCTCGGCGTGATGCTGATGGTGGCGGGGCATGCGTTTAACCTTGCCATGAGTCTTTTGGGCGCTTACATTCACGACGCGCGGCTTCAGTACGTGGAGTTTTTCGGCAAGTTCTACGAAGGCGAGGGCGAATTGTTTACGCCCCTTGGAAGTTCGCAGAAGTATGTGTATCTGCTGCCGGCGGAAGCCGCGGCATAACGCGAAAGAAGATAAAAACGTCGGGCGCGGAAAGGAAGCGCGCGGCGGAAAAAATAAAAAACGATTAAGATCGGAGGAGTTTCTTATGGGTTATATGATAGCATTGTTCGGTATTGCGGCATGCGTGCTGTTCTGCGGCATCGGTTCGTGCATCGGTCTGTACAAGACGGGTACGGCGGCTGCGGGCGTTCTGGGCGAAGAACCGAAGAAGTTCGGTAAGGTGATGGTGCTGGTGCTGCTGCCCGCTACGCAGGGTATTTACGGCTTCATCATCGGTCTGATTGCTTCGGCGCAGCTGAAAGCGGGCATGGACGCGGCTTCCGGCTGGGCGGTGTTTGCCGCGGTGATGCCGATGGCGATTTCCGGTTTGGTTTCCGGCTTTATGCAGGGAAAGTGCGCGGCGAACTGTATTTATGCGGTAGGCAAGCAGGAATCTCTTTCCGGTAAGCTGATCGTTTACCCCGGTATGATCGAATTCTACGCCATCCTCGGCTTGATTATTTCGATTATGCTTGTGGGCGGCTTGACGGTAACGATTGCGCCCGTGCCCGTAGTAACGGCGGCGTTATAATCGGCGCCCGGACGTTAAGGAAAAAGAAAAATGAGTGTGGAAAGTATCGTTGAAAGAATACGCTCCGACGGGAAAACCGAAGCGGAAGCGATTCTTGCCGCGGGAAAGCGGAAAGCGGAAGAAACGGAAAACGGGGCGAAGGCGGAAGCGGAACGACTGCGGCGCGAAACGGAAAGCGACGTGGAAAAGCGCGCCGCCGCGGTTGCCGCGCATTTTGCCGCCACCGCCCGTCTGGACGTGAAAAAAATAATGCTTGCCGCCAGAAAAAAAGCCGTGGAGAACGTATACGCGGAGGCGAAAAAACGCCTGATCGATCTGGGCGAAGAAGAAACGCTTGCGCTGTTCAACCGGTTGCTTTGCCTGTACGCCGAAGAGGGCGACGCGGTGATTTTTGCCGACGGATTCCGTTATGCCGAAGGAGTGAAACTTCTGCCCGTGTTTGCGGAAAAGAAGCTGAAAGCGGTTTCGGACGGCGCGGCGTTTGCGGGCGTAAAGATTGACGGCGGATTGTATCTGGCGGGCAAAACGGCGGATAAAGATCTTTCTTTCGACGCGCTTTTAAAGGCGGACAGAGAAGAGAACGAATCGCGGATTGCTGCGGAACTTTTCGGAAGCCCGGCAAAGGAGAAAAGCGAGTGATTTCGAGAACGTACGTGAACGGCGTTATCGCCGCCAAAGAAAAATATTTTCTCGGCGAGAAGTTGCTGCGGCTGACGGAAACGGACGCGGCAAGCGCTTTGCGCGCCCTGAAAGAAAGCGGCTTCGGCGGCGATTCCGAGAGTGCGGAAAACGGGAATTTTTCTACGGACGAGGCGGAAACGCTGATTGCGGCGGAAGAGGCGAAAACCAACGCGTTTATCCGCGAATACGCGGGCAGCGAAGCGGAAAGGGAATATTTTCTTTCTCCGCTGGATTGCCACAACGTAAAGGCGTATTTCAAGGCGAAAATCACGGGCGCGGAAGCGGCGGAAATGCTTGCTCCGGAAGGCGCCGTGCCGTTGAAAAAGATTGCCGAAGCGTTTGAAAAAGAAGATTTTTCGTTGTTGCCCGCGTATCTCGGCGCGGCGGTGAAGCAGGCGGAAAACGTTTGCGAAAACGGCGCGGCGGGCAAAGGCGCGGAAGTGGGCGCGGCGTTTGAAAAGGCTTTGTACGGACATCTTCTGGTAGCGTGTAAGGGCGCGGGAAAAGCGCGGCGGGCGCTGCGCGGGGCGTTGCAAGAAAAAGCGGACCTCACCAACCTGGTAACGGCGCTTCGCTCTTCTTCGGAAAGCGCGGCGGCGAAACAGTACGTGCCGTGCGGATTGCTTTCCGCGGAAGATTTCGGTTTTTGCTTTGCGGAAAGCGGCGAACTTGCCGAAAAGGCGTACAATAAAGCCTGCGCGGGCGCGGGCGGCGCAAAAAAGAAGGCGCTGAAAGCCGCGTACGATTTATATCTGAACGCGAAAGAGACGGGCAGCGTCGCCGCGGCGGAAAAACGGCTGGCGGAAACGGAAATCCGTTTATTCGAAGCGCGGAAGTACGAACTTTCGGGCAGCGAGCCGTTTTTGTATTACGTACTGCGCAAGAAAACGGAATGCGCGAACGTACGCGCGACGATGGTGTGCCTGAACGCAGGCTTGAAAGACAGCGAGATTAAAAAACGTTTGCGCGGAATCTGAAGCGCCCGGCAACCGGAATTTTCTATGCAGGCGAAATCTTGCCAAAGCCGGGAGACGGGAAATGTTGAAACGGGAGGACGGAAAGCTATGACGGGTAAAGCCGCGATTATAGGCGACGGCGACAGCATCACGGTGTTTAAAGCCGCGGGCGTGGACGCGTTCAGTGCGACGGACGAAAAATCCGCGCGCGAGATTTTAAGAAAAATCGCTAAAGATTACAAAATCATTTTTCTCACGGAAGAATTTGCCCGTCCGCTTTCGGAATTTCTGAAGCGGTTCGACGAGGACGCTTATCCGGTGGTGCTTTCGGTGCCGTCGAAAAACGGTTCTTCGGGGTATGGCGTGGAAGCGCTGCGGGGTGCCTGTGAACGGGCGCTCGGCGTAAATCTTCTGTAAACGCGAGCGCCCGCTCAGGAAGAATGAACGTGCTTGGCTCGGCGTAAATCTTCTGTAAACGCGAGCGCCCGCTCAGGAAGAATGAGCGTGCTTAGCTCGGCGTAAATCTTCTGTAAACGCAAGCGGTGCGTAAACAAGCGGCTGCACGGCGTTCGGCGGATTGGCGAAAATGATTTTCATAAGGGAATCGGTTGCGCCCCTCCATACGCACATCGCCTCCCCAAAAATGGGGTAATATAAGGCAAAGGCGGCAAATATAATTTCAAACAGTCTGCAATCATCCGTTGCGAAACGGGCAATGCCCGCCCGAAAGGGAAAGCAAGGGGAAGCCTTTTGAATCAGGCTGAAATAAAGCAAAATCCTTCTGATAAATATAAGGAATGAAAAATATGGCTACGATAGGTAAAACAATTAAAGTTTCCGGTCCTTTGATCGTTGCGGAAAACATGGCGGACGCCAAACTTTACGACGTTGTGCGCGTTTCCGAAAAAGGACTTATCGGCGAAATCATCGAACTTCGCGGCGATAAAGCTTCCATTCAGGTGTACGAAGAAACGGCGGGGCTCGGCGTGGGCGAAAACGTGTATTCCACGGGCGAGCCGCTTTCCGCGGAACTGGCGCCGGGGCTCATCACGGGTATTTTCGACGGGATTCAGCGCCCGCTGACCGCTTTGTATTTCAAGTACGGCGACAGAATTTCGCGCGGCGTTTCGGTAAATAAACTTTCCCGCGAGAAAAAGTGGACGTTTGTTCCGTGCGCTTCCGTCGGCGACGAAGTTTCGACGGGCGACGTGATAGGTACCGTGCAGGAAACGGAAATCGTCAGCCATAAAATTATGGTGCCCGCGGGCGTAAAGGGTAAAATTTCTTCGATTACGGCGGGCGATTTCACGATTGAAGAAACGGTTGCCGTAGTGGAAACGGAAAACGGCGCGAAGCCCCTTTGCATGTTGCAGAAATGCCCCGTGCGTAAAGGCAGAGCGTACAAAGAAAAGCTGAATCCCGATCGCCCGATGGTTACGGGGCAGCGCGTTATCGATACTCTGTTCCCCATTGCGAGAGGCGGCGTGGCGGCGGTGCCCGGTCCGTTCGGCAGCGGCAAAACCGTAGTGCAGCACCAGCTGGCGAAGTGGGCGGACGCGGACATCATCGTATACGTCGGCTGCGGAGAACGCGGCAACGAGATGACGGACGTTCTGAACGAATTTCCCGAACTGAAAGACCCGAAAACAGGCGAGCCTCTGATGAAGCGCACTGTGCTGATTGCCAACACTTCGGATATGCCCGTGGCGGCGCGCGAAGCTTCCATTTATACGGGCATCACCATTGCCGAATATTTCCGCGATATGGGTTACAACGTGGCGATTATGGCGGATTCCACTTCGCGTTGGGCGGAGGCGCTGCGCGAAATGAGCGGGCGGCTTGAAGAAATGCCCGGCGACGAAGGGTATCCCGCGTATCTTGCCAGCCGTCTGGCGGAATTCTACGAACGCGCGGGCATCGTGAAAGTGCTTGGCAAAGAGGATAAATGCGGTTCGGTAACGGCGATCGGCGCCGTGTCGCCTCCGGGCGGCGATTTGAGCGAACCCGTGGCGCAGGCGACTTTGCGTATCGTAAAGGTGTTCTGGGGGCTTTCGGCTTCGCTTGCCTATAAGCGGCATTTCCCCGCGATCGACTGGCTGATTTCGTATTCGCTGTATGCGGACAAGATGAAAGAGTGGTACGATACGGCGGTGGGCAAAGATTTCTTCCGCTATCGTACGGAAGTAATGAAGATTTTGCAGGAAGAAGCGGCGTTGGACGAAATCGTCCGTCTGGTGGGCATGGACGCGCTTTCCGCGAAAGATCGCCTGACGATGGAAACGGCGAAGATGATCCGCGAAGATTTTCTGCACCAGAACGCGTTCCACGAAGTGGATACGTACACCTCGCTGAAAAAGCAGCTGGCAATGCTGAAACTTATCTGCGGGTTCCGGGAAAAAGCGGGCGAAGCGGTGGCGCAGTATGTGGCGCTGAACGATATACTGAATTCTCCGTTCAAGGAAAAAATCGGGCGCGCGAAGTATGTGCCCGAAGAAAACGCAGAGCAGCTGGAAGAAATTTATACGGAAATGCTCGGCGAAATCAAGGCGCTTTGCGAGGGAGAGAGAGAAGATGTTTAAGGAATACAAGACGATTCGCGAGGTGGTCGGTCCGCTGATGGTGGTGGACGGCGTTGCGGGCGTAACGTACAACGAACTTGTGGAAATCGTGAACACGAACGGCGAAACTCGCCTTGGCAAAGTGCTGGAAGTTTCCGGCGACAAAGCCGTAGTGCAGCTGTTCGAAAATTCGCAAGGCTTACAGATTTCGGGCGCGAAAGCCCGCTTTCTGGGGCACGCGCAGCGGCTTGCCGTTTCCCGCGATATGCTGGGGCGGGTGTTCGACGGCATGGGCAATCCCCGCGACGGCGGCGAAAGCGTGATTCCCGATAAATGGATGGATATTAACGGCGAACCCATCAATCCCGCGGCGCGGGATTACCCCAACGAATTTATCGAAACGGGCATTTCCGCCATCGACGGATTGAACACGCTGGTGCGCGGGCAGAAGCTGCCGGTGTTTTCGATGAGCGGTTTGCCGCACGCGGAACTTGCCGCGCAGATCGCGCGTCAGGCGAAAGTGAAGAGCGGCGGAAATTTCGCCGTTGTGTTTGCGGCTATCGGCATTACGTTTGAAGAAGCGCAGTACTTCGTGGAAGATTTCAAGCGCACGGGCGCCATCGAACGTACGGTGCTGTTTACGAATCTTGCCAACGACCCCGCCGTAGAACGTATCGCCACGCCGCGTATGGCGCTTACCTGCGCGGAATATCTCGCGTTCGAATGCGGCATGCACGTGCTTGTAATTATGACGGACATCACGAATTACGCGGAAGCGCTCCGCGAAGTTTCGGCGGCGCGGCGTGAAGTCCCCGGTCGGCGCGGTTATCCCGGTTATCTGTATACCGACCTTGCTTCGCTGTACGAGCGCGCGGGGCGGATTCGCGGCAAAGAGGGGTCGATTACGCAGATTCCCATTTTAACGATGCCTGAGGACGATAAAACGCACCCGATTCCGGATCTTACCGGGTATATCACGGAAGGGCAGATTATTCTTTCGCGCGAGCTTTATAAAAAGGGCGTTACGCCGCCCATCGACGTGCTGCCTTCTCTTTCCCGTCTGAAAGATAAAGGCATCGGCAAAGGCAAGACGAGAGAGGACCACGCGGACACGATGAACCAGCTGTTCGCGGCGTACGCGCGGGGCAAAGAATGTAAGGAACTTTCCGCGATTTTGGGCGAGGCGGCGCTTTCCGATACAGATAAACTGTACGCGAAATTTGCGGAAGAGTTTGAAAAGAAGTACGTTTCGCAGGGGTTCATCACGGCGCGCAGCATCGAAGAAACGCTGGATACGGGCTGGGAACTTCTGAGAATTCTGCCCGTTTCGGAATTGAAGCGTATCCGCGAAGAGTATATCGAAAAATATCTGCACCGCGGCGAAAGCAAGGCGGAATAAGGCGAAAGAAAGGCGGGCTTTGCGGTTAAAAAGCAAAGCGGAGAAACAGGAACAGAAATATGGCAAGGCTGAACGTAAACCCCACAAGAATGGAGTTGAAAAAATTGAAGGCGCGGCTTTCCACGGCGGTGCGCGGGCATAAACTTCTGAAAGATAAGTCGGATGAGATGATCCGGCGTTTTTCGGAAATCGTCCGCGAGGCGAAGCGGCTGCGCGAGGACGTGGAATCGGAAATCGCTTTAACGTTGAAGCGGTTTTCGGTGGCGCGTTCGTTTACGCCTGCTTACGAAGCGGAAACGGCGTTTGCGATGCCCGCTACGGCAATCAGCGCGGAATGCGACGTTGAAAGCATCATGGGCGTCGACGTGCCGAAAATTTCGCTGCCCGGCGCCGAGGATAACGAATCCGAGGGCGTTGCCGCAGGCGCGGCGGAGGTGCCGTATGCTTTCCCCGAAATCACGGGCGAGGCGGACGAAGCGGTGAAATCCGCATATACGTTGTTGCCGAAGATGCTGAAGCTTGCCGAAACGGAAAAGGCGGTGCGGATGCTGGCGGACGAGATAGAACGGAACAAACGCCGCGTGAACGCGTTGGAATACGTGATGATTCCGCAGCTGAACGAAACGATTAAATATATCAAAGATAAGCTTGACGAGAACGAGCGCGCAAGCATCGTGCGGTTGATGAAAGTGAAGAGCAAAGCGTAAAATTATATTGAATTACGGCTTCCGGAAAGGGAGCCTTTTTTGCATAAAAAATTTGCGGTATTTGATTCGAAAAGTCGTTTAAAGCGCTTGATTTTTTCGATTGTTTGTGATATAATTTGTTTGACGAAACGGAAGAGTTCTGTTTTTCGTTTTGCCGATTGAAAAAATCTTTCGGAATCATTTGTTTTTTCTATGAATACTGAAGAACTGAAAACATTTATCTGTCTTTGTAAAGTAAAAAATTTCACGCTGGCTGCCGAGCAGATGTACATTGCGCAGTCTACCGTAACCAACCGCATTGTGGAGTTGGAAAAAGACGTAGGGAAGAAGCTTTTCAACCGCGCTTCGAAGAAGGTGATTCTTACGGAGGAGGGGCGCATCTTTCTGAAATACGCCGAGCGTATTCTGGAGCTGCAGGATACTTCCATTGCCGAGATGAACGCCGTATCGGCGTATCGGCAGAAGATTGCCGTAGGCTCGGTAAACGCCACCTACGAAAGCTTTGTGAAACCCGTGCTGGACAGGTGCCTGCACGAAGCGGACGACGTTGCCGTGAAAGTGGTGATCGGGCATTCGATGAACCTCATTCAGATGTTGCAGGATAACGTGCTGGATATGGCGTTTTCGTCGATTCCGTTGAAGCGCGCTGGGTTCGAGTGCATGGAATACGACACGGACAGACTGGCGCTTGTCATCGGTAAGGGATACAACCGGTATAAAGGCGGCGTGGACGAGGAAGGCTTGAAAAACATGTCGTATTTAATGTGCGACTTTTTAAGCGAAATCGGGGAATTTATCCGTTCGCTGTTCCCGGCAGATCATGTGTTTAAGTTGGAAGTGGATAATTCTTCGAAACTGCTGCCGTATCTGGAAGAAGGGCTGGGATATTCGTTTATGCCCTATAAGATGGTGAAAGAAAAGATTGAAGAAGGCGTGCTGGAAGAGGTGCCCCTGATAGGCTTTAAATCGCTGAAAGTAATCACGTATCTGATTTACCGCCAGAATTACGACCCGATGACGTTTTTAAAATACGCGCCGAAAAATTAACGCCGCAACGCTGTGCGCAAAGGAACGCGTAAAAACGGTGCCTGAAAACGGCGTGATAAGCGAAAAAACGAGAGAACAGACAGCAAGAATACATAAACAGACGGTTGAGAAAAAAATTTTTCTTAGGAAAATAAAACTTTTTTCAGAAAAACTTGTTAAAAACAGTTGACAAAACAAAAATTTTTTAGTATTATAATTAGGCTGTTCACGAAATACGGAACGCTTGTAACGGTTGAGAAATCAAAGTTTTGAAAGTATCGGAAGCGGACGGCTTAACATCGCGGGGTGGAGCAGCTAGGTAGCTCGTCGGGCTCATAACCCGAAGGTCGCAGGTTCGAATCCCGCCCCCGCAACCATTAAATGGCGGCGTAGCTTAGTTGGTTAGAGCGATCGGTTCATACCCGATAGGTCATAAGTTCGAATCTCATCGCCGCTACCATTTGCAAACGATGCGAACGCGGTTCGCGTGTGCGATATATAAAAATGTGGCCCCATGGTCAAGCGGTTAAGACACCACCCTTTCACGGTGGTAACATGGGTTCAAGTCCCGTTGGGGTCACCATCTGCTAACAAATCCGAACATCTTTGTTCGGATTTGTTTTTTTAAGAAAAAACGACATTTGTCGCAAAACGCTTGACTTTTTTACGATTTTCAATTACAATGAAAGAAATTTTTATATTTCTTCTGTAATTATGAAAAAAATTTTTTATACAATCGATCGGGTAATCCCCGTAAACAGCGTAGTTCTCACCCGCGACAAAACGTTGCCGAAAGACGGATATTCTTTTTTCGTTACGGACGAAGGCGACGTAATCGGGAAATTTTATAACGAACGCGCAAAAAATTATCTTGAAGAAGAAATCGCGAAAGAGCGCAAGAGCGGAAAAATCCGTAAAGTGTATCTGAAAGATTATCCCTGTTTCCCGTTCCGCGCGGCAATCGAAGGCTTTTACGGCACGCCGTTTACGCAGGCACAGCGAAAAGATTTATTGTCGTTTCTAAAAAAAATCAGAATGAACGCGTATATCTACGCGCCGAAAGATGATTTGTATCATCGCGACGCATGGAGAAACGACTATCCCGGACAGACGCTTTCGCTTTTGAAAGAACTCAGAGAAGAAGCGGATAAAAATTTTATCGATTTTTATTTTGCCGTCAGTCCCGGAAAAGACTTTTGTTATGCCGACGATAAGGATTACCTGATTTTACTGCAAAAACTCAAAGCCGTTTCCGCTTGCGGCATAGATAAATTCGCTTTACTGATGGATGATATTCAGCCCGTGCTTTCCGAAGAAGAGGCGAAAATATATCATTCTCCGGCGCATGCGCAGGCTGCGCTGGCAAATCGGCTTGCGAAAGACTTGCCGAAAAGCGTGCCGCTTCTGTTCTGTCCTACCGATTACATGCAGAATTTCGATACGCCGTACAGAGAGGAGCTGCGAAAATATCTGCAGCCGGAAACGGAAGTATTCTGGACGGGATACAATACTGTGGCGGAAGCGATAACGGAAGAGGACGGCGAAATCGTAAAAAATTGTTTCGGGCGGGAACCGATTTTATGGGACAATTATCCCGTGAACGATTTTTCTCCGAAAAAGCGTATTTATTTCGGCGCGCTTTACAATCGCGGCAGGTATTTATATAAAACGCATAAAGGCTACACGGCGAATTTATCCTCGCTGTACGAGTGCAATAAAATCCCCCTCGCCACCATGGCGGATTACGCGTGGGACAGCGAGGGCTACGACGCGGAAGAATCGTTGAAAAAAGCCGTGGCGGGGTATTTCAAGGGGTGCGCCCGCGCGGGGAAAACCTTCGTACGCTTTAACGAAAGCAACATTTTTAAAAAACGTTATCCGGTGAAAGAACTTCTGGAAAAAGGCAATTTTGCCGCGCTCGATTCGCTGTATGCGGGCATGGAAAACGCTTTGGAGGTTCTGAAACAAAAAGCGCCGCATAGCTTTCTGGAAGAAACGCAAGACTTGTTCTCGGCGATGAAGTACGAGGCGGATTTATATTTTTCGCTTCGGGGGAAAAGAGAAATCGACCGAAAAAAAACGGCGGAAAAACTCAACGCCTGTCGTTTTTCGGCGGCGGATAATTCGTTTTTGAAGTATGCCGCGGAAAAAGCTTGCCTCGATATACAAACGGAAGAAGAAAGAATAATTTATCGGAGTTGGAAAATATGATAGGAAAAGTATACGACAGAATCAACAATATGCGACCGGTAGCAACGAAAACCGATCTGAAAGTAATCGACGGCATCATGAAATTGAAAAAAGACGAAATTATTTACATGTCGATTACGGAACTTGCCATGCGGCTCGGCGTTTCGGAAGCTACGATTCTGCGGTTCTGCCGTAAAATCGATTATCGGGGATTTCAGGATTTCAAATTGTCGCTCAGTCAGGAAACGGGCGGAGGCAACGCCGCGGACGAATCCGATTATATGAAAAACATCGCATACGATATGACGGACGCGATTATTGAAACGTACAAAGCGCTGGATGCAAAACAATGTTCCGACGTGGCGAAACTTATCATATCGTCAAGAAAAATCTGTATTTTCGGGGTGGGCAACAGTTCGATTGCCCCCGCTATGTTCAAAGTGAAACTAGCGCGTACGGGCATCAATGCGGATAATTCCGGCGATACGCATCTGCAGACGATCATCACGTCGAATCTGAACGCGGAAGATCTTCTTATTTTAATCAGCGTTTCCGGCGCTACGAAAGATATCATCAATCTTGCCGAAATCGCAAAGAAAAACGGCACGCCGATTGTGGTGATTACGAATTACAACAAATCGCCTCTGGCAAAATATGCCGATTATCTGTTTCTTACCTGCCGCAAAGAGGGCGTGTATGAGGGCGGCTCGATGGCTACGGTCTGCGCGCAGTCGTACATCGTAGACGTGCTGTGCGCCACGGTTTATAAAGATCTCGGCGCGGAATCGGATGAGCGCAACATGAAAGTGGCGCTGACGATTTCCGATAAAGCTATCTGAACCATCGGGGAAAATCGCTATGACGAATTTAAAACAACTGGACAGGCTGGTTCTGAAAATCGTAAGACTCAAAGACGCGTATTCGGAATACGTCGTTTCTTCTCTGACGGAACAGGACGTATATCTGAACGGTAAAAAGATAGAAAAAGGGCAGGGCTGGGGCGAAGAATTCGGTTGCGGAAAATTTACTTTCGCATATGAGCCGGAAAAGTACGTTCATCCGTACCTGTACGTGGAAAACGGAGGCGTGGAGCACTTGTTGTCGGCAGACGGCAAACCGTTCGGCATGGCAGATTATCTGCCGGACGGAAAAGACGCGATTTTCCGTTGCCACAAATACGTATCTTTAAGCGGGATAAAAAAGCCCTCGGAAATCACGGTGGATTCCTATGCTTCCCACACCTTTTTCGGCACCATGCCGTTTGAAAAGAAACAGACGTTTTCCATTAACGGATACCGCCCCGCGCGCGTTTATAACGGAATATATGTCGCGGAAATCGATGAAACGGTAAAACGCTTCGTAGACGATTTGTCGCTGCTCACTTCATATTTCCGTATAATGCCCGATGGCGACAAAAGGAAAATCGAAGCGTATAAAACCTATGAAAAATTATTCGATCTGCTCACCGTTCTGCCCGAACGTTCGCCCGATCGCAACGAACTTGCAAAAGCAAGCGGAATCATCTGCGAATTTCTCTCGTCCTTGAAAAATACCGGCGCCGACGACGGCGTTTACGTAGGTCTGGTGGGGCACAGCCATCTTGATACGGCGTGGCTCTGGACGGTGGACGAAGCGCGGCGGAAGGCGTTGCGCACGGCGGCAAACGCGGTTGCTTTGCTGAAAAAATATCCGCAGTACCGCTTCATTATGTCGTCTGCGCTGTATATGAGCTGGATCGAACAGGATTCCCCCGAATTGTTCGGCGAAATCCGCGCGCTTGTCAAAGAAGGCAGGTTCGAACCGAACGGGGCTACGTGGGTGGAATGCGATTGCAATCTCACCGACGGCGAATCGATGATTCGTCAGTTCGTGCGCGGCAAGCGATATTTAAAAGAAAAATTCGGATACGACGCCGACGTTTTCTGGTTGCCCGATACATTCGGTTATTCTGCGGCGCTGCCGCAGATACTGCGCGGCTGCGGCGTTCCGTATTTCCTTACAACGAAACTTTCGTGGAACGATACGAACCGTTTCCCGTACGATTCGTTTATCTGGCGGGGAATCGACGGCAGCGAAGTAACCGTGCATTTCAATACCATTCAGACGACGGGCGATCCGGAAGCGATTTCTTCGCGGGTACAAAAGCGTTTGAATAAGCACCTGACGGAACACGTTCTGATGGCGTACGGTTACGGCGACGGGGGCGGCGGACCGAGCGCCGATATGGTGGAAAACGCGTTGAGAACGGCGGAAACCTATCCGTACGCGAAAGCGGAACACACGTCCGTTTCGGCGTTTATGAAGAAACTGGAAACGGAAGAATTGCCGCGTTATGCGGGAGAATTGTATCTCGAACTGCACCGCGGCACGCTGACGACGAATCACGATATGAAAAAGCTCAACCGTACGCTGGAAAACGCGCTGAAAGACGCCGAACTGATCTGCGCCGGGACGGGCGACTTTGCGGGAAAAGACGAAACCGACCGTTGTTACGACGTCCTGCTTTTAAATCAATTTCACGATATTCTGCCGGGAACATGTATCAAAGAAGTCTACGATACGGCGAAGGAACAGGAAAGAAGCGCGATCGCCGCGCTTGAAAATCGTTTTTTCCGGGGCGAACGGCTTCTGAATACGCTTTCGTCCGCTCGCCGAGAAGTGATTCTGAACGATTGTTCCGGCGAGCAATCGTTTAAGGATTTCGACGGCAACGAAAAATATGCGGAATTATACGATTTCGAGCCGTTTTCTTTCGGCGAAAAAGTCGTCGCGCCGAAAACGCGCAGTTTCTTTTTCGATGAAGAAACGGGCAGAGCGGAAACCCCGTACTGTACGGCTATCGTAAAAAACGGCGCGATACAATCTCTGTCGGTGAACGGCAGAGAAATCGCTGCGGCGCCGCTGAACGATATCTGCGTATACGAGGACGTGCCGTATTTATGGGATAACTGGGACGTAGACGCCGACTACGAAAGAAAAAAATGCGTTACGACGGCAGGAAAAACCGTGCTCGTTTCCGTCGGGAAGCTGTTTCTCCGTCTGCGTACGGAATTTACGCTGGCGGGAAAAAGCAAGCTGACGCAGGACATCGTGTTTTATGCGCATACGCCCGTAATTTCGTTTGAAAGCAAGCTGGAATGGAACGACGACCATAAATTCGTGAAAGCGCTGTTCCCCACTAACGTCGCGTCCGACGAATTGCGCAGCGAAATTCAATTCGGCTATATAAACAGACCCGCAACGCGGAATACCTGCGAAGAACAGGCGAAGTACGAAGTATGCAATCATAAGTGGTCGGATCTTTCCGAACCGCGTTTCGGCGTTTCGTTTTTTAACGACTGCAAATACGGAATTTCCGCAGACGGCGGCACCGTGGGAATTTCTCTTCTGAAAAGCGGAAAGCGCCCGGACGTTGCGGGCGAAAGCGGCGTAAAATATTTCAATTATGCGATTTTGCCGCACGAGGGCGGGTTCTGCGCGGAAACCGTGATTCTTCCCGCGTATGCCTTCAATCGCAGCCCCGTACCTTGCACGGCGGAATTTATATCGCCCGTAAAATTTGCCGACAGAAAAAACATTATCGCGGAAACGGTAAAAATTTCCGAAAACCGCAACGGAATCGCGGTGCGTTTATACGAATGCGAAAGAACGAGAACGGATTGCAATTTGTATCTGAACGGCAATTACGAAATTTACGAATGCGACATGACGGAAGAAAACAAACGGCTTATCGCCACGGGCGACGTCGCTTGCTTATCGTTCCGCCAGTTCGAAATCAAAACGTTGTTTCTTAAAAAAATATAGAGAAACGAACGCTTAAAATTATAAGACAAAACAAGGTTCGGAAAGAAAAATTTTTTCTTTCCGAACCTTTTTGAAATGGCAAAAGGCAGGAAAGCAGGAAAATATTTTCATATTTTATTGTGCAAAAGAAAAAATAATTTTTCAAAAAATAAAAAAACTATGAAAAAATATTTGACGTTTGCAACGCGCTGTGATATAATATAAACAGTTAAAAAGGAAAACGCCGTTTAAAAAATTCCGAAAAAGAGAAGAGGCTTATGTTGAATAGAGGATTGATTGTATCCTGTCAGGCTTGCGAAAACGAACCTTTATACGGATACGGAATAATGAATTTAATGGCGAAAGCCGCCGTAGCGGGCGGCGCATGCGGTATCCGCGCGTTGTATTACGATGTGGAAAGCATCAAAAACACCGTAAACGTGCCCGTCATCGGCTTGGTGAAGCAAAGCTATGCAAACAGCGAAATATATATCACGCCGACGAAAAAAGAAGTCGATCTCATTCTGGCTACTTCCGCCGATTGCCTCGCGATGGACGCCACGCTGCGCCCCCGCCCGAACGGCGAAACGCTGGAAGAGTTGGTTGCCTATGTGCGGCAAACGCGCCCGGATATGGAAATCATGGCGGATATCGCTACGGCGGAAGAAGCGGAAAACGCCGAAAAACTGGGGTTTGATTATATTTCCACAACGCTCCGCGGCTATACGAAAGAAACGAAAAACGCCCGTTTGCCGGACATCGGCTTTATGAAAAAAGTGGTAAAAACGATTAAAAAGTCGAAAGTAATCGCCGAGGGCGGCATTTTCGAACGCGGAGAAATCAGAAAAATCAGCAAAATCAATCCGTATGCCGTGGTGATAGGTTCGTCGATTACGCGCCCCGCGGCAATCACCGCGCGTTTCGTGAAAAATCTGAGTTTAAGATGAAAAAAATAGTTTATCTGCCATTAGACGAAAGACCTTGCAATTATGCGTTCGCGGGCTTCTTAAGCGAAGAAAACCCGTCGTTTACGCTTGTCCGTCCGGCAACGGAAATTCTGGGGAAGAAAAAAATTCCCGCCGACAGCGAAAAAATCCGCGCGTTCCTTCTGAACGAATGTAAAGACGCCGATTATCTCCTCGCTTCCGCGGATATGTTGCTGTACGGGGGAATCGTTCCTTCGCGGCTGCATCATTTAAGCGAAGAAACGCTTACGCGGCGGCTGAACGTCTTAGAAGAAATCAGACAAAGCAATCCCGCGCTGAAAATTTACGCGTTTTCGCTGATTATGCGCTGTCCGTCGTATTCCTCTGCGGACGAAGAGCCCGACTATTACGAAACATGCGGCAGAGAAATTTTTCTTTACGGGCAGAACGAACATAAATACGCCGCAGGCGTCGTCGGCGCCGCGGAATACGAAGAAAAGAAAGCGACGCTGGGCGCGGCGTGCGGCAAGTATCTGGGCGATTATCTGGCGAGAAGAAAGGTAAATCTCGCGCTCGTGAAAAAATGTCTTGCGCTGTACGAAGAAAAAATCATCGATAAATTCGTTATTCCGCAGGACGATTCCTCGCCGTACGGCTACACCGCGGCGGATCAGGCGGAAATCAGGAAACTCATCCGTGAAAAAGGTCTGCAGGCGGATATTTATCCGGGCGCGGACGAAACGGGGCTCACTCTTCTTGCCGCCGCCGTATGCGATTTCAAGGGTATTTCGCCGAAAATATGCCCCGTCTACCCGGACGAAAGCTGTAAAAAAGTGATTCCCTTATTCGAAGATCGCGCGGTGGAAGAAAGCATAAAAAAACAAATCGTCAATGCGGGCGCAACGTTTTGCGAAAATCGGAAAGACGCGGATATATTGCTTTTCTGCAACCTTCCGGCAGGCGAAATGAAAAACGCCGGCGAACAATACGGCGAAGCGTACGATCGGCGCAATCTTCCCGCGTTCGTCGAAAAAATCGCGGAAGCGAAAGCGGAAGGGAAGGGCTTTGCCGTGGCGGACATCGCCTACGTGAACGGCGGCGACATAGAGTTTTGCAAGCGGCTTTCCGCAAGCGTGGGCTTATTGAATCTGTGGGGGTATGCCGGCTGGAATACCTCGTCGAATTCGCTGGGAACAACGATTTGTCAAAGCATTTTCCGCAAATTTTTCGGCGATACGAAAACGCATGAAAAATTCACCGCGGAACGCATTTACGAGGACGTCGGATACTGTTCGTACGCGCGGAAATACCTTTGCGAAAACTATCTTCCGGAAATCGGCTGCGATTATTTTCACGCGGACGGATATACGGGCAAAGTAAGCGAAAAAACGAAAAGCGTTCTCGAAGATTTTATCGAAAAAAATTACCCCGAAATTTCGGAAAAATATAAAATCGATCGATGTTATATGCCCTGGAACAGAATGTTCGAAGTGGGGCTGACGGTGGAAAGACGGACGGAGGAATAAAGATGAAGAAAAAATATCCGAAACTGATTTGTGCGTTTGCCGCGGCGGTTTTGTGCTTTACGGGAGGTATGCTGGCAGCGGAACCGCGCTCCGTTTCGGCAGCGGAAACAAGCGGCAACTGGGGCAAAAACAACATTACGCTTAAAGACGTTACTTCCTCGATAGAAATCAAAAACATCGTAAGCAACCCCGTTACCTATAAAGATAACGCCGAAAACGGCACGCTGGTGTCCGCCTCCGAAACGGTGAACGCCTCCGTTATGACGGGCTCGCAGACGGTGATTTTCACCGCCGCCTATCCTTATACCACAACGAAGCGGACGGGAGATTATACCGAATATTCCGTGGAAAAAAACAGCGACGGTAAATATTGCGTAACGGCGATAAACGCCGAGGGCGACGGAACAACGTACATCCCCGTGGGCGGGTTTGTTTTGTCCGTGCCGAAGTCGGAATCATACGCGCTGCGCGTGAACGACGTGGTGGAACTCGGCGGCACGTCGATTGCGATTGCCGATAAAGCGGTGGAATCCGAATCGGGAAGCCGCGTGGCAATCGATCTCATCAACGGCAACAGAAGCGCGCCGATGGTGGTGTATTACGATTATGATTTCGGCGATAAAACGGGAACGAACGTATACGGAACGGAAATGGCTGCCGTATACGACGAAAACAGCGGAAAATTCGTGGTACAAAATTTCCGCGCGTTCGGCGAGGGCGACGCTTCCGGAATTTTCATCCCCGATAACGGCTTCGTATTAAGCGCCTACGGCGAGGGCTACCGCGGAATCATGATGGAAAATCAGCGTTTTTCCGCAGGAGATAAACTCACGATGGTTGGCTTCGATTATATCCGTTTCGGCGGCGAAGCGATTTCTTACGTTTATAATTACGATTATTACGACTCGCAAAGCAGCAACGACGAATTCAATTCCAACCCCGGAAGAATGGAAACGGCTACTTCTCCCTTTGCGGCTTACCGCGGCACGGATCAGACGATTATCTATCACGACGGCTGGAGCTATAACGGTTCCGCGGGCACGGGCACCAACGTGTACGGCTACGAAGTCGCGGTAGACGCCACGGGCACCGTGGTGGAACGCGGCGTGAACGTAGGTTCTGTTCCCGCGGGAGGCTACGTCATCAGCGGGCACGGCAAAGGCAGAGATTTTATCCGCTCGAATATTCCGCTCGGCGCAACGGTGTCGCTCGATGCGTCGAAAAAAACATATTATGTTACAACGTCGCTGAACAGCTATTACGTAAGCACGAAAGCCGCAGTGGAGGACGCTTTGTCGGCGGCGCAGAAAAAAATCGCGCAGCTGTACGACATCGATACCGAAGCGGCGAACCGGAAAATAGAGGAAGCGCGGACGGAGCTTGATAAGCTTCTCGCGTTCAAAGAGGATATCGAAGCAAAGACGGAGCAGAATACCTGGAGCGCGCAGGAAAAAACGAACGCCCTGATGGCGTACAACACCGCAAAATTAAAAGCGGAAAGCGTTGCGCAGGAACTTACGGCGTTATCCGCCGAAAGCAAACCCGTTACGGCGCGCGCCGTGTGGCATCGTCCCACCGAAAAAACGTTGGAAGCGCTGACGGAAACGCTGGATACTTATCGCGATACGGGCATCAATCTCATTCTTCTGGAAACGTTTTTCAACGGCTATTCCATGTTCCGTTCCGATTACGTGGAATATCATAAAGATTTTGTTTCCGCTTCGTACGGTAAGTATAAAGATTATGTGTCCGCATTCACCGCTCTGGCGGCAGAACGCGGCATCGAAGTGCATGCCTGGGTGGAAGATTTCTACGTGGGGCTCAGCACCGACGTCAGATTGCTTCGCGAACACGAGGACTGGATTGTACACAACGACGACGGAACGATTTATCAGCGCAAAGAAGGCGGGGCATACATATTCATCGATCCTTCCAACAAAGCTACGGGAGATTTCCTGATTGCCTATTATAAAGAACTCGTCGAAAAGAATCCGCTGATAAAAGGGCTGAATCTCGATTATATCCGTTACCCGGTATCCACGCAGAAAGAGGACACGGGATATACGAAAAACGCGATGCTGGAATTTGCGGCGTCCGTGGGCGTGGCGGATAAACTCAACGCTTCTTCTTCCGTAAAAGACATGATTACGGCGTTCAGAAAATGGGTATTGAATTCCAACTACAATGCCGCCGCCGAAGAAAATTATAAAAAATGGTGCGATTATCGCGTACACGCGGTAAATGCTTTTGTGGAAAGAGTGAACAAAGAAGTGAAAGGCGAAAGTTCGTTGCTTCTTTCCACGGCGGTGTTCTCTTCTCCGGCTTCTACGCTGGAACAGAAAAAGCAGGACTGGCGCACATGGATTGCAAACGGCTGGATAGATATCGCTACGCCGATGGCGTATTACGATTCTTCCGTAGACGTATTGCAGGGCGTGGCGGATATGATTCTGATTTCCGGCGGCTCGTGCTATTATTATACGGGGCTTGCAAGTTCTTTCCGCGGACTTCCTGCTTACGAAAACGTCAATCAGATCGAAGCTTCGTATCTCGGCGGCGCGGACGGCTACGCAATTTTCTGTTCCACGCAGATTATCGGGCACGACGACGTGCAAAACGTTTTGAAAGCGGGGTATAATTCCGCGCCCGCGGTGTTGCCCCACGCGCAGACGGATAAAATACTGAAAGCGTATTTCGATACGATGCTCGATCGCGCCGATCGGTTGTATATTCCCGCGGGCGGCATGAATGAGGAACAGAAATCCGCGCTGGAAGCGAAATTCAGAAACATTCTTTCCATGCCGTATAGCACGGCGGAAGAGCTCGGCGCCATCGGCACGGCGGTGAAAGATATTGCGAAAACGTCGTCTTTGCGGAAACTCGCAAGCGGGTACGCGCAGGCTCGTCTGAGCGAATCCCTTTCCGAACTTTCCTCGCTGCTGGAAAGAAAACAGGCGATGCTCGAAGCGAAGAATCCTTCGCCCGATCCGGTTCCCGATCCCGTCGGTCCCGGCAAGGACGAAGATAACGCCAACGGAAAAAAGAAGGGATGCAAATCTTCTTTCGGCGCGGGCGCGGCGCTCATAACGCTGGTTGCGGCAGGCGTAACGGTGAGTGCGCGCGGAAAAAAACGCGGCGAATAAGTCCGAATGATATGAGAAAAAAATAAGCGGCGAAAAACGTCGCGAGAAATAATGGAGGAATATTTATGAGACACAAAAAGCTGCTGTTTACGGCACTGGCATTCGCACTTACGTTGTGCACGGCAACGGGCGTTGCGGCTTGCGGAAACGACAAGCCGGATAACAACGATCCGAAACCCGGAGAACAGACGTTTACAAAACCGAAAATCACGATTGCAAGCGGTATGGAAACGTTGGAAATCACGCAGGGCACGCCCGAAGACGAAATCAATCTTCTGGTGGGCATCACGGTTGCCGACGATTACGATTCCGATCTGAAAGCCACGATTGCCGATGACGGCGGATTCGACGCGAATACCGTCGGCACGTACACCGTAAAATATAAGGCAACGAATTCCAAAGGCGAAACAACGGAAATCACCCGCACGGTGAAAGTGGTGAAAGCGCCTTCCGCGCTTGTTCTTAAAGCGGAAAAAGCCATCGATTCCAAATGGACGGACGGCGCGATCATGAAATTCTCGCACGATTTGTTCTATACGCTTACCGCGGACGCAACGTACGAAGATTATAAAAACGGCGTATTTTACAACGCTTCCGAAAGCAGCGTCGTGCTCAGCATTGCGGGCGGCGGCGGAGAAGCCGCGATTCTTACGAAAAACGGCATGGTCATCGAAGGCAGAGACGGTGCCAACGGCGCTCTGATGAATATCGATCATCCTCAGCGCGTAGGCTCTACGGCAAAGAGTTTCGTATACGACGACGTGGAATATTCCGTAGCGAACGATACGTACAAATACATGACGATTCCCGCGGGCGGCTTTGCCGTAGTGGTTACGACGGGCATGATGGGGCAGGGCTTCGATTACGACGGACGGTCGTTCATCAATAAAAACGTGATTTATCAGTACGGCACGTCCGTTCAGTTGTACTGGGAAGACGAACCGGAAACCATTTTAACGCCGTACGCCGATAAGGCGCCCATCGTGAGAAATTGCCCCGCGCTTACGGTAGCGCTCGGTACCACGGAAGCCGATATGCGCGCGCTTGCGGTAAGCGGAATTTCCGTTTCCGACGATAACGGTACGTTCGATGTTTCCGACGACATCACGAATCTGCAGATCAATATCGAAAATATCGGCGGATACAACGGCGATCAGTCCGGCGAATACACCGTGGATATGAACGTTTCCGACGCCAACGGAAACATCACGCGTTTTACCCGTAAAGTCATCGTGGCGGATAACGTTACGAATGTATCGATCGGCTCCGCGAAAACAGGCATCGAAAATATCGTTATCAAACAGAACGTTACCGTTGCCGATTACACCAAAGTGGATTTCGTGATTTATACGAAAGAATTTACGGGTACGGTGGCGGACAGCGCTTACGGTCAGGCGTTCGTCATCGATGACGCTTCTTCGAAAATCGTAAGAATTTACGACGGCGCCAACGCGAAGTATTACGATGCGGAAAATACGTCCGGCGTGGCGGGTTCTTCGCTGGAAACGCCGCTTACGCAGCAGAATTTCATCTCTCTCTCGTTAGCTTCTCTCGGCGACGGCGAAACGCTGGTAATCGCACCTCGTTACGGCATGCACAACAACGCCACGTATACGTTGCTTCTGGGCAACAGAAAAATCAACGAAACGTTTTCCGTCGACGGATATACGTTCGGTATGAAAACCGTAACCGCGGGCACGGCGAAAGCGCAGTTCAAAGTGCTTAAAAACACAACGTGGAGCAACGCGCCGGGCGTCGTGATGGTATACACGAAAGCGTATCAGGGCGAAATCAAAGCCAACGGCAACGGAATCGCCGTAGTGCTCGATGCCGATGGAAAACTGGTTAAAACGTACGATGCCGTCAGCGGCGCGTATATGGATGCGGCGCATTCGGCGCTGACCTATCCTATGGACGAAACGATTACGGACGGACATCGTATCAAGTTCGCGCTGATGGAAGGCGGATTAACCACCGCGAATTACGTAACGTATGCGTTTGCGCACCTTGCCGAGGGCGAAACGCTGGTAGCGTTCCCCAACGACGGCAACAACGCGGCGGATTCCGCAAGAACGTTTGCCAACGGCAATCTCCGCGCCGGGTTCGGTACGAAAGTCGTTTCCGTCGGCATGGTGGCAATCAACGAAAACAACGTAACCATCGGCAACGATTCCGCAACGCTTGCGGTAAACGTGAACGCCGCCTGGACGAACGCCGCGGGGTATGTGAACGTTTATTCCAAAAACTACACGGGCACGGTGAAAGGCAACGGTTACGGGTATGCGTTTGTCGTCAATGCGGCAACGGGCAAAATCACGAAGATTTACGATGCGGCGAACGGCTATTATATGGACGAAACGCACAGCGCGCTGAGCGGAGATACCAACGTGCGGCAGAAATTCGCCGAGTACAATACGGAAAAGAATTTTACGGGCGAAGATGCCGTAAGCAACGCTAATTATGCGGCGCATGCCTTTGCGAATCTTGCCGAAGGCGAAATTCTCGTGGCGTTTCCGAACGTAAATAAAGGCGAAGCGGATACGGCAAGAACGTTTGCCAACAAGCACAGAACCATCGGTGCGAAGATATCTTTCTTCGGAATCGATCTCGCAAGCATCTGAACGTAACGAAAATTGAATCGCAATGCACAGAAACGGTTTCCCGTCGTCGGACGGGAAACCGCCGTAGTGCAAAAAAAGCAGACAAAGAGACCATAAAATTATGAAAAAAACATTTTCTTGTTTTATTCCGCTTGCTCTGGCGGCGATTGTTTGCGGCGCGTTTTTTCCGCGGTCCGTGAAAGTTTCGGCGGATAATCCCGCGAAAGCCGTTACGGAAATAGTTACCGACGGGCTGACGTACCGGAAGTTCGAATACGAAGATAACGGAAAACAGACGTTGTTTTACGGAGAATACAATCCCTCCGCCGATAACGCCGGGTACGAATTCGTGATTCACAACGTGAAAGACGACGCCGGAAAAATCGTAAGAACCACCGTGAGCGACATCGCGGCGGATTATACGAAAAAGACGGGAAAGAAAGTGAAGCTTGCCGTGAACGGAGATTATTTCGATCTCTCTTCTGGGCAGAATATGGAAAGCCTTGTGATGGACGGCGTCGTGTATACGATCGGCAGTTTCGCATCGAAACACTGCCTCGGCTTCGATAACAACGGCAAAGCGGTCATCGGAAGAATGACGCAGGTTTCCCCGTACGTTGAAGTGCAGACGGCAACGTCGCTTGCGTATTATCCCGTTTTTGCAATCAACAGGCCGCCGGAAGAAGGCAAACTTTCCGTATATACTACTGCAAACAACGTAAGCCTTGCCGCTTGCGGAAAATATAAATTCAAAACGTCCGATCCAAACGTGCTGCAGTTTCCTACCGCCGCCGTTTCCTCCCGCATGGTGGAGGGCAGCGTAACCGACGATAAACCGCTTACGCTGAATACCGGCGAATTTGCCGTGGTAATCAAAGGCGAAAACGAAATTTCGGAATTTTTCTATAAAAACGTTACCTACGGCACTAACATAAGGCTTGTAAACAAACCGGACGGCGCTTACAAAGATATGCCGTGGGTGATCGGCGGGTACAGCGTGCTTGTGGATAACGGCGTTGTGAATACCGACGTCCATTCGGATAACGCGGGCAGCGTATGGGGCACGCCCCGTACGTTTATCGGCGTAAAAGAGGACGGAACGATGTTTCTTTCCGTGCTTGACGGCAGACAGGCGCCGTACAGCACGGGCTGTTCGGTAAAACGCGAAGCGGAACTCGCCGCATATTTCGGCGCGAAATACGCGCTGGAACTGGACGGCGGCGGCTCGTCGGCGTTTCTCGCGGATTTATCCGACGGCGAGGGGCTGAAGCTCAGAAACAAACCTTCCGACGGCGCGGAACGGAAAGTAAGCAACGCCGTTCTGCTGGCGGAAAAACAAATCGATCAGGGCGGCAACGCGGGCGGAGATAACGCGCCTTCCCCGGATAAAACGCCCGACGATGCAGCAACAACGCAATCCGGCTGCAAGGGCGCGGCATCGGGACTTACGGGTATCGTTGCGGCGATATGTCTGGTTGCGGCGGAAATATTCAGGAAAAGAAACGGAGGAAAAATATGAATAAAATCCGATTAAAAAACATGTTGGCAATAGTGCTTGCCGCGGCGACGTTTTCGTCGCTGGCAGCCTGTTCGAAAAACGACGAAGATTACGGAATCAATATGGATATCGATCTGAACAATAAAATCGATCTCAACATCTTGATGCCGAATTCCGGGTATACCGTCGAAGAGATGAATGCCGACGGCAACGCGGCGGTGGTGGAAGAAGTTACGGGGTATCACGTAAACTATTCGCAGCTTCCCTCCACAAACGCTTCTTCCTCGTTGAACACGCAGATGGTGGCGCGCGAACAATACAACGCGATAAAACTTACCAGCGCGCAGTTTTCCGATCTGGTGGCGCAGGACGTTCTGTTGCCTCTTGACGACGCGCTGGATAAATTCGGCGCGGACCTCAAAAGCGCGATTTCCGAAGAATCGTGGGACGTCGTACGGGTAAACGGAAAAATCTACGGGATCCCCGAACGCGCTTCCAGCGACAATATCGAATATCCCATGGTGTTCCGTCAGGATATTCTCAACGAACTGAATCTGTCCGTTCCGGCAACGAAAGACGAGCTGTATAACGTTCTGAAAACCATCAAAACGAAAACGAACATGATTCCTTTAACGTTCGATATGTATACGCCGCTCGTGTATTCGGTTTCCGCCGCGTTCGGCATTTACAGTAACTGGCAGGAATACGAAGTGGGCGGCAAAAAAGAAATCCGCTACTATATGGACGCGCCGCAATACGGCGAATACGTGGATTTCATGACGAAACTGTATTCGGAAGGGCTGATCGATTCTTCCGTTTCCACCAACGCTTCCGCCGACTGCGTCCTGAAATTTTCTTCGGGCAAAGCCGCGGCGATTTCCACGTCGCTCTGGAGCGTTTCGGCAATCGTTTCCGGGTTGGAATCGAATAAAATCATCAGTTCCACGCAGGCTGCCGCCACGCAGGAAAACACGCTGGCGTATTTAAGAGCGCTGGAAAACAAAAACGGCGAAGAAAAAGTATACAGAAAGAGCGGTTATACGTACATCACGGCAATTCCGTTCTATATGGCGGAAAACGCGGGCTATGCGATCGACTGGATGAATTCCAAAGTCATCGATACCGCGGAAAAGCATAATTTCCGAGATATCGTCATCGGGCAGGAAAATTATCACTGGACGTACAACCCGTCCACGGGCTACGCGCCGCTTTCCGACCATTTCTCCGAAAAAGACACGGCAAGCTATTACCTCACCGGCACGAACGAAAGCGTTTACACGCAGTACTGGCTCGCCCGTGTGAAGAAACAGAAAGAACTTTATCGCGCCTGGAGCGAGATGATGCAGGACGCCGACGAAGTGGGCGTATACAACGTGGTGGATTTCGCTCCGCCGATCGCCGATTATACTTCTACGCGCGGCAACATCGAGTTATACGCGCAGGATCAGTTCTATGTAATGATGGTAACGGATAAAGGCACGGGAAATCTTGCCACATATCTGAAAAAATTCAAAGACGACGGCGGAAGCAAAGCAACCAAAGCGATTAACGAATGGTATTATAACAAATAAACCGGAAGATGTGGTAGACGGGTATGAACAGTGTAACGAAAAAACAATTAAAGAAGTATAGGGGACTGTATTTGTTCCTTATACCCGCCGTTGTTTTTGCTTTGATATTTTCTTATCTGCCGATGGCAGGGCTTTTAATCGGATTCAAGGATAACATCAATTTCATCCGTTATTCCAATCCGCTGGAGGCGTTTTCGCATGCCAACTGGACGATGGCGCACTTTGCGAAAATTTTCAGCGATCCCGAAATTTACAGGTACATCGTAAATACGCTCGTCATCAGTATGATGAAAATCGTGTTTCTTTTCCCGTTGCCCGTATTTCTCGCCGTCATGATAGCCGAAGTGAAAAACAAGGCGTTTTCCACGTTCGTACAGAGTATGGTATTTTTGCCGCATTTCCTTTCCTGGGTAGTGATAACGGGTATTTTCAAAAATCTGCTCGCCGTAGACGGACCGGTCAACGCGCTTTTGGGCATTTCTTATAACTGGTTTGCCGAACCGGGCTTTTTCCGCTGGCTGGTGGTGATTTTATCCGGCTGGAAAGAAATCGGTTACAGCTCCATCGTGTATATTTCCGCGATTATGGCAATCGACGCCAACCTGTACGAGGCGGCGGATCTTGACGGCGCGGGAAAATTGAAACAGGCGTTCAGCATCACGATTCCCATGATTATGCCCACGATTATCGTAATGCTGATTATCCGCGTCGGGTATCTGATGGACGCGGGATTCGAACAGGTATACACCATGATTTCCTCCACCACAAGAAAAACGGGCGAAATCATCGGTACGTACGTATACCGCATCAGTCTCGGCGAAAACGCGGGCAACTACGGCTTGTCTACCGCCGTCGGGTTCTTCAACGGAATTATCTCTTTGATTCTTATCGTCGTTACGAATAAGATTTCAAAAAAAGTAACGTCGGAGGGGATTTGGTGATATGGAAATTACAGCAGTAAAAAAAGACCGTCGGAGGAAAGTTTCCTCGCTCGCCGTAGCGAATTACGCGCTTTTAACGCTGATTGCCGTAATTTGCATCGTTCCGTTTTTCAACGTCATATCCAAATCGTTTTCCACATACGGAAAAACGATTCTCCTTCTGCCGAAAGGCCGGACGTTCTACAATTACAAACAGGTGTTTTCCACGTTTGCGTTTTTCCGCGCGTTTTTCGTATCGGTGGGCGTAACGATAACGGGCACGATTCTGTCGGTAGCCGTTATGTTCATGGCGGCGTATCCGCTCAGCAAAAAAGATTTGCCGTTCCGCGGCGCTATTATGGTGTTTTTCACCATCGTCATGCTGTTTTCGGGCGGCATCATTCCGAATTTCTTCGTCGTGAAAACGTTGGGGCTCCTGAATACGCCGTTCGCGCTCGTGCTGCCTTCCGTGGTGCAGGTGTATAACATGATTCTTCTGAAAAGCGGTCTGGAAGGCATTCCCGCGGAAATCGAAGAATCCGCCCGTATCGACGGCGCGGGCAACGGCAGAATTCTCGCTTCCATTCTGTTGCCGATTTCCGTTCCGTCCATTGCCAGCGTAGGGCTGTTTACGGCGGTTTCGTACTGGAACAACTATTTTCAGGCGCTGATTTATCTGATCAACGCGGAAAAGTATTATCCGCTCGCCCTGTATATTCTCAACCGCATCAACACCGCGCCGGATATTCTCGGCGATCAGAAATTGTATCAGCAGAAAGAATTTATCGATTCCGCGATGATTATTTTAAGTATTTTGCCGATTGTGTGCGTTTATCCGTTCGTACTGAAATTTTTCGTGCGCGGACTTACCGTCGGCAGCGTGAAAGGTTAAAATATGAAAGTATGTGTTGATCTCGGCGCCACCAACGTAAAAAGTTCGTTGATATCGGGCGGAAAAATTCTTGAAAGCGCGTTGACGCCTACGGTAACCGATCACGGACGGGCAGGCGTCATCTCGTCTTTGCGTGCGGCAATCGATAAGCTCATGAACGGCGACGTTTCCGCCGTATGTATTTCTTCCGCCGGCACGATCGACAGCGCCGCGGGAAAAGTGATTTACGCCACCGATAATCTGCCCGGCTACACGGGGTTCGAAATCGTCCGCTGGGTGAAGGAACTCTACAATCTGCCGTGCGTGGCTTTAAACGACGGGCTTGCGGCGCTCCTCGGCGAAGTTTTTCTCGACGATTCGCTGCAGAATCAGAACGCCGTAATGCTTACATTAGGCTCCGGCGTGGGCGGCGCGTATGCCGTGCGGGGAAAAATCAAAGCGGACGAAAGCAATCATTACGCGTTGTTCGGGCATCTGCCCGTCGTAAAAAACGGTCGTTTGTGTAATTGCGGCAGACGCGGTTGCGCCGAACAATATCTTTCCGGGCGCGCGATCAACCGTATGGCGGCGCGGGCGGGGATAGGCAAAGATAAACTTTTCGAAGAATACGCGGCGGGCACCCCCGCGGCAAACAAAATCGCGGAAAAATTACAAAAATATCTTTGTACGCTGCTGAAAGAAATCGAAAAAAGCAGTCCGTTCGACGTCTGTATTCTCGGCGGCGGCGTAACGGACGGAATGAAAGAAACGTTTGACGCGTTTGTCGCGGACGTTCCCTTCGATATACGCCGCGCCAAAGGCGGCAACGCGGCGGGAATGCTGGGCGCATATTATTTCGGGAAGGATCTGAGATGAACACGATGTATTTCGACGTAGTGATTTTCGGCGGCAGCCTCGGCGGAACGATAGCCGCATATTCCGCGGCAAAATCGGGAAAAAGCGTAGGGCTTTTCGAAAAAACGGACTGGATCGGCGGTCAGCTTACGTCTCAGGCGGTTCCGCCGGACGAACACAGATGGATAGAGGAAACGGGCTGTTCGGCAACCTACCGTTCGTATCGCAACGCCGTAAGAAATTATTACCGCAACCACCCCATGATTGCGGACGAATTGAAAAACAAGGAATTTTTCTGCCCCGGCGGCTCCACCGTATCGCGCCTCTCTCATCCGCCCCGTCTTGCCCTGAAACTGCTTACCGATATGCTGCAGCCGTATCTCGACGCGGGCGCTCTGAAGATTTTTTACCGTTGCGATTTACGTGAGGCGAAAACGGACGGCGACGTCGTCCGTTCGCTGACGATTAAAACGGAAAACGAAACGTTCTGCGTTACGGGAAAATACTTCCTCGACGCCGACGACGAGGGCGAACTGATTTATAAAAGCGGCTGCGAATACGTAACCGGCGCGGAAAGCCGCGAAATGACGGGGGAACCGTCGGCATGCGAACGGTACATGCCCGAAGATCGTCAGCCCGTTACCTGGTCGATGGCGTTCGAAAACCGGCGCGCGGGCGATTACGTCATCGATAAACCGGAAGAATACGATTACTTCGTCAAAAAAATAATGCCGTACGATCGTTATCCCGTTTTCAGCATGTACGGTCCCGATTCTTCTACGGGGAAAGCGAAGCGTTTCGGCATGTTCAACGGCGAAACGGATGCGGGCGGCAACAAATTGTTCGGTCTGTTCACCTATCGTCGCATCGTTAATTCCGCGTATTTCAAAGACGGTTTCGCTCCTTACGACGTTACGATGTTAAACTGGCCGCAGAACGATTATTTTTTCGGAAACACGTTCGACGATATCCGGCGGGACGAGCACCGCTACCTTGCGAAACAACTCACGAAAAGTTTCTTTTACTGGTTGCAGACGGAAGCTCCGAACGGCGATAAAAAAGGGTATCCGTTTTTTGCGCCTTCCCCCGAATCCGCGGGGACGGACGACGGCATGACAAAAACGTATTACGTGCGCGAAAGCCGAAGAATCCGTGCGAAGTTTACGGTGAGGGAACAGGATTTAACGGACGGCAATCCCGATTTTTACGATAGCGTCGGCGTGGGCAGTTATCCCATCGATCTGCATATCACAACAAAAACGCATTCGTTTTTCTATAAACCGAGCAAACGCTTTACGATTCCGCTCGGCGCGATGATTCCCGTCAGAATCAAAAATCTGATTCCGGCATGCAAAAATATCGGCACAACGCATCTTACGGGCGGCTGTTATCGGCTGCACCCCGTCGAGTGGTCGGTGGGGGAAGCGGCGGGCTTTCTGGCAAGTTATGCCATCGATCGCAACTGCGAAATCGGAGAAGTCCGCGAAGACGGGAACAAATTGAACGATTTTCTGGATCTGTTGCGCGAAAACGGCGTTCAGACGCACTGGTAAGAAACCGCCGGGAAAACAAACCGACGAATGTGCATAAAACCATACGAAAAACAACAAGAAAACGGCGCGGATTTTTCTGCCGCGCCTTCGTCGTTTCCGCTTTCACGGCGTTCAGGCAACAACACGGTAAACCGCCGTGTTGTTTTTTGCTTTCCGCTCCGACGAAATTCACGGAATCGCTTTAAAAAAATAAAACCACGGAAAGCGCCGTCGATTCGCTTGACAAACAAAAAGAAAGCGGGTATAATACATATAGAATTTTTAAATCGGTACAGAGATGCCGTTAAGATTTGAAACTGAAACGTTCTGCGTTCCGCGCTTGTACCGGCGGAATATGTTTTAAGTGCAATCTTGTCGGCGGCGGCAAGGTTTTTTTATGGCAAAAACAAATAATTACGGAATACAGGAAAGAATAGAGGCTGTCATCGCTCGTTATCGCAGCGAAGCTTCTTTTGTTCCCGTTGTTTCGGATAATATCGTTCTTTTTCCCGGGCTTTGCGACGTGCACGTTCATCTCAGAGAGCCGGGCTTTTTTTATAAAGAAACCGTCGCAACGGGCACCGCGGCGGCGGCGCACGGCGGTTATACGGCGGTGTGCTCCATGCCGAATCTCAATCCCGTGCCGGACAGCGTTCCGCATCTTGAAGAAGAGCTTCGCCCGATACGGCATACCGCCGCAATCTGCGTTTACCCGTACGGCGCGGTTACCGTGGGCGAAAAAGGCGAAAAATTATCGGATATAGAAGCTCTCGCTCCGTTTGTATGCGGCTTTTCGGATGACGGAAAGGGCGTTCAGTCCGAAGAAACGATGCGCGAAGCGATGATCAGAATCAAAGCGACGGGCAAAGTGCTTGCCGCGCACTGCGAGGACGAATCGCTGCTGCACGGCGGCTGCATCCGTGCGGGAAAATACGCGCGGGAACACGGGCATAAGGGCATTGATCCCGCCAGCGAATATATGCAGGTGCGGCGCGATTTGCGCCTTGCCGAAGAAACGGGCGTGAAATACCACGTCTGCCACGTTTCCGCCAAGGAAAGCGTGGAAGCCGTCCGCGAGGCGAAGCGCCGCGGAGCGGACGTAACCTGCGAAACCGCGCCGCATTATCTTCTGCTTACCGAAAACGATTTGCAGGAGGACGGGCGGTTCAAAATGAATCCTCCGCTCGGCAGCGAAGAAGATCGCGCCGCGTTGATCGAAGGCATAAAAGACGGCACCGTCGATATCATCGCCACCGATCACGCGCCGCATTCCGCCGAAGAAAAATCGCGCGGGCTGGAAGCAAGCCCGTTCGGCGTCGTCGGTCTGGAAACGGCGTTTCCGCTGCTGTATACGCGCTTTGTAAAAACGGGCGAAATCACGGCGGAAAAGCTTGCGGAACTGCTTTGCGTAAATCCGCGCAAACGGTTCGGCATCCCCATGCGAAAGGACGATTACACGATATTCGAAATCGGCGAAAAATACAAAATCAACCCGGATAAATTTTTATCAAAAGGAAAGAGCACCCCGTTTTTCGGCGCGGAAGTTTACGGAAGATGCCTGCTTACGGTGTGCGGAGGAAAAACGGTATGGCAAGAAAATTCAACAGAAAACTGATTCTCGAAGACGGCAGCGAATATTTCGGTTACGGGTTCGGGGCAAACGAAGAACGCGTTCTCGAAATCGTGTTCAATACCTCTATGGTAGGGTATCAGGAAATCGTTTCCGATCCGTCCTATACGTTTCAGGGCGTCGTGGCAACGTATCCGCTCATCGGCAATTACGGCGTCAACAACGAGGACGACGAAACGAAAACTCCCACGATCGGCGGGTTGATCGTGTCGGAATATAACGACGAACCTTCGAATTTCAGAAGCAAAGAAACGCTTTCCGAAAAGCTCGCGCGTTACGGCATTCCCGCCGTTGAAGGTATCGATACGCGCAAGCTTGCGCGCAGCATCCGCGATCACGGCTCGCGCATGGGTATCCTTACCGGCGCGGAAGTTTGCACGGAAGAGGGCTTGAAAAAAATCGCCGAAGCGGGCGTACGGCACGACGCGGTATCTCTCGTTTCAACGAAAGAAGTCTGGCGCGCTCCCGTGCAAAACGCGAACTTCCGCGTGGCTGCCGTCGATTGCGGCATCAAGCTCAACATCGTCCGTTCGCTGAACGCCCGCGGGGCGGACGTTACGGTGTTCCCGTACAACGTTACGGCGGAAGAAATCGAAAAATTCGCGCCGGACGGGCTGTTCCTTTCCAACGGACCGGGCGACCCGCAGGACGCCGCTCCCGTCATTTCTCTGGTGAAAGAACTGAAAGGAAAATTGCCGATTTTCGGCATCTGCCTCGGTCATCAGATCATCGCGCTCGCCTACGGGGCAAAAACGTATAAACTGAAATTCGGGCATCGCGGCGGAAATCATCCCGTCAAAAATCTTCTTACGGGCAAAGTAGAAATTACTTCGCAGAATCACAGCTACGCCGTCGACGCCGATTCGGTTTCGGGTACGAATCTTACCGTTACGCATATCAATCTTCTGGACGGAACGGTGGAAGGCTTACGTTGCGAACAGGACAACGTGTTCTCCGTGCAGTACCACCCCGAAAGCGCGCCGGGCCCCGAAGACAGCGGCTACCTGTTCGACGAATTCATCGAAAATATGCAAAAACACACGAAAAAGTAACCGGCGGGAGGAAACAGTATGCCTAAAAGAAACGATTTGAAAAAAATAATGGTAATAGGAAGCGGTCCGATCGTCATCGGGCAGGCGGCGGAATTCGATTACGCCGGCACGCAGGCATGCCTCGCGCTGAAAGAAGAGGGGTACGAGGTGGTGCTTTGCAATTCCAACCCCGCCACAATCATGACGGATACGTCGATTGCGGACAAGGTGTATATGGAACCGCTCACCCTCGAATATACGGCGAAAATCATCCGTTACGAACGCCCGGACGCGATTATCCCCAGCATCGGCGGGCAGACGGGGCTGAATCTTGCCATGCAGCTGGAAAAGAAAGGGGTGCTTAAAGAATGCCGCGTGCAGCTTCTGGGCACGAAGAGCGAAAGCATCGAACGCGCGGAAGACCGCGATTTATTTAAAAAATTATGCGAAGAAATCGGCGAACCCGTCTGTCCTTCCGAAATCGCGCACAGCGTGGAAGAGGGGGTAAAAGCGGCGGAAAAAATCGGCTATCCCGTAGTGCTTCGTCCCGCGTTCACGCTCGGCGGCACGGGCGGCGGATTTGCCGATAACGAAGCGGAATTCCGCGAAATGATGGAAAACGCGCTGGAGCTTTCCCCCGTGCGCGAAGTGCTCATCGAAAAGAGCGTAAAAGGGTATAAAGAAATCGAATACGAAGTCATGCGCGATAAAAACGATACCGCCATCGTCGTATGCAATATGGAAAATCTCGATCCCGTCGGCGTGCATACGGGCGATTCCATCGTGGTATGCCCCAGCCAGACGCTTGCCAACAAAGAATATCAGATGCTCCGCAACGCCGCGCTGAAAATCATCCGCGCGCTGAAAATCGAAGGCGGCTGTAACGTGCAGTTCGCGCTTGATCCCGATTCGTTCCGCTATTACGTTATCGAAGTGAACCCCCGCGTTTCGCGTTCGTCCGCGCTGGCAAGCAAAGCAAGCGGCTTTCCCATCGCCCGCGTTTCGGCAAAAATCGCCGTCGGGCTCACGCTGGATGAAATCCGTCTTGCCAACACGCCCGCAAGCTTCGAACCCGCGCTCGATTACGTCGTAACGAAAATGCCTCGGTTTCCGTTCGATAAATTCGCGGGGGCAAGCAACAAACTTTCCACGCAGATGAAAGCCACCGGCGAAGTGATGAGCGTGGGCAGAAATTTCGAAGAGAGCCTTCTGAAAGCGGTGCGTTCGCTGGAAATCGGCGCCGATCATCTGTTCCTGAAAAAAGCGGAAGCAATGACGACGGAAGAACTTTTCGCCTATGTGCAGGACGCCACGGACGATCGTATCTTCATGATCGCCGAATTGTTCCGTCGCGGCGCAGAGGTGGAAAAAATCGCAAATCTTACGAAAATAGATAAATTTTTCCTTACGAAAATTCTGCATATCACGCGGCTGGAATTTTCCGCAAAACAGCACGTTTCCGATGCGGAAACACTGAAAGAGTGCAAGCGTTACGGATTTTCCGATAAGGCGGCGGCGCGCCTTTGGAACATGTCGGAAAAGGAGATAACCGAGTTCAGAAAAGCACACGGTATTCTGCCCGCCTACAAGGCAATCGATTCCTGCGCGTCCGAATTCGACGCCTATATTCCGTATTATTATTCCACCTACAACGCCGAAGAAAACGAATCTTTTCGCGACGAAACCACGAAGAGCATCATCGTTCTCGGCGCGGGACCTATCCGCATCGGGCAGGGCGTGGAATTCGATTATTCCACGGTGCACGCCGTGCAGACGATTAAAAAATCAGGCTATAAAGCGATCATTATAAACAACAATCCCGAAACGGTTTCCACCGATTACACCACGTCCGATAAGCTGTATTTCGAACCGCTCACAACCGAGGACGTGATGAACGTAGTCGATCTCGAAAAGCCGTACGGCGTCATCGCTTCTCTCGGCGGACAGACGGCAATCAATCTTGCCGAATCGCTGGAAAAACGCGGCGTGAAAATCATCGGCACCGATTGCCGCGCCATCGACAACGCGGAAGACAGAGATTTATTCGAAAAACTTCTGGAAAAACTCAACATTCCCAAGCCCGAAGGCAAGGCGGTTACCAACATCCGCGACGGCGTCGCTGCAGCCGCAAAAATCGGCTATCCCGTGCTCGTGCGCCCGTCGTTCGTGCTGGGCGGCAGAGCGATGCAGATCGTATCGAACGAGGCGGATTTAAGAAAATATCTGAAAAACGCCGTGGAAATCGGCGAAGATAAACCCGTGCTCGTCGATAGATACGTCGTCGGCAAAGAGGTGGAAGTAGACGCCATCTGCGACGGCACCGACGTGTTCGTACCGGGTATTATGGAACTGGTGGAACGCACGGGCGTGCACAGCGGCGACAGCATCAGCGTTTATCCGCCGTTCAGTATATCCGATAAAGTAAAGGGCATAATATTACAGTACGCCCGCAAACTGGGGCTTGCCGTCGGTATCGTCGGCTTGTACAACATTCAGTTCATCGTAGATAAAAACGAGCGCGTGTACATTATCGAAGTCAACCCGCGTTCCTCGCGTACCGTACCGTTTCTTTCCAAAGCCACGGGCTTTTCGCTTGCGGATATCGCCACGGAAGTCATCCTCGGCAAGTCGCTGAAAGAACAGGGGATTTTCTCGATTTATCCCGAAGAAAAGAAGAGAAATTACGTAAAAGTTCCCGTATTCTCGTTCAGCAAAATCCGCGGGCTCGACGCCTACCTTTCGCCGGAAATGAAGTCTACGGGCGAAGCGATCGGCTACGACGATAAGCTTAACCGCGCCTTGTACAAAGCGTTGCAGGCTTCCGGAATGAAACTGCAGAATTACGGCACGGTGTTCGTTACCGTATGCGATAAAGATAAAGAGGAAGCGTTGCCGCTGGTGCGAAGATTTTACAATCTCGGCTTCAATATCGAAGCCACGGCGGGCACGGCGGACTATCTGAAAACGCACGGCATCCGTACGAGAAAGCTGAAAAAAATCAGCGACGGCTCCGACGATATTCCGGGCGCGCTCCGTCAGGGGCACATCGCCTACGTGGTGAATACAAGCGACGTGGCGCAGAACGGCGCAAACACCGACGGCTACAAAATCCGTAAAATCGCCACGGAAAACAACATCACAACGTTCACCGCCCTCGATACGGTAAAAGTACTGCTCGACGTGCTGGAAGAAACCACGCTGTGCGTTTCCACGATCGATAGCGGGGCGGGCGGAACAGAAAAAGAAGAGAGGTAAAAACATGCAACAGATCTTTCCCGAAATCGTTTCCAACGAAAAAATCGCCGAAAACGTATACGAAATGAAGCTTCGCGGCGATTTTTCGGCAATCAAGGGCGCCGGGCAGTTCGTCAATCTCACGGTGGACGGCTGCTATCTCCGCCGCCCGATTTCCGTATGCGACGCGGAAAACGGCGTGCTTACGCTCGTATTCAAAGTGGTGGGCAAGGGCACGGAAATCATGAGCCGCATGCAGGCGGGCAAAACGGTGGATATGCTCGTCGGACTCGGCAACGGCTACAATCTCGAAAAAAGCGGCAGCCGCCCGCTGCTTGTCGGCGGCGGCGTAGGCGTGCCACCGCTTTACAAACTCTGCAAAGAACTGATAAAACGCGGCGTTTCCCCCGTGGTCGTGCTCGGTTTCAATAAAGCTTCGGAAGTTTTTTATAAAGAAAAATTCGAAGCGCTGGGTGCGGAAACGTATCTTGCCACGGCGGACGGCAGCCTCGGCGAAAAAGGCTTTGTAACCGACGTCATCGCGCGGCTGGATTACACGTATTTTTACGCCTGCGGTCCGATGCCCATGTTCAGGGCGCTGGAAAGCATTGCAAAAACGGACGGCGAATACAGCTTCGAAGAGCGCATGGGCTGCGGCTTCGGCGCGTGCATGGGCTGTTCCGTCCTCACGAAAAACGGCGCGAAAAGAATCTGCAAGGACGGACCCGTCCTGCAAAGGAGCGAAATTATATGGTGAATACGAAAGTAACTTTGTCCGGCTGGGAACTCGATAATCCCGTCATTCCCGCCAGCGGCACGTTCGGCTACGGAAAAGAATTTTCCGAAATTTACGATATCAACGTGCTCGGCACCTTCTCGTTCAAAGGCACTACGGTAGAACCGCGCTTCGGCAACCCTACGCCGAGAATCGCGGAAAGCGATACGGGAATCGTCAACTCCATCGGTTTGCAGAACCCCGGCATGGAACACGTTCTCGCGCACGAATTGCCGGAAATGAAAAAGTTTTTTCATAAAAAAGTCATCGCCAACGTCAGCGGCTTTTCCGTGGAAGAATACGTCCGCCTGTGCGAACGCTTCGGCAAAGAGGAACAGGTAGGCATACTGGAAGTAAACGTCAGCTGCCCCAACGTGAAGGCGGGCGGGCTTGCGCTCGGCACTTCGTGCGACAACGTTTTCGCCGTAGCGAAAGCGGTGAAAGAGGTAACGGATAAGCCGATTTATATGAAGCTGTCGCCCAACGTAACCGATATCGCGGCAATCGCGAAAGCCTGCGAAGAGGGCGGCGCCGACGGCATCAGCCTCATCAACACGATGACGGGCATGCGTATCGATCTGAAAACGAAGAAGCCGATCATCGCGCGGAAAATCGCGGGGTATTCGGGGAAAGCGTTGTTCCCCGTCGCGCTCAGAATGGTGTATCAGGTATACGAAGCGGTGAAAATCCCCATTATCGGCATCGGCGGCGTATCTTCCGCGGAGGACGCGATAGAAATGATGCTGGCGGGCGCAAGCGCGGTGGGCGTAGGCGCGGCGAATCTCGTCGATCCGTACGCAAGCAAAAAAATCGTGGAAAATCTTCCGTCCGTCATGGAAAAATACGGCATAGAAAATTTAAAAGACATTATAGGAGCGGCGCACAATGGCTAAGGACGTAATCGTCGCGCTCGATTTTGCGGGCGCAAAAGAAACTCTGGAATTTCTCGATAAATTCGGCGAAAAGAAACCTTTCGTCAAAATCGGCATGGAACTGTTTTACGCGGAAGGACCTTCCGTCGTGCGGGAGATAAAAAACCGCGGACATAAAATCTTTCTCGATTTAAAACTGCACGATATTCCCAACACGGTGAAAAAGGCGATGAAAGTGCTTTCTTCGCTGAACGTGGATATGTGCAATCTTCACGCGGCGGGCGCGGGCGAAATGATGAAAGCCGCGCTGGAAGGGTTAACGCGCGAGGACGGCACCCGCCCGCTTCTCATCGCCGTAACGCAGCTTACCAGCACCGACGAAAAAGCATTGCGCGAGGAACTGCTCATCGGCTCGTCTATGGAAGAAACGGTGCAAAGCTACGCGCTCAACGCGAAGAACGCGGGGCTGGACGGCGTGGTTTGCTCGCCGCTCGAAGCGGGCAAAGTGCACGAAATCTGCGGCAACGGTTTCCTTACCGTAACGCCCGGCGTGCGTTTCGCGGACGGTGATAAAGGCGACCAGAAACGAATCGCCACCCCGGAAAAAGCGCGCGAACTCGGTTCCGATTACATTGTAGTGGGGCGCCCGATTACCGCCGCGCCCGATCCGCAGGCGGCATACGAAAGATGCCTGAAAGAATTTCTCGGCAGATAAAAGGAGATAAAATCGATGCAGAACGTAAAAGAAACGATAGCGAAAGATTTACTGAAAATCAAGGCGGTGTTTTTCCGTCCGGAACAGCCGTTCACGTGGGCAAGCGGTATCAAAAGTCCCGTCTATTGCGATAACCGCCTCACGCTCACCGCGCCGGAAGTAAGAAACGACGTGGAAAACGCGCTTGCCGCCGTCATAAAAAGCGAATATCCCGAAGCGGAAGTGCTGATGGGCACGTCTACGGCGGGCATCGCGCACGCGGCAATCACCGCGCATATCCTCGGCATGCCGATGGGCTACGTGCGTTCCGGCGCGAAAGATCACGGCAGACAGAATCAGATTGAAGGCAAACTGGAAAAAGGCGAAAAAGTCGTCGTGGTGGAAGATCTGATTTCCACGGGCGGCAGCGTGCTCGAAGTGGTGGACGTATTGCGCGAAGCGGGCGCGGAAGTGCTCGGTATCGTAAGCATTTTCACGTACGGCATGAAAAAGGGCGTCGAAAGATTGCAGGCGGCGGGCGTAAAAAACGTCAGCCTCTGCGATTTCGATACAATCGCAAAAGTCGCGGCGGAAGAAAATTATATCCGCCCGCAGGACGTGCAGCGGCTCATCGCGTTCAGAAACAACCCGTCGGACGAAAGCTGGATCAAAGCGTAAAAAAAGAGGCGTTACATATATGAGAAACGTACTGAATATTCTCGATTTAACCACAGAGGAAATCGACGAACTTATTTCCGTTGCCGAAGATATCGCGGCAAACCCCGAAAAATATGAGGACAAATGCCAACATAAACGCCTTGCCACGCTGTTTTTCGAACCGTCCACGCGCACGCGGCTGAGTTTCGAATCGGCAATGCTTTCTCTCGGCGGCAGCGTGCTCGGTTTTGCGGGCGCGGGACTCAGTTCCGCATCCAAAGGCGAAAGCGTATCCGATACCGTCGAAGTGGTTTCGGGCTATGCGGATATCATCGCCATGCGCCATCCGAAAGAGGGCGCGCCGGACGTCGCCATCCGTCGTTCGCTCGTTCCCGTCATCAACGCGGGCGACGGCGGCAGGTATCACCCCACGCAGACGCTTGCCGATCTGCTTACCATCCGCAGAAAGAAAGGCTGTTTCGAAAATCTTACGGTAGGTTTCTGCGGCGATCTGAAATACGGCAGAACGGTACACTCTCTCATCGGCGCGATGTCGCGCTATAAGGGCGTGAAGTTCGTGCTCATTTCTCCCGAAGAACTGCGCTTACCCGATTACGTAAAAAAAGAATATATCGAAAAGAAAGGCATTCCCTGCACGGAAAGCCGCTCGCTCGAAGATTCTATCGGCTCCGTAGACGTCCTGTACATGACGAGAATCCAGAAAGAGCGGTTTGAAAGCGAAGAGGAATACGAACGCCTGAAAGACGTGTATATTCTCACGGAAGATAAAATGCGTTCGGCGAAACCGGATGCCATCGTAATGCACCCGCTGCCCCGCGTAAACGAAATTTCCGTCAAGGTAGACGACGATCCCCGCGCCTGCTATTTCGAACAGACGCGTTGCGGCAGACTCATGCGCATGGCGCTCATTTTAAAATTGCTTGCCGAAAAAGACTTGCCCGATCGGAGGAATCGGAAGAACGAATACGAAGATTCGTCCGCAATCTGCAAAAATCCTCGCTGCATCACCACGGGTGAACAGGAGCTGCGCCGCCTCGTATATAAAGACGGCGAGGGCGTGCTTCGCTGCGCCTATTGCGACGAACGCATCTGATTTTCGGCGCAAAAACGCGTTAATTTCATCTTGATATAAAGAAAAAAACGGATAGCGGCATCCGTTTTTTTTGTGGCATAAAAAAGTATAGCCGCTTATTTTTGCAGGCTTTTTCTGTATTCGGCAGGCGTAAGCCCCGTAATTTTTTTAAAAATCCGGTTGAAATTCGCCGTGTTGTTGAATCCGCAACGCACGGCGATTTTCAATACCGTGTCGTCGGAATGTTTTAAAAGCGCAAGAGCTTCGTCGATTCTTCGGATATTGATGTATTGCCACGGCGTCATGCCGTTCAGTTTTTTAAACACCGCGCAGAAATACGTGCGCGGCATATACGCTTCCCGCGCGATTTCTTCCAGCGTAACGGCGCCCGCGAAATTTTTGTCCATAAAATCTATCGCCCGTTCTATGCCGCCCGCATGCAGCGCGTACGCCGAATTTTTTCCGTCGCCGTTTTCCGCAGACGGAAAGAACTCCCGCCGCAACAGTACCAGCAGTTCTAAAAGTTTCGCTTTCACCATCACTTCGTATCCGTAGCCGCCGTTCGAAAATTCCGCGCGTATGGCGCCGAGCATCGCCGTTACGTCGTGAAAGCGCGCGTTGCGCCTGTCCAGCTTCGCCGAAGTTTCTTTTCCCCGTTCGAAAAACGCGCCGAGGTAACCGTTGCTCAGATAATCGTTTCCCGCGCTCCACACGAAATTTGGAGAAAAGTGCAGATTCAGAAGCATCATCCCGTCCTCGTCGCTCTCGCCGTAAATATCCGTAATGCAATGGTACTCGCCCGTCGAATACATAAACACGTCGCCGGGACAGATGTTTTCTCTGCCGCGTTCGGTATCGTAAAGACCGTTGCCCTTTAAAATCAGCGAAATTTCAAATTCCGTATGCTTGTGGTTGCGGTAGCGGTTTTTGCACCGCGCCGCCTCCGAAATAAACATACGGCACACCGTCGTTCCCGAATTATTCAGAATTTTCCCGATTTCAGGCATCTTTTACTCTCCCCGTCCGAAATTATTTTTCATAACATTGTTTGCAAAAATTATAATATTGTTGATGACATTGCTTTTTCTTTATGGTATCATATTTGCGTAACAAAGTCAAACAAATCGGCAACCGTTGCGTAAAATAAGCGCGGCGTTTGCGGCAGGAATCCCTGTAAGGAGAATTAACAATGTACAAGAATATGAAACCGGGCGATCTGAAAATCACCGATCTTCGCGTGGCGGATATCGACGGACTGCCCAAGCACATGATTTTACTGAAAATCTACACGAATACCGATATCGTGGGCTACGGCGAAGTGCGCGACGCGTCCAGCGCCACTTACGCAAAAATGCTCAAAAGCCGCCTGATCGGCGAAAATCCGCTCAACGTCGAAAAACTGTTCGAACGCATCAGACAGTTCGGCGGACACTCCCGTCAGGGCGGCGGCGTATCGGGCGTAGAAGTGGCGCTTTACGATATTATCGGTAAATTTTACGGCGTGCCCGTGTACCAGCTGCTCGGCGGCAAATGGCGCGACGAAGTGCGTATTTACTGCGATACCGACGTAGACGGCAAACATACGGGCACGGATATGGGCAACGCCCTGAAAAAGCGTATGGAACAGGGCTTCACGTTCCTGAAAATGGACCTCGGAATCGAGCTTTTGTACGACGAACCGGGCACGCTGAACGCGCCCGTCGGGCTTATCGAAGATTTCAAAAAGTACAACATGAAAGCCATCTGCCACCAGTCGGGCAGCATCGATAAATCGTTGATGTTCGGCAAAAACTATCAGATTTTCACTATCCCGCATTACGCCACGGGCATACATATCACCGAAAAAGGGCTCGATTACCTCGAAAATTACGTAAAGCAGGTGCGCGACGTCATCGGTTACGAAGTGCCGCTCGCCATCGATCATTTCGGGCACGTGGCGATAGAGGACGCGATTCGCTTTGCGCGCCGGCTCGAAAAGTACAACATCGCGTGGATGGAAGATTTAACGCCGTGGCAAAAGACGGAGCATCTGAAAAAATTCGCGCAGAATTCCTGCGTGCCGCTTTGCACGGGCGAAGACATTTATCTTGCGGATAATTTCGAAAAAGTCATGCAGGCGGGCGTAAACGTGGTGCATCCCGATTTGCTTACGGTGGGGGGATTCGGCGAGATGAAGAAAGTGGGCGCGCTGTGCGAAAAATACGGCGTAGCCGCGGCGATTCACATGGCGGAAAGCCCGATCGCGTTCATGGCGGCCGTACATTCGGCGGCGGCAATGAAAAACGTTCTCGCCGTAGAATTCCACTCGGTGGATCACCCCGAATGGTTCGATCTCGTCAACCCGAAAATCCGCCTGAAAAACGGCTTTATGCAGGTGCCGGACGCCCCGGGACTCGGCATCGAGAGCCTGAACGAAGAGCTTGTGGAAAAATTCCGCAAAGCGGATTGCGAAAAGCCGTGGAGCGATACGTCGGCGTGGGATAAGGAGTGGTCGAACGACCGCGAATGGTCGTAATGCGCGCATTATAAGCGGCGCAATACTGCGTCGCGTTTGCGTTTTCGCTTGGTTGCTTACTATCAGTAAGCGCCCTGCGCGAAATCCGCACGCTCCTTGTCTTGCTTGCTTCTAATGTGCGCTGTAACTTGGGCGTTTAAAATAAGGCAGTAATTAAAGGCTTCCCCTTGCCTGCTGAAAATTCAGTACCTTCATTTTCTTCGGCAAAAATTGTCAGCCACTTTGTGGCTTCCCCTTTGGGGGGAAGCTGTCCGCAAAGCGGACTGATGAGGGGCGTAACATTTACGAATCGTTTGATTCAATCATTCTCGCGTCAAACACGAAAGAGTGCTTGGCAAAACCAACGGGGCAGCCGGCGGTCATACGGCAAAAATATTTTTATACAAATCGCTTGAAAAACGGCGAAAAAACAATTATAATAAAAAAGAGGTAAAAAATGGCATACGATATCAACGAACTTGTAGTAACGAACGACGAAACGAATAGGCGTATTCAGGACGGCATCGAGAAAAACCGCAAGGGCGATTTTAAGCTGAAAACGCCTTTCAAACCGGGCGAAAAAGTGCATGTAAAGCTGAAAAATCATAAATTCCGCTTCGGTTGCAACATGTTCATGCTCGATGAAATTCCCGACGATAAGCACAAAAACGAGCTGTACAAAGAAAAGCTCGCCGCGCTGTTCAATATGGCAACCGTGCCTTTCTACTGGGACGCCACCGAACCGGAGGACGGCAAAACGCGTTACGGCAAAGATGCCGAAAAAATGTATCGTCGCCCGCCCGCGGATCTGTGCGTGGAATTTTGCGAAAAGCACGGTATCGAGCCGCGCGAACACGCGCTTTGTTACGATCATTTCTTCCCTGCATGGCTCAAGGGAAAGAGCAACGAAGAAGTAAAAGCGCATCTCGAAAAGCGCATGCAGGAAATTGCTTCGCGCTACGCCGATAAAATTTCCACCATCGAAGTTACCAACGAAATGTTCTGGGATAACGGCATTACAGATTTCTACCTTTCGCCCGAATATATGGAATGGTGCTATAAAAAAGCCGCGGAATATTTCCCGCATAACGAGCTTTGCATCAACGAGTGGACGGACGCCATATGGAATACGCGTGCCGTCGCTTACGATCCGTACTATATGATGATTGAAAATCTGCTTTTAAAGGGCTGCCGCATCGGTGCGATCGGCGCGCAGTACCATATGTTCCACCGCGCGGAAAACTACTTCGCCGCCACGCGTAATTTTTACAATCTGCCGCACCTTTTCAAGGCGATGGATAATTACGCGCGCTTTAAAAAGCCGATCGAAATCACCGAAGTTACCATTCCCGCATACACCGCGGAAGAAGCGGACGAACTTTCTCAGGCAGACGTTCTCGAACGGCTGTACTCCGCGTGGTTCTCGCACGAAAACGTAAAACAAATCGTATACTGGAATTTAGCGGACGGCTATGCGGCGTTCACCACGCCCGGCAACATGGCGGACGGCGAAAATTATTTCCGCGGCGGCTTGCTGCGTTTCGATATGAGCGAAAAACCCGCCTACAAGCGACTGTATCATCTCATCAAAGAAGTATGGACGACGGACGAAACGCCCGCAGTCGGCAAAAACGGCGAAGTGAAATTCCGCGGCTTCTACGGCGAATACGAGGTAACGGCGGGCGGAAAAACGTATGCGGTAACGCTGAATGAAAACGGAAAAACAGAGGTATTGAAATGAAAAAAGCGCTGGTTACGGGGTCTACGCAGGGCATCGGCAAAGCGATTGCGGCGCGGCTTGTGAAAGACGGTTTCTATGTCATCGTGCATTGCAGCGGCGAGCTCGAAAAGGCGAAGCGCGTGCAAAGCGAAATCGGCGCGCACGCGGCGGTTGTGGGCGATTTATCCGAAGCGGACGCAGCCGAAAAGCTGATAGCCGCCACGGGCGAAATCGACGTGCTTGTGTTAAACGCAAGCGTGCAGTACAAGCAGTCGTGGCGCGAAATCACCGCCGAGCTTATGCAGAAGCAGTTGCAGGTGAATTTCGTATCCACGGTGCGCCTGATGCAGGAATATATCCCCGCCATGGAACAGAACGGCTGGGGCAGAGTGATTGCGATCGGCAGCGTAAATCAGCACCGCCGCCACCCCGAGTTGTCTGTTTATGCCGCCACGAAATGCGCCGTGATGAGCTTTGTGGAAAACGTGGCGAAAATCGAAGCGCCGTTCGGCGTTACGGTAAACAACGTTTCCCCGGGCGCAATCGCCACGCCGCGTAACGCGGGCGTTTATAACGATGAAGAAGCGCGTAAAAAAGTGGAAGCGTGCATCCCCGCGGGGCGCTTCGGCGCGCCCGAAGAATGTGCGGGCATCGTGGCGTTTCTCGCAAGCGAGGATAGCTCGTATATCACGGGCGCGGACATTAAAACGGACGGCGGCATGAGCCTTTAAAAGCAAAACGGCGAGGAAAAATCTATGGAATTTTCGCAAGTGATAAAAAGCAGGTACTCCTGCCGCAATTTTTCCGATAAACGCGTATCGAAAGAAACGCTGTACAAAATCATCGGCGAAGCGTTGAACGCGCCCAGCGCCAAAAACACGCAGCCGTGGCAATTTTACGTAACGTATACCGACGAAACCAACGCAAAAATCCGCGAATGTCTGCAGGATGGCGGCAAAAACATATTTTTAAACGGCGCAACGGCTTTCGTCGCGCTTTTCGAAAGCATGCCCGATAATATCCGCTGCGAAAAGTTCGGCAACGATCGGTTTGTGAAGTACGACGTCGGGCAGATGGCGGCATATCTTACGCTTTGCGCGAAACACGCGGGGGTGGATAGCTGCGTCATCGGCTGGCTCAACGAAGAAAAACTGCGTAAAAACACGGGCGTGGAAAAGCCGTGCTCGCTCGTCGTCGCGTTCGGTTACGCCGCAAAAACGGCGGCGGGCGAAGCGCCGCAAGCCCCGCAAAAACGCCGCGCCGCATTGAAAGACAAGATTATCGATTACGAAAACTAAGAGGAAAATATTATGATTCGATTCAATCAAAAAGAACAGATTATCGCTTTAACGCCGCAATGGAAAGGGGAACGCCTTCCCGACGGCAGACCGAAAGTCGCGGATAAATACCTTGAAAAAATGCGTAAAATGACGCTGGAAGAATTATGGAAGCCCATTTTTTTAAAGGGGTACGAAAGCCAGTTCGAGGGCGATTTAAAAACGCTTCATAACGACGGGCGCATTTTAATCGGCAGGGCGGTAACCTGCACGTTCGTGCCCTCGCGCCCCGATCTGCACGAAACGATGTTCGCCGCGGGCGCCGCGGAAGGCAGAAAAGGCAACTACAATCAATGGGTGATCGATAACCTCGTCGAGGGCGACGTCGTGGTTGCGGATATGTACGATAAAATTTATAAAGGCACGTTCATCGGCGGCAATCTCACCACCGCAATCAAAGCCAAAACCAAAACGGGCGGCGCCGTCATCTGGGGCGGCATCCGCGATACGCAGCAGATGAAAGAAGTCGAGGGCGTGCAGGTGTACTACCGCGGTATCGATCCCACGCCCATCCGCGATTTCGTCATGAAAGATTATAACGGTATCACGCGCATCGGCAAAGCCACGGTTCTCCCCGGCGACATCGTGTACGGCGCGGGCGGCGGCGTGTTGTTTATTCCCGCGCATCTCGTGGCGGAAGTGGTGGACGGCGCGGCGAAAACGCACGTGAAAGACGATTTCGGCTTCGAAATGATCGCGCAGAACAAATTCACCACCGCGCAGATCGACAGAGCCACGTGGACGGAAGAAATGCTGGATATGCTCACCGAATGGATTCAAACCGACCCCCGCGGCGAAAAATACCGCGATTTAGACTGGTCGGAAGAATACAATCTCGCGCGCAACGGCGATCCGAACGACACGCAGACGATGCTTTGATTTCTGTATAAAATTCACGAGGTAAAATCATGGTGCAAACGGTATATATCTGTGCCTGCGCCGAAAAAGGCGCGGGCGGCGGCGTGTATAAATACGCGCTGCAAGAAAGCGGCGCGCTTGAAAAAAAGGTATATCTTCCCTGCGATAAACCCATGTTCGCGGCGGCGGACGGCGGAAAACTGCATATTCTTCTCCGCGCTCCGTTCGGGGGGCAATCTTTCGTCAATCCGCTCGCACGGGCGGCGCGCGGCGCGGCTCGGCCCGGCGGCGAAGAAAAATGCAGCGGATATTTTTCCTGCAACGCCGATTTTTCGGGCGTTTCCGAAGTAAAAAGCACCCTGGGCGAATGCGCCTGTCATATCGCCGCGACGGGCGGAGATACGTATATCGCCAACTATTTAAGCGGCAACGTCGTAAAAAACTGCCATGTCTGCGTTCCGCACGAGGGTGCGGGCGTAAATCTGCCGCGGCAGGATATGCCGCACACGCATTTCGCGGCGTTTTCGCGCGATAAAACGCGCGTATTCTGCTGCGATCTTGGGCTTGACGGTATTTTTGTGTACGACAGAAATTTAAACGAAATTTCCCGCGCTACGGTGCCCGCCGGCTACGGCGTACGCCATCTTGTCCTTACGAAAGACGGGCGCACCGTGTACGCGGTGAACGAACTGGTTCCGTCCGTTACCGTGTTTGCGTTCGACGGCAACCGGCTGATAAGAAAAACCACGGCGACGCTTCCGTGCGAGGAAAAAACGTCCACCGCGGCGGCAATCCGTCTGTCGGCGGATGAAAAAACGCTGTACGTTTCCGTTCGCGGCGAAAACGTCCTGTTCGCGCTGGATATTTCGGGCGCGCATGCAGGCGCAAACGGCACGCCCGCCGTATTGCAGAAAGTCGCCTGCGGCGGAATTTCCCCGCGCGATTTCAATCTTTTCGGCAATTTTCTTCTGTGCTGTAACGAAACTTCAGATAACGTCGTTGTATTTTCCGTCAAAGAGGGCGGCGCTATCGGCGAACGGTGCGGCGAAATCCGCCTGCCCGCCCCGCTTTGCGTAATATAGCCTTATTTTCGGTTCTTGCCCGCATAAAATTGTCAGCCTCTTCCAGAGGCTTCCCCTTGGGGGGAAAGCTCTGCCACGTAGTGGCGGTGATGAGGGGCGGTTATCTTCAAAAACAAAATTTCGCTTCCATGTTCTATTTTGCTTGCGAAACGGCGAAAAAAGGTGTATAATATGCCGTGAAAATCGTAGCGCAAAGGAAAAAAACAATGCACGAGGGCGAAATTTCAACAGAGCGGCAAACCGAAAATCAAACGGCAAAACAGCCGGAACTTCAACCGGAACGTCAACAAAACAACGAAAATAAACTTTTGAAATTCGTCAAAAAAAACGCGGTGTGTTGCATCGCGTTTTGTCTTGCTCTCGTTACGTCGTTCATCGTTCCGCCGGATAAAGAATATCTCGGCTATTTCGATTTTAAAACGCTTGCATGTCTGTTTTCCGTGTCGGCGGCGGTGTGCGCGTTAAAAGGAATCCGATTTTTCTATATCGCCGCGCGTGCCATCGTGCAAAAATTCAAAAACGCGCGCGCATGCGTTATCGCGCTCGTTTGCGTTACGTTCGTCGGCTCTATGCTTATCGCCAACGATATGGCGCTCATCACGTTTTTGCCGCTCGGCTATCTCGCGCTTTCCTCCACGGGAAAGCAAAAATATATGCCGTTCACGTTTATCATGCAGAATATCGCGGCGAATCTCGGCGGCATGCTCACTCCGTTCGGCAACCCGCAAAATTTATATCTGTACGGGAAATTCAATATTCCCACGGGCGAATTTATGCTGATTATGCTTCCGCCGTTTGCGTTTTCCGTGCTCGCCATCGTGCTTTGCTGTATCGTTTTCGTCAAGCCGGAATCTCTCTCGCTGCCCGAAGAAGCCGTTACGCTTAATAAACCGCGGCTGGCTGCGTATCTTGCCTTGTTTGCGGTTTCCGTTTTAATGGTGTTCCGCATACTGCCGTACTATATCGGACTTGCCGTCGTCGCTCTCGGCGTGTTCGTTCTCGATCGTTCCGCCTTAAAAAAAGTGGACTACGCGCTTTTGTTTACGTTTGTGTTCTTTTTTATATTCTCCGGCAATATGTCGCGTATCTCCGCCGTGCGCGATCTCCTTTCGGAACTGCTTGCAAAAAACACTCTGCTTGTTTCCGTGCTGTCCTGTCAGTGCATTTCCAACGTCCCTTCGGCAATTCTGCTCTCCGGTTTCACGGGCAATTATAAAGCGTTGCTTCTCGGCGTGAATATCGGCGGCACGGGCACGCCCATCGCCTCGCTTGCCAGCCTTATCACGCTGAAAGAATATACGTCGCGCTATCCCGAATCCGCGGGAAAGTACCTCGCTATGTTTTCCGCGTTCAATTTCGCGTTTTTAATCGCGCTTACGATATTCTGCTCGTTTCTCGTGTAACAAGATGTGCGGCGGGCGTCGCGCGTTTCGTAACGGATTGTTACAAACTGTTTGAAATCAAAATTTGCGCCTTGTTCCCGGCTTCTCATTGTCTGAAAAAATACAGAGAACTTTATTTTTTTCGGCAAAAACGGTCAGCCTCTTCCGGAGGCTTCCCCTTGGGGGGCTTTTCTTGCCGAACTGCCGTTTAAGGCAGCTTCGGCAGCCTGCTGTCGCTGAAAGCGACTGATGAGGGGCGTAGCCCATTTTTTTGATTGAATTTTCCAACGGAAATATTCAATCAAGGGGCGGTTACATTTACGATTCGCAAAATTTTCAAACAAAAGGGCGGCAACCTGTTTTCCAAAAAAAGATTACCGCGCAAAGCATCAAAAAGGGGCGGTTTGCCGTTAAACGGCTGCTTATAACGCTCGCCCGAAAAATTTTCTTAAAAACCTTGAAAAACCGCCGTTCAAACGTTTGACATTCCCGCTTTTTTGCGCTATAATTTTTTCAGGTTCGAAAAAACCGTTTATTTTTTGTCTTACGGTTAGCCGTTGCTAACCACTTTTCCCGGACTTCCCGCAAAGGTCCGGGAGAAAAAGAATTTTCCGTGCAGCCGTGCTGTTTTTACACGGTTGCACGTCATGTAGTTAGCTTTTGCTAACCTATGATATATAAGAAGATATACAAAAAGAAAAAAGGAGAAAGAGGGTATGGCTTTAGTGGAAATGAAAGACGTAACGCGCGTGTATACCAGCGGCGATCACGAACTGAAAGCGTTGGACGGCGTAAATTTATCGCTGGAAGAGGGTAAGTTCATCGTGGTGCTCGGTCCCAGCGGTGCGGGCAAAAGCACGCTTTTAAACCTGCTGGGCGGGCTGGATTCGCCCACAAGCGGCACGATTACGGTAGACGGCAGAGATATTTCGAAGCTTTCGGGCGACGAGCTGGCGGAATACCGTGCGGAAAAGGTTGGCTTCGTCTTTCAGTTTTACAATCTCATTCCCACGCTCACGGTGTACGAAAACGTCGCGCTGGTAAAAGAGCTTTCGAAAAACGCGCTCGATCCCGCGGAAATGATTTCGGCGGTAGGGCTTGCCGATCACATGAAAAACTTCCCCGCGGAACTGTCGGGCGGCGAACAACAGCGCGTTTCCATCGCCCGCGCGCTTGCGAAAAACCCCAAAATACTTCTTTGCGACGAGCCCACGGGCGCGCTCGATTCCGAAACGGGCGTACTGGTTTTAAAATTGCTTTTAAAAATGGCGCGCGATTATAAAAAGACGATTATCATCGTAACGCACAACCAGAACATCGCAAAAATGGCAGACGTGGTGGTGCGCGTGAAGAACGGCAAAATCAAATTTTTCGAAGAGCAGGAACACCCGCTTTCCGCCGACGAAGTCGACTGGTAAAAGGAGGCGGCAATGTTATTCAAAAAACTGCTTCGCACGATGGGGCAATACAAAGCGCAGTTCATTTCCATGATCATCATGATCGCGCTCGGCTTCGGCGTTTTCGTCGGCGCGAATATGGAATGGGTTTCCATCGAAAAAAACACAAACCGCCTGTTCGAAGAAACGGGGCTTGCCGATTATAAAATTTATTCTTCTTCCGCGATGACTGGCGGCGTAACCGCAACCTTTTCCGAGGAAAATGTGCAGAAAATAAAAGAACTCGACGGCGTGAAAGACGCCGCAAGATTCTTTTCCGTCAACGCCGACGTTACCTTGGTAAACGGCGAAAAAATCAAAACGGAAAAAGACGGATCGGGCAAGGATAAAATTCCCCGCGCGGCAATCACCGTTACGGAAAGCGAAAACGTGTCCTTTTTCAATCTTACAAGCGGCGAAGCGTACGACGGGGCGTCGACGGATAAAATCTGGGTTTCCGATAAATTCGCCGAAGAAAAAGAAATAAAAGTCGGCGATACGCTCACGTTCGGCTCGGTGCCGGGTGTCGGCGCCTCGCTTGAATTTAAGGTGGCGGGGCTTGTGAAATCGGGCGAATATATGGTGTGCGTGCAGGATTCCACGCAGTTGATGCCCGATTATAAAATGTTCGGCTACGCCTACATAACGCCCGCGGCTTACAAAAAAATCTGCGAATCCGCGGGGCTTCCTTCGCCGTTATACGCGCAGATCAACGTCCGCGTAAATAATTTCGACGATTTTACGAAGCAAAAATTTTCCGACGCGGTAAACGCCGCGCTCGGCAAAACGATGTTTATCTTGTCCAAAGAAGAAAGCTCGTCTTACGCTTTAGCGCACGGCGAAGTCGAAGAAGGGCAGACGATGGGCGCGGTGCTGCCCGTGCTGTTCCTTGCCATCGCGGTGCTTACCATGATTACTACCATGCACCGTATCGCGGCGAAGGAAAAAACGCAGATCGGCACGCTGAAAGCGCTCGGCTATAAAAACAAGCGGATTCTTGCGCATTATTCCTCGTATGCGCTCGCCATCGGCATCGTCGGCGCGGCGCTGGGTATCGCGCTCGGCTACGGAATCGCGTATATCATTATGAATCCTTCGGGCATGATGGGTACGTATATGGATTTGCCCTACTGGAAACTGCACATGCCGTTTTTCTGCGTCGTAGTGATGATTGCCGTTTTGTTTGCGCTCACGCTCATCGGCTTTCTTTCGGTAAAGAGCATGCTGCGCGGCACGGCGGCGGACGCGCTTCGTCCGTACGCGCCGAAGAAGATGAAAAATCTCGCCATCGAAAAAACGAAGGCGTGGAAGAAGTTTTCGTTCGGCACGCGATGGAACCTGCGCGACGTCATGCGGCACAAATCCCGCACGCTGATGAGCCTTATCGGCATTATCGGCTGCACCGTTTTAATGGCGGGCGCGCTGGGCATGAACGATACGATGAACGCGTTTTTAACCGATTATTACGATAAGGCGATGAATTATTCCAGCCGCATTTACGTATCTTCTGCAAGCGAAGAAACCGTGGCGGAAATCGCGGAAAAATACGCCGCGGACGCAAGCGCCTCCGTCGGCGTGGAAATAGGCGACAAGGGCGTTTCGCTGGATATTTACGATATTAAACACGATAAAGTACGGTTTCTTGATAAAAAAGGCGCGCTTGTTCCGTTGCGGAACGACGGCGCGTATCTCTGCCGCCGCATCGCGGACGAATACAAATTAAAAGCGGGCGATACGTTTACAATAAGTCCGTACGGCACCGATAAAGAATATACGCTGAAAGTCAACGGCGTTATTTACTCTTCGTCGGAAAGTGTCGCAATCACAAACGCATACGCCGAAGCGTGCGGCGTCACGGGCTATAAAACGGACAGTCTGTACACCTCCGCCGTAAAGAACGTTCTGCTCGACGACGAGCTGACGAAGAATTTCGAAATACAGGATAAGCAGTCTATCGTGGAATCGTTCGAAACGTTTACAAGTCTGCTGAATTTGTCGGTAACGGTGCTGATTGCCGCGGCTATCGTGCTGGGCGTGGTGGTATTGTACAATCTCGGCGTAATGAGCTATACCGAACGCTACCGCGAAATGGCAACGCTGAAAGTGGTTGGCTTCAAAGATAAAAAAATCGCCGGGCTTTTAATCGGGCAGAATATGTGGGTAACGGTAATCGGAGCGATACTCGGTTTGCCGCTTGCCGCAGGCGCGCTCGGGTATCTGGTGAAAGAGCTCGCTTCCGAATACGAAATGCGCGTGGTTATGGGCTGGAAAACGTTTTTAATCAGTACGCTTTTAACGTTCTGCGTTTCGCTGGTAGTCAGTCTGTTCGTAGCGAAGAAAAATAAAAAAATCGATATGGTGGAAGCCCTCAAAGGCGCCGAATAATCCCGCGGGGGGCAAAGGAGATACAACCATGAAAAAAACAATTTTAACGATAGACGGCATGATGTGCGGCATGTGCGAAAGCCATGTGAACGACGCGATCCGCGCAAACTTCAACGTAAAAAAAGTGCGTTCGTCGCACGCGAAAAACCGCTGCGAAATTCTTTCCGAAAACGCAATCGACGAAAAAAAAGCGGCGGAAGTTCTGGGCGCGCTGGGCTATAAAGTAACCGCTTTTTCGGAAGAAGAATATAAGAAAAAGGGATTTCTGTTCTTTAAATAAGTGCGGAAATACGTAAAAAACGGTGCAAAAAAGCGTAAAAATCGCCTGAAAAACGGCGATTTTTTTGCGTTTTTCGGGCTTGTACGGTTGAATTTTTACTTTTTTTATGCTAAAATAGAGTCGGAAACAACGTAAAAACGCGTAAAATTACGCAAAAAAACGTTGTTTCCGGGAGGAAAAACGATGCCGAAAACCGATTTTAAAGAAGTGGCGGCGGATAAACGCAATCCGCGCTACGAAGAATTTACGCGGCGTGAAAACGGACTGTATTCCGAAAAAGGCGAGGTGCGCTCGCCGTTCGCGCGCGATTACACGCGGGTGCTTCACTCTACGGCGTACCGCCGCCTGAAGCATAAAACGCAGGTGTTTTACAACATCGAAAACGACCATATCTGCACGCGGATGGAGCACGTGCTGCACGTGGAATCGGCGGCGTATACCATTGCGAAGCGGCTGAAACTCAACGACGAGCTCACCCGCGCCATCGCCATGGCGCACGATCTGGGGCATGCGCCGTTCGGGCACCACGGCGAAAGAATCATCGGCAAGCTTTATAAAAAATATCTGAACGGCGAAACGTTCTGGCACGAAAAAAACGGATTGTACCTCGCCGATAAAATCGAACTGCTGCCCGATCACGAAAACGTGTACCGCAATTTAAACCTCACTTACGCCGTGCGCGACGGCATCGTTTCGCACTGCGGCGAAGTTGACGAAAACGGCGTGAAGCCGCGCGAAGAACTCATCGATCTGAGTGAGTTCACTACGCCCGGAAAATATCAGCCCGCCACCTACGAGGGGTGCGTGGTAAAACTTTCCGACAAAATCGCGTATGTGGGCAGAGATATCGAGGACGCGCTGAACCTTGGCTTTTTATCGCCGGCAAGCGTTGCGAAACTGCAGAAAATCGTGGGCTTGAAAAACGGAGAAGCGGTGAACACCAGCACGATTATGAGCAACATGATTTTAGACGTCTGTGCCGTTTCTTCGCCGGAAAAAGGCATTTGTTTTTCGGAAAAAATGGGGGAAACGCTTACGAAAATCAAGGCGTTCAACAACGAAAACATCTATAAAAACAAGCGTTTCGCGCCGTTCAACCGCTATGCGAAACTTGTGATAGGCGAGCTGTTTTATACGCTGTATTCCTGTTACGACCGCGGAAACCCCGTGCGCGGGCTGGAAAAGAAAAAACGGGCGTATCCCACGCTGGTAAGCGAATTCTGCGATTATTTGTTCAAGTACTGCGACGACGATTTTTCGCGCGAGGCGGGCTGGAAAAAACAGGCGTCGTATCGGAACGAAAAAGTGTACGGCACGCTGGAAAACAGGCAGATTTACGCGCGCGCCGTGCTGGATTACATCGCGGGGATGACCGATCGGTTTGCCGTGAAATGTTTCGACGAACTGATTACCTACTGATACGGAAGAACGGAGAGTAAAACATTGTATCCTTACGAAATTATATTCGGGCTGACTTTATACGATATTCTGATTGCCGCGGGCGTTGCGGCGGCGATTCTACTGTTTTCGTATCTGGCGGATAAGCGCGGAATCAAGAAAAAATTGCAGTCTTTGGTGATGGCGTGCACGTTGTGCGCGCTGGCGGGCGGATGGTTTTTCGCGGTGCTTACGCAAAGCTTTTACAACTATCTGGAAACGGGCGTTTTCACCTGGCGCGGCATGACGTTTTACGGCGGATTCGTGGGCGGCGCGGCGTGTTTTCTTCTGGTGTACTTTATCGGCGGAAAATTTGCGTTTAAAAAGACGGAAAATCCCCGTTACTATCTTACGGAATTTTTTACGGTGGCGGATATCGCCGCGTGCTGCGTGTGCGCGGCGCACGCTCTCGGCAGATTCGGCTGCTTGTTCGCGGGGTGCTGCCACGGCAAAGTGTACGCGGAAAAAAGGCCCTTTACGGTGCCGCTTTTAACCCTTTCCGTAAACGGAGAGGTGTTGCGGACGGAATATACCGTGCCCGTGCAGCTGTACGAAGCGCTGTTTTTGCTGGCGCTCGGCACGATTTTCTTTTTCCGCGCGCTGCGTAAAAAAACGTATGGTCTGCCGCTGTATCTGGCGTTGTACGGCGCGTGGCGTTTTTGCATAGAATTTGCGCGGGCGGACGACCGCGGCGCCACGGTGGTATCGTTTTTATCGCCCTCGCAGCTGGTGGCGCTGCTTCTGATAGCGGTTGCGGCGGCGGTGTTTTATACGGAGCGGCGCTGCCTGAAATTGCGGAGGAAAGCGGAAGATGAGCCATTCTGAAACGGGCGCGGAAAAAACGGCGGAGCAAAAGGCGGATGAAAAGCGGAAAAATCGCGCGCGCCTTGCGGCAGCCGCGGCGCTTCTTTTGATGCTTGCGGCGTACGAAATGTTTTTCGAAGGGTGGCTGTACCGCGCGTTGTTTGCTTCGCCCGGCACGGCGGAAGAATTTTCCGAACGGGAAATGCGGCTTCTTTCGGACAGTGCGGATACGATTTTATCGCGCCTGCTCGGTTTCGCCGCGGCGGCGCTCGCCGTGCGTTATTTAAACGTGCGCGTTTTCGGAAAATGCGGAGGAAAAGCGTTTTTGCGCACGTTGCCGTGTTTTTTCGTCGCTCTTCTCAACCCGCCCGTTCTGTCGCTGATTTTTAAAAATTCTTCGCTGGATTATTCCGGGGCGAAAATGGCGTGGTACGCCCTGATGTTCGCGGCGGAGTGCGTTGCCGTGGCGGCGTTCGAAGAAACGCTCTTCCGCGGCGCGGTGTTTCTTACGGTGCTTGAAAATCGTCGCGGCGACGGAAAACGGATTTTTGCTTCCGTTGCGATTTCTTCCGCGATTTTCGCGGCGGCGCATCTGTTAAATCTGTTTACGTCCTCGCCGGGGGCGGTGTTGCTGCAAACGGGGTATTCGTTCCTCCTCGGCGGCATGTGCGCCTACACGCTGCTGCGTACGAAAAACATATCTTTCTGCGTGGCGCTGCACGCGATATTCAATTTCTGCGGCACGCTGACGGAAAAATTCGGGCGCGGCGCCTGGGATACGCCGACAATCATCGCCTTTACGTGCGTTCTGGGCGTATTTACGGCGGCTTGGGTGATTTCCGATTTGTTCCGCATGAAAAAAGAATGCACGGATTGTTTTTATAAAATCGCCGCGGAAGCGCCGGAAACGGCATAATCCGCGCGGGAAAAGCATAGGAATAACCGATGAAGCTTTTCCCGGAAAAAACACGTAAATTTTTCGGGCGCGCGCTGTGGTGGTGCGCGCTTTTTGCCGTGTGTTTTTTATCGGCGTTTTACGCGTTTCCGTATCTGCGTGCGCGCGGCGGCGGGCAAGAAAATAGCGTCGGCGCCGATCGCCCGGCGGTGCTTTCGCTGTGGCACACGGATACGTTCGAGGGAGGGAAAGGCTCCCGCGCGGCGTTTTTAAAGCGGGTTGCCGCGGAGTACGGAAAGAAAAACCGCGGCGTTGCGGTGCTGGTTTCTTCCTATTCGGCGGAGGGGTTGCAAGCGGCTTTTTTAAAGGGCGAAACGCCCGATTTGTTGTCGTTCGGCATCGGCGCGGAAGCGGATACGGCGGCGTTTATGCCGCTGAGCGCGGAATTTACGAAAACGCTGAAAGCGGGGCGCGGCGCGGGAACGGGCAAAGCCGCGTTCGCCGTGCCGTGGTGCGTGAACGTCTACGCGCTTTACACGGAAAACGGAGATTTTTCGGACGTTTCGGCGGAAAACACGCTGATTTCTTCGGGCGGAAAAAATCTTGCGGAAGCCGCCGCGGCGATCGCCTTTCCGGGCGAAAAACTTTCCGGCGGCGTTACGGAAAGCGTGGCGGCGTACGCGGCGTTTTTAAACGGAGAAAAAAAGTATCTTCTGGGCACGGGCAGGGATATTTATCGGTTTGCGGCGAGAAACAGGCAGGTGCGCGCGGAGTTTTTGCCCGGGTATAACGATTTGTATCAGCAGATCGGCGTGATGAAAGCGCGGACGGACGAGAAAAAAAGAGAAGCCGCCGCGGCGTTCATACAATATCTGCTTTCGGAAAACGTGCAGAAGCGGCTGACGGAATTAGGAATGTTTTCGGCGTATTACAAAGCGTACGGCGGCGAAACGGGCGGCATAGCGGCGCAACTGGAAAACGAACTGTTTTCCTGCGGCGGGGCGAGGCTGTACGCGGACGCGTTTTTATCGGCGGAAGCGCGGAAAACGGCGGCGCGCTGCGCCTTGGAAGGAAACGCGGCGGAACTGAAAAATTTTCTGAAAGCAAAATAATTTTTCAAAACGGCGCGAAAAGGCGCGGAAACACTTTTAAAATCGCGAAAAATATGTTACAATAAAGGAGCGGAAAATTTTGCGGATTTTCGGGGACGGAAAAAAACGGCGGGAACTTTGCCAAAGAGAAGAAAACGCGGCGGCCGCGCTCTTGGAAAAACTGCGCCGCGTAAGCGAAGAACTTACGGCGCGCGGCGTGTTTGTGCGGAGGCAGACCAACCTGAACACGGCGGAAATTTCGCCGATGGGCGTAGGCGGCACGTGCGCGGCGGCGTTCTATCCCGATACGCTGGCTACGTTTACCGAGCTGATTACGGCATTGAAAAAAGCGGAGATTCCGTATGCGGTGCTCGGTTCGGCGGCGAACGTGCTGATTCCCGACGGTTCGGAAGAAGCGGAAAACGGCGGCGCGGGCGGCGGTTATCTGCTGCGCGGGGCGCTTGTGTTCACGAAGTATCTGCGCTCGATTGCCGTCGACGGCGAAAGCGTGTTCGCTTTCTGCGGCGTAACGGGCGCCGAGCTTTTATACCGCACGCGGGCGGCGAATCTTTCGGGCGCGGAATTTCTGGAAGGGATTCCGTGCACGGCGGGCGGCGCGGCGTACATGAACGCGGGCGCGGGCGGAAAGCACGTTTCCGATATTCTGGAATCGGCGCTTGTTTACGGCGACGGCGACATGCGCGTATACACGGCGAAAGAATGCGGTTTTTCGTACAAAGAAAGCGCTTTCATGAAGCGCGGCGAAGCGATTCTCGGCATAACGCTGCGGCTGAAAAAATCGTCGCCGGCTGCCGTGGAAGCGGCGATTTCGCGGGCGAAAGAGGCGCGGGCGCATCTGCCGCGGGGCAAAAGCCTCGGCTGCGTGTTTAAAAATCCGCCGTCGCTTACGGCGGGCGAAAACAGAATTTCCGCGGGGAAACTCATTGAATCGGCGGGCATGAAAGGAAAACGCGCGGGCGGCGCGGAAGTATCTGAAAAGCACGCGAATTTCATTGTAAACGAGGGCGGCGCCACGTATAAAGACGTGCGTTCGCTTATCGAAGAAGTGCGGCGCGCCGTGTACGAAACGCAGGGCGTGCGGCTGGAAGAAGAGATACGCTATCTGGACGATTTGTGGAAATAGCCGCCGCGGCGCTTTAAAAACGGCAAAATCGCCGCGGCGACAAACAGGCGGAGGCAGAGCCGCGCGGACGGCACGGCGGAAAATTACCGCGGGCGGCGCGGACGGAAGGAAGAAAGAAAAATGATTCTTACGGCGGATTATCATACGCATACACCGTACTCGCACGGGAAGAACACCGTGGAAGAGAACGCGGCGGCGGCGAAAGCAAAAGGACTGAAGCAGATCGGAATCACCGATCACGGCTTTTCGCATATATTTTTCGGCTTGCGGCGCAAAAAAGTGCCCGCGCTGATTGCGGACTGCCGCGCGGCGGAAGAAAAAACGGGAGTGAAAGTGCTTGCGGGCATGGAAGCGAACATCCGCGGCGCCGACGGACGGACGGACATCACGCCGGACGTTTACGACGATTTCGATTTGTTCGTCGCCGGGAAGCACGTGATGATCGCGTACGATTCGTTCCGGGATTTCCGCCGCTATTTTTGGGGGAATCTGATTGAGGACAAGCTGAAAAAAGGGAAGAATCCGCCCGAAAAACTGGTGGAATACAACACGAAAGCGTACATCGAAACGATTAAAAACAACCCCGTGGACATCATTTCGCACCTTGGGTACCTGTGTCCGTGCAACGTGAAAGAAGTGGCGAAGTGCGCGCGCGATTACGGAACGTATATCGAACTGAATTCCAAAAAAACGCATCTTTCCGACGAGGAGCTCTTCGAAGCGTACGATACGGGCGTGCGGTTTGTGATGGATTCGGACGCGCATACGGCTTCGCGCGTGGGCGATTTCGCGCTTGCGGAAGAACAGATAAAGCGCGTGGGACTGCCGACGGACAGAATAGACAATATCGACGGGAGATTGCCTTCGTTCCGTTTCGCGGCGTTCAAGGCGAAGAGATAGCGGCCGCTAAAGGGCGGGTGTGCGGGAAAAGAGAGGAAGAAACGCGGAGCGACGGCAGGGCGGAAACGGTAGGTGGCGGCGATGAATTTTACTTCGGACGTAAAAAAAGAATTGATGAAACTGCCGTGCGGCAAAGAAGAGTCGCGCGCGGCGCTTTCGGCGTATTTTTCGGCGTGCGGCGTGTTTGCGGAAAGCGGAACGGGCGAGCCGGAATTTTTTCTTGTATCGGAAACGGAGCGGGTGGCGGAGTTTTTCACGGGGCTGTTTTATAATCTGTTCGGCGAGCGGCTGATCGTTTCGCGCGCGGTGAAAGACAGGCTGAGCGGGCGGAGCAGGCTGATACTGGAGTGTCCGCGCGGGGCGAAAAACGCGCTGGAAACGCTGGAACTGTACAAGCCGGGCGCGGGGTTTACGGTTGGCGTGCCGCAGGGATTCAAGGAAAACGACGCGGCGCGGCGGGCGTATATTTGCGGGGCGTTTCTGGGCGGCGGAAGCATCACTTTGCCGGCGGACGGGAAGAAAACGGGGTACCACCTCGAAATCGCGTTTCCCGCGGAAGAGGACGGGGAAAGCGCCGTGGCGGAAGAGTTTGCCGCGCTTGCCGAGGCGGACGATTTGCTGCTGAAATGCGTGAAGCGGGGCGGCGAAACGGTGGCGTATATGAAGAGCAAAGAGGCGATTTCCGATTTTCTTTCGGTGCTTGGCGCGGAAAACGCTCTGAAAAAATTCGGCGCGTTCTGCGAGGAGCGGGAGAAAAACAACAACCTGAACCGCGCGGCGAACTGTTCTTCGTTCAATGCGGATAAGACGGCGACGGCGGCGGTGAAACAGGTGCTGGCGATTGAAAAAATCGTGGCGGCGGGGGCGGATACAACGCTGGCGGCGCCGCTTAAAAAGCTGATTGCGCTGCGGCTCGCCCGCCCGGAACTTTCGCTGCAGGAGCTGGCGGACGAACTGGGCGTTTCGAAAAGCTGCCTGAGCCACAGGATGAGGAAGCTGACGGAGATTGCGGCTGACATTCCGTAAGACGGCGCAAGGGGAAAACAGGGAAGAACAGAACAGAAAAAAGGAAGATTTATAATGACGGATTTCGTACATTTACACGTGCATACCGAATATTCGCTTCTCGACGGCATGGCGAAAGTGGAAGATCTGATGGACCACATGCAGAAAAACGGCATAGATACCTGCGCCGTAACCGATCACGGCAATATGTATGCCAGCTTATATTTTGCCGAGGAGTGCAAAAAACGCGGGTTCAAATATATCATCGGCTGCGAATTGTACGTTACCGACGATATGTACGACCACCGTTACGGCACGAAAACCGAACATATCGTGCTGCTTGCCAAAAACAAGACGGGCTATAAAAATATCGTAAAGCTGGATTCGATGAGCTATATCGACGGATTTTACGGCAAGCCGCGCACCGATTATAAATCTATCAAAGAACACCACGAGGGCGTTATCTGTTTATCGGCGTGCCTCGCGGGGCGGATTCCGCGCCTTTTGATGGAAGGAAATTACGAGGGCGCGAAGGCGTTTGCGAAGGAAATGCAGGACGTTTTCGGCGAAGATTTCTACATCGAATTGCAGGATCATTTTCTACCGGAGGACAGGCAGGTGCTGCCGCAGCTGATACAAATCGCGCGCGAACTGAATATTCAGATGGTAGCCACCAACGACGTGCACTATATCAATAAAGAGGACTGGGAAGCGCAGGACATTCTGCTTTGTATTCAGACGAAGAAAACGCTTGCCGATCCCAAGCGCATGAAGTTCGGCACGCACGAATTTTACATGAAATCGGGCGACGAAATGGCGGAACTTTTCAAGGACGTGCCCGAGGCGATTACCAACACCCGCGCCATTGCAGACAAAATCGAAGAGGAAGTGTTCGACCTCGATAAAAAAGGCAACCCTATCCGCGATACGTCGCTGATTCCTCTGTACACGCCGGACGACGGCTCTACGCCGCCCGATTATTTAACGCGCCTTACCTGGGAGGGCTTGCCGAAACGCTATAAGGAAATTACGCCCGAAATCAGGCAGCGCGCGGAATACGAGCTGGGCATCATCATCAAAATGGGGTTCGCCGATTACTTTTTAATCGTGTGGGACTATATCAACTGGTCGCGTCTGCACGGGATTCCCGTAGGACCGGGCCGAGGCAGCGGCGTGGGCAGCATCGTGGCGTATTCGATAGGCATCACCGACGTTGATCCGCTTCGCTACGATTTGATTTTCGAGCGGTTTTTAAACCCCGACCGCGTTTCCATGCCCGACTTCGACGTGGACTTCTGCACGAAGCGCCGCTACGAAACCATAGAGTACGTACGGCAGAAATACAAGCCTACCAACGTGGCGCAGATCGTAACGTTCGGTACCCTCGCTTCGCGCGCCGTTATCAAGGACGTGGGGCGCGTGATGGGCGTGCCGTATTCGGAAACGGATAAAGTGGCGAAGCTGATGGACGGCAAATCCTCCATCAGAGAACTGCTCGGACTGAAGATTGCGGGCATAGAAAAGAAACTGCAGAACCCCGATTTGAACGCGGAGGACAGGAAAGATCTGGAAAAGAAACTTGCCGACCAGAAATCCAAGCGCAATTCCGAATTTATCGCGGTGTACGAAAACAACGAAGAACTGCACCGCGTAATCGATATGGGCTTAAAGCTGGAAGGCACGCCGAAGAACACTTCGGAACACGCCGCGGGCGTGGTTATCTGCCGCAAAGTGCTTTCGGATAACGTACCTCTCGCGCGGAACGGCGACGACATCGTAACGCAGTTTGATATGAAAGAAGTGGAAGCGGTGGGCATGCTGAAAATGGACTTCCTTGCGCTTACCACGCTTACCGATATGCAGAACACGCTGCAATATATCAAGGAAAATTACGGCATAGACATAGACTTTCACGAGATAGGGTACGACGTTCCCGAAGCGTATCAGCTGATTTCTTCCGGCGATACCGACGCGGTGTTCCAGCTTGAACAAGGCGGCATGAAAAAGTTCATGAAAGATTTGCAGCCGAACTGCCTCGAAGATTTAATCGCCGGTATTTCGCTGTATCGCCCCGGTCCCATGGACTTTATTCCGAAATACATTCAGAACAAGCACCACCCCGAAGGGATTGTGTACGATACGCCTTACCTCGAGCCTATCTTAAAAAATTCGTACGGCGTTATCGTGTATCAGGAACAGGTAATGCAGATTTTCCAGCACCTTGCGGGGTATTCGCTGGGACAAGCCGACCTTGTGCGCCGCGCCATGGCGAAAAAACACCTCGACGAACTGATGGCGCAGAAAAATAAATTCATTTACGGCGACATTGAAAGCGGCGGCAACATTACGGGCTGCGTTTCCAAGGGGATTCCCGCGGATGTGGCGGCGAAAATTTTCTCGGATATGGAAAGTTTCGCTTCGTACGCGTTCAACAAATCGCACGCGGCGGCGTATGCGGTGGTCGCCTATCGCACGGCGTATCTGAAATATTTCTATCCGAAAGAATTTCTGGCGGGTATTTTAAACGACCGTCTGGATAAAATCGAAGAAATTTCGAAGTATATCGCGTATATGAAGGAACGCGGCATCGAAGTGCTGCAACCGGATATCAACCGTTCGAAAACCATTTTCGCCGTAGAGGGCAAGGGACTCAGAATCGGGCTGGGCGCGCTTCGCGGCATCGGCATCGAAGCCATCGAATCCGTGATTTCGGAACGCGACGAACACGGAGAGTTTGCCGACTTTGCCGATTTCAACGTGCGTTGCGCGAAATATATCAACAAGCGCATTGTGGAAAGTCTGATTTACGCGGGCGCGTTCGATTGTTTCGGGTATCCGCGCTCGGTATTCATCGCCGTGTACGAAGAGGTGCTGGCGCGCGTTACGGCAATGGAAAAACAGAAATCGGGCAACCAGATTTCGCTGTTCGGAAACATCATCGAAGAAGAAAAAGTGGTGATCGATTACCCCGTGATTCCCGAATACGATCAGGCGGAAAAACTGTCGCTGGAAAAATCGGTGCTGGGCGTGTACGTCAGCGGGCACCCGTTTGAAAAATACGCGCCGTACTTCAAAGACAGAACCTTCAACTGTTCGATGCTGCAATACGAAGAGGATGAAGAAACGGGCGAAAAGAAGTACACGGAAATAGAATCGGGGCAGCAGGCAACGATGGGCGGCATGATTTCGACGTACAAGAAGTTGCAGACGAAGAGCGGCTCTTCGATGGCGTTCGTAACCGTGGAAGATATGTACGGCACCGTGGAATGCGTATGTTTCCCTAAAACGTACGATAAAATCCGCGGGTTTCTGCAGGCGGACAAGGTGGTGTCGCTTTCGGGAAAAATCGATATTTCCGAAGAAAAAGCGCCCGTCATCATCGTGGATAAAATGACGGAGTTCGTTCCGCCCGAAGAAAAAACGGCGGAAACGGTAAAGCCCGCGGCGAACGGACAGGGAAACCCGGCAGGCGGCGCGGGCAGAGCGCGCATGGAAGAAAAGGACGACGATGAAAAAACGCTGTGGCTGAACGTAACGGGGCTGGACAAGTTGGATTTGGACGAACTGACGGATACGCTTACGTTCTACGCGGGCAACACGTCGGTAATTTTCGTGGATACGCAGAAGCGTGCGAAATATATGTGTTCGCAGAAAGTGGCTTTGTCGCGGGCGCTGTTTGCGGAACTGGCGACGTGCCTGACGGAGGACAAGATAAAACTGCTTTGAGGGCGCAGGCGCTATGCGCCTTGGGGCTTCATCTGCGTGCGCCCGTAAAGTGCTGCGCCCCTCATCACCGCCGCTACGCGGCAGAGCTTCCCCCCAAGGGGAAGCCTATGAAATAGGCCGACAATTTTATGCAGGCAAGAGGGGAAGCCGCGAAGCGGCTGACAATTTTTTGCCGAAGAAAATTTTGTGAGCTAAATTTTGTGCGAGAACAAGGTGCTATGCGCCTTGGGGCTTCATTTGCGTGCGCCCGTAAAGTGTTGCGCCCCTCATCACCGCCGCTACGCGGCAGAGCTTCCCCCCAAGGGGAAGCCGCGAAGAGGCTGACAATTTTATGCAGGCAAGAGGGGAAGCCCGGTTGCAAGGCGGTTATCAAAATTTCAAACGCTGACGGAACAGTCCGTAACGAAACGCCCTGCGGGCATGTTAAGGAACGGCAAGGTTGCAAGGCGGTTATCAAAATTTCAAACGCTGACGCGACAGTCCGTAACGAAACGGGCTGAGCCCGTGTTAAAATAGTGCAAGAAACGAACAAAAGTGAAAATAAATAAAAAAATTTCAATTTTTGCCGCAAAAGAGTTTGTTTTTTTCGTCCGATTTGATATAATATAACGGAAATGATCAAACTGCTTGAAAATAAGCTTTTTTCGGGCGGGCAAAAGAAAAAATACGCCTGTTCGGCAGGAGGGCAATGGTATGAAACGTATAGGATTATTAACGAGCGGCGGCGACGCGCCCGGCATGAACGCGGCTATTCGCGCCGTAGTTCGCACGGCGATTTACTACGGCATGGAAGTTTGCGGCATCGAAAGAGGGTATGCGGGGCTGATTGAGGACGACGTGATTCCCATGGAAATGCGCAGCGTTTCCGATATCGTGCAACGCGGCGGCACGAAGCTGCGTACGGCAAGATGCCTTGAAATGCTTACGAAAGAGGGGCAGCAGCAGGCGGTGAAAACGCTGGAAAAACACAACATCGACGGGCTTGTGGTAATCGGCGGCGACGGTTCGTTCCGCGGCGCGAAAATCCTTTCGGAAGATTACGGCGTGCCTACCATCGGTATTCCCGGCACGATCGATAACGATTTACAGTACACCGATTACACGCTGGGCTTCGATACGGCGGTGAACACCTGCCTCGATATCATCAACAAACTGCGCGACACGATGACTTCGCACGAACGTATTTCCGTTGTGGAAGTAATGGGGCGCCATTGCGGCGACATCGCGCTGTATTCGGGTATCGCTTCCGGCGCGGAAATCATCATCGTTCCCGAAATCAACTTCGATATGGACGACGTGGTGATGAAAATCAATCGTTCCAGAGCCAGCGGCAAACACTCCAACATTATCGTTGTGGCGGAAGGCGTGATGTCCGCGGACACGTTTGCGAAACAGCTGCAGGAAGTTACGGAATATTCCGTACGTCCTACCTGCATCGGGCACGTGCAGCGCGGCGGTTCGCCTTCGATGGCGGACAGAATGCTGGCGGCACAGTTCGGCAATAAGGCGGTGCGCCTGCTTTGCGAAGGCATCGGCAACCGCGTGGTAGGTATTCATAAGAACGAAATTATCGATATGGATATCATCGAAGCCGTTTCCATGAAAAAACAGTTCAATTACGAACTGTACGAAACGCTGCAGATGATTTCGATGTGATGGGAGCGTACGCTTCGTAAAATTGTCTGTTCGCCGGGAAAATTCCCGGCGGACGGCGTTTTTATTTATAAGAAGATTGCGTTGCCGGATCGCCGGCGGCGTTGTTTAACGGAAAAACGGCGCACGTCGGGGTTTAACCGCGACGACGGGAAAAACGGCGTAAATCAAAACGACTGAAAAGGAAGAGAAAATATGATACTTACGGTGGGAATGAGTCCGTGCGTGGACGTTACGGTGCGGCTGAATAAATTCGCTCTCGGCAAAACGAACGTGGCGGGAGAGAAAATCGTAACGTATGCCGGCAAGGCGAATAATGTGGCGCTCGGCGTTTCCAGACTCGGCGGCGCGGCGTTCGTTACGGGGTTTATGTACAACGAAAACGGTTCGTTGTTCGAAAAGGCGCTGGATAAAGAGGGGATTCCGTTCAGCTTTATCTGGAACCCCGGCCGAGTGCGTGAGAATTATAAATTCATCGACGGAAAAGGCGTGCTTACCGAAGTGAACGAGGAGGGGCGCGAAGTGGCGGGCGAAAAGCTGCGCGACCTTCTGGATTTCGTGCGCGTGCAGGCGGCGAAAAGCGAAGCGGCGGTGATTTCCGGCGGCGCGCCGAAAGGAACTCCCGCAAGTTTTTATAAGGACCTGATAACGGCGGCGAAGGGCGCGAAAATCGTTGCGGCGGATACTTACGGCGACAGGCTGAAAGCGGCGCTGGAAGCGGGCGTAGACCTGATAAAACCCAACCTCGACGAGCTTTCGGCTACGCTGGGCGGCGATTTTTCCGCACGGAATGAACAGCTGGCGGGCGCGCGGGCGCTGGCGAAAGCGGGTGCGAAACACGTGTTGTTATCGCTGGGCGGCGAAGGCTCGATTCTGACGGACGGCGAGGAGACATACTATGCGGAGGGCGTGCGCGTGGCGGTGGAAAGCACGGTGGGCGCGGGCGACGCGATGCTTGCCGCGGCAACGAAATCGCTGGCGGAGGGATTGCCTCTTGCGGAAATTCTGCGCCGCGCGGCGGCAGCGGGAACGGCTTCGGTAACGGAGCGAAGCGATCCTTCCTTTAAAAAGGAAACGTACGATAAAATTTACGCGCTGACGAAAGTTACGAAGCTGTAAAAACCGCGAATGCGAGGCAGGAAGATTTTTCCGCCGATTCTTGAAATTTTCGGAAATTCCTGTTTTTTCGACGCGGAAATCGCTTGAATTTTCTTTGCGCGGAGAGTATAATAATATTGCGGGCGACAAAGCCGGATACGTTGAAAATATTTTAAAAGGAGATATGCAGTATGTACAGTTACAAGAACGAACAGAAAAAAATCGACGAACAGAAGTGGAAAGACAGTTACGAAAGCGGCGAGGATAAATGCGGCAGCTACGAATATTGTTCCGTCTGCAAAAAGGAAGAGGAGTACCCCTGCGCAAAGGCGAAACGTCGCGTAGCAAATAAAAAAAGCGGCAAAACCCGCGTGGCCGTGCTGAAAGCCTGAACGCCGTCCGGCAACGATTTCGGAAAACGGCAGCGCTTTTCTATATCATTTTCGATATAGATTATTTCGTTTTTTATATAATAACGCCTGAAGATTTTTTGTAAACGCGGGCGTTTTTATAACGCTGTAAGTTGTGTGATTTATCATCAAAAAATGGTTAAAAAGGTCGAAAAGTTTACAAAAAAAAGACAATAGCGAACGTGAAAACGAGGATTTCGTGAAAAATTTCGGAATGGCTTGCGTTCGGTTGGGGTTCGTGATATAATAGTATTGCTGGAAGTGCGGCGAAGAAAGTTTTAAAGAGACGCGCGCGCGGGCAAAAAACAAAGGAAAAGAGGTATTTATATGAACAACAAGGTTACAATCATCGGCGTTGGTTCGGTGGGCGCAACGATCGCTTACACGCTCGTGGCGGGCAGTTCGGTATCGGAAATCGTTCTTATCGACGTGAATTCCGAAAAAGCGGTGTCCGAGGCGCTGGATATCAAACAGGCGACGCCGTTTCTTTCTCCCGCGAACGTGTACGAAGGCAGCTATGCCGACGCCGCCGGTTCGGATATCGTAATCATCACTTCCGGCGTGGGCAGAAAGCCCGGACAGAGCCGCATCGATCTGGCGCAGACCAACGTGAACATCATCAAACAGATCGCGCCGAAAATCGTGCAGTATGCGCCGAACGCCATTTATCTGATGGTGGCAAACCCCGTAGACGTGCTTACTTACGTATTCGAAAAAATCACCGGGTTGCCCAAGGGGCAGGTGATCGGTTCGGGTACCATTCTCGATACCATTCGTCTGCGCACCCGTCTTTCCGAACTGTATTCTATCAACCAGAAGCAGGTGCACGCGTACGTTCTGGGCGAACACGGCGACAGCTCGTTCGTGGCGTGGTCGGCGGCGAACATCGCGGGTGTGCCTTTAAACGATTACGGCAGCGCGATGGTAGATACAAACATTCTGCCCATCACTCCTTATTCGAAAGACGAAGTAGAGGAATACGTGAAAAAATCGGGCGGTAAAATCATCGCGGGCAAGGGCGCGACGTTCTACGGCATTGCGGCAAGCGTGGCGCACATCGTCAACTCGCTGTATTCCGGCGTTGATTCCGTGCTGGCGCTTTCTTCGATGCTCACGGGGGAATACGGCATTTCGGACGTATGCCTGAGCATTCCCTGCCTGCTCGGCAAAAACGGCATCATCACCACGCTTACGCCGAAACTCGCCGAGGACGAGCTTGCGAAGCTGAAGCTGAGCGCCGAAACCCTGAAGGGCGTTATCGAAAAAGTACAATACTGAAACATATCCGTTCCGGTGTAAAATGCCGGGCGCGTTTTTGCCGGAACGGAACAAACAAACGAAAGAGAGGCTGAAATGGAATACCGTATCGAAAAAGATACTATGGGCGAAATGCGCGTGCCCGCGGATAAGTACTGGGGCGCGCAGACGGAAAGAAGTCATGAAAACTTTTTAATCGGCGGCGAAGTGATGCCGCGCGAAATCACGCGGGCGTTCGGTTATCTGAAAAAAGCCGCGGCAAACGCGAACTGCCGCCTGGGCGTGATTTCCGAAGAGAAGCGCGCGGCGATCGCGGACGCGTGCGATAAGGTGATTTCGGGCGAGCTGAACGAACATTTCCCGCTTGTGGTATGGCAGACGGGCAGCGGTACGCAGAGCAACATGAACGCGAACGAAGTGATTGCGAACTACGCGAACGACAAGGCGGGCAAGAAGCTTCTGCACCCGAACGACGACGTGAACAAATCGCAGAGTTCCAACGATACGTTCCCCACGGCGATGCACGTGGCGGCTACGTTGGTGATCGAAGAAAAGCTGCTTCCCGCCGTCGATACGCTGATTTCCACGTTCAGACGCCTCGAAAAAGAAAACGAGGGCATCGTAAAGAGCGGCAGAACGCATTTGCAGGACGCCGTGCCCATCGCGTTTTCGCAGGAAATTTCCGGTTGGCGCAACATGCTTGAAAAAACGCGCGGCATGATTTCGTATACGCTGGGCGGACTTTCGGAGCTTGCCCTCGGCGGCACCGCCGTAGGTACGGGGCTGAACGCGCCGAAAGGCTTTGCGGAAGCCGTGGCGGAAGAGATGAGCGCGCTGACGGGCAGAAAGTTCGTTACGGCGGAAAACAAATTCCACGCGCTGACGGCGAAAGACGATATCACGTTTGCGCACGGCGCGCTGAAAGCGCTCGCCGCAGATATGATGAAGATCGCCAACGACGTGCGCTGGCTGGCTTCAGGTCCCCGCGACGGCCTTGGCGAAATCTTCATTCCCGAAAACGAACCGGGTTCTTCGATTATGCCGGGCAAGGTAAACCCCACGCAGTGCGAAGCGGTTACGATGGTAGCCGTGCAGGTGATGGGCAACGACGCCGCCGTGGGTTTCGCGGCTTCGCAGGGGAATTTCGAACTGAACGTATTCATGCCCGTGATCGCCTATAACTTCCTGCAGTCGGCAAATCTGCTTGCCGATTCGATCACGTCGTTCGAAAAGAACTGCGCGCGCGGAATTAAGGCGAACAAGGAAAAGATGCATCATAATCTTTACAATTCGCTGATGCTGGTAACGGCGCTGAACCCGTATATCGGCTACGAAAACGCGGCGAAAACGGCGAAGAAAGCATATAAAGAAAACATTTCCCTGAAAGAAGCGTGCGTATCGCTCGGCTTCCTTACGGCGGAAAAATTCGACGAGGTATTTCGCCCCGAAGATATGGCTTGCCTGAACAAATAAGGAAAGCGCATACTCACAAACGAAAAACACGGGAAGGAAACGGTATGGAAATTTGTTATTATCCCGGTTGCACGCTGAAAACGCAGGCAAAGGAGCTGGACGTTACGGCTCGCAAAGCCGCGGAACTGTTGGGCGTAACGATGACGGAAATAGAAAACTGGCAATGCTGCGGCGCGGTGTACCCCTCTGCAAAGAGGGAAATCGCTTCGCGGCTTTCTGCCGTCCGCGCGCTGGAATACGCGAAAGAACACGGCGGCAAACTGCTTACGCTTTGTTCCGCCTGCCATAACGTAATCAAGCGGACGAACGAGGACATTAAAACGGACGGGGATTTTTCGCGCGCGGCGAATACGTATCTCGGCTTCGAAACGCCGTATAACGGCGAAACGCGGGTGATGCACTATCTGGAATTTCTGCGCGACGAAGTGGGTTTCGAAACGATTAAAAGCAAGGTGGTGAAGCCGCTGAACCGCAAAATCGCGGCGTATTACGGCTGCCTTTTGCTGCGCCCTTCGAAAGTAATGGCGTTCGACAACCCCGAAAATCCGTCGTTGATGGAAAAATTTATCGAAGCGCTGGGCGGCACGCCCGTAACGTACGCGTTTAAAAACGAATGCTGCGGCGCGTATCAGTCGGTGAAAAATCCGGAACTGACGAAGGCGAAGAGCCGCAAAATTTTAGAAAACGCGGCAGCCGCGGGCGCGGCGGAAATCGCTACGGTGTGCCCGCTGTGCCATTATAATCTGAAAGAAAACGGCGGCGGAGCACTGAAAGTAATCGACCTGCCCGCGCTGATTTGCGAGGCGCTGGGCGCGGAGTGCGAAAACCGCGTAACCTGCGCGGCGGCGGGCAAAACCTGCGCGGCGTGCGGCGCGGCGGAAGGAGGCAACGTATGACGCGGGAAGAACGGCTTGAAAATTTGCGGGAAATTTGCGGCACGAACATCTACTCGTGTATGAAATGCGGCAAATGTTCCGGGCGGTGCCCCGCAAACGTGCAGCCGCACGCATTCGTTTCGCGGCTGGTGCGCGGCAGGCTGGAAGAACTTTTAGCCGATAAAAAGGCTTGGGATTGCCTTACCTGCTATGCTTGCGCGGAGCGTTGCCCCCGCGGCGTATCGCCCGTTTCGGTGGTGGAAGCGGTGCGGAAAACGCAGGTGTGCATGAAAGAAAACAACCATATCGCGGCGGAGGAAATTCCGCCCGTCGTGGGAGAACATACCCCCCAGCAGCTGTTTGTTTCCGTATTCAGGAAGTTTAACGGCTGAGCGGGCTGCGGGGCGTAGCGTAAAGAAAAAGACAAAAAATCACAACGAAAGACAAAATATAAACGGGTAGAAAAAATGCAAAGAATAGGAGTATTTATCTGTCATTGCGGAACGAACATCGCTGCGACGGTGGACGTGAAAAAAGTGGTGGAAACCGTGAAGCGCGAGGACGGCGTGGTATTTGCCGCGGATTATCCGTACATGTGCTCGGAAAACGGTCAGCAACTCATCCAGAACGCGATCAAAGAGCAGAAGCTGACGGGAATCGTCATCGGTTCCTGCTCGCCGCGCATGCACGAAGCAACGTTTAAAAAGGCGGCGGCGCAGGCGGGCCTGAACGCGTACATGGTGGAAGTGGCGAACCTGCGCGAACATTGTTCGTGGATTCACAAGAATATGGACGAAGCCACGGAAAAAGCCGTGATTCTTGTGCGCACGGCGATTGCGAAAGTGAAGCTGAACGCGCCGCTTACGCAGGGCACAAGCCCCGTTACGAAGCGCGCGCTCGTCATCGGCGGCGGCATCGCGGGTATTCAGGCGGCGCTGGACATCGCGGAAGCGGGTTTCCCCGTAGACATCGTGGAAAAGAACGCCACCATCGGCGGCAGAATGGCGCAGCTGGATAAAACGTTCCCCACGCTGGACTGTTCGGCTTGTATTTTAACGCCGAAAATGGTGGACTGCGCCCAGAGCGATAAAATCGAAATACTTTCCTATTCGGAAATCGAAGCGGTGAAAGGGTTCGTGGGAAACTTCACCGTAAAAATCCGCAGAAAGGCGCGCTATGTAGACGAAACGAAGTGCACGGGCTGCAAAGCGTGTATGGAAAAGTGCCCTTCGAGAAAGGGACTGAACGAATTCAACATGGGGCTGAACACGCGCACGGCGATTTATATTCCGTTCGCGCAGGCGATTCCCAACGTAGCCGTCATCGATCCGCAGCAGTGCATTAAATTAAAGACGGGCAAATGCGGAATCTGCTCTAAAATCTGCGGCGCGCACGCGATCGATTACGAAATGAAAGATACGTTTATCGAGCGGCAGTACGGCGCCATCGTGGTGGCTACGGGCTTCAAGCCGATTTCGCTGGAAAACTTCAACGAATATTCCTACGCCACGGAAAAGGACGTGATTACCTCGCTGGAACTGGAACGGCTGATGAACGCCGCGGGACCTACGGGCGGCACGCTTCTGCGCCCTTCGGACGGCACGCACCCGAAAGTGATTACTTTCATCCAGTGCGTAGGCTCGCGCGACGTATCGGGTTGCGGCAAGCCGTACTGCTCCAAAATCTGCTGCATGTACACGGCGAAGCACGCGATGCTCATCCGCGAAAAATACCCCGATACCGAGGTACACGTATTTTATATCGACGTGCGTACGCCCGGTAAGAACTACGACGAATTCTACCGCCGCGCCGTGGAAATGTACGGCGTGGATTACATCAAAGGCATGGTGGGCAAGGTATACGGCGAAAACGGCAAGCTGATGGTGCAGGGCGAAAACCTCATCGACGGCGAGCAGGTTACCATCGCTTCCGACCTTGTGGTGCTTGCCACGGCGATCGAGCCGGAACCTTCCGTAAGAAAGGTTGCCACGCTTTTAACCGCCAGCATCGATACGAACAACTTCCTCACCGAATCTCACGCGAAGCTGCGCCCCGTGGAAAGCCCCACGGCGGGCGTGTATCTCGCGGGCGTTTGTCAGGGACCGAAAGACATTCCCGAAACGGTATCGCAGGCTTCGGCGTGCGCGGCGAAAGTGATCGGTTTGCTTGTGAAGAACGAACTGAAAACCAACCCCTGCGTGGCCGGCGCGAACGAGAATATGTGCAACGGCTGCGGGCAGTGCGCCAACGTGTGCGCGTACGGCGCCATCACGTATGAAGAAAAGCAGTTCAGAATCGGCGGCGGCAAGACGGAAACGCGCCGCGTTGCGTGCGTGAACCCGGCGGTGTGCCATGGCTGCGGCGCCTGCACGGTAACCTGCCCTTCGGGCGCGATGGATCTGAAAGGATTCTCTACGAAGCAAATTATCTCGGAGGTGGAAAGTATATGCAAAGCGTAGAAAATACGACGGCCGTAAACGGCGGCGAAAACGGCGCGTTTGTGCCTAAAATCGTGGCGTTTTGCTGCAACTGGTGCTCGTATGCGGGCGCCGATCTTGCAGGCTCTTCGCGGCTTTCCTATCCCGCGGCGGTAAAAATCATCCGCGTGCCGTGCTCGTGCCGCGTGAACCCCACGTTTGTGCTGAAAGCGTTTCAGCAGGGCGCGGACGGCGTGATTCTGTGCGGCTGCCACCCCGGCGACTGCCATTACGTAACGGGAAACTATTACACGCGCAGAAGAATGGCGTTGCTGTTCAACTTCCTCGATTATATGGGAATCGAGCGCGAAAGAATGAGAGTGGAATGGGTTTCCGCCGCGGAAGGCGCGCGCTTTTCGCAGGTGATGAACGATTTCGTGGGCAAGGTAACGGCGCTGGGCGAAAACAGAAGAATCGCCGACATCCGTTGCAAGGATATGAGCGAAAGCGAGTTTATCGCGGGAGGACGGGAAAATGACTGATTTGTATAACGCTTGTTTATTCCGCGCGAAAGAGCTTTTGAAAAGCGGCGAAGTCGCGCGCGTGATCGGCTGGAGAAAGGGCGAATTTTCCTACGACGTTTCGCCCGCGTTCTTCGAAACCGAAGAGCAGCTGAAAGATTTCACGTACGATTATTTCTGCGGCGCGAATCTTTCGAAATACCTCGTGGAAATTTCTAAAAAAGAGGGCGTAACGGCGGTGTTTTTAAAGCCGTGCGATACCTATTCTTTCAACGAACTGGTAAAAGAACATCGCGTGGCGCGCGATAAAATCCGCGTGATTGCGGTGGAGTGCCGCGGCAAAGTCGATTATAAAAAAGCCGAAAAGGCGGCGGGCGAAAGCGTGCTTGCCATCAACGAAACGGACGATACGAAAACGCTGGAACTGGTTACGGAAAGCGGCAGAAAGACGGTAGAACGCCTTTCGGTGCTTCTGGATAAATGCCTTGCCTGCAAGGGCAAACAGCACGTGGCAAGCGACGAAACGATTATTCTGAAAGATCCGATCGAAACGGGCAGCGACAGATTCGCCGGCGTGGAAGCGCTGGAAAAAATGTCCGCGGCGGAACGTTACGCGTTCTGGCGCAAAGAACTTTCGCGCTGCATCCGCTGCAACGCGTGCCGCAACGTATGCCCCGCGTGCACGTGCGTGAAGTGCGTGTTCGATAACCCCGAATCGGGCATTTCGGCAAAGGCGAACGATACGTCGTTCGAAGAACAGCTGTATCACGTCATCCGCGCGTTCCACGTAGCGGGGCGCTGCACCGATTGCGGAGAGTGTTCGCGGGTATGTCCGCAGGGGATTCCTCTGCACCTTTTAAACCGTAAATTCATCAAGGACATCGATACGAAATACGGCGAATTTCAGGCGGGCGAAGAGGCGGAAGGAAAAACGCCGCTTACCTCGTATACGGAGGGCGACGTTTTATGAAAAAGATAGCGATTGAAAATCTGAACGCGCTGTATAACGCGATCGGCGAAAAATATCCCTTGTATCTGCCCGTATCCGACGGCACGGAGACAAACTTCGCGGCGTATAAAGAGGGCGTAAACGTAGATTTAAACCGCCTGAAAACGGTGAAATCTCCCAAAGATCTGTTCTTTCCGCAAAGCGAAGAGATGATGCGCTTTGAAAAGAAAGAGGGCAAGTGGCAGATTTTCGACAGCGCGAAAAAGCGCGATCCGTTTGTGCTGTTCGGCGTGCGCGCCTGCGATTTCAAGGCGTTCGAAGTGCTGGACAACGTGTTTTTAAACGACCCGAAAGATACTTATTACGCGCACAGAAGAGAGGCGGCGATTATCGTAACGCTTGCCTGCTTCAAGCCGAATCAGGCGTGCTTCTGCCCCGTGTTCGGGCTGGACGCCACAAAGCCGCAGGGCGATATCACGGCGTATCTTACGGCGGAAAATCTGTACCTCGACGCGAATACGGAAAAGGGCGAAGTGCTTTTCTCGGCGCTGGGCGATATGAGCGGCTTGCTGAAAGACGCGCAGAAAGCGGACGAAAAAACGGTGGCGGCGGAGCAGAAAGCGGCGAAAGAACGCTTTGATAAACTTCCGTTCAAAAACCTCGATTTAACGCCGTTCAAAGCGGACATGAAAGAAACGTTTGCCGACGAGAAGTGGCAGAAACTTTCGCAGGGGTGCCTCGGTTGCGGCGCGTGCACGTTCGTGTGCCCCACCTGCCAGTGCTTCGATATCCGCGATTTCAAAGCGAAAGACGGCGTAATCCGTTTCCGCTGCTGGGATTCGTGCATGTATTCCGATTTCACGCAGATGGCGGGCGGTAATCCGAGAACCACGCAGACGCAGCGGTTCCGTCAGCGGTTCATGCACAAACTTGTGTACTATCCCAAACGCTACGGCGGCACGTATTCGTGCGTGGGCTGCGGCAGATGCGTTGAAAAATGCCCGCAGCATTTGAACATCGTGAAAGTCATCAAAGAATTTTCGAAAGACGGCAAGGAGGGCGAATAAGCATGAATAGCGTAAACGAAAAAGAAAACCTTGTGCCCGCCGTGTGCGTGGTAACCGACGTGCGTACCGATACGCCGGACGTAAAAACGTTCCGCGTGGTTACGCCGGAGGGCAAAAAGCCGTTTATTCATAAGCCCGGTCAGTGCGCGATGGTATCCATTCCCGGCGCGGGCGAGTGCATGTTTTCCATCACCTCTTCGCCTACGAACGAAGAGTTTATGGAATTTTCCATCAAGCGTTGCGGCTGCGTAACGCAGGCGATTCACGATTTGTCGGCGGGCGACACGATCACCGTGAGAGGACCTTACGGCAGACCGTTTCCCGTGGAAGGCGACGATTTCAAGGGCAAAAACCTGCTGTTCATTGCGGGCGGCATCGGTCTTGCGCCTCTTCGCAGCGTAATCGATTATGTGCGCGCGAAACGTGAAAATTACGGCGACGTAACGATTATTTACGGTGCGCGCAGCGCCGACGATCTTGTGGACATCGCCGAAATTCAGAATGAATGGGAAAAAGAAAAAGGCTTCCGCGTGTGTCTGACGATCGACCGCGCGCAGGAAGGTTGGAACGGGCACGTAGGCTTTGTGCCCGCGTACGTGAAAGAACTGAATGTGGATACGAACGCCACGGCGGTATTGTGCGGCCCCCCGATTATGATTAAATTCACGCTGGCGGAACTGTTGCAGGAAGGCTTCAAGAAAGACCGCGTTTATACCACGCTGGAAATGCGTATGAAGTGCGGCATCGGCAAATGCGGCAGATGCAACGTGGGCGATAAATACGTGTGCAAGGACGGACCGGTATTCCGTATGGACGAGCTGGACGAGCTGCCCGACGAGTATTAAGCCGCAAAAGCGAGAAACGAAGAAGAGGTAAAAGCAAATGGAAAAGATGGTAAACGTGTGGCTTTTCGGCAAGAAATATTCCGTGCCCGAAAGTCTTACGATAATGAAAGCGATGGAATACGCGGGGTATCGGCTTGTGCGCGGCTGCGGCTGCCGTAACGGATTCTGCGGCGCGTGCGCGTGCTTTTACAGAATCGCGGGGAAGCAGGAACTGAAAACCTGCCTTGCCTGCCAGACGCAGGTGGAAGAGGGGATGTTTGTGGCAACGCTTCCGTTCTTCCCGCTGGTAAAGCAGGTGTACGATATCGAAAAAATCAAGCCCACGCAGCAGATTATGATGCAGCTGTATCCCGAAATTTACGCTTGTATCGGCTGCAATGCCTGCACGAAGGCGTGCACGCAGAGTCTGAACGTAATGCAGTACATCGCTTACGCGCAGCGCGGCGAATATGAAAAGTGCGCCGAAGAAAGTTTCGACTGCGTAATGTGCGGCGCGTGTTCTTCGCGTTGCCCCGCGGGAATTTCTCATCCGCAGGTGGCGCTGCTTGCCCGCCGTCTGACGGGGAAGTATTTAACGCCGGAAAGCGAGCATCTTCTTCGCCGCGTAAAAGAGGTGGAGGACGGCAAGTATACCGACGCGATCGCCGCTCTGAAAGAAAAAACGGCGGACGAGCTGAAAAAGCTTTACAACGAACGCGTGATAGAGAAGTAATTGCGCGACAGAGAGAAAAGGAGTAACGAAACAATGTTTTCATACAGCGAAGAACAGCTTAAATCGTTAGCCAGAGTGGAAGAAACGCGCCCGGAAAGAACGGGCAAAGATTTGCGCCGGCTCACCGCGGACGAAAAGGACGCGCTTCTGGCGGCGTTCCACCCCGATTATATCCGTTCCGCATATACCAATTTACAGGTAGGCGCCAACGCGGGCGCTCCCGTATTGAAAGAACTTGCCGCGCTGTTGCAGGGCACGCCCCGCATTTTAAGCGAAAAAGTAGATTTAAGCAAGGTGAAATACGACGTAGACGTTCTGATTATCGGCGGCGGAGGCGCGGGCGCTTCGGCGGCGATCGAAGCGAAGCGCGCGGGCGCAAACGTGATGATGGTAACCAAGCTGCGTATCGGCGACGCGAACACCGCGATGGCGGAAGGCGGCATTCAGGCGGCGGACAGAGAGGGCGATTCCCCTGCGATTCACTATCTCGACGCGCTGGGCGGCGGACATTTCAAAAACAAGCAGGAGTTGCTTGAAAAACTGGTAACGGAAGCGCCGGAAGCGATTTTGTGGCTGAATACGCTGGGCGTAATGTTCGATAAAGATAAAAACGGCGATATGGTGGAAACGCACGGCGGCGGCACTTCCAGAAAGAGAATGCACGCCTGCCGCGATTACTCGGGCTCCGAAATCATGCGCGTTCTGCGCGACGAAGTGCTGAATCTCGGCATTCCCGTGGTTGATTTTACTTCCGCCATCGAACTTATCAAAGATTCCGACGGCAAAGCCGCGGGCGCGGTGTTGCAGAATATGGAAACGGGCGAGATTATGATTGCGCGCGCGAAAACGGTGGTGCTTGCCACGGGCGGCGCGGGCAGATTGCATTATCAGGGCTTCCCTACGTCCAACCATTACGGCGCCACGGCGGACGGTTTGATTCTGGCATATCGCGCGGGCGCGAAGCTGCTTTACCCCGAAACGCTGCAATATCACCCCACGGGCGTTGCTGCGCCTACGCAGATTTACGGCGCGCTGGTAACGGAAAAGGTGCGCTCTCTGGGCGCGCAGCTGGTGGGCAAAGACGGCACGGCGTTCGTGAATCCTCTGGAAACGCGCGACGTTACGGCTTCGTCGATTATCCGCGAATGCAAGGAGCGCAAAAACGGCTTGCAGACCACGGACGGCGAGGGCGTATGGCTGGATACGCCGATGATCGATTTGATTCACGGCGAGGGCACGATTGAAAAACGTATTCCCGCCATGCTGCGTATGTTCGGCAAATACGGGCTGGATATCAGAAAACAACCGATTCTCGTATACCCTACGCTGCATTATCAGAACGGCGGCGTGGATATTTCGGCAAACGCGGAAAGCGGCGTGAAGAATTTGTTTGTGGCGGGCGAAGCCGCGGGCGGTATTCACGGCACCAACCGTCTGATGGGCAATTCGCTTCTCGATATCATCGTGTTCGGCAGAACGGCGGGCAAAAACGCCGCGGCGCGCGCGAAAGAAACGAAAACCAAGAAATTAACGCTGGCGTTCGTTGACGAATTTGTGGCGGCGATGCAGAAAGCGGGTTGCGAATCGGAAGAAGTTTCGCCGAGATTGTTGCCCGATTACAGAAGAAAAGATATGTAAAAAAGAGGTATAAATCATGGCAGAAATTTTTGAAATCGGAATGGTTCTTTGCTTCGGAGCTTCGTGGCCGTTCAACGTTATCCGCGCGTATAAGGCGCGCACGGCAAAAGGCACCAGCCTGTTGTTCACGCTGCTTATCGAAATCGGCTACATCAGCGCGATTATCGGTAAATTTATTTTGATTTCGCAGCAGGGGGCCGCGTACTGGACGCCTTCCCGCGCGATTGCGTTTGTGTTCTACTGGATTAACCTTATCATGGTTACGGCGGGACTTGTGATCTACTTCCGCAACAAAAAGCTGGACGCAAAAGCCGCAAAAGCAAACGAAGCGAAAGCTTAAAACAAAACAAATCGTTTTTAAAAGCACCCCTTGCCCGGCAAGAGGTGCTTTTACGTTATGTACGCCGAATTATGATATGCCGGCGCACGGCAACGGCGATTTTACGCGCGAATACGCGCCGGCAAACGGCGGCAATAGCGATAAGGCGCGAAGTATTTTTTCTCCGGCAAAACGCAAGGACGTCAGCCCTGAAATGTATCGGCGAAAAATTTTTGTATGTAAGCGCAATCGGCGGCGCGATAATTATTGTTTGTGTTCTTCGGAACTTATTTCTTCCAGTTCTTTATTCAGTCCGCGGTTGGTTTTAAAGGGCAGCAGAAACGAATGTTTCTGTTTCAGTGCCGTCGCGCGCGCTTTTATGGTTTCTTTCAGTTCTTCGTAGCGCACCACAATGTTCTTGTCCTTCGCCCACGTGCGGATTTTTTCCACCACTTTGAACGAATAGAACACGTCGACAATCATAATGCCGAAGTAAATGCCTAAAAAGTACCCGTAAATCGGGTTCGCCGCAATCCAGTCCGCCAGCGCTGCCAGATGCGAATGTACCAGAAAGTAATACGCCGTGCCCGCCGCGCCCCAGGCAAGCGTGAACAGGGGACAGATGATGCCCTGAATATTTCCCTTGCGGTCGGAATAATCCCACAGTTTCACGTGCATACCCTTGATGAAAATCAGTCCGGTTACGTACTCGATCGCCGTCATCGCCGCGGTGATGACGAAAATAATGAATACGTTCCGCCACAGCGGAGAGGGAATAAACGAGTAATCTATCGAGCAGATGGCGTAAAGCAGCGTGATTCCCGTGCCGTACAGCGGCAGATTCGGTCCCACCAGAAAGCCCGGGTTGATCCATTTTTTATGTACCGCGCGGCGGAAGAAAAATTCGCTTATCCAGCCTACGGTACCGCCGAAGATATAAATGATAGATAATCTGAGCAGCGTTTGCATAGTACGTTCTCCTTAATTTTTCGGGCGTCGGTTCAGGCTTTCATCAGCCGTTTGATATAGTTGCGTTCGCGCAGCGAAATTTTTCCGTCGACCGAAACCACGCAGAGGCACAGCCCGATTACGTCGTCGATGAACTGTTCGTCGGTTTTCGTAAGCTCCGCCGCCAGTACTTTCGCGTAATCGGTGGCGGATTTTTTCAGCGCAGAATTTTCCGCGACGGCTTTTTTGACGGAAGCGAAATCGAAATCGGAACCGAACACTTTCACTAACGCGGGGTACATTAAAATATACTCCTGTTCGTTCACTTTCCCGTCCGCGGTAATCGAAGCCAGAATAAAGCATGCCAGCGTTTCCACGGGGTCGATGTTTTCGTCCGCGCCCGTCAGTCGCATTCTCGCCAGAATTTTCACCGATTTTTCCGTAAGAATCGCGCCGCGCTGCAGGGCGCTGAGTTTTTCGTATTCGTTGCAAAGTTTAAAAAATTCAAACATAACTTTTCCTCTCCTTTTATTGCTTTTGCCCTTCCCGCAAACGTGCGGGAAAGGCAGCTTTTTTTAATACGTCTTTCTGTTAAAGCGGCAGGTCTTTCTTCGTGAAGCGGACAGAACCCGCGATATAGCCCAGCACGCCGAGCACCGCCAGAACCGCAAACTTCCAGAGGAATACGTTCGTGCCGTCCATAATCGAAATCACGTCGAAGAACGAGATGATGGTAACTTTATTGAAGTAGTTGAGCGAATCCATACGAACCACGGAGGGGATAACGGGACTGCCGAACAGACCGAGCATCGCCGCCACCAGCGCGAAGATGGATAAGCCGCCGCCGATCGCCATCGAACGTTTGCTTCTGTCAAACAGGCAGGAAGTGAAGAAGCAAAGCCCGGAAAGGGCAAACAGCACAAGAAACGCGCCGACGTTCAGAAGCGCCAGTTTGCCGCAGGTAAGCGCAACGTCGCTCTTTACAAACGCAAGGCATACGAAGCCGGTAATCGTCGTCAGGGCAAACATCGAAAGCAGCGAACCTATCAGGTACATCGCCTGCGTGAACACAACCGTCTTTCTCTTGGTGGAAGTGGAAAGCACGTACGCCATCGAGCCGCTGTCCACCTGCCCCGCAATCAGGTTGTTCGAAGCCATAATCATAAAGATGATGGGCAGAAGAAGTCCCGCAAGTTTGTAGAAAATAGAACCGACGATCAGGGTGTAGAGGTCCGCTTTGCCGATTTCTTCCAGCGCTTCGGAAACGGATGCGGGAAGCGAAGCCAGAAGGCTGTTCGTCAGATCGCCGGTAATTTCCTTGTTCTTATCGGCAAGCGCGGTTGCGTATTGATCCGCGGTGATTTCGCCCGCAGCCAGCTGTTTATCCAGTTCCGCCTTTTCGTAAGAAAATCTGCTGCGATACGATACCGCGGTGGTGGCGGCAAGTTTTTTAATCGCCGCGTACGTGTACCCGAACGAATCGTACTTTTCTTTCGTAACGCCGAAAGAGGAAAGCGCGTCTACGATATTTTTCACGTTTTCTTCCTGCGTCATGTTGAACGCAAGAAACACGGAGGAGCAGTACTGCGCGCGTTCTTCGATATACTGCGCGCGTTCCTCGCTTGCAAGGTATGCGGCAAGGTTTGCCTGATTTTCAATCAGCGCCGCGGAATAATCCGCAGGCTTATCCGCGTCTTTTTCGTTGGTAAGCATCGCTTTCAGCGCGTCGTTGTTGTAGGTCGCCACGGGGAAGAGGTACGCTGCCGTTACTTCCTGCGCAACCGTCTTGTATTCGTCGGAATCTTTCGCGTACGCGTTGCCGTTTTTATCCACGGCGGCAGCGTCCGCCGCCACAGTCGCTTTTGCTTGTACGGCAGCCGCGGCGCCCTCGTAAGCCGCTTTGAACGCAGCCGTCGCGTTCGCGTACGTCGCGGGGTCGGCGGCAACGTTTTCGGCAAACGCCTTGCCCGTTTCTGTTTTCATTTCCGGCTGCTGCGCCAGCCATGCGGGCAATTGCGCCGTATCGGAAGGCTTCCGGGAAAGCCAGGTTAAATAGCTTACCGTATCGTTCATGTTCGCCGCAAAAGCGGGGTCGAACGTTTCCATGCCGTCTTTGCCCATCAGGTAGTAGTTCAATCCGCGCTGTTCCAGCTGCGAATCCACTTCTTCCCGAATAATCGTATCCTGAATGGAATTTTTCACTTCGCCCAGCGAACCGCTGCCGGAAATCAGCATCACGCACGCCAGCATAAAACATACGGCGGCGGTGATAATCGTCCACATAGTGCCGTTCGCTTTGCACGATTGCTTGAACAGCGCTTTGCTGAATAAGCGTTCTTCGTACTTTTTCGAGCCTTTCATCGGCTTCGTATTCGTTTTACTTGCCATTTTTTTCATTCTCCTTCTTGTTTCTCAGTATCGTTTTGAAATGTCGCTCCAAAGAATAGGGCAGCTCGGAAATAAATTTCACGTTATAATTGCGCAGCGTGTGCAGAAGCTGCGCCGTTTCCGTCGAACGGATTTTAATCGTCGCCTGCGAATACTGCTCCTGCAGGCGGGTGATTTCATAGCGCTCGCGGATAAATCTTTGATAATCTTCCGCCGTGTTGAATTCGATTTTAAACTCTTTGAATTCGCGGTTGTGAATTTCGTCCATGCTGCACACGTCGATGATGTGCCCGTCGTTTATGAGCGCCACGCGATCGCACGTGCTTTCCAGCTCGTCGAACGAGTGCGAACTCATCAGAATCGTTTTGCCTTTTTTGTGCTCTTCCTTGATGATGTTCAGAAAGGTTGCCCGCATCAGGGGGTCGAGCCCCGTAGTGGGTTCGTCCAGAAGAATCACGGGCGCGTCGTTCATCAGCGCCGCCACCAGCGCGGTTTTCTGCTTCATGCCTTTACTCATGCGCTTGAGATTCGCGCGCGGGTCCAGCTGCAGTTTTTCGATGAGCTCGTTGGCGTAGCTCATATCGTTCATGCCTAAAAATTCCGCCTGACATTTTAAAAAGTCGATGCCGGTTTTTAAATCGGGAAACGCGATTTCTCCGGGGACGTATCCCACGGACGCGGCGATTTCGCTGGCGTGTTCCCACGAAGAGAGCCCGTTCACGTACGATTTGCCTTTCGTGGGTTTCAGAAAGCCTAAAATGTTGCGGATGGTAGTGGTTTTCCCGCTGCCGTTCGTGCCTACGTAGCCCATCATTTCGCCTTGTTCGATATCCAGATTCAAATCGAACACGCCGCGCCCTTCGCCGTAGTCCTTCGTCAGGTGGTCCAGTTTAATAACGCTCATTTCAACGCACCTCCGAAATCTTTATCTTCTTTATAGAATTTCATAAAGTAATCCTCCAGCGATTCTTTGCGGTTGGAGAACGATACCACGTTGATATCCGAAAGAATATCGATCAGCGTGTTTAAATCTTTGTCCTCCACAGAAATGAACACGTCGCAGTCGCCCTCTTCGATGAGGTTCAAAGAGGGGATGCGCTCCTTCGCTCGCTCCATGGAAATCGTCTTGCCCACGGGGGAACGGAAAGTAACGTTGTAAAACTTTTTGGAAGCGTGTTTTAAATCGTCCGCTACGAATTCCGAAACGATTCTGCCGTCTTTGATGATCGCGATGCGGTCGCAGGTGTTGTCGATTTCCGAAAAGATATGGCTGGATAACAAAATGGTCTTGCCGCGTTTCTTTTCCTCGTGAATGAAATCGATGAAATTTTCCTGCATCACGGGGTCGAGTCCGCTGGTCGGTTCGTCTAAAATCAGAACGTCGGGGTCGGACATAAACGCCGTTACCACCGCCAGTTTCCGTTTTACGCCAAGGCTCATGCGTTTGGTTTCTCCGGCAAGGGCGGTATCGTCCAGTTCAAACAAATCCAGCATCCGTTTCAGCTGAGGCCTGTTGTGGCAATGCTGCAAATCCTGCATCATTTTAATGAACGCCTTTCCCGTCAGCCCCGCGGGCAAAGCGATTTCGCCCGGAATGTAGCCCACGTTTGCAAGAATTTCGTAGTACTTGTCGAAGGTTTCCATGCCGAAAATCTTCGTTGATCCGCTGTCCGGTTTCGAAAAGCCCATCAGGTGGCGGATAGTGGTGGATTTGCCCGCGCCGTTGGGCCCGAGGAAGCCGAACGCTTCGCCCTGATCCACGTGCAGGTTCACGTTGAACACGCCGCGCCCGAAGCCGTAATCCTTTGTGAGATCGTTTACTTCAATTACGTGCATTTTTATCTCCTTGTCTTAGTATTTTTCATCTGTTTTCCCGCCGTTATTAACTATTTTTATCAAAAAAAGCTATACTTAAAAAACACGATGAAATTTCTTCTCCGCGCTTTTTCCGTTGTATTGTTATCGTGTTACTGTTTTTCGGTGGTAACGCCCGCCGCCGTAACGCGGTATTCGGTAACGCCCGTTACCGTTTCGCCGTCGATCTGCAGCGCGGTGGGGCGGTCGAATTTCACCTGAATCACTTTGCCCGTTTTTACTTCCACGGCTTTTTTATGATTCACGTGCGTGCCCTTGAAAATGGAGGGGAACACCATCAGCGTTTTCAGCTTGCTTTTTCCGTGCATAATCATCACGGAAACGGTGCCGTCGTCGTTCAGGCGTTTCTGTTCCGGGGCGGGCATCATGCCGCCGCCGTAATATTTCCCGTTCATCGTAGGCGCCAGCCATACGTTTTTATAGCGGAATTCTTCGCCGTCCACGTTGATCACCGCGTTTACCGGTTTAAAGTGGAAGAGCAACCCTTTGATGGCGATGCCCGTATAAGAAATTTTTTTGTCCGGCGCCTCGCGGTGCAGTCTGTCGCCCGTTTCGCAGCAGTAGCCGTCGATGCCGAAGCCTACGTTGTTTAAAAACTTGCAGGTTTTTCCGTTTACGGCAACCGTGGGCAGGTTTACGATGTACGGATTGATTGCGCACGGTTCGGTTCCTTCTTTCCCTTCCGCCACGTCGCGGTAAAAATCGTTGCCGTTGCCCGTCGGGTAGTACAAAATTTCGTTTTCGGGGATAAACGGAATGGAATTCACGAATTTATTCAGCGTTCCGTCGCCGCCGCACAGCACGATTTTATCGTCTTTTGCAAGATTTTTGAAAAGTTCGTCCAGCGCGCCTTCCTTCGTAACGTCCGAAAATTCGGCGTCTTTACCTTCAAACAGCTTTTTCGCCTGTTCGAAGCCGTTATCCTCCTTGCCCAGCCCCGCCAGCGGGTTGTACAATACGCGGTATTTCATCCTTGGTGCTTCCTCCGGTGTTTTTCGCCGTAAAAATTTCAACGGTAATTTTCAAGAAATTGTTTGAACACTGTTGACTTTCTTTCGACATATGTATTATAATATAAAAAACAGAAAAAATAAAGCACAATAAAAGCTTCACTGTTCAAATTTTAACACTGTAACTATATTTTGTGCAAAAAAATCGTAAAAAAGAGGAAGTATCGGGTTATGAAAGTGCAGAATTTAAACAGCTCATCCAAAAAAACGAAGAAAATCATCAAAAGCGTGTTTGCCGAAATGCTTTCCGAAAAGCGGGAACTTTCCAAAATTTCCGTCAGCGAGCTTTGTTCGCGCGCGGAAATTTCGCGCGGCGCGTTTTATTCGCATTACGACGATATTTACGGCGTGGCGGAAGATTACGAAAACGAGCTGATCGATATGTTTTTCGATAACGCGCGCTTGTTATCGCCCTCCACGGTAGAACAATTCGTCGATTCGCTGTTCGATTATATCCGTAAAAACGATGATAATTACAAGCTTTTGTGCTGTTCCAACGATTTCCTCTTCACGGCGAAAAAGCTTACGGCAATCGCTTCGAACAAATTTCTGGAACTTTGCTACAATTCGCCGTATCTTGTCAACCGCGAAAATCTGGAACTGGAAATCAACGTGTTCATCGAAGGATTGTTCTGCGAATACGTAAGGTACTGCCGCGGGTATTCCGCCGTGCTGTTAGACGATTTGTACGCGTTTACGCGCAAGTGGGTGGCAAGTTTTTCCGCCCGCCGGTTTGAAAAACCGGAAGAAAGCGAGAAAAACGAAGCAGACAGATAAAAGACAGAGAAAACTAAAATCCCGGCGGTATGTCCGCCGGGATTTCCTATGATGATAGCTCGCGCCGTTTTTATTTTTCCTCGTCGTTTTTTTCGCGGAGGGTAAAGCCGTAATCGATGGAGGGGTTGCCGTCCAGCATGGCGCGCACCAGCGCTTCGCGCTTTTCGTGCGTGGTGGTAATCACAAGCTTGCCGTCGGTATCGGCAAGTCCGAGGTAAATTTTATCGTTGTCGGTATCCGATACGGCGGAAGTTATTTGCGATAAGGGCAGCCGCGTTTTCACAAAGCCGTGGCAGGTAATCAGTTCGGTATCGCTCACGCGGTATTCGCACTTGATTAAAACGGCGCTCACCACCGTAACGGCAAACACGCACACCGCAATCATAAACGGGTACTGCAGCCATTCGTACATCGAATGTACGCCCGATTTCGCCAGACGGTACGAAGAAAGCGCGATGCCGGCAATAGAAAGCGCCAGCGCCGCCGCGCAAAGCAGCGTGATGGAAAGCGGTTTTTTCATGGGAAACGCGCGGTAAGCGTTTTTGCCGCTTTTGTTCGGAGTATTCTGTTTTTCGTTTTTGTTTTTCATGCTTTCATTATAGCACCCGCGCGGCAAAAAAGCAAACGAAAACGGCGTTGATCCCCGTATTCAAATTGACAAATTTCCGAAAATGCGTTACAATATTTTTGTTATGAACGAAAAAAACGGCAATTTCGCAACAATTTATCGTACCGTTATCGTCGGCGGCGGCGCGGCGGGGCTGTTTTTCGCCGCAAAATACGGCGATAACCGCACGCTGATTTTAGAACGCGGCGACCGCGCGGGCAGAAAGCTTTCGGCTACGGGCGGCGGCTGGGGCAACGTAACCAACGAAAACGCCGCCGATTTTCAAAACACGCGCGGCTATTTTACGTTTGAAAAAGCGGAGGAAGAAAAAATCCGCGGCGCCGTATCGAAGCACCCGCCCGAAGAATTGCGGCGGTTTTTATCCTCGGCGGGCGTGCTTACTTTTGCGGACGGGCGGGGCAGGGTATACCCGTTTTCCCGTCAGGCTTCCGCCGTAACCGACGCGCTGCGCCGGGAAGCCGCGCGCCGCGGCGTAAAAATTCTTACGGGAGAATTCGTGCAGAGCGTGCGAAAAGCGCGGGGCGCGATCGAAGTACGTACGCAAAGCGGCGGAAATTATCTTTGCGAAAACGCGCTGATCTGTACGGGCGGAAAAGCCGCGAAAAATTTCGGCTCCGACGGCAACGGTTACGCGCTGGCGCAGTCTTTGGGGCATACGCTCACGCCGGTTTTTCCCGCGCTGGTACAGCTGCGCTGCGCCGAGAAAGATATGCGCGCCCTGAAAGGCGTGCGCGTGTTCGACGGAGAAATGCTTCTCTTTGCGGGCGGAAAAGAACTTTCGCGCGAACGCGGCGATATCCTTTTCACCGATTTCGGCGTTTCGGGCGACTGCGCGTTTAAAATTTCTTCTTATCTTCCCTGCCCCTGCCCGGAGAGCGGCTGTACGCTGCGCGTCGATTTCCTGCCGGACGTTTCCGCGGCGGAACTGCAAACCGCGCTGGAAAAAAAGCTGAACAGATATGCGGAAATTCCCGCGGGAGAACTGCTCGGCGGCATTTTAAACAATCGCGCGGGCATGGTTATCGCGGCGCGCGCGCAGGAAAAATTTGCCGTGAAAAACGGCGGAAAAGAAAAACGCGGAGAAAATTTCGTCGAAAATTTCGCGAAAGCGCTGGCGGCGGAAGCCAAAAACTTTACGGCGACGGTAACTGGCACGCTCGGCTTCGATTACGCGCAGGTAACGAAAGGCGGCGTAAAATTAAGCGAAGTATCCCGCGATATGATGTCTTTAAAGCAAAAAAACGTTTATTTTGCGGGCGAAATTCTCGATGCGGACGGCGCCTGCGGCGGTTTTAACCTGCAATGGGCGTATTCTTCCGCATGCGCGGCGGGCGACGCGATAACTTCCGAGCAATAATTCAGGACGCGTTAACTTCGGGCGCGAAGTATTTTCCCGTAACGAGGTTACGCCGGGCAACGCGCGGCGCACCCGTACGCAAAAACGGTAAAAACAATTCAAAAACGATACAAAACGCAATCGCGCGCGGAAAGCGTGCGGAAAGAGAAACGAAAAGTATGGAAATCAGACGGCTGGCAAACATAAAACTGCACCTCGGCGAAAGCGAAGAAGAACTGCGCAAAGTCGCGCGGCGCGCATTGAAATGCAATCCCGCGTACTTCCGCATCGTAAAAAAATCGCTGGACGCGCGCGATAAAGGCAATATTTTTTACGTTTACACGATAGAATTTGCCGCAAAAGAGCTTTCTTCCGCGCAAATCGAACCCGCCGTCGAACGACTGCCGAAAGAAAAACAGCCCGATAGAAACAAACCCGTTTTAATCGTCGGCGCAGGTCCCGCCGGGCTGTTCTGCGCACTGCGGCTTTTAAAACGCGGTATCGCGCCGCTTCTCATCGAACGCGGCGAAAGCGTGGAACGCCGCGAAAAAACGCTGCGGACTTTTCACGAAACGGGCGTACTGAATACGGAAAGCAACGTATCGTTCGGCGAGGGCGGCGCGGGCACGTTTTCCGACGGAAAACTCAACACGGGCACGCACGTTAAAGAGAACGACGAAGTCCTGCGCGAATTTATCCGTTTCGGCGCGCCCGAAGAAATCGCGTATTTAAACAAACCGCACATCGGCAGCGACAAACTGAAAACCGTCGTGAAAAACATGCGCGAATACCTTCTTGCAAACGGCGCGCGCGTGCTGTTCAACGCCCGCCTCACAAATTTAAAAATCGAAAACGGAAAAATCGCGCAGGCGGAAATCACGTATCGCGAAAACGATTCGTCGAGTACGGAAACCATAGACGTTTCGGCGCTGGTGCTTGCCGTAGGGCACAGCGCGCGCGATACGTTCGAACTGCTGCATAAAAAAGGCGTAGAGCTCACTAAAAAAGATTTTGCCGTGGGCGTGCGCATCGAACATCTGCAAAGCGCCGTCGGATTTTCTCAATACGGCGAAAAATACAAACTGCTTCCGCCCGCCGATTATAAATGCGTGTTCCACGGCGAGCGCGCCGCATTCACTTTCTGTATGTGCCCCGGCGGTTACGTTATGGCGGCGGCAAGCGAAGAGGGCGGCGTGGTAACCAACGGCATGAGCAATTACGCGCGCAACGGCGAAAACGCAAACTCCGCGCTCATCGTGCAGGTAACTTCGGCGGATTATCCCGAAGATACCCCGCTTGCCGGCGTGGAATTTCAGCGGAAGATCGAACGCGCGGCGTATCGGCTGGGCGGCGGAAAATACGTGGCTCCGGCGCAGCGCGCCGAGGACTTTTTAAAGGGCAGGGCAAGCAGCCGCTTCGGCGAAGTTACGCCCACCTATCCCCGCGGCGTGGCGCCGTCCGATATATCGGCGGTATTTCCTAAGCCCGTGTACGAAGAATTGAAGCGCGCGATCGAGGGAATGGATAAGCGCCTGAAAGGCTTTGCCTGCCCGGACGCGGTGCTCACCGCCGCTGAAACGCGCACCAGCTCGCCCGTCAGAATCGTCCGCGGCGAAGATTTGCAGTCGGTTTCGGCGCAAATGCTGTTTCCCTGCGGCGAGGGCGCGGGGTACGCGGGCGGCATCACTTCGTCCGCCGCCGACGGAATCCGCGTGGCGGACGCCGTATATAACGCTTTTATGAAAGACTGAATCGCATTCTGCCGTTCTTTTTCCTCGCCGCGCCGCATAAAAATAGCTTATAAAAAGCGGCGGCGAAAAACGTCGCGCGCGGGGAGAGCGGAGGAAAAAGCGGATTGAAAAAAGCGACGGAAAGCAAAATAAAAAAACAGACGGCGGAGCGATTCTCCGTCGTTTTTTCGGTTTGTACGGCAGTGGGCGCGGTGGCGGGCGCGGGCTTTTTATCGGGGCGCGAACTTCTTGAATTTTACGGCGGATTCCGCCTTTTTCCGCTTGTCGTATCGTTCGCCGCGTTTGCGGGCGGTTTTTTTCTTTTTTTGCGCCTCGGCGCAAAATACGGCGGTTTCGGCAACGTCATGCGCGGATTGTTTCCCGGCGCGGCGGCGCATGCGGCAAAAATCGCGGCGCTTTTCGGTTCGTTCGTCGTGGGGGCGGCAACGCTTTCCGCGCTCAACGCAGCGTACCCGTATAAACCTCTTCCCGCCGTGCTGTTTCTGCTTATCGCGTTGCTTTTTACGCGCAGGGGAATTTCTGGCGTATCGTCTTTCGGCACCGCGTTCACGCCGTTTTTAATCGTCGCCGTCCTGACGCTTATCGTCCGTCGCGGCAGTTTTTCGCCGCCGGAAGTTACCGATTTTCCGTGCGCGGCGCGCGCCGCGGTTTCGGCGGCGATTTACGTCGGCATGAACGTTTTCGCCACCTGCCCCGTTTTGTGCGATCTCGGCGCAACGTTCGCCGGAAAAAAGCGCGCGGCTGCCGTTTCTTTTGTTTCCGCGGGGCTGCTGTCGCTTCTTGCCGCGGCGATCCTTTCCGCAGTGAGCAGCGATAAAAGTTCGTACGCCGCGCCGTTGCCGCTCGATTACGTTTTAAACGGCGGAAAGTTTTACTCTCTGATTTCCGCCGTCGGCATGCTTACCGCGTTTACGGCATGTTTTTATCCCGTTTCCGTCGCGGCGCAAAAAATCTCCATGCTAAAATTCGTCAAAGCAAGCGGCGTTCCCGTCGCGGAAGAAACGTTCCACGCGCGGAAAAACGCGGCGAAAATCGTTTCCGCGGCAGCGTTTTTCGCCGTTTCCGCATTGCCGTTCGAAACGCTTGTCAAGTATTTCTACCCCGTTGCGGGCGTGGCGGGCGCCGCCGTCATCGTTGCCGCGTTGTGCGCGGCGCTTTCGAAACATCGCTGCAACGCGCCGCGCGCCGCCGCGTAAATCCGTCGTCGCTTTATTCCACGGTAACGCTTTTGGCGAGGTTGCGCGGTTTATCGGGGTTAAGCCCTTTTGCAACGGAAAGTTCGTAAGCGATGCGTTGCCAGGGCAGAATGTTCTGCACGCACTGCAAGGGGTTCCCGCCCGCAACGCCGCCGAGTTTGTTCACGCGCAGAATACGGAAGAATTTTTCTTCCGGGCAGTCGGGCAGCGCCGTTTCGTTCGTTGTGAACAGAATAATTTGTGCGCCGCGCGCCCGCGCTTCTTCCGCGTTCGACAGCGTTTTTTGCAGCGTGGCTTCTTCGGTGGCGAAAACAACCACGTACGAATTTTCGTCCACCAAAGCAAGAAATCCGTGTTTCAATTCGCCGGCGTAATATACGTCGGCGTTCAGGTACGAGGTTTCCTTGATTTTCAGGCTTGCTTCCAGCGCCGTGCGATAATCGTCGCCTCTGCCGATGAAAAACAGCTTTTTTCCGCCGCAAAACAGCCGCGCGATTTCTTTTTCTTCGTTCCCGTCCCCGTACGAAAGTCCGGCGCAAAGGGCGTTCAACGCGGAAAAATCGGGGGCGCAACGTTTCTGTAAGTGCAAAGCCGCGGCGCGCAGAAATTCCGCCAGCGCATACAGCGCCGCCGCCTGACACGAATACGCCTTCGTGGAAGCCACCGCGATTTCCGTTCCCGCTTTCACGGGCAGAAAAGCGTCGGCGTTTTTTGCAAGAGTGCTGTGTTCCGCGTTCACTACGGCAAGCGTTTTCGCGCCGCGCCGCTTCGCTTCCTGCATGGCGGCAAGCGTGTCTGCCGTTTCGCCGCTCTGACTGATAAATACCGCCAGCGTGTTTTCGTCGATTTTCGGGCAGTAATAGCGGAATTCGCTCGCTACGTACGCCGCGCTGTCCAGATCGGCGACGCGCCCGAGCATTCCCGCGCCCGAAAGAGCGGCATGATATGCCGTGCCGCAGCCGACAAGCACCGCTTTCGTAAAGCCGCGCCCGCCGTTCGCGCCGCATAAAAGCGGATAATTTTCAAACGTGAAATTCCTTTCGAAATACGCCGTTTCCGCACGCAGCGCGGGCAGCGTATCGTAAATTTCTTTCAGCATATAGTGGGGGTAACGGTTGATTTCTTCGCCCGTATACGCGGCGGAAAGCTTTTCGGCGGGCAGAAAAATTCTGCCCGTTTTATCGTAAAATTCTGCGCCGTTTTCGTCCGCCCTGCCGTACACGCCGTCGGGCAAAGCGTAATATTCGCTCGCCTGCGCAGAAAAACAAATGACGTCGCTTGCAAGATACGCCCGTTTTTTTCCGTCGTTTTCGGCGTATGCCAGATAAAGGGGACTTTTATTTTTCGCAAAATAAATTTTCTTTTCGCCCGCATGCAGAATCGCCATGGCAAAACTGCCTTTCAGCCTCTCGCACGTCTGCCGCAACGCCTGCAGGGGCGCCGCTCCCTGCGCGGAATAATATTCCAGAAGTTTCGCTGCCGTTTCCGTATCGGTGGCGCTGTAAAATTCGTAGCCGAGTTTTTTCAGCTCGCTTTTCAGTTCCGCGTGGTTTTCGATGATGCCGTTGTGCACCACCGCCCATTTACCGTCCCGCGAAACGTGCGGGTGCGCGTTGATTTCGTCCGGCTTTCCGTGCGTCGCCCAGCGCGTATGCCCGATACCGAGCTTTGCTCCCGCGGTTTTTCCCGCCTGTTTCAGCGCCGCTTCCAGATTTTTCAGTTCGCCCGCCCGCTTCGTGATAACGATTTTTTTGCCGTCCGATACGGCGATTCCCGCGGAATCGTATCCGCGGTATTCCAGAAGCCGTAAGCGGTATAAAATATTCTGTTCGGGCGAATCGCCGATATATCCCGCAATGCCGCACATGTTACGCTTTCTCCCCGTTGATTTTTTCGATGGTGGCAACCAGCGCCGCCGCCACTTCGCGGTTCAGCGCTTCGTCCTTGCTTTCCACCATCACGCGGATTTTCGGCTCCGTGCCGGAAGCGCGAATCATCAGCCTGCCTTTGCCCGCAAGCGCCGCGTTGTATTTCGCCACCTGCTTCGAAAGTTCTTCGCTGTTGATTACGCGGAATTTATCTTCCACGGGCACGTTTTTGTTTTCCTGCGGGTACAAGGGGATTTTCACGCCTTCGGCAAGCGTTTTGTTTTCGGAAATCAGCATGTTCGTCAGCGCAATCGCCGTTAAAATTCCGTCGCCCGTGGTGGCGTAATCTTTCAGTATGATGTGCCCGCTCTGTTCTCCGCCTAAGGAATATCCTTTTTCCAGCAGTCTGGCAAGCACGTATTTATCGCCGATGTCCGTACGTACCAGCGAAATGCCGTGCGCTTTTAAATCGTCCTCGATCGCCATGTTCGTATGGCTGGTACCCACGGCTGTGCGGCAGGGGAGTTTGCCCTGCGCGTCGAAGTATTTCGCCAGCGCGCATAAAATCATATCCCCGTCAATCACGTCGCCGTGTTCGTCCACGGCAATCAGGCGGTCGGCGTCGCCGTCGAAGGCAAATCCCATATCCGCCTTATAACGCAATACTTTGCGCGCAAGATTTTGCGGATACACCGCACCGCAGTTTTTATTGATCGAAAGACCGTCGTCCACGCAGTTGGCCGCAATCACGCTTGCGCCCGCGCGGCGGAAAACGTCCGGCGCAATTCTGTGCGCCGCCCCGAACGCTCCGTCCAGCACGATGGTTTTGCCCGCAAAGCTGTGTTCGACGGCGTTCAGCAAAAATTCGCGGTAGCGTTTGATTAAATGCAAATCCTGCTCGTAACTGCCGATGTCCGGAAAATCGTTCGTTTTCTCGTGAATAAAGCAGCGCTCGATGCGTTCTTCTTCCTTGTCGCCCAGTTTATACCCCTCGGAATTGAAAACTTTAATGCCGTTGTATTCTCCGCTGTTGTGCGAAGCGGAAATCACCACGCCGTAATCCGCGCCGATCAGCTTTGTAAGATACGCGATGCCCGCCGTAGGCACCACGCCCGCGTCAATTACCCGAGCGCCGCCGCTCATGGCGCCGCTCGCCAAGCCCGAAGTTAAATACGTGCGCGAAATCCGCGTGTCTCCGCCGATTAAAATCACAGGTTTTTCTTTGAGTATCGAAAGCGCGTTGCCCACCTTGTACGCCACTTCCGGCGTCAGATCCTCGTTTACCTTTCCTCTCAGTCCGTCCGTTCCGAAAAACAATCCCATATTCTTTTCGCTCCTCGTTTTTGTTTGGTTTACATATAGCCCGTTTACATGTTTTTATATTTTATGGCATTTTTTTGCGTTTGTCAAATCATTTTATGCCGTATTTTATGCAAAACGTGCCTTATTTTGCCCGTTTTTACTTATTTTTATGCGTTTTTTCGTCTTTCACGTTTTTGTTTTTACGGGGTAAAACGCAGGCTTTATATAGTCTTTCGGGCAAATCTCCCCCGCAAAACGCAATCGTGAACGGCTTTCGGGGGCAAAAAAGCGGGGAAGAAAAAATTTTTTTCGGCTGCTTTCGACGCGGCTGTTCTGCGACGGATTCTGTCGGAAAAAGCGAAAAGGGGAGTAAAAGAAAAACGAACTCTGTTTGAAACAGAGTTCGTTTTTCTTGGTTTTTCAGCTAATGAATTAGTTGAAGAGCTCTTTGTAAGCTTTGCCGAATTTCAGAACGGGTTTCTTGGAAGCCGCAATTTCAACGGATTCTTTCGTCTGAGGGTTGATGCCCGTTTTCGCGGGTACGTCTTTGATTTCAAACGTACCGAAACCAACGAGCTGAACCTTTTCGCCGTTCTTCAGAGCTTCCGTGATCGTATCGATCAAAGCGTCGTACGCGATCTGCGCGTCCTTGCTCGTGAAGCCTGCCTTCGTAGCTACTGCTTTAATGAGTTCGCCTTTGTTCATAAGATAAAGTCCCCTTTAGGAATTTTTATTCCCGTTCGTTCGGGCGCCGCAACGGTATTTCGCAACGCTTTCACCAACAGGTATTTCGATAATAACATATTTTATAGCGTTTGTCAAGCGTTGAATGCAAAAAAGTCTTGTAAAATGCGGAGAAAATCAAAAAAATTTCTGATTTTTCACATCGGAAAACGGCAGAAGTATCCCGCATTTCTCTCTTTCCCCATAGGGGAAAAACCTCATTTCATTTCAGGTTTGTTTGCCGCGGCAATGTAAAAGTCTTTTAAAACGTCCGATTAAAAACCTGTTTTGACGTTCAGTGCGCGTCCGAATAGAATCCGTACCCCAGCACTTGCGATACCATCGACATCACCACAAACGAATCCGGGTCGGCGGTTTTTACCAGCCGTTTGAACGCGTTCACCTGCCGCCGCGAAACCACGCAGATTAACAGCGAGTGTTCCGCCTGCGTGTACATGCCTTTCACGGTAATCGAAGTAACGCCGCGTTCCAGCCGCGAAAACAGCAGTGCCGCCACCTCTTCCGGCTTATCCGTAACCACGCGGAATTCTATCGCGGATTGCATCCCGTTCACGATGGTATCGTATACCTTGCTTTCCACGTACTGCTCGCATACCGCCATCACCAGCGGCAAAATTTTCCCGCCCGCCGTTTCCGCGAGGTCTTTATACACAAAATACGAGGAAGCGATTACAACGCAGTTCAGCACAAACAAAACCCACGCGATAGAGTTCGCCGAAATCTTTTTCTGTACGATCACCGCCACGATGTCCATGCCGCCGGAAGAGCCGCCTGTTTTCAACGCGAGAAAAATGCCGGTTCCCATCAGAATCCCCGCGAAAATCGCGGCGAAAATCCGTTCTTCGAAAATCAGCTGCGGAAACTTTGCTTTTTCCATCATGTACAGCCAAAGCGTCTGCGTGCCCACGTTTCCCAGCGTTAAAAAGGCAAACCGCTTGTTCACTACGAAAAACGAAATGATAATGAGAGGCGCGTTGATGCAAAACACCGTCTTGCTCAGCGATATGCCGAACGCCTTGTTTAAAATGACGGCAATGCCCGTGGCACCGCCCGTGGCGAAGTGGTTGGGCGTCAGCAGGCATTGCGCCGCAAACGCGATTAAAAAAGAGGACGCCAGCATCGCGACAATCGTCTTAAACCAAAACGCCGCGCCCGTCGTGTTCGCGGGCGCGTCTTTGGGGCGATGTTTTGTCGTCTGATATACGTTTTCGATGCCGTCGGCTTCGGTTTTGTTTTTTTCGGAATTTTTCATAATACTTCTTCGGTAAATTGTAACGATCCGCTGTCCGCGCGGCGCTCGGCCAAAGGCGCGGCACGGTTCGCATGGCGCAAAAAGGGGATTTATTCCGCCGTAACGTTCACTTTTACGCTCACGTTCACGTTTTCCATCAGCCGGATTTCCGCCGTATACGTGCCCACGGCTTTCACCGCGTCCAGCCGGATACACTTCTTGTCGATGTCGAATCCTTTTTCGGCAAGCGCCGCGGCAACCTGCGCGCCCGTAACGCTTCCGAACGTCTTTCCGTTGGCGCCCACCTTAATGGGAACGGTAACTTCCGTGCCTTTCATTTTCGCGGCAAGTTCTTTCATCGCCTTTACTTCTTCCGCCTTGTGGTAGGCGTCGGCGGCTTTTTTCTGGTTTGTTTCGTTAATGCCTGTGGAAGTCGCTTCCGTCGCCAGTCCTTTTTTAATCAGAAAATTGCGCGCGTAGCCGTCGGAAACTTCCGCCACGTCGCCTTTTTTGCCTGTTCCTTTCACGTCTTTCGTTAAAATCACCTTCATAGCTTGGCACCTCGTAATTATTTAAAAAAATTTTTGTCAAACGTAGATATTATTTTTTTCTTCGCGCATACTGTTCTTGTCAAGGAGGTAAGACAAATGGAAGAAAAAAACGTAAACACCTGTATCGGTTGCGGCGTTACCGAATGTAAGTACAACCATACGGGAGATTATTGCACTCTGCCCGAAATCCACGTGGGCAACACCTGTTCCTGCGAAGAGGACAGCTGTACCTGCTGCGATTCGTTCAGCAGAAAATAAGCCGGTTTTTACGGCTTATCCGTAAGGGGTTTCTCTCTCCGCGGCGCGGAGAGGGGAATTTTTTATATTTTCCGTTTCAGTTCTTTAATCGCGTTGTTTAAAAAGTATTCCGCGGTAGTGCCTTTCCGGATGAGTTGCGCCGCTTCGTCAAACGAGCACCATCTCACTTCCGAAATTTCTTCGGCGTTCACTTTCAGCGGCATATCTTCCACTACAACGATGAAATTCAACATCAGAACGTCGCGCTGAGAATGGTAGCGCGAGGACATATACTTGCTTTTCACCACGTTCACGCCAAGCTCTTCCTTAATTTCTCTGGGTACGGTTTTCTCGGCGTTTTCGCCTTTTTTCACATACCCCGCAAACAAAATGAAGTCGTCGTCCTCCACGTGTTTGGCAAGCAGTATTTTATTCTGTTCGCGGTTGGTTACCACCATCGATACCGCTACGGCGAACTGCGGAAACACATATTTTTCGCAGGTATCGCAATAGGGGATCAGTCCTTCGTTTTCGCAAAAACGAAGCGTCAGTTTCTGTCCGCAATTTCTGCAATACATTTCTATCTCCTCCTTTTATTCGTATCGCTGTTTTCCGCAGCCGCGTTCCGCACGGCATACGGATTTGCAATCTTATAAACTCTTTTTTACTATCATAAACCTTTTTTTAAAATTTGTCAACTTTCTGCGCGTAAAAATTCTGTAAAAAGCTTGTGATCCGACCGTCCGCCTTGCGATTTTTTTGCGAAAAAGAAAGAAAAACGGCATATTTCTTTATGCGGAAGCATATTTTAATAAACGCGGGCGCAACGATAGCCGCGTATCGCAAGAAAAATTTACCGAAAATTCACGGGAATCGCCGCCCCGCACTTGACAAGCGCGAAAAAAAAGGTTATAATGTATCACGGCTGAAAAGGCTTGAATCGGCGCGGCGTTTTTGCTTATGCTTATATAATGTATATAACGCGGGCAAAAAACAGAACGCGGCGCAAGGAGAAATTACATATGCTTACATCCATTTGCGGCATCAACTGGGGCGACGAAGGCAAGGGCAGAATGGTGGATCTTCTTTCCGAAGATTACAACATCGTCTGCCGTTATCAGGGCGGCAACAATGCGGGACACACGGTGGTGAACGACCTCGGCAAATTCGCGTTGAATCTGCTTCCCTCCGGCATTTTAAGAAAGAAGGTGGTCAACGTGCTCGGCAACGGCATGGTAATCGATTTGAAACACCTTTGCGGCGAAATGGATAAATTGCGTTCGGCAGGCGTGGAAATCACCCCCGAAAACCTTAAAATTTCCGATCGCGCGGTAATTACGATGCCCTACAACGTATTGCAGGATTGTCTGGAAGAAGATCGCCTCGCGGGCAAGAAATTCGGTTCCACCCGCCGCGGCATCGCGCCCGTGTACGCCGATAAATATTATAAAAAGGCGTTCAGAATGGGCGAACTGCTCGATAAAGAACACCTGTACGCAAGAGTGGCGGACATCGTTGAGTGGAAGAACCTCACCGTTGTGGGCGGCTATCACGCCGAACCCGTGAAAACGGAAGATATCATCGAATATTTCGAAACGTACGGCACGCCGCTGTTGCCTTATATCTGCGACGTCGGCTCGTATCTCAACGACGCGGCGAAAAAGGGCAAAAACATCATGTTCGAAGCGCAGCTCGGCGCGCTGAGAGATATCGATTTCGGTATCTATCCCTACACTTCCTCGTCGTCCACCATTGCGGCATACGCACCCATCGGCGCGGGCGTGCCCAATCTGAAGCTGGATAACTCCATCGGCATCATGAAGGCATATTCCACCTGCGTGGGCGAAGGTCCGTTCGTAGCGGAATACTTCGGCGAAAAGGGCGAGCGCCTGCGTAAACTGGGCGCGGAATACGGCGCGGCTACGGGGCGTCCCCGCAGAGTCGGTCCGTTCGACGTAGTGGCTTCCCGCTACGGCATCCGTTGTCAGGGCGCGGACGAAATCGCGCTCACGAAGCTCGACGTGCTTTCCGATTACGACGAAATCGAAGTCTGCACGGCGTACACGCTCAACTGCAAAAAAATCGATACTTTCCCCACCACGGCGCTGCTCAACGAATGCAAGCCCGTGCTCGAAACGGTGAAAGGCTGGCACACCGATATTTCCAAGTGCCGCAAGAAGAAGGATCTTCCCAAAGAGGCGCTCGATTATATCAAGTATCTCGAAAACGCGTGCGAATGCAAAATCAAGTACGTGTCCGTAGGTCCCGAAAGAGAAGCTTACGTAAAACTGTAATAGCGGGCGCGTTTGCGCTTTCGTAAAATTTACCTCCGATAAAACGTTGAAAAGCGAAGAAAACAACGGTTACCGGAGGTGATTTTTTTGAAACGGAAATTTTATAAAATGCACGCGCTCGGCAACGATTATCTCTATTTCGATTGTTTTACGGCGCCGCTTGAAAACCCCGCCGCGCTAGCCGCACGTCTTTCCGATCGGCGCAAATCCGTCGGCGGCGACGGTATCGTTCTGCTGGAAAAAAGCGACGTCGCGCATGCGAAAATGCGTATTTTCAACGCGGACGGCAGCGAGGCGGAAACGTGCGGCAACGGGCTTCGGTGCGCCGCGAAATTTCTGCGCGACGTCAGAGGCGTTAAGGATACGCCGCTGAAAATAGAAACGCTTGCCGGCGTAAAAACGCTCACGCCCGCGCTCAACGGTCGGGGCGAAACGGAAAGCGTCTGCGCCGAGATGGGCAGGGCGGAATTCGCGGCGGAAAAAATCCCCGTGCTGCTTTCACCCGATGCCCGCGGCGAAGTCGTCGCGCGGCAGGTGCGCCTGCGCGGAATCACGTTTGAAATCACCTGCGTGTCTTACGGCAATCCGCACTGCGTAACGTTTTCGCCGCAGGCGGCGGAAAATTTCGGCTTGCTGGGCGAGGCGGCGGAAAACGCGCCGTTCTTTCCCCGGCGCGCCAATGCGGAATTCGTAACTATCGTCGGCGCCGCCGATTTTTTCGTGCGCGTGTTCGAGCGGGGCAGCGGCGAAACGTTTGCCTGCGGCTCGGGCGCGTGCGCGGTGGCCGCGGCGGCGGTGAAAAACGGGTACGCGCGCGAAAACGAGAATATCCGGATACGCATGCGCGGCGGAAATTTAACGGTAAAAATCACGCGGGAGAATACGTATTTAACGGGCGAGGCGGTTTTGTCTTTCGTCGGCGAAACGGAAATTTAAGCAAATAAAGCACGAAAGCGGAAAAATATCATTCTTCGGAGCGGAATCGTTGTTTACGCCGAATAAAAATTTCAAAAAATTGTCGAAAAATTATCTGTTTGCGGAAAACGCAAAAAAAATCGCGGAATTCGAAACGCGCACGGGCAAAACGGCGCTCAGACTGGGTATAGGCGACGTAACCCGTCCGCTGGCGCCCGCCGTCGTCGCGGCGATGAAGCGGGCGGCGGAAGAGATGGGCAACTCGGCAACGTTCCGCGGCTACGGCAGCGAACAGGGCTACGGATTTCTGCGGGAAGCCGTCGCGCGGCGCTATGCAGAACGCGGCGTGCGCGTGCTTGCGGACGATATTTTTATTTCGGACGGCGCGAAAACCGATCTCGGCGCGCTTACGGAACTGTGCGAAAAAAGCGGCGTCGTTCTGTTAAGCGATCCGTGCTATCCCGCGTATGCCGACGCAACCGTCATCGGCGGGCGCCGAATCGTTTATATGCGCGCGGACGAATATAACGGCTTTCTGCCGCTGCCCGATCAGAATCTCGAGGCGGACGTGATATACCTCTGTTCGCCGTCCAATCCGTCGGGCACGGCGTATACGGAAAAACAGCTGGAAAAATGGGTGAATTACGCCCTGAAGAAGCGCGCTATCATCGTGTTCGACGCGGCGTATGAATGTTTCGTGCCGTTCGCGTTCGGAAAAGACGCGGCGGCGGGCGAAAAAATTCCGCGCAGCGTTTACGAAATCGCGGGGGCGGAACAGTGCGCGATAGAGGTGTGTTCGTTTTCGAAATTTGCGGGTTTCACGGGGGTGCGCTGCGGTTACACGGTGATACCCGCCACGCTGATGCGGCGGGGCGTTTCGTTAAAAGCGCTTTGGCGGCGCAGGCAGGGCGCGAAATTCAACGGCGTAAGTTACATAACGCAGCGTGCGGCGGAAGCGGCGCTTTCCGAAGAAGGCATGGCGCAGAACCTTGTAAACGTGCGGTATTATATGCAAAACGCGGCGGCGCTGCGGGCGGGACTGGAAAAATCCGGCGCGGTGTGCTTCGGCGGTTTCGCGCCGTACGTGTGGGCGCGCGCGCCGGAAAAATCCGGCGGAGAAAAGTGGTGCGAAACGCTTCTGAACGAGGCGCGCGTTGCCGCCACGCCGGGCGGCGGCTTCGGGAAAAACGGAAAAAAATACGTGCGATTCAGCGCGTTCTGCCCGCGGGAAACTATCGTAAACGCGTTGGAAAATATCGCAAAAACGATGTAAAGACATCGCAAAAACGTATAAAAACGGATTTTTGCAAAAAAACAGCTGTTTTTTCTATTTACATTTCCGAAAAAATGCGATATAATAAAAAACGGCTAAGACAAAAATCCGGAGAAAATACGATGTTCGAAAAATTGAAAAAACGTCAGGAGGAATTTTTAAAACTCGGCGTTCCCGGCAACGATTTAAGCGTTTATTATAACGGCGAAGAGGTATACCGCCACCATGCGGGCGTTTCCGATAAAGAAAGCGGAACGCCGATGACGGGAAAAGAACGGTACAATATGTATTCCTGCTCGAAATTGGTTACGTGTGCGGCGGCGATGCAGCTGATCGAAAAAGGAAAGCTTGCCCTGAACACAAAACTTGCGGACGTTTTTCCGGAATTCGGGCATATGAGCGTATGGCAAAAAAAAGGCGACGAAATCGTGGTTGGCGAGGCGGAAAAGCCGATTACCGTAGAACAGCTGTTTACGATGACGGCGGGCTTTTCGTATAATCTGAATTGCGCGCCGCTGGAACGGGCGAAAAAAGAAACGGGCGGGCTTTGCCCCACGGTGCAAACGATAAAATATCTTGCGCAGGAGCCGCTTTTGTTCGAACCCGGCGAGCGCTGGGAATACAGCCTTTGCCACGACGTGCTTGCCGCCGTGGCGGAAGAAGTTTCGGGCGAACGCTTTTCCGCGTATGTGCGGCGGCATATTTTCGAACCGCTCGGCATGGAAAATTCCTCGTTCTGCGTGAACGACGCGCGGGAAATCGAAAAGAAATGCGCGCAATATATCGGCGACGACAAAACGACGGCGATAAAAAATTGCGGTAAAGAAATCATGTGGTACAAGCTTGGCAGCGAATACGAAAGCGGCGGAGCGGGACTGATTTCTTCTGCGGACGATTATATGAAGTTTCTGGAAGCGCTGCGCACGGGCGATAAAATTTTAAAGAAAGAAACGGTGGCGGCAATGGCAACCGACCGCCTCACGCCCGCGCAGGACCGTTCGTTCTGGATGGGGCAGCACAACGGCTACGGGTACGGGCTGGGGATGCGTTGTAAAAAATCGAAGAGTCTTTGCGAAAAAGCCTCGGAAAAAGAACGTACGCTTGCCGCGGTAACGGAAACTTCGGCGGCAACGGAAACAGGGGCGGCGCCGACCGATTTCGGCTGGGGCGGCGCGGCGGGTTCGTATGCGGCGGCGGATGCGGAAAAGAAAATTTCTTTCGTATACACGCAGCACGTGATTGCGTCTTTGGCGCAGCCGCTGCGCGCGGGCTTGTATAAAATCGCCGAGGAGGAGATTTTTTCCCGTTAAACAGGACGCGCCTTTATAACTTGCCGACCACTGTTCCGCCGTTTCTGTCCGGCGACTGAAACCGCAGAGGAATACAACGAAAAGAAAACGGAGTTACTTAAAAATATATAGGCATTTCAAAATTTTATAAATAAAAACTCGGCGTTGACTTTGGTAAGTCAACGCCGGGTTGCTTTTTAATGAAGTTAAATTATTTATCTAAAACTTTTTCGGCATCCGAAAACAGCGTTTCGATACTTACGTTTAAAATTTTCGCAATCACATATATTTCTTTATCGGTGGCGTTTCTGAGTTGTCCTTCCAGCTTGGAATAGCTGGTGGGGTTAATATCGCATCCGAAAAGTTGCATTTGCGCGATAAAATCTTTTTGTTTGATATTTCTTTCTTTGCGTAATTTTTCAACGGTTTT